>Ga0136641_1000119_pt1 | contig 32128 bp, 33 predicted proteins | sample EliLak1302023Y_FD_115312 | JGI IMG/M metagenome (GOLD analysis project Ga0136641, IMG submission 115312) | Freshwater microbial communities from Elizabeth Lake, Yosemite National Park, California, USA - 13020-23Y | ecosystem: Environmental > Aquatic > Freshwater > Lake ...
AGACGGGCCGGCTTCGATGTGGTCTACCCGCAGGGCCTGGCCGGCCTGTGCTGCGGCCAGCCTTTCGAGAGCAAGGGCCTGATGGACGCGGCCGACTTCAAGTCGGCGGAACTGGAAGCCGCGCTGGCACAGGCCAGCGAAGGCGGCCGCTGGCCTATCGTCTTCGACACCAGCCCCTGCGCCTACCGCATGAAGAAGTTCGCGGCCGGCCGGCTGGCGCTGACCGACAGCGTCGAGTTCGCCCACGACACGCTGCTGCCGCGCTTGCACATCACCCCGCAGGCTGCAGCCGTGGCCGTGCACCCGGTGTGCAGCGTGCGCAAGATGGGCACGGCCGACAAGCTGGAAGCCATCGCCCGGCGCTGCAGCGAGCAGGTGGTCACGGTCGATGGCGTGAGCTGCTGCGGCTTCGCCGGCGAGCGCGGCTTCATGCGGCCGGAATTGAACGAACATGCGCTGCGCCACCTGAAGGCCACCCTGCCCGAGGGCTGCCACAGCGGCTACGCCACCAGCCGGACCTGCGAGATCGGGCTGTCGGAGATGGCCGAGATGCCCTACCAGTCCATCCTCTACCTGCTGGAGCGCTGCAGCGCGGATCAAGCCGCTCTGGGCAGCAAGGCCGCAGCCACCAGCTCAGCCAAATCCTGAGACTGCACACCGCTGCCTGGCGGCAGCGCCCCGATCCCGTCGCGGACCATCACCGCGCAATAGGGGCAGGCCGTGGCGATGGTGGCCGGCGCCGTTTCCAGGGCCTGCTCGACGCGCAGGATGTTGATGCGCCGGCCGATGTGCTCTTCCATCCACATCCGGCCACCGCCGGCGCCGCAGCACATGGCCTTCTCGCGCGACAACGCCATCTCCAGCGGGGTGTCGGTGCAGAGTTGCCGCAGCACCTGGCGCGGCGCTTCGAACTCACCGTTGTGACGGCCCAGGTAGCAGGGGTCATGGAAAACCACGCGCTGCAGTTGCGCGCGCACTTTGATGCGCCCTTGCGCCAGCAATTCGGCGATGAACTGGGTGTGGTGCAGCACTTCGAAGTGGCCACCCCGTTCGGGGTATTCATGGCGCAGGGTGTTGAAGGCGTGCGGGTCGCAGGTCACGATGCGCTGCACGCCCAGGCCGTTCAGCGTGCCGACCAGCGCGTCAGCCAGTTGCTGGAACAGCACCTCGTTGCCGACACGGCGTACACATTCGCCGGTCGACCCTTCCCCGCTGCCCAGGATGCCGAAGCGCACGCCGGCCGCCTGCAGCAACGCGACCATGGCCCGCGCGATCTTCTGGCCGTGCAGGTCGAAGGACAGCGCCGAACCGACGTAGAACAGGCATTCCAGGCCGACCATGTCGTCGGCGGTACGGACCAGCGGCACCCGCAGGCCGGTCGCCCAGTCGCCGCGCTGCACGGCCTGCAGGCCCCAGGGGTTGCCCTGAGATTCGTAGGCCTCGAAGACCTTCTTCAGTTCATGCGGAAATTCGCCGGCCATCATCACCTGGTGCTGGCGCATGCGGAAGAACTTGTCCAGGTGTTCCAGCTCGATCGGGCAGGCCGCCTCGCAGTAGCCGCAGGTGGTGCAGGCCCACAGTGTGTCTTCGCTGATGACCGCAGCCACCAGCGGCGGCAGCTGCCGTCCCGGATCGCCCGACACGATCAGCCCGCGCTGCGCCGTCAAGTGCTGCTTCAGGCGGTCGTTCACGCCTTTCAACGACAGCGGCTTGCCCGTCAGGTGCGTCGGGCAGGCGTCTTTGCAACGGCCGCATTCGGTGCAGGTGTAGGCGTCCAGGCCGTCCTTCCAGGTCAGGTCGAGCACATCGCGCACACCGGCCTTCATGTCGGCTTCGTCGGTGGCCGCCATCAGCTTGTCCACATCGACGGCCGGTACGCGGTGGGCCGGCCGACCACGACGCCAGTACAGCGTGGGTAGGGCTGTGACGATGTGGAAGTGCTCGCCCGCCGGCAGCAGCACCAGGAAGGTCAGCACCACCACCATCTGGGTCCAGTAGGTGAGCACATAGCCGACCGTCAAGGCTTGCGGCGACCACGCCTGCAGCGCCTGGGCGATGGCGCCGCCGATGAAGGCATAGCCCTGTTCATGGCCGATGCCGGGCACGGCGGCACCCAGCTTGGCATAGCGAAAGCCGTCGAAAGCGAAGTCCGTCAGCATGATGGCCCCGATCAGGCCCAGCACCAGCAAGGCTTCGCGGTTGGGTTCCAGCCGCGCCGGACGCAGCCCCAGGCGGCGCCAGAAGGCGTACAGCACGGCCAGCGTCACGGCCAGCTCGACGCCGTCCTTGAAGGCCGCGAAAGGGCCGCCGATCGCATCGGGGAAGACGGCGGCCTCGTCATAGCCGATGGCCAGCAACTGCAGCTTGCGCAGCAGCAGCGACAGGAAGCCCAGGAAGATGACGCTGTGCATCAACCCGGGCCGCCATTCGCGCCGCAGCATGCGGCGCTGCAGCAGGCCATTCACCAGCACCGTGTGCAGGCGCTGCAGCGGCGCGTCCCAGCGTGCCTGCGGCTGCAGGGCCGCAACGACCTGCAACTTGCGCCAGGCCAGGACGGCAAAGCCGGCCCCGGCCGACAACAGCAACAGGCTGATTCCGAGAGGCCCCATGCCCGATCGCGCCGGGCTGTTCAGTAACGCCCGTGCTGCTTGACGATGTAGTTCGTCAACTCGCTGGACTGCAGGGCCATGCGGGTCTGGACGCGGTGCACGGTGCGCACGATGGCGCACATCACGCCGTACAGGATGCGCGGGTGCGTGTCGATGAGGCTTTCCAGCTGCTCGCGTTCCAGGACCAGCACCTGGCCATCTGCGGTCGCCAGCAGACTGGCGTGACGCGGCGTGCCGTCGAGAAAGCCCAGTTCGTGGGCGAGATCGCCGGCTTCCAGCGCCACCAGGGTCGCCTGCTCCGTCGTGCCCAGGTTCTTCACGATGGCTAGAGAGCCCTGCACGACGGCGTAGAGCCGGCTGTCGGCGGCGCCCTCGCGGGCCAGCACCTGTTGCGCTTGCACCGTCTCCAGCGTCAGCCGCTGCGCGAGCACGGACAGCTGTTCGGGGGTCAATCCTTCAGCGAGGCGGCTGGCCTTGACGCCTTCAATCCTGAGCAGGGCGGTGGTGTCCATGGTGGTGAACCATAGTCTGCGGTACCGAGCTGCGCCAGACGCCCAGCCGGCGGCAACTTGATCTCGGTCAGTGAATAGCGAAGTGCCTGATGCAAGCCGAACGCGCGTGACTACGATGGCGTCGTGGTGGCGAGCCTGTTCCACCCTTGGCCGTTGGCACTGGAGCATCGAACATGAAGCTGAACCGACAGGCACCCGCCGCCCAGCCCATAGCGGGCACCAGATGGCTGTGAACCGAGACACCGTCAACGGCACCCGGGTTGTGCGCTCGGGCTCGGTGGCGGCCTGGCTGGTGGCGATCCGTCCGCGCAGCCTGCTGGTGGCCTTCAGCCCGGTGCTGGTCGGCGCCACGCTGGGTTTCGCGCACCACGGCGCCATCGACGGCGTGGCGGCCCTGTTGGTGCTGGGCTCGGCGCTGCTGGTGCAGGTCATCACCAATATGCAGAACGACGTCGGCTACACCGTGCGCGGCGGCGATAGCAGCGGCACCCGAACCGGCCTGCCACGTGCCACCGCCAAGGGCTGGTTGAGCGTGCGCCACGTGCGATGGGGCATCGTGGCGGCTGCGCTGGTGGCCACCGGCCTGGGGCTGGCCCTGGTGGCCTACCGCGGCTGGCCCGTGCTGGCCATCGGCGTGAGTTCTCTGCTGGCCGCCCTGGCCTACATGGGCGGGCCCAAGCCCATCGCCTACACGCCTTTCGGCGAGCTCACGGTGTTCGTGTTCTTCGGGCTCGTGGCGGTGATGGGCACCGACTGGGTCCTGACCGCGACCATCGCGCCGGTCAGCGTGCTGGCGGCGGTGGCCATCGGCGCCCTGGCGTCGGCCGCGCTGGCCGTCAACAACCACCGCGACGTGGCGCACGACCGGCTGGTCGGCCGGCGCACCTTCGCGGCTCTCTTCGGCGAAGCGGCGTCGCGCTGGCTGTACGCCGGGCTGTTGTTCGGGTCGATGGCTCTGGTGCCGGCCATGGCCCTGCTCGGGCGCGCACCGGCCTTGCTGCTGCCGCTGCTGCTGTGGCCCACGGCGCTGCAATTGCGGCGCGACTTCAACCGCTGCCCGCCGGGCACGGCTTTCAACGAGATCCTGTTCCGCACCTTTCGCCTGGAGCTGTGGTTTGCCGCCCTGCTGTCGGCCGGCGCCCTGCTGAGCCGGACCCTGGCGTGAGCGTCACCTGCGTCTCACGGCGTTCCCTGCTGGCGGCGGGGCTGGCCGCCGGCTCGGGGGCTGCTGCCTGGGCCGCCGACCGGAGCGGCGGTTTCCCGCAGCGCACGGTGCGCCTGGTGGTGCCCTACTCGGTGGGCATAGGCCCCGACGTGGTGGCACGCAGCGTGGCCGAGCAACTGCACCAGCAGTGGCAGCAGACCGTGCTGGTGGACAACAGGCCCGGCGCCTCGGGCATCGTGGCTTTCGCGGATCTGCGCCGCACGCCGGCCGACGGCCACACGCTGTTCCTGGCCGACACCGGCAGCCTGGTGGTCAACCCGCTGCTGCACGCGCAGCTGCCCTATGACCCGCTGCGCGACCTGGAACCGCTGACGATGTTGTTTCGCGCCACCTTCGTGCTGTGGGTGGGGGCCGGCAACCGGCTGCGCAGCGTGGTCGAGCTGCAGGACGCCGCACGCCGGGCGCCCGGCAAGATCAGCTACGCCTCGCTCGGCCACGGTCACCCCAGCCAGGTGGCCGTGGAGAGCTACGCCCACGCGGCCGGCCTGCAGTTGCTGCACGTGCCCTTCAAGGACGGCGGCGCCCTGATGTCGGCCGTGGTCGCGGGTGACGTGGACTTCACCACCTTCTCGGTCAACACCATGGCCCCGCTGCTGGCCAGCGGGCGCCTGCGGCCCTTGGCGGTGGCGGCCCGCGCACGGCTGCCCAGCCACCCCGAGATCCCGACCCTGTCCGAGGCCGGTGGCCCACCCGTCGAGATGCACCCCTGGGCTGCCTTGATGGCGGTGGCCGGCACTCCGGCGCCGGTGCTGCAGACGCTGCAGCAGGACATCGCGCTGGCCCTGGCCAGCGACAGCGTCCGCCAGCGCACCGAAGCGGCGGGTTTCGAGTTGATCCCCTCGTCGCCGCAGGCCGTGCACGACCGCATGCTGGCCGACACCGCGATGGTCAACCCGCTGATCCAGGCAGGCCGCATCACCCGGATCTGAACGCCCGCCAGGTCGGCGCGGCGTCAGGTGCACCGCCCTTGACGCAGATCATGTTCTTCTGACCGCTTCGGCACAAACTGCCCAGCGTCTTGAGGCCCCGCGCAGGGCTTGCGGCCGCAAGCAGACCCACGACAAGAGGACATCCCCATGACCGAAACCTTCTATGAAGTCATGCGTCGGCAGGGTATCACCCGCCGCAGCTACCTCAAGTTCTGCAGCCTGACAGCCGCGTCCCTGGGCCTGGCCCCGGCCTTCGCGCCGCGCATCGCCCACGCGCTGGAAACCCAGCCGCGCACGCCGGTCTTGTGGCTGCACGGGCTGGAGTGCACCTGCTGCACCGAGTCCTTCATCCGCAGCGCCCACCCGCTGGCCAAGGACGTGATCCTGTCGATGATCTCGCTGGACTACGACGACACCATCATGGCCGCCGCCGGGTACCAGGCCGAGGCGGCGCTCGAGCAGGTGATGAAGGACTACAAGGGCAATTACATCCTGGCCGTCGAAGGCAACCCGCCGCTGGGCGAGGACGGGATGTTCTGCATGCCGGGTGGCAAGCCCTTTGTCGAGAAGCTGAAGCACGTGGCCAAGGACGCCTCGGCCGTCATCGCCTGGGGTTCGTGCGCCAGCTGGGGCTGCGTGCAGGCCGCCAAGCCCAACCCGACCACCGCGGTGCCGATCAACCAGGTCATCACCGACAAGCCCATCATCAAGGTACCCGGCTGCCCGCCGATCGCCGAAGTGATGACCGCCGTGGTGACCTACATCGCCACCTTCGGCAAGATCCCCGAACTCGACCGGCAGGGGCGGCCGAAGATGTTCTACAGCCAGCGCATCCACGACAAGTGCTACCGCCGGCCGCACTTCGACGCCGGCCAGTTCGTCGAGAAGTGGGACGACGAGGGCGCCAAGGCGGGCTACTGCCTCTACAAGATGGGTTGCAAGGGCCCGACCACCTACAACGCCTGCAGCACGACGCGCTGGAACGAGGGCACCTCCTTCCCGATCGGCTCGGGCCACGGCTGCATCGGCTGCAGCGAAGACGGCTTCTGGGACAAGGGTTCCTTCTACGACCGGCTGAGCACCATCACCCAGTTCGGCGTCGAGGCCAACGCCGACAAGGTCGGCCTGACCGCCGCCGGCATCACCGGCGCGGCCGTCGTCGCCCATGCCGCCGTGACGGCGATCCGGCGCGCGGCCGATCGCAACAAGACCCAGGCCGACCAGACCACGAGAGCTTGATCATGAGCGTCATCGAAACCCAAGGCTACAAGCTGGACAACGGCGGCAAGCGTGTCGTCGTCGATCCCATCACCCGCATCGAGGGCCACCTGCGCATCGAGGTCAACCTCGACGACAAGAACGTCATCCGCAACGCCGTGTCCACGGGCACCATGTGGCGCGGCCTGGAGGTCATCCTCAAGGGCCGCGACCCGCGCGATGCCTGGGCCTTCGTCGAGCGCATCTGCGGCGTCTGCACCGGTGTGCATGCGCTGACCTCGGTGCGCTGCGTCGAGGACGCCTTGAAGATCAAGATCCCCGACAACGCCAACATCATCCGCAACCTGATGCACGCGACGCTGTACGCGCAGGATCACCTGGTGCACTTCTACCACCTGCATGCGCTGGACTGGGTCGATGTGGTCAGCGCACTGAAGGCCGACCCCAAGCGGACGTCGGAGCTGGCGCAGTCCATCAGCAGCTGGCCGATGTCCTCGCCCGGCTATTACCGCGACCTGCAGAGCCGCTTGCAGAAGTTCGTCGCCTCGGGCCAGCTGGGCCCCTTCCGCAATGGCTACTGGGGCCACCCGGCCTACAAGCTGCCGCCGGAGGCCAACCTGATGGCGGTGGCGCATTACCTGGAAGCGCTCGACTTCCAGAAGGAGATCGTCAAGATCCAGACCATCTTCGGTGGCAAGAACCCGCACCCGAACTGGCTGGTCGGCGGTGTGCCTTGTTCGATCAACCTCGAGGCCACCGGGGCCGTCGGTGCGATCAACATGGAACGCCTGAACATGGTGTCCAAGATCATCGACGACACCATCAACTTCATCGACAAGGTCTACATCCCCGACCTGCTGGCCATCGCCAGCTTCTACAAGGACTGGGGCGCCATCGGCGGCGGGCTGTCGGGCATGAACCTGATGTCCTACGGCGAGTTCCCCGACATCGCCAACGACGACAGCAACCAGAGCTTGATGATGCCGCGCGGCGCCATCATCGGCGGCAACCTCAAGGAGATCTTGCCGGTCGACCTCAAGGACCCGGCGCAGATCCAGGAGTTCGTCGGCCACAGCTGGTACCAATACGCCGACGAGTCCAAAGGCCTGCATCCCTTCGACGGCGAGACGGTGCCCCACTTCGAGCTCGGCAAGGGCACCAAGGGCACGAAGACCCACATCGAATCCATCGACGAGAGCGCCAAGTACTCGTGGGTCAAGGCGCCGCGCTGGCGCGGCCACGCGGTGGAGGTCGGTCCGCTGGCGCGCTATGTCATCGGTTACGCCTCGGGCCGTGCCGAGTTCAAGGATCCGGTCGATAGGGTGCTGAAGAAGCTCGACGTGCCGCTGACGGCGCTGTTCTCGACGCTGGGCCGCACCGCGGCGCGCGGTCTGGAATGCTCGTGGGCGGCGCACAAGATGCGCTACTTCTTCGACAAGCTGATGGCCAACCTGAAAGCCGGCCGTTTCGCCACTGCCAACGTCGACAGCTGGGAGCCTGCGACCTGGCCAGCTACGTCGCAGGGCGCGGGCTATTGCGAGGCGCCGCGCGGCGCCCTGGGCCACTGGATCAAGATCAAGGACACCAGGATCGACAACTACCAGTGCGTGGTGCCGACAACCTGGAACGCCGGCCCGCGCGACGCCAAGAACCAGATCGGGGCCTACGAGGCGGCGCTGATGAACACGCAGATGGCCAAGGCCGACGAGCCGCTGGAGATCCTGCGCACCATCCACAGCTTCGACCCCTGCCTGGCCTGCGCCAGCCACGTGATCTCGCCTGCGGGCGAGGAAATCACGCGCGTCACCATCCGCTAGCGGGAGGGCACCATGAGCAGCTACCTCGGAACCAACCCGACCTTCCCGCAATACGTGTGGGAACTGCCGGTGCGCATCTGGCACTGGGTGATGGCGGTTTGCATGGTGGTGCTGGTGGCCACCGGCTACCTCATCGGCAGCCCGTTGCCCTCTGTCGGCGGCGAAGCCAGCGAGCATTTCTTCTTCGGCTACATCCGCTACGCCCATTTCGCTGCCGCTTACATCTTCGCCATCACTTTCGTCTGGCGCATCGTCTGGGCCTTTTTCGGCAACCGCTATTCGCGCGAGATCTTCCTGGTGCCGCTGCACATGCTGAAGCCGGAGTTCTGGCGTGGCTTCATCAGCCAGACCAAGCACTACCTGTTCATCAACCGCCACGCCCGGCCCTGGGCTGGCCACAACCCGCTGGCCATGGCGGCGATGGGCTTCGTGTACGCGCTGGGGACCTTGTTCATGGTCTGCACCGGCTTTGCGCTGTATGGCGAAGGCCTGGGCCGCAACAGCTGGGCCTTCCAGTGGTTCTCGTCGTGGGTGCTGCCGCTGCTGGGCTACAGCCAGAACGTGCACACGCTGCACCACCTGGGCATGTGGTACCTCATCGTCTTCACCATCGCCCATGTCTACATGGTGGTGCGCGAGGACATCTGCTCGGGCGAGACCGTGATCAGCACCATGATCAACGGCTGGCGGGTCTCCAAGCCGTGAGCGGCCAGCCCACCCGGCCGTCGGCGGTGCTGGTGCTGGGCATCGGCAATGTGCTGTGGGCCGACGAAGGCTTCGGCGTGCGCGCGGTCGAGGCGCTGCACAGTCGCTGGCAGCTGCCCGCGCAGGTCTCGGTGGTGGACGGCGGCACCCAGGGCGTGTACTTGCTGGAGCATGTCTGCAGCGCCGAGCGGGTGATCGTGTTCGACGCCATCGACTACCAGCTGCCGCCCGGCACGCTGCGCGTGCTGCGCGACGGCGACGTGCCGGTGTGGTCAGACACCGCGCTGAGCCTGCACCAGGCCACCTTCCAGGAACTGCTGTCGCTGGCCGTGCTGCGCGGCCGTTTTCCAGCGCGCATCACCCTCATCGGCGTCCAGCCGGTCCGCCTCGACGACCTGGGTGGCAGCCTGACGCCCAAGGTGCGCGCCCGCGTCGATGAAGCGGTGGCGCTGGCCGTGTCCGAACTGGCCGACTGGGGCCTGCACGCCGTCGCGCGCAGCCACCCGCCGGCCGAGCCGCTGAGCCCGGGTGCGCTGGCGCTGCACGACTACGAAGCGGGCCGCCCGTCGGCCGAAGCGGCCTGCCGCATCGGTGATGCGCGCTTCATGAACCCGATGGCCGGCGTGGAGTCGGCCTGATGTGCATCGGCGTGCCGCTGCGTGTGGTCGAGGCTGAAGAGACCTGGGCCTGGTGCGAAGCCGCGGGCCATCGCGAGAGGCTGGACATGATGCTGGTCGGGCCCCAGGCGGTGGGCACCTGGGTGCTGGGCTTCCAGGGCACAGCCCGCCAGGTGCTGAGCGAGCAGGAGGCCGCGCAGGCCAGCGCCGCGCGGCAGGCGCTGGCCGCCGTGCTGCGCGGCGAAGGCGGCATCGACCACTACTTCGCCGACCTCGTCGGCCGCCGGCCCGAACTGCCTACACACCTGAGGGAGCCGCAGCCATGACCGACCTGACCGTGCCCGCTCAACTGGTCGACCTGCACCCCTTGCTGGCGCGGCTGGTCAAAGTGACAGGCGCCAGCGTGCTGTCCGCCGAGAGTTACGACGCCTGGGCGCAGCAGCCCGGCCCGGCGATGGTGGTCTTCGCCGAGGACCCCGAGCGCTTCAAGGAGACGCTGGACCTGGCGGTCATCGTGCCCGAGTTGCATGCCACCGGCGGCGGCCGCTTCCGGGTCGCCTTGCTGCCGCCTGCGGCTTCGCGCGCCATCGCTCCGCGCTACGGCTTTGCCCGCTGGCCGGCTTTCGTGATGCTGCGTGACGGCCTGTACCTGGGCGCCGTCGACGGCATCCGCGATTGGGACGTCTACGCCGCCGAGTTGTTGCGCCTGCTCGCGGCGGAGCCCTCGCGGCCACCGACCGTGGGCATCGCCGTCAAGGCCGCCGGCGTGTCGGGCGACACCGGCTGTCATTGACCGCGGCCCCAGGAGCTTGCATGCGTCCCAACCCGATCCCCATCCACAGCCTGATGCCCGAAGCCACCGACGCGGTGGACTACATGCCCATGCCGCGCGAGATGAACACCTTCGAGATGCCGCGCTTGCCCGAACCCGGACCCGGGATGGACCTGGCCGGGGCCCGCGACGTGCTGGCCGTGTTGCTCGGCCACCTGGATGCCTGGCTGGCCGAAGGCGGCGAGCCGCCGGCACTGGAACTGATCGGCTTGCCCGCGGACGTGCTGCGCGTGCTCAACGAGACGCTGGGCGAAGGCGAGGTCTCGGCCCTGGTCGAGGCCGGGCACGAGGTCCGCATCCAGGAAACCGTGTTCTCCGGTGTCTGGCGCGAGCAGCACCTGCGCGGCAGCCACCTGCTGCACGACCTGCTGCTGGCCGCCCCGCTACCGCCGGTGGTCGGCGCCCTGGCGCGCGAGCGCGCCGCGGCCGTCCTGCGCCCCCTGCCGCTGCCGGCGGGCGCGATGAACGTGCCGGCCCTGGTCAACGAATTGCAAGAGGCGATGGACCGCAGCGGCCCGGCGACACCCAGCCACGTCATCAACCTGACCCTGCTGCCGCTGTCGCCCGAAGACGCCGGCCACCTGGATGCGGTCCTCGATGGCGGCTCGGTGGTGCTGCTGTCACGCGGCTTCGGCAACTGCCGCATCAGCAGCACGGCCGCGCGCAACGTCTGGCGCGTGCAGTACTTCAACAACATGCAGACGCTGATCCTCAACACCATCGAGGTGGTGCCCATGCCCGAAGTGGCCATCGCCGCAGCCGAAGACCTGCGCGAGACGCGCGACCGCCTGGCCGACCTGGTGCTGTGGATGGGCGACTCCATCGCCACAGCCTGATTGCACCATGGCCGATACCGCCACTTCCGCCAGCGGCCAAACGGGCGTGGGCCCGGACACCCGGCTGGAATGCAAGATCTGCTGGACGGTCTACGACCCGGCGCTGGGCGACGAGGTCTGGCAGATCCCGCCCGGCACCCCCTTCACGGCGCTGCCGGCCCACTGGACCTGCCCGAACTGCTCGGCCCTGCAGCAGGACTTCCTGGTGCTCGATGCCTAGCGCCAGCCCGCGCCGGCCCGACCGGCACAGCCCCGCAGCGGCGCTCGAGCAGCGCTTCGAGGCCATCCAGCGGCAGCAGATGCAAGGCGTGCCGATGCTCAACCCCGCCCTGCGGGTGCAGGCCGTGGGCTTCCAGCCCTGGAGCGAACACTGGCTGGGCGTGCTGGTGACGCCCTGGTTCATGAACCTGATGCTGCTGCCGCGCGTGGTCGAAGGTTGGCACGCCATCGGCGAGCGCGAGAGCCGCCACCATGTTTTCCCGGCGGGTGTGTTCGAGTTCCTCGGCGGCCGCGACGCCGAACTGGGCGACTACCAGGCCTGCTCACTGTTCTCGCCAATGTCCGATTTCGCCACCCAGGCCGGCGCTGCCGACACCGCCCGTGCGGCGCTGCTGGCGCTGTTCGACACCGCGAGCCGCCCTGCGCCGGACCGCGCTGCCGAATTCCCCGAGCCCGCCGCAGCGGCCACCGCGGTTGACGCCGCCAGGCCGCCGCCCCCCCTGCCGGATCGTCCGGCGCTGAGCAAACGCGACTTCCTCTTCGGCAGCGCGGCGCGGAGCGAACGTGGGCCTTGAGGGCGCCTTGCGCGTCGGCCTGCGCCTGGAGCGGGGCCGCATCGGCCCGATCAGCGTGCAGTCGACGCGGCCGGACATCGCGCGCACGATGCTGGTCGGGCGCTCGGTGGCCGAAATCCAGGCCGCCGTGCCGCTGCTGTTCTCGGTCTGCGGACACGCCCAGACCACGGCCAGCCGGCTGGCCTGCGCGGCGGCTGCGGGCGAGGCGCCGAGCGACAGCGCGCGGGCCGCAGCGCAGGCGGCCATCGAGGCCGAGACCCTGCGCGAACATGTCTGGCACACCGTGCTGAACGCGGCACGGTGGCTGGGTGAGTCGCCCGCCCCCGAGGCCGTGACCGCAGCGCGCGCCGCAATGGGCTGGGTCGCGCACCCGACGGCCGGGCCGGCCTCACGGGGCATCGCGATAGCGGTCTTCGGCCGACCGGCTGCCGAGTGGCTGCAGGTGCCCGGCTGGCCCGGTTTGCAAGCCTGGGCCGCCGATGGTGACACCGCCGCCGCCCGCTACACCCTGAGCTTGAGCGCCGTGGCGCGGCCGCGGGCCGAGCGCGACACCGCGGTCGCGCTGCTGCCACGGCCCACGGCAAGTTCCTTGGCGACACTCGCCGAAGCGCTGGACGCCGATGCCGCATTCACTACACGGCCCAGCTGGGGCGGCGCACCAGCGGAGACCGGCGCGCTGGCACGCCTGCAGGGCGGCCCCTGGTTCGACGCCGCGGGCGCTGCGGCCGGCAGCCGCGCGCTGGGCCGCTGCGGGCTGCGCTTCGTGGCCCGCCTGCGCGAACTGGCGGGTCTGCTGAGCGGCCAGACTGAGCCGCACGGGCCGCTCGGTCTGGGCTCGTTGTCGCTGGGCGCCGGCCTTGGCCTGGGCTGGGTGGACAGCGCGCGCGGCATCCTGCTGCACCGGGTGCGCCTGGCGTCGGGCCGCGTCAGCGACTACCGCATCGTCGCGCCGACCGACTGGAATTTCCATCCCCACGGGGCGCTGACCGCCGCGCTGGAGGGGGCCCGCGTGCCCGACCGCGCCTGCGCGCTGGCCCTCGCCACGCGCGTGGTGCGTGCGCTGGACCCCTGCGTGCCTGGCCCTATCGAGTTCGACGATGCATGAGATGTCGCTGGCCGAGAGCGTCCGCGAGATCGTGGACGAGACCGCGCGCGCGCACGGGGGAACCCGCGTCACGCTCGTGCGGCTGGAAATCGGCCAGCTGGCCCAGGTCGAAATCGAAGCCATGCGCTTCGCCTTCGAGGTCGTGCGGCGCGGTTCGCTGGCCGCGTTGGCGGACCTCGAGATCCAGGAAATCGACGGCAGCGCCTGGTGCATGGCCTGCTCGTCGCCGGTGGTCATCGCGCGCCGCAGCGAGCCCTGCCCGCGCTGCCACAGCCACCAGTTGCAGGTCACCGGCGGCGACCGCATGCGGGTGATCGACATCGAGATCGTGTGACACCAAGGAGAAGGACATGTGCGTGACCTGCGGTTGCGGCAGCAACCAGACCCACATCGAGGGCGATGGCCACACCCACAGCCACGCCGACGGCACGGTGCACAGCCATGATCTCGACCACGACCACGACCACCTGCACCGGCACGAAGCGGCGCTGGCCCCGCTGCCCGGCACGGGGCAGGTCGTGGCGACGGACCCGGCAGCCACACGCCGGGTGCAGATCGAGCGCGACATCCTGGCCCACAACGACGCGCATGCCACGCGCAACCGGGCCGGGCTGGCGCAGCGCGGCATCTTCGCGCTCAACCTGGTCTCCAGCCCCGGATCGGGCAAGACCACGCTGCTGGTGCGCACCATCGAGCTGCTGGCCGGGCAATTGCCGGTGGCCGTGGTCGAGGGCGACCAGCAGACCCACTTCGACGCCGACCGCATCCGGGCCACCGGCGCACCAGCGCTGCAGATCAACACCGGCAAGGGCTGCCACCTCGACGCCGCGATGGTCGAAGCCGCCATCGCGCGCTTGTCGCCGGCCGACGACTCGGTGCTGATGATCGAGAACGTCGGCAACCTGGTGTGCCCTGCCGCCTTCGACCTGGGCGAAGCGCACAAGGTGGTGGTGCTGTCGGTCACCGAAGGCGAAGACAAGCCGCTGAAGTACCCCGACATGTTCCACGCCGCGTCGCTGATGCTGCTCAACAAGGTCGACCTGCTGCCCCACCTGCGCTTCGACGTCGCCGCCTGCATCGCCAACGCGCGGCAAGTCAACCCCGGCATCCAGATCATCGAGCTCTCGGCCACCAACGACCAGGGCATGGACCGCTGGCTGGCCTGGATCGCCCGGGGCGCCGCCGCCGCCAAGCGGCAGCGGATGGCCTTGGCGAACGCGGCTCTGGTGACGAGCGCCTGAAAACCGCCATGCTGGTCGACACCGTAGCCCCCGCCCTGCGCCGCGCGATCCGCGTGCGCGGCAGCGTGCAGGGCGTCGGCTTTCGGCCCTTCGTGCTGCGGCTGGCGGCCGAGTTGGGGCTGCAAGGCTGGGTGCTGAACGACGCCGAGGGCGTGCTGATCGAGGCGCAGGGCGGCGTTGCAGCGCTCGCGGAATTCGAGCGCCGGCTGCGCGCCGACGCCCCGCAACTGGCGCGCGTCGAACAGCTGCAGGCCACCGTGCAAGCGCCGCTGGGCGAGCGCGACAGCCCGCCGGCAAAGCCGGCCGACCGCGGCTTCCACATCCGGCCCAGCCGCAGCGCCGCCCAGCACAGCGTGAAGACCGGGGTGCCGCCCGACACCGCCACCTGCAGCGACTGCCTGGCCGAACTGTTAGCCCCGGCCAACCGGCGCCACCGCTATGCCTTCATCAACTGCACGCAATGCGGCCCGCGCTACACGCTGACCCACCGCCTGCCCTACGACCGCGCGCAAACCAGCATGGCCGCCTTTGCGCAGTGCGCGGCCTGCCTGCGCGAATACACGCAGCCGGCCGACCGCCGCTTCCACGCCGAGCCCAATGCCTGCCAGGCCTGCGGTCCGCGGCTCGGCCTGGTCGACGCACAGGGGCGGTCCCTGCTCGAGGACCCGGGTGACGCCATCGCCGCCACGCTGGCGCTGCTGCAGGCCGGTCGCATCGTGGCCATCAAGGGACTGGGCGGTTTCCACCTGGCCTGCGACGCGCGCAACCCGGCGGCCGTGGCCGGGCTGCGGCAGCGCAAGCAGCGCGACGAAAAGCCCTTTGCGCTGATGGTCGCCAACCTGGCATCGGCCGCCGCCTGGGTGCAGGCCGATGCCGCTGAACAGGCCTTGCTGGCGGCTGGCGAACGCCCCATCGTGCTGCTGCGCCGGCGGCGTCCCGCGCCCACCGACGTCGCCCGCGCGGCGGCCGACACGCTGCCCGGCGTGGCGCCCGGCCTGGACCGGCTGGGCCTGATGCTGCCCTGCACGCCGATCCAGTTCCTGCTGTTCCACGAAGCCGCCGGGCGGCCGGCCGGCACGGGCTGGCTGCATGCCGCGCAGGACCTGGTGCTGGTGATGACCAGCGCCAACCCGGGCGGCGAGCCGCTGGTCAAGGACAACGACGAGGCCTTGGCGCGGCTGCAGGGCATCGCCGATGCCTGGCTGCTGCACGACCGCGATATCGTGGCGCGCTGCGACGACAGCCTGCTGCGGCTGGCGGCCAGCGGCCAACCGCAGTTCATCCGCCGGGCGCGCGGCTACGCGCCGCGGCCGATCCGGCTGCCCCGCGCCGGTCCCAGCGTGCTGGCCACCGGCGCCGGGCTGAAGAACACCGTCTGCATCACCCGCGGCGACGAGGCCTTCCTGTCGCCCCACATCGGCAGCCTGGACAACGCCGCCACCTGCCAGGCCCTGGCCGAAGCGGTGGCGCACCTGTGCGGCGTGCTGGACGTGCAGCCGCAGGCCGTCGCGCACGACCTGCACCCCGACTTCTTCAGCACCCGCTTTGCGCTGGCCTACGCCGCAGCGCGCGGCCTGCCCCCGCAGGCGGTCTACGGCGTGCAGCACCACCACGCCCACATCGCGGCTGTCGCTGCCGAGCACGGTGTGCAGGGCCCGCTGCTGGGCCTGGCGCTGGACGGCGTCGGCCTGGGCAGCGACCAGGGCGCCTGGGGCGGCGAGTTGCTGCGCGTGGACGGCAGCGCTTTCCAGCGCCTGGCGCACCTGGCCCCCTTGGCCATGCCCGGCGGTGATGCCGCGGCGCGCGAGCCCTGGCGCATGGCCGCAGCGGTGCTGCACGCCAGCGGCCGCGGCGCGCAGATCGCAAGCCGCTACGGCCACCGGCCGGCCGCCGCGGCGGTGGCGCAGATGCTGGCCCGCGGCCTGCGCTGCCCGCCCAGCACCAGCCTGGGGCGCTGGTTCGACGCCGCCGCGGCGCTGCTGGGCGTGCGCGAGACCAGTGCCTACGAAGGCCAGGCGCCGATGCTGCTGGAAGCCCTGGCCGCCGGTGCCGCCGCGCTGCCGCCGGGCGATGAGCTGGCCACGCTGGTGCCGGTGCGGGCCGACGGCACGCTCGACCCGGGACCGCTGGTGCTGCGCCTGGCCGACGAAACCGACGTGCCGCACGGCGCCCTGCTCTTCCACCACGCGCTGGCCGACGGCCTGGCACGCTGGGTCGCGCAGGCAGCCCGCGACAGCGGGCTGGGCCAGGTCGCGCTGGGCGGTGGCTGCTTCCTGAATGCCCTGCTGACGGCCCTGCTGCTGCGCCGCCTGGCCGACCACGGCCTGCAGGTGCTGCAGGCCCGGCAGGCGCCCCCCAACGACGGCGGCATCGCGCTGGGCCAGGCCTGGGTGGCCGTCCAACGATTGAACGCAGGAGACTGACGCCATGTGTCTGGCCCTACCCGTGCTGGTGGTGGAGAAGGTGGGGGACACGTCCGCCATCGTCGACCTGGGCGGCATCCGCAAGGAAATCTCGCTGGCCCTGGTCGACGGCGTCGAGGTCGGCGACTACGTCATCCTGCATGTCGGCTACGCGCTGTCGCGGCTGGATCCGGTCGAGGCCGAACGCACCCTGGCGCTGTTCGCGCAGGCCGCCCAGTTTACAGCTCCCGAGTCCGCATGAAGTACATCGCCGAATTCCGCGACGGCGACCTGGCGCGCCGCATCGCCGCGCAGATCGCCCGCGAAGCCGACCGCGGCCGCCTGTACAACCTGATGGAGTTCTGCGGCGGCCACACCCACGCCATCTCGCGCTACGGCATCGCCGACCTGCTGCCGCCGGCCGTGCGCATGATCCACGGCCCGGGCTGCCCGGTGTGCGTGCTGCCCATCGGCCGGGTCGACCTGGCGATCCGCCTGGCGCTTGACCAGGGGGTCATCCTGTGCACCTACGGCGACTGCCTGCGCGTGCCGGCTTCGAACCGGCTGTCGCTGCTGAAGGCCAAGGCCCAGGGCGGCGACATCCGCATGGTCTATACGCCGGCCGACGCGCTGAAGACGGCGCAGGCCGAGCCCGACCGCCAGGTGGTGTTCTTCGCCATCGGCTTCGAGACCACCACGCCGCCCACGGCCCTGGTCATCCGGGAAGCCGCCCGCCTGGGCCTGACGAATTTCACGGTGCTCTGCAACCACGTGCTGACGCCGGCGGCGATCACCAACATCCTGGAGTCGCCCGAAGTCCGCGAACTGGGCACGCTGCCGCTGGACGGTTTCATCGGCCCGGCGCACGTGTCGACCATCATCGGCAGCCAGCCCTACGAGTTCTTCGCCGAGGAGTACCGCAAGCCGGTGGTCATCGCCGGCTTCGAGCCGCTGGACGTGATGCAGGCCATCCTGATGCTGGTGCGGCAGATCAACGAGGGCCGCGCGGAAGTCGAGAACGAGTTCACCCGCGCCGTCACCCGCGAGGGCAATCTGAAGGCGCAGGCGCTGGTGTCCGACGTTTTTGAGCTGCGCCGCTCCTTCGAGTGGCGCGGCCTGGGCGAAGTGCCCTACAGCGCGCTGCGCATCCGGGATGCCTACGCTGACTTCGACGCCGAGCGCCGCTTCCGGTTGCAGACGAAACCGGTGGCCGACAACAAGGCCTGCGAGTGCGGTGCCATCCTGCGCGGCGTGAAGCAGCCGCGCGACTGCAAGGTCTTCGGCACGGTCTGTACGCCCGAGAACCCCATCGGTTCCTGCATGGTCTCGTCCGAAGGGGCCTGCGCGGCCTATTACAGCTATGGCCGGTTCAAGGACGTGGCCCTGGTCGCGCAGGCGGCCACGCAGGCCAGCTTCCTTGATCCGGCGCAAGCCGCTGCCGCAGTCGCTGCCAACAATGGACGCAACCGCCAGGAGATGCCATGAATGCCATGCCTGCAACCCGGCCCGCCCGCCCGCCCGTTCCGCCATTGCCTGAATTCGAGAAGCTGGACCACACGCACCGCGAAGCGCTGAAGATGCTGCAGGCGCTGGGCCGCTTGCTGGAGCAGCTGCGCCAGGACGACCCGGATGAGGCGGCGCGCGCCAGCGCGCTGGAGATCATGGGCTTCTTCAACGGCCCCGCGCGCGGCCACCATGCCGAGGAGGAGACACGCGTCTTCCCCGAGTTGCTGGCCGCGGGCGATGCCGAGCTGACGCAGCAGGTGCTGCGCCTCCAGCAGGACCACGGCTGGCTCGACCAGGACTGGCGCGAGCTCGCGCCGCAGATCGAGGCCATCGCCAGTGGCTACACCTGGTACGACCTGGACATGCTGCTGGCGGCGCTGCCGGTCTTCAACACCTTGTACGAAGAGCACATCGCACTGGAAGAGACCCTGGTCTACCCCGAAGCGCGACGCCGCCGCGCGGCCGCACGGGCCGCCGAGGTCCACCGCGCCGGGTCGGACTGAGCCGGATGGCCGCGCTGGCCGTGGCGCGAGGCCAGTCCGGGCCGCGACGCGCCGGTGACAACTTGTCGAAGGAACTGCCATGACCCTGAACCCGCTACACCGCCGTTCGATAGGGTGGCTCGCTGCTGCGCTGTGCATGGTCCCCGGCGCGCAGGCGGCCACGCCCGCCGAGTTGCTCGCCGCCTACACGGCGCAGGCCGGTGCGCCGCCCTCGCCCGAGCGTGGCCAGCGCCTGTTCACCACCAATTTCGGTCGTCCGCTGGACTGGAGTTGTTCGTCCTGCCATGGTGCCGTGCCGGTCAAGCCGGGCCGCGACGAAGTCAGCGAAAAGCCCATGGCGGCCCTGGCCCCTGCGGCAAACCCGGCTCGCTTCACCGACCAGCGCCGCGTCGAGTCCAAGTTCAAGCTGAACTGCATGGACGTGGTCGGCCGCGAATGCACCGCCGGCGAAAAAGCCGACGTGATGAGCTGGCTGATGTCGCTCAAGCCCTGACGCGCGCCCATGGCGCCCGTCGACGCAGGTTCGCCATGTCCAGACCCGAGACCCGAGACCGCACGGCACCGCCCAGCCCGCCAAGGGGCAGTCGCCGAACCGCCGATGCCGACCCAGGCGCCGGCACGGCCCGCGCGATGGACCGCGTGCTGGCGGCCGAACAGGCGGCCGCAGCACGCCTGACGCAGACCGGACAAGAGGCGCAGCAGCAGCTGGATCAAGCGCGGCAGGACGCGCTGGCCTGCGTCAACCACAGCCTGGAACGCATCGTGGCGTGGCAAAAGGCGCATGCGGCTGCGCTGCAGTTGCGGCTGGAGGCGCTGCGAGCGCAGGCCGGCTGCGCCGCCGCCGCACCGGCTGCGCCGGACGCAGCCACGGTCGCGCTGGCGGTCGAAGGCCTGGCCTGCAGCCTGACGGGTGGCGCCGGAGACGCACCCCATGCGCCAGCTTGACTTCGCTTACGCCCGGGCCCGCGTGCAGGCCCGGCACGGCGGCCTGCCCGGCGCGCGCTTGTGGCGGCAACTCGAAGCCAGCCAGACGGCGGCGCACTACCTGGCGCAGGCCCGCACGGGGCCGCTGGCGCCCTGGTTGACGGGCCTGGCCGAGGACGCCGAAGCCCACCGCATCGAAGAGCAACTGCGTGCCCGCTGGCTGGGCCACGTGGCCGAGGTGGCCGGCTGGCTGCCTGCACGCTGGCAGGCGGCCACACGCTGGTTCGGCACGCTACCCGGCCTGCCCTTGGCCGACGAGCCGCTACGCAGCGAGAGCGCCGCAGGCTGGCTCCAGGCGTGGCAGCAACTGGTGCCCGACCCGCCCGCGCGGGCCGCGCTGCTGCCCCAGGTGGCGGCCTTGCTGATGCCCCAGCTGCCGGGCGCCCGCGGTGGCCCGGTTGGGGTCGGCGCGGGACGCGCTGCGCTGGCCGAGCCCCAACGCCAGGCCCTGGAGCAACTCTACCGCCGGCACGCCGCTTCGCCGGTCAGCGTGTTTGCCCATCTGGCCCTGGTGGCGCTGGATGTCGAACGCTTGCGTGGCGGCATCGTCACCCGGCTGCTGCTGGGCCCGCCCCCGCCGCCTGGGTCGGCGGCCGCTGCGCCGTCGCGGGGGGCCTGATGCTGCGGCCCCGGCCCTGCCAATGGTTCGAGCTCGTCACCGCGCGCGAGGGGCTGGCGCCGGCCTTGGAATCGTTGGCGCGCAGTGGCGCGGTGGAGTTGCAGACCCATGAACGCCGCGCCGCGCCCCTGGTGGTCGGCGGCGCCGAAGGGCCGCTGGCCCGCTTCCACGACCTGGCCAAGACCTACCGCAGCCACTGGCCGCCGACACGCCCGGCCGGCGCCTCGCAGGTCACCGACCCGACCGCGACGCTGCGCACGCGGCTGGCCCAGCTGGAGGCCTGGCGCAGCGCAGCCGACCCGCTGCTGGCCGCCCAGGAGCGCCTGGCGGCCCAGGCGCAGACGCTGGCTGATCTGGCGCAGCTGCTGCGGGCCGACCCCGCGCTGCTGCCCGAGCCGGATAGGCTGGCCAGGGCCGGGGCGTGCGGCATGGGCAGCCGCATCGTCGTCTTGGCCGCGCACACGACGGCGCCGGCATGGCCCGACGAGGTGCTGCGGCTTGCGCTGGCGCCAGCCGATGGGGCCGCCGCCGAGCGCTACGTCGTGCTGGTCGGCCGCCGCGAGGCGCTGCTGGCAGTCGACGCGCAGTGCGCCGCCCTGCAGGCACGGCGTGTCGACTGGCCACCCGACCTGGGTGGCAGCGTGCCCGAGGCGGCGCAAGAGGTGGCGCGGCGCCGGGCGAAACTCGAAGAGCAGGCTGCCGACATCACGTCGCGCCTGACATCGCTCAGCGAGCACCATGGGCTGACCGCTGCGCTGGCCGACATCGAGATGGTGGAATGGCTGATCCGCCACGGCAGCGAACTCGCGGCCACCGATCGCCTGGTCTGGATCACCGGCTGGACCACCGCCAGCAATGCGACCCTGCTGTGCGCGCCCCTCCATGCCCAGGGCTTGCACGGCGTGCTGCAGTTCCCGCAAGCCCCGGCGGGAAGCGAGCCGCCCTCGGTGCTGAGCAACCCGCCCTGGGTGCGCGCCTTCGAGGCCTACTCGCGCCTGCTCGGCCAGCCTGGCGCTGCCGAGGCCGACCCCAGCGCGCTGCTGGCGCTGGTGGCGCCGCTGCTCTTCGGCTTCATGTTCGGCGACGTCGGTCAGGGCGCGGTGCTGGTGGTGGCTGGCTGGATGCTGCGCAAGCGGGCGCCGATGCTGGCCATGCTGATCCCGGGCGGGCTGGTGGCGATGGTCTTCGGGCTGCTGTTCGGCAGCGTTTTTGCGCGGGAAGATCTGATCCCCGCGCTCTGGATGCACCCCCTGCACGACCCGGTCGGCCTGCTGGCTGCGGCGGTGGGGCTGGGCGCGGTGATCCTGCTGATCGGTCTCGCCCTGCAGGCCCTGGAGGCCGCCTGGCGGCACGAGGCACGGCACTGGTGGGCCTGCGACGCCGGTCTGGTGCTGGCCTATGTGGGCGTGCTGGCGGCCGTGTTCAACCGCCAGGCGCTGTGGCTGGCCCCTGCGGGCGCACTGTGGTTCGTGGCCGGGACGGTGGCCCTGGGCGCCGGCAGCCGCGCGGCCGCGCTGGCTGCGGGCCTGGCGCAGTTCGTCGAGCACGCGCTGCAGTTGCTGGTCAACACCGTTTCCTTTGCCCGCGTCGGCGCCTTTGCGCTGGCCCACGCCGGCCTGTCCCTGGCGGTCACCGGCGTGGCCGAAGCCAGCGGCCGGGTCGGCTACGGGGTCGTGCTGCTGCTGGGCAACCTCTTGATCCTGCTGCTCGAGGGGCTGGTGGTCGGCATACAGACCACCCGGCTGCTGCTGTTCGAGTTCTTCGTCCGCTTCCTCCAGGGCACCGGCCGCGCCTTCAAGCCGCTGCCACCGCCCTACCCGAAGCCCACACCCTGACCCGGGAGCATGCCCATGAAAGTCGCAACCCTGACCGCGACCGCCGCCCTGTTGCTGGTGACCGCCAGCGTGGCGGGGGCCGCCCTGCTCCTGCTGTCGTCCCTGCCGGCCAGCGCGCAGGGTTCGGTCGCCGGGGGCGTTGCCGCCGCCGTCGCCAGCCACCCCGAGGTGCTGCGCTGGGCCTTCATCTCGGCCGCCGCGGCTGCCGGCCTCAGCACGCTGGCAGCCGGTTACGCGGTGGCCGTGGTCGGCAGCGCGGCGGTCGGTGCGCTGGCCGAAAAGCCCGAGCTGCTGGGGCGCGTGCTGATCCTGGTCGGGCTGGCCGAGGGCATCGCCATCTACGGCCTGATCGTGGCCATCCTCATCCTCAACCGCGCCTGACGGCCTGTGCCCATGACAGCCATCGTGGTCATCGGCGACGAGCTCAACAGCCTGGGCTTTCGCCTGGCCGGCGTGGACACCCTGAGCCCGTCGGCCGGCGACCTGCAGGCCGTCTTCGCGCAGGCCCTGGCCAGCGCGACGCTGGTCGTGTTGACGCGACCCTGCGCCGACGCCCTGCCGGCAGGCGAACTGGCGCGGGCGCTGCTGGGCGAGCACCCGCTGGTCCTGGTGCTGCCTGACATCCGGTCGCCCGAGCCCGACAGCGACGCGGCGCGTCGCCTGCGCGGTGTGTTGGGGATCGCAGCGTGAACCCGGCGACGGCGTCGTCCGGCCGCGACCCGCCTGCGGCGCCCGTCACCACGCTGAGCGTGGCGGATGTGCAGGCCGAGGGGCTGATCGCGCAGATCGACCTGCAGGTGGCGCAGGAGCGTGCGGCGCTGCTGGCTCGTGCAGCGGCCCAGGCCGATGCGATACGGCACGGCGCCCGCACCCAGGCGCGGGTGCACCTGCGCCGCGCCATCGCCGAGATGCGCGCCACCCAGCAGCAGCGCACCCAGCAGACGAAGGCCGAACTGGAAACGGCGGGCCGGCGCCAGGCCACGCTGCGGGCCCGGCAGGCCTTGACGCTGGCGTGGCCGGCGCTGTCGGCCGCCATCGTCCAGCGCTGGCAAGATCCCGCCGCGCGCATCGCCTGGGTGGCGGCCCTGATGAACCAGGCCGCGGCGCGCCTGCCGCCCACAGGCTGGGTGGTGCGCCACCCGGCCGCCTGGAGCGCGGCCGAAACGGCGGACCTGCAGGCCCGCTTGCCGCTGCACGGCGCGGTGGCGCCGCGCTTGCTGGCCGACGAAAGACTGGGCGCCGGCCTCGTCATCGAGGTCGGGGGCGCCCGCCTGGACGGCACACCGCCCGCCCTGCTGGCCGACCGGCTGCGGGTCGAAGCGGCCCTGTTGGCCGCGCTCGAACCGCGCCCCGCAGCCGGTGCCAGCCCATGAGCCGGGCCCGCATCAGCGCCATCGCCGGGCCCGTGCTGCACGCCGTGGTCAGCGGCCCCTTCCTGATCGGCGAGGCGGTGCAAGTGGGCGCGGCGAGGCTGCCAGGCGAGATCATCCGGCTGCAAGCCGACACTGTCGTCGCCCAGGTCTACGAGGACACCACCGGCCTCAAACCCGGCGACCCGGTGGTCGGCACCGGGCTGCCGCTGTCGGTGGCGCTGGGGCCGGGTCTGCTGGGTCACATCTACGACGGCTTGCTGCGACGGCTGGATGACGATGGCCAGGCGCCCGCCGAGTCCTGGGGCTTCCGGCCTGCGGTGCAGGTGGGCGACCGGCTTTCGCCCGGTGCGGTGATCGGCGCGGTCGACGGCACGGCGCACGCTCGCCTGTGCCTGTTGCCACCCCAGGTGGGCGGCGAGGTGCTGGCCGTGGCGGCACCGGGCCCCACCGACGCGACCCGGCAGTTGGCCCGCGTGCGCGACGCCGCCGGCCGCGAGCACGCGGTGACCCTGTTTCAGCGCTGGCCGGTGCGCCAGCCGCGTCCGGTGGCGCAGCGGCTGCCGGCCGACGCGCCGCTGGTCACCGGGCAGCGCATCCTCGACACCCTGTTCCCGGTGGCGCTGGGCGGCCGCGCGGCCATCCCCGGCGGTTTCGGCACCGGCAAGACGGTGCTGCAGGAAACGCTGGCCAAGTGGTGCCACGCCGACATCATCGTCTACGTCGGCTGCGGCGAACGCGGCAACGAGATGGCCGAGGTGCTGGAGGAATTTCCGCGCCTGACCGACCCGCGCACCGGCCGCGCGCTGATGGAACGCACGCTGATCATCGCCAACGCCTCCAACATGCCGGTGGCGGCGCGCGAGGCCAGCGTCTACACCGCCGTCACGGTGGCCGAGTACTTCCGCGACCAGGGCCTGCACGTGGCGCTGATGGCTGACTCCACCAGCCGCTGGGCCGAGGCGCTGCGCGAAGTCTCGGGCCGCCTGGGCGAACTGCCCGGCGAGGCCGGTTACCCGGCCTACCTGAGCTCGCGCCTGGCCGAGTTCTATGAGCGCGCCGCCCGCGTGCGGGCCCTGTGCGGGCGCGAGGGTTCGCTGACCATCATCGGCGCCGTCAGCCCGCCGGGCGGCGACTTTTCCGAGCCGGTCACCAGCCACACCAAGCGCTACGTCGGCTGCTTCTGGGGGCTGGACCGCGAACGCGCCCAGGCCCGCTTCTACCCCGCCATCCACCCGCTGCAGTCCTACGCGGTGGACGCCGGCCGCTTCGCCCCCTGGTGGACGGCCCACGGCAACGACAACTGGCTGCGCCAGCGCGAAAAACTGCTGGCGCTGCTGGAGGATCAGGCCCACCTGGAACGCATGGCGCGCATCGTCGGCAAGGACGCGCTGCCGGCCGAGCAGCAGCTCACGCTGCTGACCGCCGAACTGGTCAACGAGGCCTTGCTGCGGCAGTCGGCCTTCTCGGCGACCGACCGCTACTGTTCGGCCGAACGCCAGAGCGAGATGCTGCGCCTGGTGATGCGCTTCATCACGCTGGCACGCGAGGCGCTGGCCCGCGGCGCGACGCCCGAAGCGATGGCCGCGCTGCCCGTCCACCGCCGCGTGCAGCGCATGGGCGAGGAAATCGGCGAGGACCAACTGGCGCGCTACGCCGAACTCAGGGCGCAACTGGAGCGCGAGTTCGCCGGGCTGGCGCCGGCCGCAGCGGGCGCCGTCGCACCACAGCCCGAAGCCGCCTGAGCATGTGGGCCGACCTCAGCACCCAGGGCACCACCAGCCGCATCGACGGCCCGCTGCTCTTCCTGCGCCGCAACATCGAAGTCACGCTGGGCGAGGCGGTGGAGGTGGTGGTGGAGGGCGACGCGGCGCAGCGCCCACGCGTCGGACGGGTGACCAGCGTGGACGACGAGACCCTGGTCATCGAGGTGCTCGAGAGCACCCAGGGCCTGGGCCTGGACACGGTGCGCGTGCGCTTCCTGGGCCAGCCCCTGCGCTTCGGTGTCGGACCCGGCCTGCTGGGCCGCATCTTCAACGGGCTGGGCCAGCCGGTGGACGGCGGGCCGCCGGTGGCCGCACGGGCCTGGCGCCGCATCGACGCACGGGCCATGAACCCGGCGCAGCGTGCGCTGCCGCGCGACTTCATCCAGACCGGCATCTCGGCCATCGACCTGACGAACAGCCTGATCCGCGGCCAGAAGCTGCCCATCTTCTCGTCGGGCGGGCTGCCCCACGACAGGCTGGCCATCGAGATCGCGCGCCATGCCCGGCTGCGCGACAGCGGCGCCGCGCCCTTCGCCATCGTCTTCGTCGGCATCGGCGTGTCGCACGACGCCGCCGAAAGCTTTCGCCGCGCGATGGAAGATTCCGGTGCGCTGGGCCACACCGCCATGTTCCTGAACCGGGCCAGCGAACCCAGCCCGCAGCGCCTGCTGACGCCGCGCGTGGCACTGACCGCGGCCGAGTACCTGGCCTTCGACGAAGGCCACCACGTGCTGGTGATCCTGACCGACATGACCAATTACTGCGAGGCGTTGCGCGAGGTCTCGGCCAGCCACGGCGAGATCCCCAGCCGCAAGGGCTACCCGGGCTATATGTATTCGGACCTGGCGACGATCTACGAGCGGGCCGGCTCGGCGCGCGGCGCCGTGGGCACGGTGACGCAACTGCCCATCCTGACCATGCCGGCCGACGACATCAGCCACCCCATCCCCGACCTCACGGGCTACATCACCGAGGGCCAGATCGTGCTGGACCGGGCCCTCGACCACAAGGGCGTGTACCCGCCGATCAACGTCCTGCCCAGCCTGAGCCGGCTGTTCGACCTGGGCACCGGCACCGGCTACACCCACCCGGACCACCCGGCCCTGGCGCACCAGCTCTTTGCCTCTTACGCCAAGGCGACCCGGGTGCGCATGCTGGCCAGCGTGGTGGGCTCCGACGGGCTGACCGACATCGACCGCCGCTACCTGCGGCTGGCCGACCGCTTCGAGCGCGAGCTGGTGGCCCAGGACAGCGTGCGGACGCTGGACGAGAGCATGGCCATCGCCTGGAAGCTGTTGGCCGAACTGCCGCCCGGTGAACTGACACGGCTGAGCGATGCCCAGATCGCCCGCCATCTGACCCCGGCCACGGCACCCGACGGCAGCGCGGCGGCCCGTCATGGCTGACACCGCGGTCGCCACCAAGAGCGTGGCGCTGGCGCTGGCCGACGAGCGCGCGCTGATGCGCCAGGGTTACCAGTTCCTGGACGAGAAGCGCATGCTGCTGGCCGCCGAGATGCTGCGCGGCCTGAAGCAGCACGACAGGCTGGGCGACGAACTGGGGCCGGGGCTGCGGGCCGCGCAAGCCGCCTTGAAGCGGGCTTTGCAGCGCCACGGGCTGGAGGGTCTGATCGCCCACCCGCCCAGCGGGTTCAACCCGTCGGCACCGGCCATCCGCCGTGCGAGCTTTCTGGGTGTCGGCACCCTCGCCGTCGACTTTGCCCCCCAGGCCAGCCCGCGCCCCGACAGCACGCTGGACGCATCACCCGAAGCCCGCGCCTGCCGCCAGGCCTACATCGCCCTGTTGGCGCCGCTGGCGCAACTGGCGGCCTGCCGCGGCAACCTCGAACGCCTGGCCGCCGAGTACCGGCGCACCGAACGGCGCGCCAAGGCCCTGGAGAACGTCCTGCTGCCGGAAATCGAGAGCGCACTGGCCACCACCCTGGACCGCCTGGAACGGGGCGACCAGGAGGAGGCGGTACGCATCCGCGTGGCGGGCAGGCGGCGGTAAGCGGCAGAACAGGGCGCAGCAGCGGGCGCTTCAGCCCACCGCAGGGGTGTCGGCAACGGCCGTCTGCGCGGCAGGGCGCCGCCGCCCCGGGGCCAGCCGCGGCTCGGCCCCGAGCCAGTACAGGCCGTTGGCCATGATGCAGAAACCGGTGCCGGCGAACCACACCATCGCCACGCCGACGAAGGCCGTGAAGGCCAGCCAGCCCGGGCTGTGCAGCAGCGTCAGGGCCGAAGCCAGGGTCAGGTTGATGCCCACCGCCAGGTAGATGCGCCGCTCCAGGTACCAGCGGTCGGTCTGCATCAAGTACCAGTCACCCGACTGCCAGCCGGGGCGTGCCAGCCGAGCGCTGAAGCCCAGCTGCGACAGCAGGTTGCCGACCACGCAGAAGCCGGTGAAGGCCACGGTGATGGACGCGGCGGCCGTGGCCACCACGATGCCCACCCACAGCGGGTGGGCCCACAGCGCCAGGGCGCTGCCCAGCAGGATGGTGATGCCGGCGACCAGCCACACCGTGCGTTCGATGTACCAGCGGTCGGTGGGAACGATGTAGAGGCCGGTTCGAGGGCTCATCGGGCGTCTCCTGCGCAGGCGGCGCAGCGCCTCGCACTGTTCGCTCCGCATCAAGGCTTGAGTCTGCACCCCGGGCGCCCTCCCGACCCCTGACGCAGATCAAGGACCCTGGCGGTCCGATCCACGCTGCCGACCGGATCCACCAAAAAAGAAGGGAAGCCGAAGCTTCCCTGTCTTTGAAATGTGGAGCGGGATAAGAGACTCGAACTCTCGACCTATACCTTGGCAAGGTATCGCTCTACCAACTGAGCTAATCCCGCAATGTCTTGCGTTTCGAACGTGTTGCAATGCACCGCGTCCAGCCTCGCAGTATAGACCATTTTTTTCGGCTTCTGCAACTTCCTTCAGGGCGATCGGCTGGTCGCAGCGGCTACAGTGGGCCGATGACACCTCGACCCCACCCCCAACAACCCAGCGCCCAGGGTCTGGCCTGGGCGCAGCGCCTGGTGCGCCTGAACACGGTCAGCCGTGAAAGCAACCTGGCGCTGATCGACTGCATCGCCGACCACCTGCGCAGCCTGGGCGTGCCGCTGCGGCTGACTTACGACGAGACCCGGCGCAAGGCCAATCTCTACGCCACGCTGGGCGTCGGCAAGCCCAACGGGGTGATCCTGTCGGGCCACACCGACACGGTGCCCTGGGACGGCCAAGCCTGGACCATGGACCCGCTGGCGGCCGAAGTCAAGGACGGCCGGCTCTACGGCCGGGGCAGCGCCGACATGAAAGGCTGGATCGGCCTGGTCGTGGCCCAGGCGCAGGCCTGGCTGGAAGCCGACCTGCCGCACGCGCTGCATTTCGCCTTCAGCTATGACGAAGAAACCGGCGGCTTCGGCGCACGCGGGCTGATCGCCGACCTCGAAGCGGCCGGCCTGCTGGCGAACGACGCCGCGCCGCGCCTGTGCATCGTCGGCGAACCCACCAGCATGGTGCCGGCCATCGCCCACAAGGGCGTGCACCGCTGGCGCTGCTGCGTGCGGGGCAAGGCGGCGCACTCGTCGCTGACACCCAGCGCCGTGAATGCGCTGGAAGCCGCGGCGCGCGTGGTGGCGCACATTGCGGGCATCGCCGACGAGCTGCGAGAGCATGAAACGCGCCAGGCCGGCTTCGACGTGCCCTATTCCACCGCCGCGGTCTGCGTCATCGAAGGCGGCATTGCCGACAACGTGGTGCCCGAGGACTGCCGCTTCCACTACGAATTCCGCGACCTGCCGGGTGCCGACGCGGCGGCGCTGCAAGCCCGCGTCACGGCCTATGCCGCGACGCTGCAAGGGGCCATGCAGGCGGTCGAGCCCAGCGCCGGTTTCCGCTTCGAGAACATCGCGCTGATGCCCTCGTTCAAGGCCCGCCACGACGAACCGGCCGTGCAGCTGGCGCAGCGCCTGGCCGGCACGCAGCAGACCACGCTGGTGGCCTTCGGCACCGAAGCCGGCCTGTTCCAGCGCGCGGGCCTGTCCACGGTGGTCTGCGGGCCGGGCTCGATCAACCAGGCCCACCAGGCCGACGAGTATGTGAGCCTGGCGCAACTGGCCCAGGCCGAGGCCTTCCTGCAAGGCCTGCTGTCGCAAGGCTGACCGCACATGGCGCTACAGCGCACCAGCCTGGTGGTGATCGCGCGCAACGAGGCGCCGCGCATCGCCCGGCTGCTGGACAGCGTGGCGCCCTGGGTGGACCGCATGCTGGTGCTGGACACGGGCTCCAGCGACGCCACCGTCGCCGTGGCGCAAGCCTGTGGCGCCGTGGTGCGCCACTTCGTGTGGTGCGACGACTTCTCGGCCGCCCGCAATGCGGCGCTGCAGCAGGCCGACGCCGACTGGCACATCGTGCTGGACGCCGATGAATGGCTGGCCGATGGCGGCCCGGTACTGGCCGCCCTTCGTCAGCGCTCGCCCGACTTTGTCGGCAGCGTCCAGCTGGCCGACCACGGCGCGGCCGACGGTGTGGTCTTCGAGCGACTCAGCCGCGTGCTGCCCGGCGCGCTGCGTTACGCCGGCCGGGTGCATGAACAGCCGCAGCACGCGCTGCCGCTGCGCCAACTGGACATCACCATCGGCCACGACGGCTACAGCGCCGCCAACCGGGCGGCCAAGCGCGGGCGCAACCGGGCGCTGTTGCAGATCGAACTGCAGCACGCACCCCGCGATGCCGGCTTGTGGTTGGCGCTGGGCAAGGACCACAGCGCCTACGATGAACATGCCGCGGCGGCGGCGGCCTACGCCCGCTCCGAGGCCTTGCGGCCGGCCGGCGCCGCATGGCGCGGCGACCTGGCCGCGCGCCACCTCTATGCCCTGAAGCGAGCCGGCCGGCATGCCGAAGGCGCGGCCTGCGCCGAAGCCCGCCTGGCCGACTGTGCCGACTCGCCGGACTTCTTCTTCGCCCTGGGCGACCTGATGCTGGACTGGGCCGCGCTGGACCCGGCGCAGGCCGCCACGGCCCTGCCGCTGGCCGAGGCCGCCTGGCTGCGCTGCCTGGACATCGGCGAGCGGCCCGACCAGCCCGGCAGCGTGCAAGGCCGCGGCAGCCACCTGGCGCTGCACAACCTGGTGGTGATCTACGACGGCCTGGGCGACCGCGCCAAGGCCCAGGCACTGCGCCAGCGCCACCCGCCGCCGGCCTGAAGGCCGCTCATTCAGGGTCTGGTCTGCAAGGCCGGTTGCGACCAACCGGCCGGCAAGCAGATCTCCAGCGCCTGCTTGGCGACACGGTCCCAGGACAGGCTGTCGAGCAGGTGGTCCCAGGCCGCGCCCGACAGCCGGCGCTCGGCCGCCGGCGCCAGCAGGCGGTCTTGCATGGCCTGAACCAGCGCATCGGGGTCGACCTCGATGCACAGGCCGCCCTGCAGCACGCCGTCAGGCGTGTCGCACAGGCGCCCCGCCACCCGCGTGGCCCAGGGCCCATGGCAGAAGTCATCGGTGGCGCCGCCCGCCGTCACGACGACCGGTGTGCCGCAGGCGATGGCCTCGAGCGTCGGCACGTTGAAGCCTTCCGCGCGGTAGGGCGAGACATAGCAGTCCGCACAGGCATAGAGCTCGCGCAGCGCAGACTGATCCAGGTTGGTGTTGACGATGAGGATCGCCGACATCACCGCCTCGTCCACCAAACCGGGGTGCGTGCGGGCGAGCAGTTCCAGCACCGACTCGACGCGGGCACCGTACATGACCTGGTTGTTCTTGATGATCAAGCGCGCATGCGGGTGACGCTGGTGCACGCGCGCAAACGCCACCAGCAGGTGATCGATGCCCTTGTTCCAGCTGGCCAGCCCGACATTGGCGAAGACGAAATCGCCGTCCTCGAAGCCCAGGGCCTGGCGCCGCGCCCGACGTTCGTCGGGTTCGTAGGGCGCGTAGGTTTGCCTTTGCACGCCGAGCGACACGACATGCACATGCTCGGCCGGCAAGCCGAATTCCACGATCAGCCGGCGCGACCAGGCCGAGGGCGTGACCACCGCGTTGCCGTCGCGCACGAAAGCCTGCAGCTCGGTCAAGGGGCCACCGATGCTGCCGGTCTGGACGCCGTACTCGGTCACCATGAAGCTGATCTGCCGAGGCTGCGCTGCCCGCGCGGTCCGTTGCGGCAGCGGCGTCGGGTAGGCGATGCTGTAGATGGCGTCCACATCGCCGCCATCGGGCGGCGGGATGGCGGCCAGGCGTGCCGTGTCTTCGGGCGTGTAGCCGGCGCTCATCTCACGGCTGTTCCAATTCGGCGAGTAGGTGCTCATGTCCTGGTGCAGGACCTGGAAACCCGGCAGGCGCAGCCAGGCCAGCAGCTGGTTCTGGTTGGCCATGGCAAAGGAATGGCTGATGCCGCGCCACCCTTGCACCAGCAAGCGCTGGTCGCGGGCGCCATGCCCGCCCGCGCAAGGTTGGGGCGCGGCAGCCACCGAGGCGCTGGGGTCGCCCGGCTGAGGCCGACGCGGGCTCCGCAGCGCGGCCTGGCCCTCGTCAGGCAGACTCTGCGCAGCCAGGTGTTCGCAGGGCAGGCCCGCGCGCCAGCGGCTGACCATGCGGTCAAACAGCGCTTCCAGCTCGCGGGCGTAGCGCGGCGCGTCGAACAGCGGCAGGGCCTGGCGCTGCGTGCTCAGGTGCTGGCGGTAGCTGGCCAGCAAGGCCGGCTCCAGTGCCAGCGC
>Ga0136641_1000120_pt1 | contig 31874 bp, 30 predicted proteins | sample EliLak1302023Y_FD_115312 | JGI IMG/M metagenome (GOLD analysis project Ga0136641, IMG submission 115312) | Freshwater microbial communities from Elizabeth Lake, Yosemite National Park, California, USA - 13020-23Y | ecosystem: Environmental > Aquatic > Freshwater > Lake ...
CTTTTCAAATGTACGTTATATTGCCGAACCTGGCAGATATTTTGCAGAAACAATTGCAATTTTATTCACAAAAATTATTGGATTACGCGAGCGCGATGATACAATCGATTATTGGCTTACCGATAGTCTTTATGGTTCATTTAATTGTATATTATATGACCATATTCATCTTCATCCAGAGCCAATGAATTTAGATAATGAAGGAGCTATCCACGAAATTAAAACAACCCTATGGGGACCAACATGTGATGGATTTGATAAAATAATTGATAACTATATGTTACCAAAAATGTCATGTGGAGATTGGATTGAATGGAAGAATATGGGTGCATACACAATCGCTGGTGCTTGTGATTTTAATGGTATCGCGCTGACACAACCAAAGAAACTCTATGTATATTAGTAGATGAACATAGATAGAAATAATTTCCCACAACCACCATCACTTATTGGACTTGCAACACAAAGTGGAGTAGATAGTGTAGCTGGTGTAGGTGGAGGGGTGGCGCCATATAATCCACTTTATGAAGATCCTGATGATAATATTAAAAAGAAACGCGCTTCTCAGGTACATGATAAAGGTATCGGTGCATTAATACGTATTATACTTCTTTCAACAGTATTCTTTATAATTCTATCTCAACCAGTACTCTATAAAATAACACATAAAGCAGCTCAATATCTTTTGTCTGTTCCATTTGAAATTATGGGTAATGAAGGCTGTCCAACAACAAAAGGAATACTCCTTCATGCTGCAATATTCTTTGTTATCATGTTATTCGTTCTATTTTAGAATAAGGGTATTTAAGATTAATTTTTACAATATACTATACTATATTATAGTATGGATATATTGCCAGAATATGACATTATAGATGTAACTAATACAATTGATGATCGTCCAGAAAAATATGCACTTTTTAAAAATAATGATTTAATAAGTAGTTATATTCGAAGTTATGGAGCATTTCAACCAGATATAATGAGGATCTGTTTAAAATTTATGACTGATAAAACACAAAACGTTCTTGATATTGGTGCCAATATTGGTTCATTTACAATACCAGTTGCTAAAAATATTACTGGAACAGTATTCTCATTTGAAGTTCAAAGACATATATTTATGCAATTATGTACCAACTGTTTTTTAAATCGCTTAGCAAATGTATATCCGATTCATGGTTTTATTACGAACAAAGAAAACTTAAACAAATATTCAGAAGTATCAATTGTAAATTATTATAATAGTGAAAATACTGGAGCTTTTTCAATAAATGAAGAACATATAAAAATTACAAGTAATATAACATATTTACCACCAACTATTGAGGATGCCTTTGATAAAATACAAACCATTCACATTGATGATTTAAATATACAAAATATAGGTTTTATTAAAATTGATGTAGAAGGTGCTGAACTAGATGTTCTTAAAGGAATGCAAAATACAATTAAACAAAACGATTTTCCTCCATTATTATTTGAATGTTCCATACACGAGGCATATACAGATATTCGTGAAAAATTATTCCAATTTATACAAGATAGTGGATATGGTAGTATTTATCCAATAGAAAACATCGCTGATAATTTTGTAGCTTTTAAAAAAGGTTTTGTAATATTTTAATCACAATCACAAAAGAGTAGGTCTCTTGTGATTTTATTCTATTTTAATTTGGATGATATCTAATAACTAGATTAAGTACGTCCATTTCATCTGGTAGAGGCATACGGCCATAGATATAGTTGAAATGTATAATTTGTGCCATAAGATGTGGCATAAGTTCAGGAATAAGCTTACCGCAAGATGTGTCAGTGGTTATATCATAAATATCCTGCTCATTAAATCGAACATGATCACCGTTGTTATAATCTGACCCACAGATAAGTTGATTATTTACCTTACCGATAAACTCGCCATGGTCAGTCTTACGAATCAACATAACCCAGAATTTTTCACCAAGAGGATTCTTAATTTTGCACCCATCTCCAGGAACAAGTGTATCAATTTGATGTTGCGTGACTTTACATTCTGTCACAGAGGGTCGGACCCATGCATCATTCCAAACAATAGGCGAAGAAGTTGTAGAAGAAGCTGCCATTGTGTGAGATTGTTATAGTAATAAATAAAACACATTCATTTTTTTTATTTAAATTGTATAAATTCAACAATTTAATATAGTCATAATATAAGTAATATAAGTAATATAAGTACTATAAGATGTACAATTCAAATCCTGAAAAAAAGGTCAGCCGAAAAACACAAGTATCACGAAAAGCAATATCCACTCCTACGATATTGTCAAATAGTCAGCCAATTTTACCACCTGTAATTGTAAATGGAACATATAATGGTAACACTATAACTGTCTATGGCGAAGTACATAATTATATAGAAAACTCTTTTTATGAATCACTCAAAATAGAAAATAAACTAGTACTTGTTGAGCATGCAACGGTCTTATGTGAAATGTCATACCGAGAACTCGTTCTTATGTTAAGTAAAGTACAAGGAAGTGATTGGATCTGGTATAAATTAAAATCACGTAAAAAACCAGTTATATGTATTGATAATAGAATAGAAGTTGGGTTACTTTCATCTATTGAAGAACGATATCTATTATCATCAGAAGATCCAAATGAAATTTCAACAATAATGATGTATGCTTTAAAAACACTTCAAAAATTAGAATCTATTAAAAACGTCTTCGAATTACCTAAAGTAAAACCAGTTTATGAAGAAAGTATAAAAACAATACGAAAACAAATGAAGATAATGTATGAATTATTAAAAGACCCTGAAGGCGTTGATTTTGATGAATGGCTCAAAGTAAAAAATATGCTATTTAATAATATTCTTAAAATCGCATCATTCATGGTTGATATAAATATTGTAAATACAATCAAGGCAATAAAAGAAAAGAAAGACATACTCATATTTGTTGGTGCTGGACATGCATACAGATTACACAAGTATTTCCCTGATATTTTTAGTAAAATAACTTACAATGCCCCTGATGAATTTATACAACTTTGTAATTTAGATAAAATGATATTTGATAAATAAAAATGAAATAGTACCTAACCTAAACTATCGTATGTACAATTGTAAGCGACCTTTATACGTCTTGATCTTGTTGTGCGAGTGCGCACTTGACAGTACCAAGATTTGCGACTTGATAACTCAGAACAAGTGGATAAGTATTCTTAATATATAATTCAACCACATTGCTCAAATTGGTGCATTTTGTGAATGTTGTAAGATACTTCAGACTGAAGACACCTTGAATAATATCATGGTCACTCCCAGCATTCTTAGAAATTTGAATACCTGGATTTTTGTCACTACCAATTGTTGTTTCTTGAGTACAGAAGTCACCCTTGCAATTAAATGTAAGTTGATTACCAACACTACGAATTTCAATATAGTCTGCAAGATTATGCATATCACGAATTATTTTTTGGAAATCAACAGATGGCATTGTAATAACAGTTTGAAAATCTGCAGGTGGAATTTGAATGTTGAGTACGTTAATATCAAGCATGGATAGTTTATAGGTAGTATGAATATTTTTGTCTTGGTTATCAATTTGAATACCAAGATGGTTGGGATCATTGCGTTCGACGAAAAGAGTAAGCACATCACTGTTACTAATGGTCTTAATAAGCAGATGCAGTTTTAACATATTAATGCCAACATACATCTTCTTTTCACAATGGTATTTTTCGAATTTTTCAGCATCAAGCTTCAGATGAACAAGAACTACATGAGTATTATCAAGTGCAACAATTTTCATGCCAGTCTCATCAAATTCAAGATTTACATCCATAAGAATCTCCTTGAGTGCATCAATAATTTGTTTAAATGTTGATGCTTGAACTGTTTGTATTTCAAGGATATTTGCAGCAGTATTTGGGGCATTTACTTGAATAATTTCATTTTCCATTATATCTTGATAAAAATGAGCTACATTCCTTAAGTAGTTTTTAATTATTTTTAGGTGGTGTTAATTCAAGCGTTGGAACACTTTCATTTGTTTCATTTGTTTCAGATGAGGGCATTCCAGAAAGATATACTGGTTCACCTTTGTAACTGCATTCAATCTGACCGACAACTTCAGATTGTTTTCGCATTTGATCAGGTTTCACACGATCAATATTTTTCTCAATTGAATATTTATCAAGTTCTTGAAAAAATCTATTCCATTCTTGAACTTCTTGCATTGGTCGTGAGCGTTTTGGAGATGTAGGAACAGGAATTACATTATCATCAGTCAAAATATTTAAAACAGTTTCAGTAATGTTTCCACTAGTTAATATGAGATTTGCACGAATTATATCGCGAGATACACCATCAGGTACTTGAAAACTTACGGCATCAATAGCTTCATCAGTAGGTACATATATTACTGACATAGTATATAGTTTGTTTACAAAAATAAAGAATCATTATCTTTAAATACCCTTCGCTTTAAGTTTTATTTTATTATCATATTTTTCAGCTATTTTATATGCAACGAGTTCATATGGATGTTCTGATAATGGGCTATCTAATATCACATCATTAATATTTGCGGGATTATCTGAAACATAAAATGCGGTCATAGGTTTCTTTGTATTTGGATCAAAGTAAATCCATGGATCTAAATCTGGATTTGCACGAATACGTGGAACACCAAAACGCTGCTTCCAACGGTAATATCTGTTTTGTTCTAACCAAGCCATCATATCACCTGGATGTAATCGTTGATAAAGATGCACTTTTTCATGTATAAGTGTACGAACTAATGTACTATGTACTTGATCAAGTATTGTAGATATAAATATCTTATCGGCACGTGTATGTGGTAATCCATCTTCATATTCAATTCCACGAGTTAATCCAAATATCCATGGAATAAATTGAATTTTTTCACAATCAATACCATTAATGCTGGTTGTTCTAAAGAACTCATCTGCTTCGAATGCAGCTTTACGAAGACGATCTTTCTGTTCTTCTGTAAAAGACATTGATGATTTTGAAATTTTATTAATATAATCTTGGAATGTAGCTACATGACGAGCAAGAAGATCCCATTGACTTAATGTATGTACATATTCATCATAATCTTCTTGAAAAAATTGTTTTGTTTCTGCGGCTGATAAAAAAGTAACTGGTGGATATGATGAACTAACAAAACCTTCTCGTTGCAAATGTTTTACAGCATAATATAGTAGTGCTGCAAGCGTAACTATTGCAAGTATATTTAATAAAAAGTTCAATACTGAACTCATCCCTCTACTATGAATAAGAGAATAGAAAAGCACAAAATTATTTGTGTTTTTAAATTGAAAAATAACTTTGAAGTATTACTGATAATAGTTTTTAATTAAATTTTTTTGATTGTAATTTACTTCTTTGTGGTCTTCTTCTTTGCTGCAGGAGGCGGGGGTGGAGGAGGTGGCTCATCGATCTCGCTGTCATCCTCGTCTTCAGCTGCATCATCAGCTGCATCATCAGCTGCATCCTCCTCATCACTCGACTCCACAGCAGTGGGAGCGGAAGCGGAAGTTTTCAGAGTAACCTTGGATACAGAGTTGGCAAGAGCATCTGCCTTGAGCTCAGCGTCATCTTCATCATCAGCGACATCGACATCAGAATCTTCGATGAAATCCACAGCAGTTGGCTTGGTCACCTCGAAACGACCGCGGACAACCTTCCAAGTACAACCATAGCGGCCACCTGCAATCCAGATACCACTTAGCTGAATAATGAGACGAGCCTTGGCACCCTTCAGATTACGCATAATCGTTTTGAACTCGATCTCTTCGCCATTCATATCTTGGGATACAAATGTAAAGATCTCACTGCGAGAATCATAAGGAAGCTTGCACTTCACAGTTGGAGGATACTTGCCAGTAACCTTCTTGGTCACCTTATCCTTGTCATACTTAACAATTGGAGTGAAGAGCTTACTGACCACACTCTTAATACCATCATAGTCATCATCAAGCCAAGTCAGACGGTTTTCGAAAGCATCCTCGGTAATCTTTTTTTCGATCTCCAGCATTTTGTCAAGAAGCTCTTTAATTTTGGAGTTTGAATCAGCACCATCGAATGAGAAGGCCAGATCGTATTTCTTAGGCTTATCCTCATTAGAAGGCTTTCCTTCAGCATTCTTCTCATTCCAGTCGCCAACACCATAGGGAAGGCGAACCAGAGGAGTTTGAATAGTAATTGAAGATCCTTCGTAATTCACATAAACAGACTTAGACTGATTGTCAAGGGTTCGGGGTGCAGAATACTTGATCTTGGAAACATCCACGCTCTTTGCGAGAACCACATTCTTTTCAGCCATTTTGGATTTTATAGATTTTTATATCTTTCTTGCTGTAATAACAGCTGTAACCTTTATATACCTTTTAACACACAGCATAATGCATATGATAAAATCAATTTTTATTCTCCTCTCAAAATATAATGAGCAAATTTACAGAGACTTTATTACCTAAAAAATCATCTCAGTCATGTGAATTTTGTGAAGAACATATAACACTCGTTGAAACAATTATGAATAAATGTAAGTGCAAAAATACATATTGCAAAGCACATAAAATACCCGAAACTCATGAATGTACTTTTAATTATAAAGTATCATATGCAACTCAGCTGACATCAAATATGCCAATTGTTAAAAAAATAAAACTAAATCAAATATAACACAATCAAATATAACAAAAAATTGAATATAAAGTCTAGTATTATTTTAGGCTATGTCATCAAAAAAGAAACGCGTAATGGCAGGAAACGATAATAAAAAACTTGCAAAACCCTCTTCAGAAGATGAGAGTAACCTATTAGCTATTCTTGATACTGAGTTATTTAATGTTATTTTACAACATCTTACAAACGAGTGTGCAAAAGCTCTCCACATGACATGTCGTACAACAAATCATTGGGTTCGTGAAAGATTACTACCACTTCTTCAACATATTAATCAATTACCAGCTGCTCGTAAAGAAGGTATTTTAAATCAGAATGTTCTCCATCATATTTCAATAACAGACTTTATAAATAATATTCGCCCAATACTCAATAAGTATCCAAATATTAAACAAGGGTATCTTGATATATTCGACCGTGCTCGCCAGGAGCAATTAACTGAGGAGCATCAAGATGAATTAAAAGAACGACATGATTTCACAGGAGTACGTAGAATTCTTGATGAAAGACATGAGTTATATGAATTAAAACGTTTGGCATTACAATATCCTGAGTTAAATGAAGGTGATGTAATACAACTCAATATATTACAATTTGGGCGGGAAGTTGTTGATATTCGCCCATTCAGAGAATTTATTGAAGTTTCACGACCATTCTTAATAAATCATCCAAATATTAAAGATGTCTATCTACAAAATTTAGAACACATATTGAATAGTGGTAGATATGGCCCATTTGGAAATCAAAAGCATGATGCACTTGATGGTGCTCCAATGCGAAATTTAATAAATGCACGAATATACTCTTTAGAACATCCTAACGAAACCATAGAAGTACTTAAAGAAATATTCTCTCTTCATGAAGAAGATGAAGAAGATGATGAATAGTCAACGATTCTATAGTTAAATCAAATCTATTTAAAAAATAAGCACTTTAATAAGATACTCGCTTTGATGCGCTAAGAATAGTGAACATATAGATATGCCATATTTGGGGGAAAAATTACCTGAAGAGGAATCACTACATCATGAATATAAAGAGTTTTGTTTGAAAAACAATGTATATAATTACTATTCTCATAAAGACCTTGAAGAAATGGTTATTACTGGAAAATTACATAGAGATTTTAATACTGTCATACATGATAATTTAAAACACTATTTTTTGTGTTATATACCTCGATATGCTTCAGCTTTTAGTAATTGTGATACTATTAAAGAAGGGTTTTTAACAATTGGTATCAATGATTATGGAGAAATTACAGGGATACCATATATTGGTGAGCTGAATGCAGCTGATTTACAGATATATTTAGAGAATACCTATAAAATGATTCGAGCTGAAAATAATTCACGAAAATGGAAACAGGAGTACCTAAAACATATTCGCTTTGAAGTGATTCCAGTTGAAATTAAGAATCCATCACTGCATTTATGTGATATGTCAATTGATATATATAATACAATGAAATCACAAAAAGATCAATATAATGACCAATATAAAAAATATTTACTTTCACGTGATGTATGGATTGCAGAATTAATGATTTATGCATGCAGTATTAATGACATGCTTGAACATCGTCGTGATGAAGTTATCAGTTTTGTTGAAAAAAATGCACCGCATTCAGATCCAATTGTAGCTTTTCTAAATTCACGACTCCCCCTTGATTATGATGATCTTGATAATCGGCGTGAGAATCTTGATGATTATATTTATTGGATTTTTCAATTCAAAGATACTGTTATTGATAGATATATTGGTGCAAAACCGCGCGCCCCACATTATCCACGAATGTGTAATGCACCTTATGCACTTATGACACACTTGAGTGATATGCGTTTGAAACTTATTCGGAACAACAAAGATCTTCGCTATTATACAATTCGTATTCACTTTTCAGGGAATATACCTAAATCACGCTCACTTGAATACTTCCATCCAATGCGTCATACGTGGCAATCACGTAATCGTGTATGGTCACCTTTCATCGGCCCATATTGTATATAAAACCTATAGTATCAGTAAGGGAAATGATTTTTTATTCATTTTATTCAATATGGGTATTAGGACTACTAATATAACAGTAAAAGTACCAGATAATACAATTATTAATTTACTAAATAAAGCTCTTAAACCAATTCCAAATAAGAAAGGTGCAATTATAAGTGCATTTAATAAATATATAGAATACGCTGAACTTGAAAAGAAATATGTCATAGAAGATACATGGCAAGATGATTCAAAAGAACAAAAAGCTATGAAAGTAGCTTACGAAAAACGCAAGAAATATGATTGCATATTTAAAGCTGCAGTTTTAAAAGCATATAATAATATTATTTTTGTAGCTACTTTTTAAAATAAATATGCGAGATATATAGGTTGCATACGCAAAAAAGATATGTCAGGTCGTCGTAGTAATAGTTCAACACCTATGGATATTTCTGAAATGAAAAAAGCAATTTCTGATATTGAAAAAAAACGTGTTCTTGGTCAACCATCATCATCACCACGTGCGATAAGTGTTCAATCACGGTCAAGCTCTGCAGCTAGTAGCGTAAGTCCTCTTTTTGATTCAACCTCAAAAAAATTAAAACTTCCACCACCGCAGCGTACATTACGAATAACTATGGGAGAACTTAAAAATTCAAATCCACAAGAATATGCTCGCGTGAAACCAGATTTTAATGATGAAGAACAGATGGCACATCTTGAATGGCAAGGAGTAGAAGATCTTTCAGAAGAAGTTTTTGATTCTTATTATTATGCACCTGATATGGAACATGACGATGAACTACCAGAGGATGAAGATGATTATGGATCCGTTGGTCATCCAGCATTTATAACACTCAATGAATTGGCAAATGATGAAGAAAAGAAATATGTACCACTTCCATCAGTTGGATCAGTATCTACAGATGTTGCCGATGCGATTCGTAATAAAATAAAACGCAAACTCAAAGAGTTTTCAAAGATAAAACTTGTCTCACTTACAGAAAGTGATGAACTTAAAATCAATAAAGATGCACTTACAAAATCTGCAGAACTTCATCAAATATATGTACTTTTAAAAGAAAGCCCACTTCGTAAATCTATATGGGATGCACATGGCAATAAAGATGAACGTGAACAATTACTTCAAGAAACTGAAAAAATACGTGAAAAAGTATTTACTTATCCATGCCGTATCGCAAAACAAACAATCAGTCTCTATCAAAAACACTATATATACACAGACCTCTACGCCGATGTATATAACATTATTAGTGATCATTTAGAAGATAATATACATGATCTTTTCAATAATTATTCATCATCAACATATGATAGTGTATTTCACTTTACTTTATCAGATGTAGAAAAGAGACAATTTATTCGTTATAGTGTAACTCAGAGACTAGAACAACATCAATTACCTGAACTTACAGAAGCTGCATTAAATGCAGAAGTTGAACGAATTTATAGAGAATATGATTCGAAAGCTGTTCCAGGTGGTGGTGGACAAATGCCATATAAACATATTTATTTCCAAGAAAATATTCAACCATATTTAAAAGATGCTACTAAATTGATTACATTGAATCGTATGACGACTAATAAAGTGACACCTGCACTTATCAATAATTTTGGTGAAATCTATAAAAATCGATTGTATTCAATATTTACTCCAATTAATCCAAACAACCCATATATGTCAGAAACAACTCGCCATGCATTCTTTCATAATTTACCAAATAAAGTTCAATCAAAACTCTTACAAACGTTAGATAAATTTCAAAAAATACAAAAATGTTTTCAAAATTTTGAAAAGATACTCAAAGATGTCGGATTTATGTTACCATCATATAACTATAACATTCGCGAAGAAGGGTATTTACAAATTATGATAGATGCATGGAATATGGTTCCTGCTGATAAATATACTTTTGATATTACTTCATATCCATCATACATCGTGAGTTTAGAAAATATGTATAAAGATATATTAAATATTCTTAAAGGAAACCATTCATATCATGATTGGACAAATATGGAAATTATGAAAAATATTGCCGATTACGAAAAAGATGAACAACTCTGTGATGTAATAACTCTCGCATGTGATAAAATGAAATTGCATATTATTACAACTGGTGCAAATCAAAAAACACCAGAGATACGAACCATATTAAAACATATCAAGCATATTCAAAAACTTTTACCAGCATACAAAGAAATAACATCAAAAGTGACTAAATGTAGCTATACATTTTTTAATAATGAAGTTGGATATATGAAACTTATTAATGATATATACACTGATTGCACGCGATATATACGCTATATTCTTGATCAAAAAAATAATATACTTACATCTTTACATGCGCATGAATTTATATTACCAGTTGATCCAGAAGCTATTATAGATAATGTACGTATATTAAAATGTCTCTCTCATTATTTAGAAACACATAAAGTAGCTACTTACGTAGAAAAAACGGATCGTAAACGAAAAACTGCACCTCTATCATCCTCTACACATTCGGCTTCATCTTCTTCAGGTAAAATTGAGGATAGGTTTACTATAAAAGAACAGCTCGTTATTCCAGGTATTGTAAATCATCCAACATATATTCAATTAAAAAACTTAATAGTTTTACTTGAACAAATACGTAAATCATTCAGAATTATGATTCATATGCGTTATGTATCAATATCTGCAGCACAATTGAATATTGGATATTCTATTGCAGATATTGAAAAACTTCTTACGGAATTTCCTCAACAAGGCACATTTCTTCTTCCACATTCTCCCCTTATCAATGAGACACGCCAATTTATTCAAGACTACGTTGAACTTAGTCGAAGTGAAGAACAACTAGGTTATTTTGCAAATAGAGAAACCGCACAAGTACATCCTCTTTTAGTAACATCTCAACAAATACCAACAAATCGTGGTGGCCGTGGTAGTAAAAAATAGTAAAATCAGGAAATCCAGTGCCAATGGATATTGATAAAAAGAAGAGCAGTTCAGCAAAACCAATGGATATTGATAAGGTTCATATCAAACACGAACTTATACCATTGTTATCTGAAATACATGTGGATCATACTCGTGCACTGACGAGTTCAACTCGTGTCACATTCTTGATTGGTGTAGTCAGGTGCAAGGTGTACGAGTTCCTGGAAGGGTACAGGATCACGTCCCTGTTCCTGGAATCTGCAAAAATCAGGCGACTTGATTTCATCTAATTTTAGTATAGAAAGTTCTTCTCAAAGAGTAGATGCCTGCAATCCCTCCATCGCCGACCCGGCAAATTACGGTGGGTGACGTCGCCACAACTCTTGGAAACGCAACCAAAAATATGGGCGGGTTCCGAGGATTTGGAGGGGTCATTCCCGCTACCGGATCAATATCAATGAGTGCGTGTCAAAAAATTCAGTATGGCGTCGGATACTACAGCAGTTGGTTTCGGGCACTCTCGTCCGTCACTCAAGGAACATGGGCCGATACCAGTATCACAAATAATGGAAATATGACATATTCCATATGGGTCACTACGAATAATATTAATGATTCTAGTTATCGACCTTTGTTGGATGTGGCACCTACAGGATATTTCACCGATGGGCTCTCAATACGCAGACCCGCTTTATTTATTCACCAGAATAGTGATAAATTTCATGTTGTCGCGGACTGTTCGGGCAACAACCCAAACCAGGGAATTAATCAGACGACTACTGGTATACCGCTAAACACAAAAACCAATATCATAGTCGTTTATAATGGTTCGACCGTGACGGCATATGTGAATGGGACCGCGGCAGGCAGTCTAACTTTAACTGGAACACCGACCGCTGCACTCACTACTGACGAGGTTACTTCCCCGGTCGTAAACAGTACGTATTCGAGTTTCGGGAACTTTGCACTCAATTATTTGTGGTTTTTTCCGTACGCAATGAATGCGACACAGGTTTCAACATATTATACAACCACAAATGCACTTGTGCCCAACTTTTCATTTCCCGCCTCCGCGACGGGTGGTACTATTTCAACTTCCGGTTCGTATACAATTCATACATTTTCGGCGTCTGGAACTTTTACTTTTACTATGCTAGCCGCAAGAGCCGTAAGTGTTGTCGTCGTAGGCGGAGGAGCTTCTGGAACTAATGGTACTAGTATTACAGGCGGATCCGGTGGAGCCGGTGGTGGTGTAAGCATCATCACGAACGCTTCATTAAGTAGTGGAAACTCGGTCACAGTAACTGTAGGCGCTAAAGGCACAACTTCAACTATTGCGGGTTCCATGAGTGTTTCAGCGACTGGTGGAGGTGGTGCTGCTAGCGTCGGCGCTGACACGCAAGGAAATGACGGGACAACAGTTTCAGTCGCAGGTACAAATATAGTTTATGGTGGAGGTGGTGGTGGAGGTGCAAGTAGTGGTAGCGGTGCTTCAGGTGGAGCAGGTGGTGGAGGTGGTGGTGGTGACGCCGCCGTCTTTATGGGAGCCATAGCAACGGACGGATTTGATGGATCTAATGGATTAGGTGGCGGCGGTGGCGGCGGCGGTAGCAACGCCGAATTAGGCTCTGCTCCTGGAAGCAAAGGATCCGGTGGTTCAGGTGTTGTCGTATTTTGGTATTTAACTTAAATTTTCTCGAGTGTAATACATCGTGCAAAAAGAATACGTAAATAAGTAATTACTTAATTTTTATATGCATTATAATAAAACCATATAGCAGCAACCAAGATAAATGCGAGTATAGTTAAACTTCCTCCAATAACTGGACGAATCCATTTTGCTGCAGCAACGGCATAATTATTTGGGTTTGTAGGTTCATATGTAATTGCGATTGATTGATCTGCAGAATAGAGGGTTTTTACAGATACATTTTTTTGATTATAGTCTGTATTATTTATTTTATATGAAATATCGACTGTACATATATTTGTTCCTGATTGACAAGATGCTGCAGTTATTTTTGCATCAATACTTCCACTATATTTTGAACGACGAAGAAGTACATACAAACCTAGTACAAGAAGTATAATTCCAAGTACAGTAACACCGCAAGCAATATAAAATAATCTATTATTTGAAATTGATGTATGATATTCAATATCATCTTGAATATCATTTTGAATATCATCTTCATCAATATTGACTTTACGTGAAGTACGCGAGTATGATGGTAGTGATTGTGGAGGAGGAAAATAAGGCTCTTCCTCTTGTAGCTGTTCTTGCATCACTGGTACTTGTTCTTGTATCACTGGTACTTGTTGTTGCATTACTGGTACTTGTAATTGTTCTTGTATCACTGGTACTTGTTCTTGTATCACTGGTACTTGTTCTTGTATCACTGGTACTTGTACTTGTTCTTGTATCACTGGTACTTGTTGTTGTATGAGTTGGTTTTGTTGTTTTTGTTCTGAAGTTGATATATTAGTTGGAATATCAGTAACAGCTCCAGCTTTTATGCGGCGTGTGTATTTACGTTTTGTTTTACGAGCGGTGCCCATCATACTAAAAGTATGCGTGAAAAAAATAACATAAATGAAGTGAGTATATAATAATCAGATTAATTAGTCATATGATAAGGCAGTTGATATTTTAGGCAGCGACAACAACTGGCTTCTTAATGAAAGAAGCAGACAGGAAGCGTTGCAGGTTGAAGAAAGTAACTTCTTGATCGGGGGCAGCACTCAGAATCTTGCGCAGCTTGGCGTCGGGCAGGATGATACGCTTGTTGGTGGGGTTGTACAGGTTGTGCTCCTTGATGTAGGCATTCACACGGCGGGTTACGTCAGTGCGAGAGATCTCTGTGCCTTTGGGAACACCAAGGAAATCGTGCATCTCATCGGTGATCTTTGCTGGCTTAGCGAAGCCATTGGGGTTGGTGCGGGCATTGGCACGCTTGCGCTCAGTCTTCTCGACAGTCTTCTTCATGCGGTCGTACTCCTTGGACAGAGCCTTCAGCAGAGTTTGAGTCTCCTTCAGCAGAGAAGCGAAAGAGTTCACCTTAGCAACGAGCTCATCGAAGGTAGAAACTACAACGGGTTCTTCGGTGACGGGGGCAGCAACTGGAGCAGCTACTACTGGAGCAACCTTCTTCTCGGCAACCTTCTTCATGGGGACTTCAGCAACGGGGGCAGCGACAGGGGCAGATGCAGTCTTCTTGAGGGGAGCCATTATGACTTATTGTGATGTACATATAACGACCCTTATCCTTAAATACTTTTCGTATTTTTCACACAGGCTATGATGCGCTTTTTAAAGAAAGTGCGTTTAAAGAATTTAGAAGTTTTTCTTTAAATCCGATACTTTGCATATTCCACAAATCTTTATCAGGAAGTGTAACCTCTACAAAAATATATAAATTTCCTTTATTTTTTCGTAAACCTTTATTTGGAATGCAAATAGATGTCGTTAAATCAGTAAAAGGTAATATATTTACAACTATATTCGTTCCATCAAGATAAGAAATCGTACATCGTTTTCCCAAAATATATTCAGATAATGTAATAACTATACGAGCATGTAAATCATCTGTACCAAAGATGCTATCATATGTATATAATGGATGATCGCGTAATTCAAAATTAAGGGTAATTTCTAATTCTTGACCATTTTCAACAAGTGTTGTATGTTTCTTTATACTATGTGGAAAATTAGAAGCATTTACATTTAAAAAAATCGGCTCAGGAATATGATTTAGAAAAAGCCGCAATTTTTTGATCTTTTCGACATGTACGTCTTCAAGTTTCAAAGGAACAGATACTGTATGATATTTTTGAAATGTTTTTGTAGCTACATCTTTAAGATGATCTGTTATAATAGTTTTCATCGATGCCCATACTTCTGGTCTACTAAAGAATGTATCAACAGACGACCAAACTGTTCTCCAATCAGAAATATTACTTTCACCTTTACCACTAAAAAAATCAGACGTAAAATGTCCACCTGCAGCATCGCCATGTAATTCAATATCACGATAAGCTACTGTAACTTTTTTAAAATAATCTTCATTTCTTTGTTTTTCTTCATCAGTTCCTATAAATTTATCAGGATGATGCGTACGAGCTATTTTATAATATTTAATTCGAACATCCGCAAATGGTGTTTCACGTGGAAGTTGGAGTATATCATATGGATTTTCAAACTGCCCCATATATTTATTCAAAGATACTTAAATAAAATAAAGAATTTAAAAGAGTAAAAGAATAATTCAAGTATATTTATATGTATCTAAAGCTTTAAGTTGTGTATACTATAATCATCAATGGATGAAATATGGACAACTGTTAAATCAAACTTCGATGTATGTTTGCAACATATTCCATATCATAATAATATTATTAATACAGTAGCTGAACTTGACTTTCGATCAAACCCAAATATATTATTTTATGGGTGCAAAGGGATTCCATTTGATTTTATGTGGGAAACTGCTTTGCGAAAAAAATTTGGAACATATACAAAGACACAATATGTCTGGCAAAAAAATGTTACATATTATGAAACGCAATATTTTTTTGAAATTGACCTATTATATCCACATCAAACGAAGGATATGACTATATTTTCAGAATTTATAAAATCACTTATAACACACCCTTGTATACATGAAGATCGGCATATTATAATTTTAAAATCCATAGAACAAATTAGTGATAAACTTAAAGCAACTGCATTAAGAGTTCTTCTTGAAAGATATTCTAAAAATGCATTTTTCATATGTACCACAACTCAGATTAGTGGAATTGAGGCCCCACTTCAAAGTAGGTTTTTACTTATACGGTGTCCAGTATTTACTATTGAAGAAATAGAAGCATGTTTTATATCGCTTGGTCGTATATACCATCCTCTACTTAGAAAATCAAAAAGATATTACGATTTTTATTACGCATTATTTATATCATGGCTTGCAGAGAAATATCCAAATGATGTGACTGAATCATTATGTCTATATAATCTGCCACTATTTTATGAATTTTTACAATTACAAACAACATTAGCATCTTTACCATCTATGGAAGATATACGAAAAATAACACAAAAGATATGTATACATAATGGATCATTTCTAATGATTTGCGAAGACTTAGTTCAGTTTTATGATAACATACAGATGCAGAATCCGTCATTATGTAATGATATTTCTAAATTAAAAGAATACATAATAAAAACTTGTGCTGAAGTTGATCACATGTGTACAGTTACTGAAGAATATCGCAAACCAATATATGTTGAATTTTTATTACATAAGTTATTTTATTTAAGCCCATTAAATACAATTAAATTTAATAAAATTCCCGTTCATGAACCTCCCAAAAAAGAACCCAAACCAAAAAAATCTACAGTTAGTCGAATAAGTAAAAAGATGAATAATTTATCTGTTTAGAAATATATTATAATATAGGGATGGATGGTATTCAGTTATTTAACGCGTGGTGGATATGCAAATATATATTACGATAGCAATATAGCAAAGGTTATTAAACAGCAGTCATTATACACCTATTCTGAATCAAATTATAGTACAACATTATGCGAAAGTAGTATTTATGAGGGTATTTTATCTATGTCACTTAGAAATATAGGTAACGTTCCTGCAATTGATTCTATTCAGATATCAGAATCAAATATATCTATGAAAATGCCTTATTATGGCATTTCAATGCACGAATATATTAAAAAACATTCACATAAAGATTTATCTAAAATCAGCTTGCCGATTATATTTAGTCTTGTTGAAACTTGTTTAGCTCTTTATGAAAAAAATGTACAACATACTGATATTAAACCTGCAAATATTATAATTGATAAAAAAACGAAGCGTATGACACTTATTGATCTTAATATTTGTTCAATACGTAGCACTGGTGAAAGTTTATATGGATGGTCATATGGTATTGGTACATGGATATATACCGCTCCAGAAATTATATTTAATGAAGAACCATCAGATTCTTCAATGGTATGGTCAATTGGCCTTATTATAGCATATATTTATGCAGATCATCCATTACTTGAAATATGCAAAAATTTATATTCTTATAAACAAAATGATATGCAAAATTTATACAGTGAGTATTTGATAAAATATAAAAATGGCATACCATTATCCAATAAACATAAAGACTGTATGCCACCAACTATGAAATATATTTTTAAACACTGTACTCAATGGGATTGGGAAAAACGGCTTACTATACGTCAATTGTATAATCTACTCAATAAAGACCTTTTAAATGAAATACCTTATGAAACATCGTCACCATCGCTATTACATTATAATGAAACTACCATAATTGACCCCTATATAAATACTGAAGAACGCATTAGTTGTTATAAAATAATTTGGAAAATATGTAAAAATACAGATCGATTTGATATATTATGTAGAGCATTGCTTTTATTTGATAAATATGCTATGTTAAATACTTACCATAATGAAGATAGTTTTATAGGATGTATATATATTGCATTTATAATATCTGGAAAAGTTTTATCGTATTCAAAAATGAATAAAATTAATGCTTTATTAGGGTATGTTAGTATCAATCATGTAAATAAAGCAATTATTCATACTTTAAAAGTTTTTGATTGGAAATGTTATTTTCAAGTTCCTGATGTATTTATAGTAGATATCTTAGCTACAAAATATGGATTAACTGACACTGATAATGAGATGCTATATGATATCAGTTTGCACAGATTAGTATATAATATAATATCTTCAATGGATAAATCATATACTATTAGTGATATTGTTGAAAATGCTATTGCATTTAAAGATAGTGAATACAAAACTACTAACAAAGTAGAAAATTTATGTATATAAACCATTCATTTTTTAAAAATGTAATTCATTTGAATAAGTTACTTTTTCAATATATGAGTAAACATAGTCAATGTACATCTTTAGATATGCAAATACAAAAAATACATGATGAATTTGAAAATAACTATTATAAAGACTCTCTCTATCCGCACCTTAAAGATGTATGGAAACTTGAAAAAGAAGGTTTTATGGTATGTGTTGCTTGCATAATGTATCAGCTTTTATCTGTAGGGTAAAATATTATAAATCAGGGTCGCGTAAAATAGTTTGTAAATTAAAAATTAATTCATCAAATTGACTCGCAGTTCCTTTACGCAGTTCTTCAAATTCATATGGGAGGTCTATTTGAATAACTAAGAAGCTTTTTGAAAGATACCCTTGCAATATCGGTATGTATTCTTCATCGGAATGTGTTGCATCAATTGATTTCCATTTACTTCGTGTTGTTTTTCTATGAAACCAGCAGCTTCTATTATATCGCATGTATGGATAGACTCCTTCACGTATTCTTTCAGTATTAAGCGAGGCTAACTTAGTATCACTATCAGTATCACTATCAGTATCACTATCAGTATCACTATCAATGGTATGTTGTTTTTTTATAATTGGCGGGCCTTTCATTTCATAAGTATAATCTAATATACGTCCAGATGATGTGTCTTTGTATCCATGAATTTTTAGCATACCATGATGCGTCATTTGATGACAAGATTCGCATAGAGGAACCAAATTATGTGCATTATTTTTATGAAAATGTTCAATAAATCCTGCATTATTGGCAGTATGTTGTTCTTTAATATGATGTACTTCGGATGCTTTTACATTTGGCCCACATACCCTACAGTCTTGAATTAAAATTGCTGCATTATATTGTGATTTTTTTGCAGATTGCATAAGAGGCGATACTTCTTCAATTTCACTTCGAACTTCATGTGCTTTTTTAAGAAAATCACTTGGAAGTCCTAATCCATAACAAACTTCTAAACCGTACAGACTTGATCCAGTTCCTTCACGAAGTTGGCGATCAAATATGAGTGTTCCGGTAGCTTTATCAACTTCAACATGCATATGAGCAAGTTGTAATTGACCATCAGATGAAGCTCTTTGAATACTTGTAATTTTTGAAAGATCATGTAAGTGTGTTGCAAATACAAAACTAGCCCGTTTTTGAAGAAGTGAGTCAATACCAGCTGTAACAATTGCAAGAGCGCTAATTGATTCAGTACCTGCACATAATTCATCACCAAGAACTAAGCTTTTATTATTACATCTTTGAAGAATATTACGTAATTCCATCATTTCAACAGTAAAACTACTCCATCCACGATAAATATTATCAGCACCAGAAATACGAGTAAATATATATTCATATGGTCTATATTCAAAAGATTCTGCTGGAACATACATACCCGCTTGAGCCATAATTATAGTAAGTCCAGTCGCTTTCATAAGAGAAGATTTACCAGATGCATTCATACCAAATAGAAGCACTCCCGAATTTGCATCTGAAGAAAGACTAATATCATTTGGAATATAAAGTTGGCTATTTAAAATTCTTTCAAGAATTGGATGCCGAATTTTTGTTCCCTTAACATATGCACTCTTTTCAGATTCAAGCATTGTAGCTACAACGCGAGGTTTAATATAGTTATATTCAACAGCATTTCGTGCATTTGTTGCAAGAACATCAATGTCAGCTATTTTTTGTATAATTATTCTTACATCATCTTTTGTAGCTATTGAGAATTCTGTAAGAAATGTTTTATAGTATTTTTGAAGACAATAAGATAACTTCACTTGTAATTTAATCAGTGTGTCAGATGTTGCTTCAATCCAAGGATGCGTAATACGTACAATTGCACTTGATGTACTCAGCGGTTTCGCTTTAAATAGATCAATCTTTAATTCTTCATCGCCAGATCCATTGACCCATACATTAATTATATCCTTGGTTCTCTTTTTATATTCACCCAATATTGATTCCCAGCGTTTTTTAGTCATTTGAATAAAATAGCCATCGCGATCATTTTGATCAATACGTGCAGAATCTACTATAATTTCTGAAAAAACATGAGTTAATTTTTCAAGTTTTTTATATTGCGCTTTAAATTCATTATCTAACGTATCAACCTCAGGATAGACTCCGCGGACAAATATGCTTCGTTTAATATCGTTCATCAAATATTTTGCACATTCATCAATTTTGAGAGTATTTGTATAGCCTTGTATGAGACTATCCACTTTTTCTAAAATTATATTAAAACTCAAAGGTTCAAATAATTCAGGAGTACCTTTAAATAACATACATAATTCACCAATTGCAACAAGAGAGCTATGAAAGCTCCCCCAGTCAGCTGGTGAAAATTGACCAAGCAACATACGACGTCCCATTCGTTCAATATCAAATACTTTTTTCAGAGTAGTATGAATTGCTGTATATGATTTATTATGAATAATAGCATCTACTTTGTCATATCTCTCTTGAATGTATATTGGGTCTGTAAATGGTTGTAATAAAATCTCATGAAAATGACGACTTCCAAAAGCGGTTCCACAACGATTCAGAATGTTCATAAGCGGACGCTCACCACTTTGAACTGATATAATTTGTAATTGAAGAGCGCTATTATAATCTAAAATACAGCGTCCAAGTGATCCAAAGAGTTGTGGTACTTTTAAATATTGTACAAGTGTTTGATTATGTTCATATGCAAATTGAATCATGTATGTAAATGCAATGCGACCATTATCATATTTTTCAAGATTCAAATAATCAATGGGAGATAACATGGATTTATGATCAGAATAAGCTCTTTGTAAAAATTCATTTTGATAGCGTGTTGATGAAAATTCACGTATATTTTTATAATCCCACAGAAGATGAAAAGCCCGTGTTTGGTCATAATGAATTCCAAGTGTATCCTCAATATCATGGCGTTCGGTGGGAGTCAAGTTTGGTCCTAAAAATACAACTTCACGAGGCTGATATATTTGATAAAAACGCATAAGTTCATCCATTGCACGACTTGCATCGATAGATGTTGAAGCAGCTTCATATACCCATGTTTCGCCAGTAGAAACATCAAACCCTGCGATTCCAACTGAGAGTAAGCGTTTATTAAACGTGTCAGTGTAAAAATTCCAATAACTTACAAATAAGAAATTACCAGATGATGTATTCGGTGTAATTTGCATAGAAGGACTGAGAATTTCAGTTATCTCTCTTTTAGGATTTGGTGGTGGAGTAACTTGTCGAATAACAATAATTGTATATTGTTGATTGAGCAGCATTTGAACGTGCTTTGAAAATGCATGTGATGGGAATCCGGCCATCATAGGATTTAAGCGACTATTTTCAGTAATACTCTTATTTTTCCGGCTCAACTGGAGATCGCATATTTCACAAATTTTATGAATATCTGGACCGACACACTCTGTCGCATTATCAACTTTATAAATTTCAAAGAACATACCCACTTCAATCAGAACTAATGTCTTTTCTCCATATTGTTCAGTATATTTTGTTTGTGTTGAAAAATAATATTCATAGAGCGCCATTTTGTAGCTACATACAAGTTTATTAACATATACTCTACTTGTGTAGTCTTTATATGTTTTATTTTATCTTGTAAAGTTATTAAGATGAGCATGATATTGACCAGTCCCCAACCAAACTTGGCGTGGCAATTTGAGGGAACGACAACCGATTATGTGACGGGGCTGACGGGGACGACCACCGGTTCGGCGACTTATAATTCAGGTGGTAAATACGGACAGAGTTTGATTATGAATGGTGGTGCGAATTATATTATTTATAACCTGGTAAATCAGATAGTGCTCGATACCGGATTTTCAATATGTTTTTGGATAAAACCGTTGGGTTTATCATCAACTGCATATATTTTTGATATTTCAGCCACGAATTTCGGAGATAGAATATACGGGAGACTAATCAGCAACGGGACAGTTGTTTTCAATTATTTGGGGAGCGTCACTTCGCTAACAACTTTATCCATAGGAACGTGGTATCACGTCGTTTTGTCTATCGGGAGCGGAATGATGACTGTATATGTGAATGGCGCATCGCCAGTTCAACTCGCTCAAAGTACAACAGGAGTTATAATAGCAAATAAATTTTCAATCGGATCACTTGTTAATGGCAGTGCACCGAATCTAAACGCAGAATTGGACGACATGCGCATATTCGACAGAGTCCTGACGAGCGCGCAGGTTCAGTCGGTGTACAATCAGGGGGGGGTGCCGGGGCTGGGGACCCTCACGTCACAATACATCAAGTCCGCGACGGGTGGAGACACTGTCCAAGATATCAACGGGTACCGGATCCATAGATTCACGACGGTCGGGACGAGTACATTCACTCCGGCGACGTCGGGTGCGGTGGAAGTTCTCGTGGTTGCGGGCGGCGGCGGCGGTGGTGGAAACGCGGGGCAAAGTCACGCTGGTGGAGGAGGTGGCGCCGGTGAACTCATTTACAAATCAAATTTCACGATTTCGGGAGGTATAAGTGTAACTGTCGGACTTGGTGGAACTGGAGAGACAGCCCTAACATCTTCTTCGTGGTATCCTTCTACTGCAGGTGGTAATTCGTCTTTTGGGAGTTTAAGTGCAAATGGTGGAGGGCGTGGTGGACATCAAGAAAATGGTGGTTCAGGTGGTTCAGGTGGCGGCGGAGGGCGCTACCTGGGAACAATCGGTGGCGCATCCACTGCAACAACTGGTGTTGGAAATGCGGGTGGAGGTTCTGGAAGTGTATTAGGCTCGACGGCGAGTGCGGGCAGCGGAGGTGGTGCCGGTGGTCTGGGTCTTTATTCATACAATGACAACATTAAAACACCGGGAGGACCAGGTCTGGCGTACACAATTTCAGGAAGTTTAGCGACTTATGCAGAGGGAGGCGCGGGTGGTTCTAGAGGCTCAACCGATAACGGTGTGGCGGCGGTCGCCAATACAGGTTCTGGCGGTTCTGGCGGTTCTGGTGCTTCGAGTTCTCTGACAAGTGGCGGTAACGGAGGTTCAGGTATCGTAATCGTCCGGTATCCGCTTCCGATACGTTTGACAGGCACCTCCCTATTTTCCCAGATTTCGGCGGCCGCAACGACTTCTGCAGTCGGCGCGTTCAGTCTCCGCGCGGTCAATGGCGTCACGGCGAGGGCTGTGGCTGTCCAGGCACATCCGGTGGTTCAATGGCCTCCTACAGTTCTTTCAGGATTCACATCTTTGTTATCTGGACAGGTTTATGGAAATGGAACATATACAGTATCTTCTTCAGAGATCGAAAGCGGAAATACAAATCGCAAGTCATGGAACTTGTTCAATATTGGCACTGAGACTGCTCTAAACGGGTTTTATCATTCGCCTATATCAGGTCAACAACCTGCAGCAGTGTTTAATACAAATTCGCCCAATAATTATACAGGTACTGCAACGACAACTATAAATGGCAATTCTGTATCAGGATTGTGGATACAACTCAACGCACCTACATCCATAATTTTGAAATCGTATCAAATGATTACACGAACAAGTTACTCGCTTGACCGTTTTAGATTTCCGAGCACGTATTATATAATAGGATCGAATGATGCCACCTTCGCCACATGGGTACAATTAGATTACAAGTCATATACAAATACCGACTATAATATACTTATGACGCCTATAGTTGTTGCTGGTGAGACACGTTACCAATTGACGGTGAATATAGTAAATTACACCCCGTATATATATTATCGTTTAGTTGTTCAGAATATCATATCAGGTGATATACTCAATTTTTCAAATTTCTGGCTTTACGGTGATAGTCCGAGTTACGCCCCGAACCCCTCTCGAGACTTTTACGCCGACCGACTTGGCAACCTTTTGACAGCTCCGGTCACCGGTCAACTTCTCCAAAACTGGCTCGGGGCCGCGACCGGATACGTCGTGACCTGGTACGACCAATCGGGTGCGGGAAAAGACATGACCCAAACGATCGCTGCAAATCAACCCGTGATTAATTTGGGGACCAGTCCATACTCTCTTATATTCAACGGAACTTCGACCACTATGTTCAACTCTAATTTTACATTTAATTTCGGAACAAATTATCAATATACCATACGCGCCGTGGTGGACAACACGGTCGGTGGGTGTCTTTTGTACAAAGGAGTATCCGGTGCGACATGGACGACCGGTGCTAAAAAATGGTGGCTTGCGACATACCAGGGCGGTGAGGCTTCTGTAGGCGGGTTTCCGAATGAGGTGGGCAATGCCGAAGGATACATATTTGGACAAACTGCTATTTCATCTACAAAATCGAGTGTTACCTGGTCATCATCTGCTTATAGTTCTATGATATTGTATAAAAATGCATCGGCTGTAGCTGTTGTGTACTCCCAAGGCGGCTCCAGGGCCCGGAGTGATCCGGGAAATTACCTATACATTGGCAGCGGTGGAGCCTCTACAAACTATGGGGGCAATATATACGAGATTGAAATATTCGGATCGACCATTGGGTTATCCGACGTGACTATTATGGGTTAACCCACGAGGGTCTAAATTTATCTGAATATACCAGAACCAACTCGGCTACACGGGAGCTTAAAATCCTATTAGATAAACATACAAGTGGTATAAAGGAAAAGCCTTCTTTATGTAAAGTATGGAAGCAACACCTATACTTCCAAGACGAAGAACTCGCCATCGATCTTCGAATACATCTAATATACAAGAACAATTACCATTACCACCGACGCCGCCAGAAGTAAATTCTCGTTGCCCAGTATGCAATGTTGAATTAGAAATTTTTGAAATATTTACACATATTTATACAAATCACGAAAACTTTCTTGCAGTATGGACAAATCTTACATTCCCCCAATTAGACGTTGATAACATACATGATATCGCTACAACTTTACAAAATTTAGGAATTAATGCAGAAATGAATTTGAATTATGCAAATCTTTATATTGCCGCACCTCACGATGACGTATTTGATCAATTATCATATGAACAACTCACTGCAATTTGTGATGAAATCGGATATCATAAAGTTGGCATTCAGAATATTGATGTCGTTGCACCAGCAATTGTGCGAACAAAAAAAGAAGATGCATCTTCCGAAGAAACGAAATGTCCAATTTGTTTGGACGATATGTATCGATCTCTTTATATACGATCAATCAACGGATGTGAACACGAATTCTGTGGCGAATGTATTGAAAAATGGTTACTTGAAAATAAGAACTGTCCGATTTGTAAATTTCAACTTCATAATCTGGAAGAAGAAGATAGAGTGCCTACCCCAGATTCATTACCTGATCTTATAAATGCGGTTTAAAAAGAATAATAAAATCGCAGGGTTTATATAGAATATTATACGCAATATGTTTCGCCAATCACCATATGATTTTTTATACACACTTTCACCTGAACTGGAAACAATCGATTCACAAATAATGTTTGCATATGATGGAAATCCAGAAACTCTTCAAACATTACAAACAAATCTTGCAACTGCTGAAGAAACTCTTGCACAAGTTGATAAAACTAATATAAATGCATATATTGGTACAATGCAACAAGTACTCATGTTACGTAATCGTATAAATAGTTCAAATATTACACGCGATTCATTATTACAACAAAAAGCCACTATACTCGCTGGTCTCATAGGTGGTCAATAAATAAACAACAATAGAGTATTATTTTAGTATTTATAGATTCAATTTAAATAGCATCTATATCATCATCTTCCATTGGTGGATATAATGACTCGTTGCGTTTTCTATAGTCTCCGTCTGAATCATCTCCAGATTCAACTGCAAATATAACATTACTCGTTTCGTCTTTATTTTCACTGTAAGTATCACTAATTGTCCATGCACGACGAATACATTCTGGTATTTCAAATGTTTGCATGATTAAATTCGCCTCTTCATAGGTATATTTATGTAATACATCTACTTTATCTTCTTCAAAATCACGGAAACTTACGAGAATTAGATCATTCTTCTCAATTATAATTTTATGTGAGCTTTTTCTAAGCGATCCTCGTATTTTTGCAAGACGTACGACACCATCACTGCATAATGCTCGCAACCGCCCATTTCCTATAAGATCCTGTGCGATTGCATATGACTGACCATCTTCTGGTTCTTCTAATGCACGATGTTTTTCATAGCGATTAGTTCGCCGTTTTCCATTATTAATCCGTGATTGATACATTCTAGTATTCTATAATAGGAACACTCTAATTATATCTACTTACGTTCATTTTAAATCCTTTTTCGTTTGCTTATAATGTACTGTTTTCTTTTTAGCAGCTTGTTTTTGCGCAACCATCGCAGCTTTCTGTGAAGGCGTGAGTTCTTTTGCAGTTGTTGGTGTTTTTGATGTAATACGCTTCGCTGGACGACATGTTGGATAATATTCGGCTGTTTTTACACTTCCGCAAGGTTTGCCAGTTTTAATATCTACCCATTTTTCTGCATACCATCTCCCAAGACCGGTGTTTTTTTTAGGTTGCTCTGGTTTTGAACTAGTGTATGGAGATTTACCTTTCTTTTCCATAGCTGCTTTATATTCTTGAACAACTTGTCCAGATGCATATGCGCTTGGCCAACGATCTACACGAGCTTTAACACGTTCCTTTATTTTATCATATAATTTTTGATCAGTTGGTATATGTTTTGTAAGTGACATTGCTCTATATTTCAAATATATAATTGTTTATATTCTTCATTTAATACAACTCCGTTTGGCATTGGCGTTAGCATTGGTATTTTAATAAGATCACGACGTCCTTGATTATCTATAACATATTGAATAGCGGTTTTCATATTTTGCATAATTTCAGATTCAGAAGGATTTTCAAAAGGGAACATACGTGGATATTCTGATGTCAAGCGTGTTCTGAGAGACCCTCGATTTAAATAAACTATAGGTAAGCCACTATTTATAAGTAAAGATAGTGCATAACAGTAGGTTTCTTCAAGTACTGATAGTGATGTAATAATATGAATATTGTTTACATATAGATCTTCTACAAGCGTAGACTCATTATATGCTCCGTGAAAATGAACATATTCACGTAAATCATTATCAGATTCACTTGGTGAGTATTTCCCAAAAATATGATAGTGAATGGTATAATCAAAATAATTACGTAAATTATAAATAAGATGTAGAAATAAACGGGCTCCTTTATATGTATTAAATGTTCCAATATACGCGATATGAATGATTTTATCACATGATTCAGGTATATATAGTTGTTGTATACGAATAGGAATGTCACAATGTGGAACAATATATATTTTATCAGTATTTAATATTCCCATAAAATATTTATAATTATCAAACACACGCTGTGTTGGCATAAAAATACGATCGACTTCATTCATAAGACATTGTGCTTTTTCTCGATTGCAAAGATCTACACATTTTTCACGATCTTCTATTGTTGATATTCCTGCATTTTGTTCAAAAAGCCATTGATAATCATGAATTGTTAAATATACTTGTATATTATATTTCTTAAAAAGAGCAATTATCTCCATAATTTCCCATCCAATATTTGATTGAAAAAATACAGAATGAATATGAAGAAGCGCAATATCATGAACATTTGGAACTTCAAATGGCAAATTATGAATGACGCGATGTGTATATTGAGGAAAAAGATGCCCTAAATCGCGCACATATTTTTCAGTTCCACCTTTACAATCGCCACATATATGAATAATTATGAATGACCCCATTTAAAAATAACAATTATACTATTGTTAAATGAGTATCCGTGAAAAATACGTTACATATATTGATAAGCCTGGTGCATATGATGCACTATGCGGACAACCTGCAGTTCCTCGATATGAGCGTTTTAAGACAGTTCCTTTATTACCAGAAAAAAAAACTCCCATTCCTCCAATAATTCATTTTGTTTGGATAGGTTCATCAATTCCTTATAAATATGTAAAAAATATATTAACATTTGTAGCTACAAATAAATTACAATATGTATTTAAACTATGGGTTGATCATGAAACACCTCCAATTGAAGGTGTAATTATAAAAAACATTTATAATGATTTTCCTGGTACTTTTATTAACCGTGATATATTTGATATTGAAACTAACTGGAGTGCAAAAGCTGATATTCTAAAATATGAAATTGTATATAATGAAGGGGGTATTAATTCAGATGTAGATGCAATTTCAATAAGACCATATAATGATGAAAATAAGTTATTTGATAGAGCATTTGTGTGTTATGCAGGACATGGTTATAATGATATTGGAACGTGCTTATTTGGATTTCCTGTTGAAAGTAACTTTTTAAAATATGTCATAGATTGTTTGAGAGAAGTTCGTACGTATTCATATGACTTTACATCACTTCCAACTAAAATACGCGTACTTATTTTAACAGGTCCTCAAATATTTACACAATGTTTTCAGTTTTATAACGATTCAACTATTCAAATGATTTCACAAGATATAGTTGTATTAAATAAAGATAATCCAGATGCATATTCATACCATACATTTGATTCAGTATTACCATCTGGATGGCATAATCAAAAATAAAAAATAAATTAAATTATACTTATAAGAAATGCCTGTGCCTGATACAGGAGAACCACCAAACGAACCTTGGTATTATTTATATTCATATTGGTCTATTATATTAGTAATTTTACAAGTATTAAAACTTACTTCATTTTCAGCAATGCCATCGGTTATCCTTGTGTTCTTTAGTGTAGTTAGCTTTTGTTTATGGAAAAATTATGTAGGAATACCATATAATATAACATATGTATTAATACAAGTTGGAATACATTGTGTTCCATTCTTATTAATACCCTTACGTTTTACTCAGCGAGATGTACTAATTAATTTTATAATATTATGCATATATTCCACGTTTTTATACACTATGGGTATAAATTTTAAAGATATTTATACAAAGGTCGCACATGAAGATGGCAGAGTGACTCTTATAGGTTTTCTGAAAAGTAGAAAAGTAATATTAAGCTAATATAGATGAATTATCGTATAATCTTCGCAGTTATCTATATACTCATAGATCTGCTCTATGTCTATCTGAGTAAAGGCGTATATGACAATGCAGTCGCGGCAGTTCAAGGGGGACCAATGCCAACTGGTATTACACGTATCATTGCCGCAGTAGGTGCATGGACATGTATGGCGGTTGGTTGGTATTTTCTTACAACTTCGCTTGTTGATAAATGGGTATCTTCAGGAATGTCTCCACTTCGTGCAGGTGCGCTTGCAGGTTTCATAAATGGCATTGTAGTTATTGGAACATTCAATCTTACCCTTCATGCAATGTTCATAAAGTACGGAGCTGCAATTATGACCCGCGATATGTTATGGGGTATTGGATGGGTAACAGTGCTGACAATTATTTACAGTATAATAAATTACAAAAAATAAGACAAATTTAAATAAGAATAATCTTTAAATATATTTAAACAGTAATTCGTGGGGCGACGCCCATTGTCATTAGTTCTTGAATGAGAAGTTTCATTGCATATGGGATACGTACTTGTGTAATATCAGCATTATTTTTACACGTTGAACACTTATAAATATTCTTATCCGGATTTGCAGTGCAAATGAGCCCACATTGTCTGCAGATGAATACTCGGAAATTGTCTGACACATCCAACATACGTTCTTTGAGGAAAGCCGACGCTCCGTGGGCAACAATCGCATCACGTTCCATCTCACCAAATCGCAGACCTCCGTTACGTGCACGTCCCTCAGCAGGTTGACGTGTGAGGAGAACGATAGGACCATTAGATCCGCGTGAATTACCAGTCCATACAGATTTACCATTTTTACGAACCATGAATACTTCAGATGGAACTTGAAGACAGAATACAGGGCCTTTGAAATTGTATATAAATTCTTTTTGAATTAGTTGTTCATGTGTATGACCATGATTTACGGTCGGATTAGTAAGTGTTTTAATAACTGATAATCTCCACATATCATTTTGTGAAACAATTTGACGACCTTTAATAACTGTTGTGTTACCTGCTTTTAAATGTAAATGTTTCATACTTATCCAACCTGCATGTAGGCAAAGACGCATAACATCATCTGCAAGTTTAATTGATGATGTATAATATACTAAGCATCCGTTTGATTTATAACTTCCATCTCCAAGAATCATAGATTCTATAAGTAGTTTGGACTGATTCGCAGAAAGTTTCCATACCCACTCTGGTAAATATTTATTTGGTGCACCAACACTATATGTTTTCATATAATTATAAAGTTGTTTATTAGTAATTGTAGTTTTATCAGCATAATCATCATAATTGTATCCTAATACGTTAAGTGCTGGATACAATGCATTTTTTACACGTTGTTTACAATCGCAAATTTGAACTCGTTCAGTAAGTTTAGTACCAGTAGTATATGTAGTTGTCCAACCTTCTGCAATCCAAATACCGAAGAAAGTTAACCATGCATTCATATCAACTATTTTATCTGGTTGATAACGTTTACCACTTCCAAATTTAGGAAGAATAAATTGATAATCTGGTTGTTGCCAATCTGCATCTTTTTTATAACGTACCATTTTACCCATAATTTCTGAAGCTTTTTGCATATGATATTCACTCCAAATACGTTGGCGTGTTTGACATTTAGATACCCACATGCGATGATTTTCAGTTACATCAAGATCAATTGCTTGATTTGAAATATGGTATATTTTACCTTCATATTCTGGAAAGTGTAGAAGATCAATTGGTTTATCATAAATAAGCTTGCCATCTTTGAGTGTTGCAATAAGATCCTCTTTTGTAATATCTGGGAAAAATTTCCATCCATTCGCAGTTAATACTTCATGATCCATTGTTAAGCAATGGCTTTTATCGGCCACCATATGCTTCAGACGCTGATAATATGTCGGCCCGATGAAGATTTCTGTTTTCATCTGCTCACCAGTACGTCCATTGTAAAGAATCTCATTGCCATATTTCTCAAAGCCGGATTTTGAAAGTACATTGGCGATGCTTTCAACTGAGCAATCTGTGAATGGTGTTGAATCGCCCACTGCTCCAATATGGCAACACGCTTTACCCATAATACACTCCATAAGCTGTCCGATCGTCATACGCGAAGGAATTGCATGCGGGTTCATAATAATATCTGGGGTGATGCCGTCTTTAGTGAAGGGCATATCTTGGTGATTGTACACCATTCCTATTGTACCTTTCTGAGCGCTGCGTGATTGTCCTGACCAGATCGGGTGTCCATTTCTGCGAACATAAACAATTCCCTCACCTAAAGGTACAGTACA
>Ga0136641_1000121_pt1 | contig 31575 bp, 29 predicted proteins | sample EliLak1302023Y_FD_115312 | JGI IMG/M metagenome (GOLD analysis project Ga0136641, IMG submission 115312) | Freshwater microbial communities from Elizabeth Lake, Yosemite National Park, California, USA - 13020-23Y | ecosystem: Environmental > Aquatic > Freshwater > Lake ...
GGCCACTTCGACCCGGCCTGGCTGGACCAGCACGACGCCGACGGCATCCCGATGCGCGACGCGATGCGCACCGCCGGCCTGCCGGCCACCCTGGACGCCATCGCCGCCTTGCAGCGCGACCCCGCGCGCTACCTGGGTTTCGTGGAAGTCCACATCGAACAGGGCCCGGTGCTGAACGAACTGGACCTGCCGCTGGGCGTGGTCACCTCCATCAACGGCAGCCTGCGCTACACGGGCGAAGTCGTCGGCACCGCCAGCCACGCCGGCACCACGCCGATGGACCGCCGCCGCGACGCGGCTTGCGCCGTGGCCGAGCTGGCGCTCTTCGTCGAGAAGCGCGCCGCCGCAGTGCCTGACGTGGTCGGCACGGTGGGCATGGTGAACGTGCCGTCGGGTTCGATCAACGTCGTGCCCGGCCGCTGCCGGTTCAGCCTGGACCTGCGTGCCACCACCAACGCGGCGCGCGACGCGCTGGGTGCGGACGTGCGCGCCGAGCTGGCGCGCATCTGCAGCCGGCGCGGCGTGGCCTTTCAGCTGGAAGAGACATTGGCCGCATCGGCCGCGCCCAGCGCGCCGGCCTGGCAGCAGCGCTGGGAAGCCACGGTGCAGCGCCTGGGCCTGCCGGTCTTGCGCATGCCCAGCGGCGCCGGCCATGACGCGATGAAGCTGCACGAGGTGATGCCGCAGGCCATGCTCTTCCTGCGCGGCGGCAATGCGGGCATCAGCCACAACCCGCTGGAAACGATCACCGCCGACGACGCCGAGTTGTGCGTCGCGGCTTTCATGAACCTGCTCGAAGGCCTGGCCCAAGAATGACCGATTACGACAAGCTCGACGCCTGGATCGCCGCGCACTTCGACGAGCAAACGCGCTTCCTGCAGGCCCTGGTGCAGGTGCCCACCGACACGCCGCCGGGCAACAACGCGCCGCATGCCGAGCGCACCGCCGAACTGCTGGCCGGCATGGGCCTGGTCGCGGAAAGACACGCCGTGCCGGCAGCCGATGTGCAGGCCCACGGCCTGCAGTCCATCACCAACCTCATCGTGCGCCGCCGCTATGGTGCAGGCGGCCCCATCATCGCGCTGAACGCCCATGGCGACGTGGTACCGCCCGGCGAAGGCTGGACCCACGGCCCCTACTCGGGCGAGGTGGTGGACGGCCAGCTCTATGGCCGCGCGTCGGCCGTCAGCAAGAGCGATTTCGCCAGCTTCACCTTCGCGCTGCGGGCGCTGGAGGCCTTGGGCGCTCCATTGAAAGGGGGCGTCGAGTTGCACTTCACCTACGACGAGGAATTCGGCGGTGAACTGGGCCCGGGCTGGCTGCTGTCGCACGGCCTGACGAAGCCCGATCTGCTGATCGCCGCTGGCTTCAGCTACCAGGTGGTCACCGCCCACAATGGCTGCCTGCAGCTGGAAGTGACGCTGCACGGCCTGGCCTCGCATGCCGCCTACCCGCACACCGGCGTGGACGCGCTGCAGGCGGCCACCCGGCTGCTGACCGTGCTCTACGCCTACAACGGGGTGCTGCGCACGCGGCTGTCGAAAGTTGAAGGCATCACCCACCCCTACCTGAACGTCGGCCGCATCGAAGGCGGCAGCAACACCAATGTCGTGCCCGGCAAGGTGGTGCTCAAGCTCGACCGCCGCATGATTCCCGAGGAAGACGCGGCGGCCGTCGAGGCCGAAGTGCGGGCCCTGATCGAGTCCAGCGTGGCGGCCTGCCCCGGCGTCCGTCTGGAGATCCAGCGCCTGCTGCTGGCCCAGGCGCTGCAGCCGCTGCCGGGCAACGCGCCGCTGGTGGCGGCCATCCAGCAACACGGACAGGCCGTGTTCGGCGTGGCCCTACCCGAGTCGGGCACGCCGCTGTACACCGACGTGCGCCTGTATGGCGCTTACGGCGTGCCCGCCGTCATCTACGGCGCCGGCCCGCGCACCGTGCTGGAAAGCAATGCCAAGCGGGCTGACGAGCACCTGGCCTTGTCCGACCTGCAAGGCGCCACCCGCGTCATCGCCCGCACCCTGCTCGACCTGCTGCGGGTTTGACGCGCCCCGCACGGCCTTGATGCGCAGCGCTGCAAAATGGTGCGCAACCCAGGGTGCGCCGTGAGCACGGAACTTGCGCTCAGCCCGGGCATTCTTTCCCATCCTCGTCTGTCGGAGTCTTGATGAAGCCCCTGTTTGCCCAGATCCAGCGCCGCACCCTGATCGCGGCCGTCGCACTGCTGACCGCCCCCGCCTTGGCGCTGGCCGACACCCCCATCAAGTTCCAGCTCGACTGGCGCTTTGAAGGCCCGGCCGCGCTGTTCCTGGCGTCCGGCGCCAAGGGCTACTACAAGGCCGCCGGCCTCGACGTCACCATCGACGCCGGCAATGGCAGCGGCGGCACCGTCACCCGCGTGGCTTCGGGCACCTACGACATGGGCTTTGCCGACCTCGCCGCCTTGATGGAATTCCATGCCAACAACCCCGACGCGGCGAACAAGCCGGTGGCCATCATGATGGTCTACAACAACACGCCGGCGGCGGTGCTGACCCTGAAGAAGAACGGCATCACCAAGCCGGCCGACCTGAACGGCAAGAAGCTGGGCGCCCCGGTCTTCGACGCCGGACGGCGCGGTTTCCCGGTCTTCGCCAAGGCCAACAACATCAACGGCGTGACCTGGACCAGCATGGACCCGCCGCTGCGCGAAACCATGCTGGTGCGCGGCGACATCGACGCCATCACCGGCTTTTCCTTCACCTCGCAGCTGAACCTGGAAGCGCGCGGCGTGAAGCCAGAAGACATCGTGGTGCTGCCTTTCAGCGAGCACGGCGTGAAGCTCTACGGCAACGTCATCATCGCCAGCCCGAAGCTGTTGAAAGAGAACCCGGCGGCGGTGAAGGCCTTCCTCAGCGCCTTCGTCAAGGGCGCCAAGGACGTGATGGCCAAGCCCGACGAGGCCATCGCCACGGTGAAGGTGCGCGACGGCATCATCGACGTGGCGCTGGAAACGCGCCGCCTGAAGATGGCCATCGACTCGGTGGTGGCCAGCCCCGATGCGCGGGCCGAGGGCTTCGGGCAAGCCGTTCCCGGCCGCCTCGCGCTGATGGCTTCGCAGGTGTCCGACGCCTTCAACACCAAGACGCGTGTCGACCCCGGCGCCGTCTGGAATGCCAGCTACCTGCCCACCAAGGCCGAGCTCAACGTACTGCCGCCGGCTGCCAGGAAGTGACTCAGGGCAGGCGGTAGGACAGTTGCAGCATCACGGCCGCATCGCCCAGCATGTGCAGTTCCACCGAGGTGCTCTTGGTGAACTGCCAGCCAGTGGACAGCACGGCACCCGGCGAAAAACCGTTCACGTTCAACGGCACCTTGTTCTTGTACGGGTCCACGTAGCCGTAGAGCAGGCCCGCCGACCATTGCGCGTTCCACTGCGGCACGCCCCAGATGCCGTCGTGGTGGTGGCCGACATAAACGTAGGCGCTGGGTTGGCCGAAGGAATTTCTGAAGTACGCTGCGCCCACGATGCGGCCGTCGACCCGCTGGCGTTCCACGCCCAGCGCCCAGACGGGCTTGTGTTCAGGACTGGGCCGGAAATGGGCCGTGTAGGGCGACACCATCAGCCGGTAGCTGCCAGGGTCGTCGAAAATGTTGAAATTCCAGTCGTAGGCCCGCGCCGTGGCGGGGCTGGCGGCAGCAACAACGGTGATGCAAATGAAAAAAAACGGCCTCGCGGGCCGATGGGTGAGGTAACGCATGCGGCGCATTGTGGCGGCTTTCACCTGCGGGTTGGCCGCGCTGTTGTGCGGATGTTCATGGCTGGACGTGAAGCAGCGCGAATGGGCGCTGCGCCCCACGCCGGGCCGGCCCATGGCCTATGCCGAGGGCAGCCCCGCGCTGCAGAGCGCCTTCAGGCCGGGCGATCAGCGCTGGATGGTCACCGTGCCGGGCGAGGGCGGGCGCAGCGAACAGCTGGCCCTGTGGTGGCTGCCGCAGCCCGACGCCGACGCGCCCACCCTGCTGTACCTGCACGGCACGTTTCGCAACCTCTACGAGAACCTGCCCAAGATCCAGGCGCTGCGGCAGGCCGGCTTCGCTGTCGTCGCGGTGGACTACCGCGGCTGGGGCGACAGCACGGCCATCGTGCCGTCGGAAGCCACCATCTCGGCCGACGCCCGTGTCGCCTGGAGCGAACTCGTCAGGCGCCAGCCCACAGCGGGCCGGCGGGTGATCTACGGGCATTCGATGGGCACCGCCACAGCGGTGTCGCTGGCCAGCGCCCTGCACGTGAACGCCGACTACGGTGCGCTGGTTCTGGAATCGGCCTTCACGCGGCTGCCCGATGTGGCCGAATCGGCCGGCTTCTGGGGCCGCGTGGGCGCTGCCGTCACCACGCTGGAATTCGATTCGCTGTCGCGCATCGGCCGTATCGACGCGCCCATCGTCATGCTGCATGGCAGCAAAGACAGGACCGTGCCCATCGACCTGGGCCAGCGCCTGCGCGAAGCCGCGCCGCGCGGCGTGCGCTGGGTGCCCGTCGCCGGCGGTTCGCACAGCGACCTGCACAAGGAAGCCCCCGAGCTCTACCAGAACACCTTCAAGGAACTGATCGCGCGTCTGCCGCGACCCCTTGATCCGCCGACCGATCCCGCATTGATACCACCCCGACCATGACCGCCTTCGTCGACTTCCGCCATGTCTGGCTCGCCTACAACGACGAGCTGCTGGCCCAGGGGCACTTTGCGGTGGAAGACATTTCACTGCAGGTGAACAAAGGGGAATTCATCGCCATCGTGGGCCCCAGCGGCTGTGGCAAGAGCACCTTCATGAAGCTCACCACGGGCTTGAAGATGCCCAGCAAGGGCAGCATCCACATCGGCGGAGCGCCGGTCACCGGCCCGCTGAAAATCAGCGGCATGGCCTTCCAGGCGCCCAGCCTGCTGCCCTGGCGGACGACGCTGGACAATGTGCTGCTGCCGCTGGAAATCGTCGAACCCTACCGCAGCAGCTTCAAGGCCAAGCGCAAGGAATACGAAGCCAAGGCGCGCGACTTGCTGAGCAGCGTGGGCCTGGACGGCTATGCGGACAAGTTCCCGTGGCAGCTCAGCGGCGGCATGCAGCAGCGCGCCAGCATCTGCCGCGCCCTGGTGCACGAACCGCAGATGCTGCTGCTCGACGAACCTTTCGGCGCGCTCGACGCCTTCACCCGCGAAGAACTGTGGTGCACGCTGCGCGACCTGCAGGCGGCGCAGAAGTTCAACGTCATCCTGGTCACCCACGACCTGCGCGAAAGTGTCTTCCTGGCCGACACGGTCTATGTGATGAGCAAGAGCCCCGGGCGCTTCGTCGTGCAGCGCCAGATCGACCTGCCGCGCCCGCGCGACCTGGAAGTCACCTACACGCCGGAATTCACCGACATCGTTCATGAGTTGCGCGGCCACATCGGCGCCATGCGGAAAACCGGTGCGGCGGTGGCGCAATGAAGGCCTTCATGAAGACCAGGACCTTCCAGCGCTGGTCGCCCTTCATCCTGCTGCTGGCCATTCTGCTGCTGTGGCAGGTCTTCGTGGTGCTGTTCAAGATCCCGGATTTCATCTTCCCCAGCCCCTGGCAGATCGCCACCCAGTTCACCGAATTCAGCGGCCCGCTGCTGGAAGCCGCCTGGAAGACCTTCTGGGTGACCATGCTGGGCTTCGCGCTGGCCATCGTGGTGGGCGTGCTGCTCGGTTTCCTGGTCGGCAGCAGCCGCGCGGCCTATGCCGCCCTGTACCCGCTGCTGGTGGGCTTCAACGCGGTGCCCAAGGCCGCGGTGGTGCCCATCCTGGTGGTGTGGTTCGGCATCGGCCTGGGGCCGGGCATCCTGACGGCTTTCCTGATCAGCTTCTTCCCCATCACGGTCAACATTGCCACCGGACTGGCCACGCTGGAACCCGAGCTGGAAGACGTGCTGCGCGTGCTGGGCGCCAAGCGCTGGGACGTGCTGGTCAAGGTCGGCCTGCCGCGTTCCATGCCCTATTTCTACGGCAGCCTGAAGATCGCCATCACGCTGGCCTTCGTGGGCACCGTGCTGGCCGAGATGACCGCCGGCGACAGCGGCATCGGCTACCTCATGCAAACGGCCGGCAGCCAGCAGCGCATGCCCTTGGCCTTCGCCGGCCTGGTCACCATCGGCGCCATGGCCATGGCCATGTACGAGCTGTTCAGCTGGGTGGAAAAGCGCACGACGGGCTGGGCGCACCGGGGGACGCAAGGGGAGTGAGGTGGATGTAGGATCGTAGACTCAAGGCCGAAACAGACCTCGGGAGGCGCCCATGTCCATCACCACCATCTCCAGCCGCGAGTTCAATCAGGATGTGAGCGGGGCTAAGCGTGCGGCTGAGGCGGGGCCTGTGGTCATCACCGACCGGGGTGAGCCGGCCTATGTGCTGCTGCGGCACGACGCCTACCGCAAGCTGTTGGGGCAGGGCCCGAGCCTGGCTGAGGCGCTGGCCATGCCGGGGACTGAGGGCATGGAGTTCGACATTCCGCCCCGGAGCAAGTCGCCCATGCGTGTCCTGGACCTGGGATGACTTACCTGCTGGACACCAACGTACTGTCTGAAATGCGTCGTCAGGACAAGATGGACGCTCGCGTCAAAGCATGGGCTGATGCCGTCGCAGTGGCGGACCTGTACCTGTCGGCGATCACGCTGCTGGAAATCGAACTCGGTGTGCTTTCTGTGGCACGCCGCGACAAGGCCCAAGCTGCGATCCTCCGCAGCTGGATCGACACCCGGGTCTTGCCGAGTTTTGCGGGCCGTATCCTGTCCGTCGACGCAACCGTTGCCCTGCGCTGCGCCCAGCTTCACGTGCCCGATCCGCGCCCCGAACTCGACGCACTGATCGCGGCCACCGCCTTGGTTCACGGTCTGCAAGTCGTCACCCGCAATGTCGCCGACTTCCGGCCCATGGGCGTCAAGCTGCTGAATCCCTGGGACTGAAGCGCCGCCTATGACCGACGATCAAAAACTCAAGCACCTGCGCCGTGCCAACGAAGTGGCGCGTGCAGCGATGGCCAACGGCCGCCACCCTTTCGGCGCCATCCTGGTCGCCGCCGACGGCGAAACCGTGCTGCTGGAGCATGGCAATGTCGACACCGTCAACCACGCCGAAGCGGTGCTGGCCCGCGTGGCGGCGCACCGCTTCGACGCCGCCACGCTATGGGGCTGCACGCTGGTCACCACCGTCGAACCCTGCGCCATGTGCGCGGCCACGCAGTACTGGGCGAACATCGGCGGGCTGCTGTATGGCATGGCCGAAGAGCGGCTGCTGGCATTGACCGGCAACCGCGCTGAAAACCCGACGCTCAACCTGCCTTGCCGCAGCGTCTTTGCGGCCGGCCAGAAGGCCATCGCGGTGACGGGGCCGGTGCCCGAGGCCGAAGCCGAGATCGCGGCCTTGCACCTGGGATACTGGCAAGCTGGGGCATGAGCCTGCCGGTCTGGCGCGGGCAACTGACGCTCAACTACCGACGCGCCCGTGCCGATGAGGGCCCGCCCGGCAGCCTCGCGCGCACCGTCGCACACGACCGCCACGAAGGCCCGCTGCGGGTGCTGCAGGCGCTGTACCCCGAGGGCCCGTCGATCTGCCACCACGTGCTGGTGCACCCGCCGGGCGGCGTGGTGGGGGGCGACGAACTGCACATCCACGCCACCCTGCAGGCCGGCGCCCATGCGCTGATCACCACGCCCGGCGCCACGCGCTTCTACCGCAGCGCAGGTCCGCAGGCGCTGCAGCAGACACAACTCCACCTGGCCGAAGGCGCCCGGCTCGAATGGCTGCCGATGGAGACCATCGCCCACAGCGGCTGCCGCGCCGAAAACAGCCTGCGCGCCGAACTGGCACCGGGTGCCGAGATGATCGGCTGGGACGTGCTGGCGCTCGGTTTGCCCGCCGCCGAGCAGCCCTTCGTGCAGGGCTGGTACCGCCAGCACCTGGAAGTGCCCGGCACGTGGCTGGACAGGGCGCGCATCGCGGCCGACGACGCCGTTTTGCTGCACGGGCCGCAGGGCTGGGCTGGCCACAGCGTGCTGGCCACCTTGTGGCTGGCCACCGGCACGCCGCTGCCGCCGGCGCGGCGCTCAGCCCTGCTGGATGCGGCGCGGCACGCCGTTGCTGGCAGCCCGCTGGCGGCCACGGCCGGTGTGACATCGCCGCAGAACAGCCTGGTCCTGCTGCGGGTGCTGGCTTCGCAGGTGGAGCCGGTGATGCAGCTGCTGGTGGCCGTGCGGGCCGCCTGGCGGCAGACCGCCTGGGGCCTGGACGCCGAGCCGCCGCGCATCTGGCGCACCTGAGCCCGGTCCGGCGCCCGCCCGACCGTTATCCTCGCCCGCATGTACGCACCGTTCTTCGGGTTGAGCAAGGAGCCGTTCTCGATCGCGCCCGACCCGCGCTTCCTGTACCTGAGCGAGCAACACCGTGAAGCCCTGGCGCACCTGCTGTACGGCCTGGGCGGCGGTGGCGGCTTCGTGCTGCTGACCGGCGAGATCGGCGCGGGCAAGACCACCGTCTGCCGCTGCTTCCTGGAACAGGTGCCGGCCCGTTGTGCGGTGGCCTACGTCTTCAACCCCAAGCTCACCGCCCACGAACTGCTGCAGACCGTTTGCGCCGAGTTCGGGCTCGCTGCGGCGCCGGCGGCGGGCGGCTCGGCACCGGCTGCGGCGGCTGAAGACCCGCGCAGCATCAAGGCCCATGTCGACGCGCTGAATGACTTCCTGCTGGCTTCGCATGCCCAGGGCCGGCAGGCCGTGCTGGTGATCGACGAGGCCCAGAGCCTGAGCGCCGATGTGCTGGAACAGCTGCGCCTGCTGACCAACCTGGAAACCGCCGAGCGCAAGCTGCTGCAGATCGTGCTGATCGGCCAGCCCGAATTGCGCGACCTGCTGGCCCGCCCCGAACTGGAACAACTGTCGCAACGGGTCATTGCGCGCTACCACCTGGGCGCGCTGTCGGCGGCCGAATCGCAGCAGTACATACGCCACCGCATGGCGGTGGCCGGCACCGGCGCGCAGCTGCCCTTCGATGGCCCTGCGCTCGCCCGCATCCATGTGCTGAGCCGGGGCGTGCCGCGGCGCATCAACCTGCTTGCCGACCGCGCCCTGCTGGGCGCCTACGCGCAGGGTCGCCCACGCGCCGACCGGCGCACGGTGGACCAGGCTGCGCTGGAAGTTTTTGGCGAACCCGCCCGGCGCGACGGCCGAGCCCGCCGGGCGCTGACCCTGGCCGGCGTGCTGGCCCTCGGCGCGGGCCTGGGCTGGGGTCTGACGGCCCTGTGGCGTGCGGCGCCCTCGCCAGCGGTGGCGCAGGCCGGGGCTACAGCCGCCGCAGCCCGCAGCGCCTCGGCACCCGCGCCCAGCGCCAGCGTGGTCGCTGCCACCGGGGTGGCGTCTGCCGCCGGGGTGGCGTCTGCCGCCGGGGTCGTCGTGGCGAGCGCTGCATCGGCGGCATCGGCGCCTGCGGCCGCTGCGGCCGCTGCGGCGTCGGCGCCGCTGTCGGACCCGGCGCCTGTGCTGGCTGCCGCCCAGGGCCGGCAAGCCACGGCCTGGCGCGAGTTGGCGCTGCACTGGCACGTGGCCGTGGGTGAGGGCGAGCCCTGCACGGCGCTCGCCCAGGCGCAACTGGCCTGCCTGCGCAGCCCCGCTGGCGGCCTGCCCGCCGTGCGCCAGTTGGCGCGGCCGGGCCTGCTGACCCTGCGCGGCGGCGACGGCGCCATCGTCTACGCGCAGTTGCTGGCCCTGGGCGACCACAGCGCGACGCTGCAGGCCGGCACGCAACGCTTCGAGCTGACCCTGCCAGCCCTGGCCCGCGTCTGGCGTGGCGATTTCGCCACCCTGTGGCGCACGCCCCCGGGCTGGCGCGCCGATGCCGGCCCGCAGGGCAGCGCCGAATTGCGCGCCTGGGTGGCCGGTCAACTGCCCGACACCGGCCAGACTGCCGCGCTGCCGCTCGCCGAGCGCGTGCGGGCCTTCCAGCTGGCCCAGGGCCTGCCGCCCGACGGCGTGGCCGGCCCGCTGACCCTGATCGCCCTGATGCGCCGGACTGCAGCGGGGTCGGCCGACGAACCCCGTCTCGGCGCCTTACCCTGAGCCGCCCGCCATGTCCTACATCCTCGATGCGCTGCGACGCGCCCAGGCCGAACGCGAACGCGGGCAGGTGCCCGGCCTGGATGCCCGCACGGTCGTCGCCACGCCGGCGCCGCGCCGGCCACGGCGAACGGGCGCCGGGTGGCTGGGGGCCGGGCTGGTGCTGGTCGTGCTGGGCGCCGCTGCCGTGCTGGCCTTGCGCCGCGAGCCGCCAGCGGCACCCGGCGTGCCGCAGGCGGCGGCGCCCCCGGTGCTGCCCGCCGCGCTGGCGATAGCCTCGGCACCGCTACCGGCAGCCCCGCCGGCGATGGTCGTGGTCTCGGCGCTGCGGCCAGCCTCACCGGGCCCGGCGCCCGTGGACTTGACGGCTGCACCACCGCCAGCAGCACCGGCAGCGCCACCGACGGCCATCGCCAGCAGCCCGGTGCGCGCCATTCAACTGGCGCAACTCGGCGCCGAGTTGCGACGCGAACTGCCCGCGCTGGTGCTGGGCGGTGCGATCTGGTCCGACAGTGCCGTCAGCCGCTTCGTCATCGTCAATGGCCAGGTGCTGCGCGAAGGCGACGCTGCCGCGCCGGGCGTGCTGCTGGAGCGGATCGGCCCGAAGGCCGTGTTCCTGCGCTGGCGCGACTGGCGCATCGAAGTGCCCATCTAGCTGTGCCGGTCTTCTTTGGGGGTGGTGCCTGCCGAACCCCCTCAGATCAGTGGCCAGGCACCCCAATCGCGGGCGGCGCAGCCGCTTGCGGCGATACTGACCGCAGTGAAGCAGGGTGGGTAGAACGAATGGACCGTGTCGGCTTGCGCAGCGGGTCACTGGGGCAACTGTCAGCAGTTCAAGGCATGCGGTCCTGGGTCCGTGCCGCGGTCGCCGCTGTGGGCCTGGTGGTACTGACGCTGGGCCAGCCTGCGCTGGCGCAGAACACCTGGGTGGTCGGGCCGCAAGGCGTGCCGCTGGCGCTGCAGGACGCCGTGCGTCTGGCCAAGGACGGCGACACCATCGAGTTGCTGGCCGGTGACTACCGCGGCACGCTGCTCATCGAAGACCGGCGTCTGACCTTGCGCGGTGTCAGCGCCCACCCCCCCGTGATCGCAGGCGAAGGCAAGGTGCGGGATGCCAAGGCCTTGTGGACGGTGCGTGGCGGTGCCGTCACGCTCGACAACATCGAGTTCCGGGGCGCCCGCTCGGCAGACGGCGGCGGTGCCGGCGTGCGCCAGGAAGGTGGCCAGCTGAACATCACGCGCTGCGGCTTCTATGACAACGAACACGGTCTGCTGTCGACCAACGTCGAAAGCGCTGAACTGCGCATCACCAGCAGCGTCTTCGGCTCGGCGCCCAAGGTGGTCGGCGGCCTGTATCACCTGCTGAACGTGGGCCGCATCGGCAAGCTGGAAATCACCGGATCGCGGTTCCAGCAGGGTTTCGAAGGCCACCTGATCAAGTCGCGGGCCAAGGACGTCCTCATCGCCTACAACTTCATCCACGACGGTGTCCGGGGCCGGGCGTCGTACGAGATCGAACTGGCCAACGCCGGCATGGCGACCGTCATCGGCAATGTCATCGCGCAAGGCACCGAAGCCGGTAACCGGGTGCTGTTGGCCTACGGCAGCGAAGGCCGGAGCTGGGAACACAACGAGCTGTACGTAGCCCACAACACCTTCATCAATTACGGCTGGTCGCCGGCCTGGTTCGTGCGCGTGTTCACGGACCGGCTGCCCGACAAGGTGCCGGTCTACGCCATCAACAACCTGCTGGTCGGTCCCGGCATTTTCTGGCCCGCGGTGACCGGGCATCTGGAAGGCAACCGCCACGCCACCGGCGGCATGCTGCGCGACATCTGGACCTACGGCCTCGAACTCCCGCCCGGCTCGGTGTGGCGCGGCAGCGGCGTGGACCCGCGCAACATCAACGGCCACAACCTGGCACCCCAGGGTGAATTCGACTGGCCGGCCCAGGTGCGCGCGCTGGCACCCGGTCGCACGCAGTGGAACCCGGGCGCCTTCCAGCGCTAGCTGCTCCGGGACCGGCCCTCAGGGCGCGGCGGTTAGCATGGTCCATCCCCTGCCCGAGTTCCCGACCATGCATCCCAAGACCACCCGTCCCGAGACGATCAGCGCCCAGGCCCTGGGCTGGATCGACGAGCCAACGCGTGCCATCACGCCGCCCATCCACGTCTCGTCGACCTACCTGCGCGACCCCGACAACCAGTACCGTTCGGGCCGTGTCTATGCCCGCGCCGACAACCCCGCTTTCGACCAGGCCGAAGCGGTCCTGACCGCGCTGGAAGGCGGCCACCAGACGCTGCTGTTCGCCAGCGGCATGGCGGCGGCGACTGCGGTGTTCCAGGCGCTGCAGCCCGGTGACCACGTGCTGGCGCCGCAGGTGATGTACTGGTCGCTGCGCAACTGGCTGATGACCTTCGCCGTGCAGTGGGGCTTGGATGTCGAATTGATCGACATGTGCAGCCCCGTCGCGGTGCAGGCCGCGCTGCGGCCCGGCCTGACGAAACTGGTCTGGGTGGAGACGCCCGCCAATCCGCTGTGGACGCTGACCGACATCGCCGCCACCGCGCAAGCCGCGCACGCGGCCGGCGCCCTGCTGGCCGTGGACTCGACGGTGGCCACGCCGGTGCTGACGCAGCCGCTGGCGCGCGGTGCCGACCTGGTGATGCACGCCGCCACCAAGTACCTCAACGGCCATTCCGACCTGATCGCCGGCACGCTGACCACCCGCAGCGACAACGCGCACTGGCAGAAGGTGCGCAAGGTGCGCGCCCAGGTGGGTGGCACGCTGGGCAGCTTCGAAGCCTGGCTGCTGCTGCGCGGCATGCGCACGCTGCACCTGCGTGTACGGGCTGCCTGTGCCTCGGCGCAGCGCATCGCCGAGCACTTCAACGGGCATCCGCTGGTGGCCGAGGTGCTCTACCCCGGCCTGCCCGGATTCGTCGGCCATGAGGTCGCGCAGTTGCAGATGCACGGCGGCTTCGGCGGGATGATGTCGATCCGGGCCCGGGGTGGTGAAGCGGCGGCCATCGCCGTGGCCGCACACACCGCCATCTGGAAGCGCGCCACCTCGCTGGGTGGCACCGAAAGCCTGATCGAACACCGGGCCAGTGTCGAAGGCCCGGGCACGCCGGCGCCGGCAGACCTGTTGCGCCTGTCGGTCGGCATCGAACACGTGGATGACCTCATCGCCGACCTCGAGCAGGCGCTGGCCCTGGCCCACGCTTGACAACGGGTGCGCCTGGCGTGGCCCGCCGGCGTTGACCGAGGTCTGAAACTCGGGCATCATCTTGGATGTAACTAAATTACATCCGCCCGGGTTCGGCGCAACCGGGCCTGCCGCCATGTCCTTCGACCTCGTGCTTTTCGGTGGTACCGGCGACCTGGCCTGGCGCAAGCTGATGCCGGCGCTGTTCCAGGCCTTTCGCCATGGCAAGTTGCCCGAGGGTGGACGCATCCTGGCGGTGGCTCGCGACGAGCGCAGCGACGCCGAATACCACGCCTTCATCCACGGCAAGTTCAGCGGCGTCGAAGAGGCCAAGCAACCCAGCGAAGCCGAGTTCGCCCGCTTCGCCGAGTTGCTGCATTACCGGCGCATGGACTTGTCGCACCCGGACGACTATGTCGGGCTGAAGCGCTGGGTCGACGAGCGGGCGGCTGACACCGTCGTGCTCTTCCTGGCCACCAGCCCTTACCTGTTTCCGGTGATCTGCGAACAACTGGGCCGCGCCGGTCTGAACGGCCCGCATGTGCGCGTGGTGCTGGAAAAGCCGCTGGGCCACGACCTGAAGAGTGCGCAGGACATCAACCGCATCGTCGGCGCCACCTTCCGCGAGGAGCAGGCGCTGCGCATCGACCACTACCTGGGCAAGCCGGCGGTGCAGAACCTGATGGCTCTGCGCTTCGGCAACGCGCTGTTCGAACCGCTGTGGCGGCGCGAAAGCATCGCCAACATCCAGATCACCATCGCCGAAGAGCTGGGTGTGGGCACGCGCGGCGACTTCTACGACCAGACTGGCGCGCTGCGCGACATGATCCAGAACCATGCGCTGCAACTGCTGACCATGATCGCGATGGAGCCCCCGTCGAGCAACGACGCCGATGCCATCCGCGATGAAAAGCTCAAGGTGCTGCGCTCGCTGAAGCCCTTCACACCCGAGGCCGTGGCGCGCGATGTGGTGCGCGGCCAGTACAAGGCCGGCACGGTGGGCGGCAAGCGGGTGCCGGGCTATCTGGAAGAGGCCAAGGTGCCGGCCAACAGCGCCTGCGAAACCTTTGTCGCGCTGCGCACCGAGGTGCAAAGCTGGCGCTGGGCCGGCGTGCCGTTCTACCTGCGCACCGGCAAGCGCCTGGCCGCGCGCGATGCCCAGATCGTCGTCAATTTCCGCGAGGTGCCGCACCCCATCTTCGCCGGCACGCGGCAGGCCAACAAGCTGGTCATCAAGCTGCAGCCGGAAGACGGGCTGGAACTGCACCTGCTGGCCGCCAAGGGCGGCGGCGCGAGCCTGCAAGGCCAGGAAATGCTGTCGCCGGTGTCGCTGGACCTGGACTTCGACAAGGCCTTCCTCAGCGAGCGCATCGGCGCCTACGAACGCCTGTTGATGGACGCCATCGCCGGCCGTCTGAACCTCTTCGTGCGCAGTGACGAACAGGAGCAGGCCTGGCGCTGGGTCGAGCCCATCCTGCACGCCTGGCGCGCCGACACCATCGGTCCGCGCACCTATGTGGCGGGCAGCTGGGGCCCGGCTGCTTCCAGCGCGCTGGTGGCGCGCGACGGATGCGTCTGGTCCGAGGAACAATGACCTTCGGGCGGCGTGCGCTGGCGCGGGGCTTTCTGCCGGGCTTGGCGCTGCTGCTGGCCGCCCGGCTGGCGGCGGGCGCGACGCTCGGTCTGTCGCCGGGGCAGAGCCTGGCTGCGGTGCTGGCTCAGGCCTCGGACGGCGACACCATTGCCATCGCGGCCGGCACCTACCGCGGCGAAGTCGGCGTCATCGTGCACAAGCGGCTGACCCTGCGCGGCGTGGGTGGTCGGCCTGTGTTGCAGGCCGACGGCCGCAGTGCCGAAGGCAAGGGCATCCTGGTCGTGCGCGATGGCGACATCCGCATCGAGAACATCGAATTCCGCGGTGCCCGCGTGGCCGACCGCAACGGCGCCGGCATCCGCTTCGAGCGCGGCCGGCTGCAGGTCTCGCACTGTGCCTTCGTGGACAACGAAAACGGCATCCTGACGGCGAGTTTTCCCGACGCCGAACTGGCCATCACCGACAGCGACTTCAGCCAGGCGCCGGCGGCCACGCCCCTGCCGCACCTGCTCTATGTGGGCCACATCGCCAAGCTGACCGTGCTGGACAGCCGCTTCAGTGGCGGACGCGACGGCCACCTGCTGAAGTCCCGCGCGCGGGTCAGCGAGATCCGCAACAGCCGCTTCGTGGACGGCCCCGAAGGGCAGGCCGCCTACGAACTCGAATTCCCCAACGGCGGCCGCGTCACCGTGGTCGGCAATGTCATCGGCCAGAGTGCCGGCACCAGCAACCCGACCATCGTGTCTTTCGGTGCCGAGGGCTATGACGGGCGCCCCTTGTCGCTGGTCTTCAGCGACAACACCGTGATCAATGAAGCGCATCGCCCGGCGGCCTTCCTGCGCGTGCGCGCAGCCGCCCAGCCCTTCGAGCAGCGCCTGTTGAACAACCGCTTCTTTGGCCTCGGCGACCTCGGTGGCGCCACCGCGGCCGAGGGCAATACCGTCGCGCCGCTCGCAGCCTGGACCGCCACGCGCCCTTAGCGGCGAACAGCCCATGCTCGACCGCATCCGCGCTTCCATCCCCGCGCTGCCGCCTGCCGAGCAGCGTGTGGCCCAGTTGCTGCTCGGCGACCCGCGCCGCTTTGCCTCGCTGCCGGTGGTGGAACTGGCCGCGCGCGCGCAGGTCAGCAAGCCGACCGTGGTGCGCTTTTGCCGCAGCATCGGCTACGACGGCCTGGCTGACTTCAAGCGCAAGCTGGCCGGCAGCGTCAACGAAGGCGTGCCCTATGTGCACCGTTCGGTGGACGACGACGACAAGGCTGGCGACATCGTCGTCAAGGTCATCGACAACGCGGTGGCGGCCATGCTGCGCTACCGCAACGCGGCGGCCAGCCAGGCGGTGGAACGCGCCATAGCGGCACTGGCCGACACCGGGCGCCACTCGAACCAGGGCCGCCGCATCGAGTTCTACGGCGTGGGCAATTCGGGCATCGTGGCGGCCGACGCGCAGCACAAGTTCTTCCGCCTGGGCGTCACGGCTGCGGCCATCAGCGACGGCCACATGCAGGTGATGAGTGCCACCATGCTCAAGCCGGGCGACTGCGCCGTCATCATCAGCAACAGCGGGCGCAGCCGCGACCTGCTCGACGTGGCCGAGATCGCGCGCAAGAAAGGCGCCACGGTCATCGCCATCACGGCCAGCGCTTCCTTGCTGGCGCGTGAGGTGCAGGCTGGCAACCAGCACATCCTGCTGGCCGCCGACCACCCCGAGGATGCCGACCGCTACAGCCCGATGGTGTCGCGCCTGCTGCACCTGCTGATCATCGACATCCTGACCACCGGCGTGGCGCTGCGCCTGGGCTCGGCGCAACTGCGGCCGATGCTGCAGGAGATCAAGAAGAACCTGCGCGCCAAGCGCTACGCCGAAACGCCGCGCGGGCCGGGCCAAGCCGAGGGCAGCTAGGCGGCGCGGGGCGTCAGGGCCGCGGCTGTCGGCGGCGTCAGCCCGAGCAGGGCTTCAACGCCGTAGAGCTGGGCCAGCTGCACCAGTTGAGCCGGCGCACCGCTGACCACCAGGCCACGCCCTGCGGCTTGCGCCAGGCGGTGGCTGTGCAGCAAGAGCGCGAGGGTCGAACTGTCGAAGGCCTTCAGCGGCGAGGCATCGATGTGCAGCGGGCCGCTGCCCGCCGCCACGGCTGCCGCCACGGTCTGGGCCAGTGCAGCGGCTTGCTCCAGCGTAGCGATTTCGGGAAGTTGCATGCGCCGTCGTCCGTCCGGGGTCAGGTCTTGCCACTGGCCTTGTTCTTGTCGACCAGGGTCTGGATCAGCCCGTCGATGCCGCCCTTGGCCAGTTCAGGGGCGAACTGCGTGCGGTAGTTCTGCACCAGCCAGATGCCGCCGACGTTGACGTCGATGATCTTCCAGGCGTCGGTGAACTTGTCCAGGCGGTAGTCCAGCTTGATCGCTTCGCCCTTGCCGCGCACTTCCGACTGCACCACCATCTGCGTGCTGCCGGCCACGGGCAGCGTCTTGGTGATCTCGACGCTCTGGTCCTTCAACTGGGCCAGCGCACCCGAATACAGGCGCAGCAGCATCAGCTTGAATTCGGTCTGCAGCTTGCTGCGCTGCTCGGGGGTGGCTTCGCGCCATTTCACGCCGACGGCCGAACGGGTGGCGACTTCGAAGTTCACGCTGGGCATGACCTTGGTGTCGACCAGCGCGACGATGCGGCTGAGGTCGCCGGCCTGCACGGCCTTGTCGCTCTTGGCGGCTTCGATGACCTCGGTCGAGATCTGGCGGACCAGCGCTTCGGGGGTGACCTCGGCGTGGGCCGGTGCGGCGAGCACCACGGTGGCCAGAGCCAGCCACAGCGAGCGGGTCGAGAACAGTTGCTTGAACATGAAAATCCTTTGCGGTTGGCACCCAGGACGCTGGGGCCACACACCCTCAACGCCGCAGCGGGCCTGGCGGTTCACTTGGCCGCCGAAGAAGCCGCTGAGCCTGCCGCAGCGGGCGGCGCCGCGGGTGGTTTGACCGGGCCATCACCGGGGTCTTCGTCGAAAGCTTCCTGCGGCGGCGCGCCGTCGTAGACCGCGTCACGGCGCTGCGCCAGGTAGGTATCACGTACAAAGCTGTAGCGGTCCAGCGCCACCTGGTCCAGCAGCTTGCCGGCCGACAGCAGCCGCGTGCGGGCGTCCACCAACTCGAGGGCCAGCACGCTGTACTGTCCGCCGGCCGTGGGTGGCAGCGCAGCCGGGCTGAACTGGCGGTCGAGCACGAAAGCGGCGCCGTCGCGCACGCTGGACGGCCCGATCACGGGCAGCACCAGATAGGGGCCGCTGCCCATGCCCCAGCGGCCCAGCGTCTGGCCCAGGTCCTCGGGGCGTTTGATCAGGCCCATCTCGGTGGCCGGGTCGAGCAGGCCGCCCAGGCCGAAAAAGCTGTTGGTCACGACGCGCAGGCCCATCTCCAAACCGTACTGCACCTTGCCCTGCAGCAACTGGTTGGCCGCCGACCAGACGTCGCGGACATTGCCCAGCACATTGGTGACGCCAATGCGCACCAGGCTGGGCACGACTTGCTCGTAGGCCTGCGCCACCGGTTTCATCACCGTCCGGTCGATGACATCGTTGAAGGCGTAGACCTTGCGGTTCCAGCCTTCCCACGGGTCGCCCGGTGTGGCGGCCGGGGCCGCTGCCGTCAGGCCCGGCCCGGCCGGCCCTGCGGGCGCCACCGTGGCGCAGGCGCTCAGCGCCAGCACCGCCGTCGCCGCCGCGAAACGGCCCAGGCACCTGGCACCCGGCGTCTTCACTTGGCCGCCCCGGAAGCCGGCGCGTCAGCCTTGTTGCTGAGGAACTGGCCGATCAGGTTTTCCAGCACCACTGCCGACTGGGTCTGCGGCACGGTGTCGCCAGGTGCCAGGTTCTTGTCGTCGCCACCCGGGTCCAGGCCCACGTACTGGTCGCCCAGCAGACCCGCAGTCAGGATCTTGGCGGCCGAGTCCTTGGGGTACTGGTAGCCGCGCTCGATCTCCATCGACACCACGCCCTGGAAGCTCTTGCCATCCAGCACGATCTTGGTCACGCGGCCCACCGTCACGCCAGCGGTGCGGACGGGTGCCCGCACCTTCAGGCCACCGATGTTGTCGAAGCGGGCCTGCACCAGGTAGGTGTCGCCACCGCCCACGCTGCCCAGGTTGGCTGCTTTCAGCGCCAGGAACACCAGACCCAGCATGCCCAGCAACACGAAGAAACCGACCAGGGTCTCGATAGTTTTCTTGCCCATACAAATACTCCCTTCAACCCCGTTTCACGGCGTTGAGAACATCAGTGCCGTGAGGATGAAGTCCATGCCCAGGACCCACAAGGACGAAATGACCACCGTGCGGGTGGTGGCATAGGCCACGCCTTCGGGCGTGGCCTCGGTCTCGTGGCCTTGGTACAAGGCGACCACGGTGCAGATAACGCCGAACACGCAAGCCTTGACCAGGCCGTTGCCGACATCGCGCAAGACGTCGACCCGGGTCTGCATGATCGACCAGAAATTGCCGCTGTCCACACCGATCAGCAGCACCGCCACGATGTAGGCACCCAGGATACCGACCGCCGAGAACAGGACCGCCAGGATGGGCATGGAAACGATGCCGCCGATCAGCCTGGGCGCCAGCACACGGGCCTTGGGGTCTATGGCCATCAGCTCCATCGCGGCCAGTTGTTCGCCGGCCTTCATCAGGCCGATCTCGGCCGTCAGCGAGGTGCCTGCGCGGCCTGCGAACAGCAGGCCGGTGACCACAGGGCCCAGTTCGCGCACCAGCGACAGGTTGACGATCAGGCCCAGGCTTTCGGCCGCGCCATAGGTGACCAGCGCGTAGTACATCTGCAGCGCGAGCACAAAGCCCACCGCCAGGCCCGAGGCCAGGATGATGATCAGCGAGCGGTTGCCGATGGCGTAGACCTGGGCCACCACCAGGCCGAAGCGGCGCAGCGAGGCCGGTACCGCGCGCAGCAGGTCGAGGACGAAGGCGGCGGCGTGGCCCCAGCCTCGCAGCTGGTCCAGGGTGGTGGCGCCCAACTGTGCGATCCGCTTCATCGCGCGATGCCGAAGTCGGCGGCGATCTCGGGCGCCGGGTAGTGGAACTTCACCGGCCCGTCGGGTTCGCCGCGGACGAACTGGCGGGTTTCGGGGTCCAGGCTGGCCATCAGTTCGGCCGGCGTACCCTGGGCCACGATGCGGCCCTGGGTGGCCAGCAGGATGACATGGTCGCTGATCGCCATGCATTCGGGCACGTCGTGGCTGACGACCAGGCTGGTGGCGCCTGTCACGTCATTCAGCGTGCGGATGAGCTTGGCGGCCACGCCCATGCTGATCAGGTCCAGGCCGGCGAAGGGCTCGTCGTACATGATCAGTTCGGGGTCCAGGGCGATGGCCCGGGCCAGCGCCACGCGGCGCGCCATGCCGCCCGAGACCTCGGAAATCCGCAGGCTGGCCGCGCCGCGCAGGCCCACCGCATTGAGCTTCATCAGCACCAGGTCGCGGATCATGTCTTCGGGCAGGGAGGTGTGTTCGCGCATCGGGAAGGCCACGTTCTCGAACACGCTCAGGTCGGTGAACAGCGCACCGAACTGGAAGAGCATGCCCAGACGGCGGCGCAGGCGGTAGAGCTGGGCCTGGTCGCGGGTGTCCACGACTTCGCCATCGAAAACCACCCGGCCCTGGTCGGCCGCATGGACGCCACCGATGAGGCGCAGCAGCGTGGTCTTGCCACAGCCCGAGCCCCCGAGAATGGACGTGACTTTCCCGCGGGGGAAAGTCAGGGACACGTCTTTCAGTATCGTTCGGCTGGCGTCATAGCCGAACGAGACGCGGTCAATTTCGATGAAGGTGTGGTTGGACAAGCGCTGTTTGGGCTGCCGGACCGTCCGTCCGGGCCTGATGTCTGCATGGAGGACGATTCTCGCATGCAGGGGCAAACCCCGATCCGCCACGGATGCACCCCGGGTGTGACGGCGTATTGCAGGAATTGACGCGCGAGGAACCCATCGAGCCACCCGCCGCGGAACCGGCTTTGCCGGGCCGCTGGCGGGACGGCTCCTCCGGGGGGTCGCGAGCGCTAGCGAGCTTGGGGGCTCACGTTAACGTGGCAGCGTGCTGGCGCCCATCAGGAATTCATCGACGGCGCGCGCCGCCTGCCGGCCCTCGCGGATGGCCCACACCACCAGGCTCTGGCCGCGGCGCATGTCGCCGGCGGCGAACACGCCCGACACGCTGGTCTTGTAGCTGGCGGCGCCCTCGGTGGTGGCCTTGACGTTGCCGCGGGCGTCTTTTTCGACGCCAAAGGCCTCCAGCACCGAGCCCACGGGGGCCACGAAGCCCATCGCCAGCAGTACCAGGTCGGCCTGGTGTTCCTGTTCGCTACCGGGCACTTCGACCATCTTGCCGCCCTGCCATTCGACGCGCACCGTCTTCAGTGCGGTGACCTTGCCCTTGCTGCCGATCAACTCCTTGGTCGCAATGGCGAATTCGCGGTCGCAGCCCTCGACGTGGCTGGAACTGGTGCGCATCTTGTACGGCCAGTAAGGCCAGGTCATCGGCCGGTTCTCTTCTTGCGGCGGCTGCGGCATCAATTCGAACTGCGTGACGCTGGCGGCGCCGTGGCGGTTGCTGGTGCCCACGCAGTCGCTGCCGGTGTCGCCGCCGCCGATGACGATGACATGCTTGCCGGTGGCCTTCAACTGGCCTTTGAGCTTGTCGCCAGCCACCACCTTGTTCTGCTGCGGCAGGAATTCCATCGCGTAGTGGATGCCGTCCAGCTCGCGGCCGGGCACCGGCAGGTCGCGGCTGGTCTCGCTGCCGCCGGTCAGCAGCACGGCGTCGAAATCGGCCTGCAGTTGCGCCGGGGTGATGGTCTCCTTGGCGTCGTTGGTGACCTTGGTGTCGGCGGGCAGGGCGCCCACCAGCACGCCGGTTCTGAAGCTCACGCCTTCGGCTTGCATCTGGCTGATGCGGCGGTCGATGTGGCTCTTCTCCATCTTGAAGTCGGGGATGCCGTAACGCAGCAGGCCGCCGATGCGGTTGTTCTTCTCGAACACTGTCACGTCGTGGCCGACGCGCGCCAGTTGCTGCGCCGCCGCCAGGCCGGCCGGGCCGCTGCCGACCACGGCCACTCTCTTGCCAGTCTTTGCAGTCGGCAACATCGGCGTCACCCAGCCTTCGGCCCAACCGCGGTCGATGATGGCGTGCTCGATGCTTTTGATGCCGACCGCATCGTCGTTGACGTTCAGCGTGCAGGCCGCTTCGCAAGGCGCCGGGCAGACGCGGCCGGTGAACTCGGGGAAGTTGTTGGTCTGGTGCAGCACGTCCAACGCCAACTTCCAATCGCCCTGGAAGACCAGTTCATTGAAGTCCGGGATGATGTTGTTCACCGGGCAGCCGCTGTTGCAAAACGGCGTACCGCAGTCCATGCAGCGCGCGCTCTGCACCTTGGCCTGATCGGCGTTCAGCGTGATGACGAACTCTTTCCAGGTCTTCAAGCGCGCCTGTGGCGGCTCGTAGCCCTCTTCGAGTCGTTCGTATTCCAGGAAACCGGTGACCTTGCCCATGATGGAACCCCAAAAACTTATTTGCCGACGACGACGGCCGCCGTCTGCGCTTTGCCGTTGGCGGCGGTTGCGGCAGCCTTGGCCGCGCGCTCGGCGAGCACCCGCTTGTACTCGTGCGGGAAGACCTTGACGAACTTGCCGCGGGCGTCCGACCAGTGGTCCAGCAACTCGCGCGCGCGCAGGCTGCCGGTCCAGCGGTGGTGGTCTTCGATCAGCTGCTTCAGCAGCACCTCGTCGGCCAGTTCGGCGTGCAGGCCCACGGCCGCGCCGGTCTGCTCTTCGCGGGCCACCACCTTGTCCAGCGCCACCATGCTGGTGTTGCAGCGCCCGGCGAAGTGGCCGTCTTCATCAAAGACGTAGGCCACGCCGCCCGACATGCCGGCCGCGAAGTTGCGCCCGGTCTTGCCCAGCACGACGGCGGTACCGCCGGTCATGTATTCACAACCGTGGTCGCCGGTGCCTTCGACGACGGCGGTGGCACCGCTCAGCCGCACCGCGAAACGTTCGCCGGCCACACCGCGGAAGAAAGCCTCGCCGCTGGTCGCGCCGTAGAGCGCGGTGTTGCCGATGATGATGTTCTGCGTCGCATCGCCGCGGAATTCGATGCTGGGCCGCACGACGATGCGGCCGCCCGACAGGCCCTTGCCGGTGTAGTCGTTGGCGTCGCCGATCAGGTACAGCGTGATGCCCTTGGCCAGGAAGGCGCCGAAGCTCTGGCCGCCCACGCCTTCCATCTGCATGAAGATGGTGTGGTCGGGCAGGCCCTCGGGGCGGTGGCGGATCAGCTCGCCCGACAGCATCGCGCCGACGCTGCGGTTGAGGTTGCGCGCGTCTTCCATGAAGTGCACTTTTTCGCCGTGCAGGATGGCCGGCTGGCAGCGCTCGATCAGCTTCACGTCCAGCGCCTTGGCCAGGCCGTGGTCCTGCGCCTCGACGTGGAAGCGCGGGGCCGTCGCCTCGATCTGCGGCAGGTGGAAGATGCGGCTGAAGTCCAGGCCGCTGGCCTTCCAGTGTTCGATGCCCTTCTTGGTGTCCAGCAGGTCGGCGCGGCCGATCAGCTCGTCGAATTGGCGGATGCCCAGCTGGGCCATGATCTGCCGCGCTTCCTCGGCGATGAAGAAGAAGAAGTTGACGACGTGTTCGGGCTTGCCCGAGAACTTCTTGCGCAGCACCGGATCTTGCGTGGCCACACCCACCGGGCAGGTGTTGAGGTGGCACTTGCGCATCATGATGCAGCCTTCCACCACCAGCGGCGCCGTCGCGAAGCCGAACTCATCGGCCCCCAGCAGCGCACCGATGACCACGTCGCGCCCGGTCTTCATCTGGCCGTCGGCCTGCACACGGACACGGCCGCGCAGGCGGTTCAGCACCAGGGTCTGCTGCGTTTCGGCCAGGCCCAGTTCCCAGGGCGTGCCGCAGTGCTTGATCGACGACCAGGGCGATGCGCCCGTGCCGCCGTCGTGCCCGGCGATGACGATGTGGTCGGCCTTGCACTTGGTGACGCCGGCCGCGATGGTGCCGACGCCGACTTCACTGACCAGCTTGACGCTGACCGAAGCCCGCGGGTTGGCGTTCTTCAGGTCGTGGATCAGCTGGGCCAGATCTTCGATGGAATAGATGTCGTGGTGCGGCGGCGGGCTGATCAGGCCCACGCCGGGCACGCTGTAACGCAGCTTGCCGATGTAGTCCGACACCTTGCCGCCGGGTAACTGGCCGCCTTCGCCGGGCTTGGCACCCTGGGCCATCTTGATCTGGATCTGGTCGGCGCTGACCAGGTATTCGGTGGTTACACCGAAACGGCCCGAAGCCACCTGCTTGATCTTGCTGCGCAGGCTGTCGCCATCCTGGAGCGTGTAGTCGCTCTCGATGACGTCCTTGCCGACGATGTCCGACACGGTGGTGCCGGCGACGACCTTGATGCCTTTGAGTTCGCTGCGGTAACGCGCCGGGTCTTCGCCGCCTTCGCCGGTGTTGCTCTTGCCGCCAATGCGGTTCATCGCGATGGCCAGCGTGCTGTGGGCTTCGGTGCTGATCGAGCCCAGGCTCATCGCGCCGGTGGCGAAGCGCTTGACGATCTCGGCGGCCGATTCGACTTCCTCGACCGCTATCGCCTTGCTCGGATCGACCTTGAATTCGAAAAGCCCGCGCAGCGTCATGTGGCGCTTGCTCTGGTCGTTGATGAGCTGGGCGTATTCCTTGTAGGTGTCGAACTTGTTCGCGCGCGTGCTGTGCTGCAGCTTGGCGATGGCGTCCGGCGTCCACATGTGTTCTTCGCCGCGCGAACGCCAGGCGTATTCGCCACCGGCGTCCAGCATGCTGGCCAGCACCGGGTCGTTGCCGAAGGCGGCGAGGTGCATGCGCACGGCTTCTTCAGCCACTTCGAAGACGCCGATGCCGCCGACCTGCGTGGCGGTGCCGCGGAAGAACTTCTCGACGAAGGTCTTTTCCAGACCGATGGCTTCGAACAACTGCGAACCGCAGTAGGACATGTAGGTGCTGACACCCATCTTCGACATGATCTTGGACAGACCCTTGCCGATGGCCTTGACGTAGTTGTAGAGCGCCTTTTCGACGTCGACATTCCCGGGCAGCGAGCCCTGCAACTCGACCAGCGTTTCCATCGCCAGATAGGGGTGCACGGCCTCGGCGCCGTAGCCGGCCAGCACGGCGAAGTGGTGCACCTCGCGCGCGCTGCCGGTCTCGACCACCAGGCCGGCCGTCGTGCGCCGGCCCTCGCGCACCAGGTGGTGGTGGATGGCGCTCAAGGCCAGCAGCGCTGGGATGGCGACCTGGGTGCGGCCCATCGCCCGGTCGGTGATGATGAGGATGTTGCTGCCACCCTTGATGGCGTCAACGGCTTCGGCGCACAACGAAGCCAGCTTGGCTTCGACACCGGCGCGGCCCCAGCTGATGGGGTAGGTGATGTCGAGTTCGTAGCTCTTGAACTTGCCACCGGTGCGCGCTTCGATGGCGCGCAGGCGGGCCATGTCCTCGAAGTCCAGCACCGGCTGGTTCACTTCCAGGCGCATCGGCGGGTTCACCGCGTTGATGTCCAGCAGGTTGGGCTTGGGCCCGATGAAGCTGTTCAGGCTCATCACGATGGCCTCGCGGATCGGGTCGATCGGCGGGTTGGTGACTTGTGCGAAGAGCTGCTTGAAGTAGTTGAAGAGCGGCTTGTTCTTGTCGCTCAGCACGGCCAGCGGGCTGTCGTTGCCCATGCTGCCGATGGCCTCTTCGCCGTTGGCGGCCATCGGTGTCAGCAGGAACTTCAGGTCTTCCTGGGTGTAGCCGAAGGCCTGCTGGCGATCGAGCAGGGTTGCGCTGGACGCCGCAGGCGGGGCGCCCGCTGCAATGCTGTCCAGGCGGATGCGCACGTTCTCGATCCACTGCCGGTAGGGCCGCGCGTTGGCGAACTGGTTCTTCAGTTCTTCGTCGTCGACGATGCGGCCCTGTTCCAGGTCGATGAGGAACATCTTGCCGGGCTGCAGGCGCCACTTCTTGACGATCTTGCTCTGCGGCACCGGCAGCACGCCCGACTCGGACGCCATCACCACCAGGTCGTCATCGGTGACGATGTAGCGGGCGGGGCGCAGGCCATTGCGGTCCAGCGTGGCGCCGATCTGCTTGCCGTCGGTGAAGACCATGGCGGCCGGGCCGTCCCAGGGTTCCAGCATGGCAGCGTGGTACTCGTAGAAGGCGCGGCGGCGCTCGTCCATCAGCTCGTGGTTCTCCCAGGCTTCCGGGATCATCATCATCGCCGCCTGGGCCAGCGGGTAGCCGGCCATGGTCAGCAGTTCCAGCGCGTTGTCGAAGGTGGCGGTGTCGCTCTGGCCTTCGAAGCTGATCGGGTAGAGCTTGTGCAGGTCGTCGCCCAGCACCGGGCTCTTCATCACGCCTTCGCGGGCGCGCATCCAGTTGAAGTTGCCCTTGACGGTGTTGATCTCGCCGTTGTGCGCCACCATGCGGTAGGGGTGGGCCAGCGGCCATTCGGGGAAGGTGTTGGTGGAGAAGCGCTGGTGCACCAGGGCCAGTGCCGACACCGCGCGCGGGTCGGCCAGGTCCTTGAAGTACACGCCCACCTGGTCGGCCAGCAGCAGGCCCTTGTAGATGACGGTGCGGCAGCTCATGCTGGGCACGTAGTACTCGCGGCTGTGTGTCAGCTTCAGCGCCTGGATGGCGGCGCTGGCCGTCTTGCGGATGACGTAGAGCTTGCGCTCCAGCGCGTCGGGCACGATGACGTCGGCGCCGCGGCCGATGAAGATCTGGCGGATCACGGGTTCCTTGGCGCGCACGGCGGGCGACATCGGCATGTCGCGGTCCACCGGCACGTCGCGCCAGCCCAGCAGCACCTGGCCTTCGGCTTTGACGGCGCGCTCCAGTTCCTGTTCGCAGGCCAGCCGCGAGGCGTTTTCTTTCGGCAGGAAGATCATGCCGACGCCGTACTCGCCCAGCGGCGGCAAGTGGACGCCCACGCGACCGTCGGGCGCCTGGCCGGAGCTGGCCATCTCGGCGCGGTAGAACTCGTCGGGAATCTGGATCAGGATGCCGGCGCCGTCGCCCATCAGCTTGTCGGCACCGACCGCGCCGCGGTGGTCGAGGTTTTCCAGGATCTTCAAACCCTGCTCGACGATGGCATGCGCCTTCCGCCCCTTGATGTGGGCGACGAAGCCGACACCGCAGGCGTCGTGCTCGCCAGCCGGGTTGTACAGCCCGTGTTCAGCCAGGTCGGCAATTTCGGCGTGCGTGGCATGGCCCGAGACGGGCTCGGGCGGGGCTGCGTGCGTGGACATGGCGCGCTCCTGGTGGGGCTGGCGTGAAAAGGACGCTGAGCCTACCGCAGTGCAACACAGCAGGCAAGTTGGAATAAATGGGGTCAGACACCCATTAAATTAAGGTGCAAGAACGCCCGCAATGAAATGGGGACGCATCAGGATTGATGCTGTCGGCCATCGCCAGACGGCCTGCTGTAGCGCAAGCAGGCCGCGTGCCAGGGCCGCGATCGCCGCGGGCCGGGCGGCTGCCGCTGGGGGTGATCAGGTCGACGGCCTGCGCGGTCGCCCGCGCGCACGGGGGCGGGCGGGGCGCGCACAGGCGATAGCCACCTCGGCCGCGAAGGCCGCCGATCCCGCCGCCCAGCCACCCAGGGCCGATAGCCGCAGGCCCTCCGCCACCGCGGCCGGCAGTTCCTGCGCCAGCAGGGTGCGCAGCGTGGCTTCGCGTTCGAAGGGCGTGTTGCCCAGGGCCCAGATTTCCGGCAGGTCGCGCAGCAGCGCGGACCGGGTGCCGCCGGTGTGGTGTTCGGCGCTGGTGACGCCGGGCTCGGCCGACAGGCCATCGATCAAACGCAGCGCGTTCAGGCGCGTGGCGCCGGCTTCGACGACGGCGCAGCGGTAGCGGCCGTCCCACAGCGTGCCGCGCCGGCCGTGGCGGCGGTTGTAGGCGCTGCCGTAGCGTCGGCCCAGCCCCTGCACCAGGCGGCTCAGGCCCTGAGCCTGGGTGGGCGTGGCCAGCAACTGCAGTTCGGTGGGCAGCAGGGCGTAAGCGTGGATCTGCACCTGTTCAGCGGCTGCCGCTTCCTGCAGCGCGGCCAGGCAGGCGCTGCGGTCGGCGGCATCGGTGCACAGCCCCGCTGCGCCCAGGCCACTGTGCGCGCGCAGGATCAGGTAGTGAGCCTCACCGGGCACCACCAGGCGCGGCAGGCGGGCCACCGGCGGGCCTTCAGTCGGCGAACAGCCGCCGCCCCGTCAGGCGGTGGTGTTCGCGTTGGGCGTAGCGGTCGGTCATGCCGGCAATGTAGTCGGCCACCGACCGGGGCAGCTTGGCCGCTGCCGCGTAGTCAGCCGGCATCTCGTCGGGTCGGGCGATGTAGGCGGCGTACAGCTCACTGACCATGGTGCGGGCCAGGTCTGTCGATTGCGTGACTTGCGGGTGGCGGTACAGCGCACTGAAGAGGAAGCGCTTGAGCTCGGCGTTCTGCGCATGCAGACCGGGGCTGAAGCGGACCAGCGGCGGCAGCGCCCGCGCGGCGTCGCTGTCGGCCGGCCGGTGCTCGGCCAATGCCGCTGCGGTGGTCGCCACCAGGTCCTGCACCTGGGCCGACAGCAGCCGGCGCAGGGTCTCGAACAGCAGGCGGCGGTTGGGCTGGGCGGCCAGGGCGGGGAAGTCGGCCAGCACCGAGAGGCGCCAGCGGTCGAACAGCGGCACCGCGTTCAACTGCGCCAGCGTGATCAGCCCGGCGCGCAGGCCGTCGTCGATGTCGTGCGCGTTGTAGGCCATCGCATCGCTCAGGTTGACCAGCTGGGCTTCCAGGCTGGGCTGCGTCCCGCTGATGAAGCGCTGCGCCGGGCCGTCGGGCTCGGCCGCCACCAGCCGCCGGGCGTTGCTCGGCGAACAGTGCTTGAGGATGCCCTCGCGCGTTTCGAAGCTGAGGTTCAGGCCGTCGAAAGCCGGGTAGCGGATCTCCAGCGCGTCGACCACGCGCAGGCTCTGCAGGTTGTGCTCGAAGCCGCCGTGTGCGGCCATGCAGGCCTGCAGCGCGTCTTGTCCGGCATGGCCGAAGGGCGCGTGGCCCAGGTCGTGGGCCAGGGCGATGCCCTCGACCAGGTCTTCATTCAAGCGCAGCGCCCGGGCGGCCGAGCGGCCCAGTTGCGCCACTTCCAGCGAGTGCGTCAGCCGGGTGCGGAAGAGGTCACCCTGGTGGTTGATGAAGACCTGCGTCTTGTAGACCAGGCGGCGAAAAGCCGTGCTGTGGACGATGCGGTCGCGGTCGCGCTGGTGCACATTGCGCGGTGGCGCCGGGGGCTCGGCGATGCGCCGGCCGCGCGAGCGCGCGGGGTCGCTGGCCCAGGGGGCGAGGTCGCCAGCGCTCACGCGGTGGCGCTGTGGGCGGTGGCCGGGGCCGTGTGGCCTTCGATGACGCGCAGCACGGTGTCGCCCGGTGCCGGGCGCACCACGGCGCGGCCGGGTGTCTCGATCAGCACGAAGCGGATCTCACCGGCCTCGGCCTTCTTGTCGCCGCGCATCAGTTCCAGCCAGCGGGCGGGCGGCATCAGCGGCGCCTGCACCGGCAGGCCGGCGCGTTCGACCAGGCGTGCCACGCGTGCCACGAAGGCGGCCGGCACCAGCCCCAGTTCGGCCGACAGCGCCGTGGCCAGCACCATGCCGCAGCCCACGCCTTCACCGTGCAGCCAGGCGCCATAACCCAGGCCGGCTTCGATGGCGTGGCCGAAGGTGTGGCCGAAATTCAGGATCGCGCGCAGGCCGCTTTCGCGTTCGTCCTGGCCCACCACCGCGGCCTTGATCTCGCACGAACGCCGCACCGCGTGGGCCAGCGCAGCGGGGTCGCCGGCGCGCAGGGCGTCGATATGGGCCTCGATCCAGGCGAAGAAAACCATGTCGGCGATCGGCCCGTACTTGATGATCTCGGCCAGCCCGGCCGACAGCTCGCGCGGCGGCAACGTGGCCAGCGTGGCCATGTCGCAGACCACGCGGGCCGGCTGGTAGAAGGCGCCGATCATGTTCTTGCCCAGCGGGTGGTTGATGGCGGTCTTGCCGCCCACCGACGAATCGACTTGCGCCAGCAGCGTCGTCGGCACCTGCACGAAGGGCACGCCGCGCATGTAGCTGGCGGCGGCAAAGCCGGCCATGTCGCCGACCACCCCGCCGCCCAGGGCGAAGAGCACGGTCTTGCGGTCGCAGCCGGCGCTGAGCAGGTGGTCGAAGATCAGGTTCAGCGAGGCCCAGTCCTTGTGCGCCTCGCCGTCGGGCAGCAGCACGCGGCTGACTTTGCGGTAACGCGGCGACAGCGCGGCCTGCAGCGCGTCACCGTGGAGCGCGCTCACGGTCGGGTTGCTGACGATGACCGCATGGGCTGCCGGCGGCAGGCCTTGCCAGGCGGCGCTGTCGGCCAGCAGACCGCTGGCGATGAGGATGTCGTAGCGGCCGCCCGGGGTGCTTACCGTGACCTTGCTGGCTGGAGCTGCTTGCATGTTGACGGAGTTTACGGTGGCCGGTGCTGCCGTCCTGGGCTGCCGTCCTGGTCGCCCAGCCGGCGGCAGCGACCGCGCAGCCGGCTGGGCTCAGTCGGGCGAGGCGTCGATCTGCGAAGGCACCTGCGAGGGATCGACCAGGCCGGCCAGTTCCAGTTGCATCAGCACCATGCCGATCAGCGCCGGCACCGAGGGCCTGGCCGCCTCGACCACGAAATGCGCCGTGCGGCGGTACAGCGGGTCGCGTTCGCGGTACAGCTCGCGCAGCCGTTTCAGCGGGTCTTCCACCTGCAGCAGCGGCCGCTGGTGGTCGTTGCGCAGGCGGCGGTGCAGCTCTTCGGGTGTGTTGCGCAGGTAGAAGACATGGCTGCGCGAGTGCAGGGCGTCGCGGTTGGACGGCCGCAGCACCGCGCCGCCGCCGGTGGCCAGCACGATGTCGGGCAGCGCGCTGAGTGCGTCCATCACCTCCTGCTCGACATCGCGGAAGGCGGCTTCACCGTGCGCCGAGAAGTAGTCGCGTATCGGCATGCCGATGCGCTTCTCGATCTCGGTGTCGCTGTCGATGAAGCGCAGGCCCAGTTGGCGCGCTAGGTGACGGCCAACCGTCGACTTGCCGCAGCCCGGCATGCCGACCAGGGACAGGGTCAGCGGCAAGCGTCAGGGGCAGGCGGTGGGCCGCGTGCCGACCGAAACGTTCACGGCGATGGTGGTGCCGAAACCGCTGGGTGAGGTGAAGGTCACGAAGACGACGCCGCTGCTGGCCGGCGGCGTGAAGGCGTAGGCGATGGATGCGGGCGAGGCCTCGGTGGTGCTGGGCACCGGTGAACCGCCACCCACGGTGACCGTCAGGCCGTTGGTGGGCGTGCTGGCCGAGATGACGGTGCCTGCGGCCAGCGGATTCAATCGCGGCGACAGGCCCAGCGCCAGGCTGCCGGGGTTGGCGTCGCCAGCGATGAAGCTGAGCAGGCCGCTGGTGCCGCCGTACCAGGCGTCGCCGCCAGCCAGGGTGAACTGCTGCAACTGGGTCGTCAAAGGCCCGACTTGCATCGTGATCTTGTTGCAGGCCGCTGTCAGACCGCTGGTGTCGGCCCACAGCGGCCGGGCCGCAGAGGTCGAGAAGACGGTCTCGGCCGCACGCCGCACGTAGAC
>Ga0136641_1000122_pt1 | contig 31203 bp, 28 predicted proteins | sample EliLak1302023Y_FD_115312 | JGI IMG/M metagenome (GOLD analysis project Ga0136641, IMG submission 115312) | Freshwater microbial communities from Elizabeth Lake, Yosemite National Park, California, USA - 13020-23Y | ecosystem: Environmental > Aquatic > Freshwater > Lake ...
ACGCCGCCGTCGAGATCGACTTCAGCCCGCTGCAGGCCGTCGCGGCGCTGCTCTACGACGGACCCTGGGTCGCCGAGCGCCATGCCGTGGTGCGCACCCTGATGCAGGACCAGCCCGAAGCGCTGGACCCGACCGTGCGCCAGGTCATCGGCAAGGCGCTGGGCATCACCGCCACCGACACCTTCACGGCGATGTACCGGCTGCGCGACCTGCAGGCCAGCTTGCGCGCGCTGTGGTCGCAGGTCGACGTGCTGATGGTGCCCACCGCCCCCACGCACCCCAGCTTCGCGCAGGTCGATGCCGACCCGGTGGGTGCCAACGCGGCGCTGGGCCTGTACACCAACTTCGTCAATCTGCTGGGCTGGTGCGCGCTGGCCGTGCCGGCAGGCGACACCGGCTGCGGCCTGCCCTTCGGTGTGACCTTCGTCGCACCCGCCGACTTCGACGCCGCGCTGGCCGGCCTGGGCCGCGACTGGTGCGCTGAAGCGCCGGCCGCCGCCCTGCGCAGCCCGGCCACCGAAGCGACCTTGAAGCTGGCTGTCGTCGGCGCCCACCTCAGCGGCCTGCCGCTGAACGGCCAGCTGACCGAGCGTGGCGCCACGCTGCTGCACAGCACGGCGACCGCCGCGGCCTACCGCCTGTACGCCCTGCCGGGCACCACACCGCCCAAGCCGGGGCTGCTGCGCGTGGCCGCCGGCGGCGTCGCCGTCGCCGTGGAGGTCTGGGCCATGCCGCAGGCAGCCGTCGGCAGCTTCCTGGCCTTGATCCCGCAGCCGCTGGGCCTGGGCAGCATCGAACTCGCCGACGGCAGCCGGGTTCACGGCTTCCTGTGCGAAGCGCACGCGCTGGCCGGTGCACAGGACATCAGCGAACACGGCGGCTGGCGCGCCTATCTGGCCGATTTGAAAACCAGGGCCTGAGCCCGCAACCGAAAGCACACCCCATGGACCGTCGTGACTTCATCGCCTCCAGCAGCCTGGCCACCGGCCTGGCCACCCTGCCGCACGCCGCCCAGGCGCAGGCCCGGCCCAAGGACGTGCTCGTGGTGGCCAACGAATTCGGCCCCAATTCGCTGGACATCCACACGGTGGGCGCCAACCGGCCCAGCTACGGCGTGAGCTGGCTGGTCTACGACCGGCTGATGGGCTACGGCAAGAAGACGCTGCCCGACGGCCGCGTGGTCTATGACATCGACAAGCTGCAGCCCGAACTGGCCGAGAGCTGGAAGATCGCGCCCGACGGCAACAGCGTCACCTTCAAGCTGCGCAAGAACGCCAAGTTCCACGACGGCACGCCCGTCACGGCCAAGGACGTCAAGTGGAGCTTCGACCGCGCGGTCACCGTCGGCGGTTTCCCGACTTTCCAGATGGCCGCCGGCTCACTGGAGAAACCCGAGCAGTTCGAGGTGGTGGACGAATACACCTTCAAGGTCAAGTTCCTGCGCCGCGACAAGCTGACGATGAACGACCTGGCCGTGGTCGTGCCCTGCGTCTTCAACAGCGAACTGGTAAAGAAGAACGCCACGCCGCAAGACCCCTGGGGTCTGGCCTGGACGCGCAACAACACCGCCGGCGGCGGCGCCTTCAAGGTCGAGGCCTTCCGCGCCGGGCAGGAAATCATCTACGTGCGCAACGACGACTGGGTCTGCGGCCCGCTGCCCAAACTGCGCCGCGTCATCCAGCGCGAAGTGCCCAACGCCGGCAACCGCCGCGCGCTGCTGCTCAAGGGCGACATCGACATCACTTTCGACCTGCCACCGAAAGACTTCGCCGAACTGTCGAAGGAGACCGGCAACGTCAAGGTCAGCAGCACGGCCATCGAGAACTCGATGATCTACCTGGGCATGAACACGACCAAGCCGCCCTTCAACAACCCCAAGGTGCGGCAGGCCGTGGCCTACGCCCTGCCCTACGACCGCCTGTACGACAACGCGCTGTACGGGCGCGGCATCAAGCTCTATGGCGCGGCTTCCGACAAGATCAAGACCACGGCGTGGCCTCAGCCCACGGCCTACAAGTCCGACCTGGCCAAGGCCAAGGCGCTGATGGCCGAGGCCGGCCTGGCCAGTGGCATCGAGACCACGCTGAGCTTCGACCTCGGCGGCGCCACCATCGGCGAGCCGATGGCCGTGCTGGTCCAGGAGTCGCTGGCGCAGATCGGCATCAAGACCACCCTCAACAAGATCCCCGGCGCGACCTGGCGCTCGGCGCTGTTGAAGAAGGACATGCCGATGATCATCAACCGCTTCGGCGGCTGGCTGAACTACCCGGAATATTTCTTCTTCTGGTGCTACCACGGCCAGAACGCGGTGTTCAATACCATGAGCTACCAGAACCCCAAGCTGGACAAGACCATCGACAACGCCCGCTTCGCCGAGAGCAAGGTGCTCTACGACGCGGTGGTCAAAGACATGATCCAGATCGCCTTTGATGAAGTGCCGCGCGTGCCGCTGTTCCAGCCGACCATGGACGTGGCGATGCAGAAAGACGTGATGGGCTACCAATACTGGTTCCACCTGCAACCCGACTACCGGCAGCTCTACAAATCCTGAGGCCCGCCATGGACCCTAAGCCCTACATCGACGCCGCAGCGGCCACGCTGGGCCTGCAGATCACGCCCGAGCAGCGCCCGGGCGTGACGCTGTTCTTCACCCTGGCGGCCAACATGGCCGAGTTGCTGAACGGCATGCCGCTGACACCCGCCGACGAGTCGGGCAATGTCTTCGTGCCGGTCAGCCCCGACCTGGGCGAGGGCGCGCCATGAGCGGCCCTACAGCAACGGCCATTGCCAGCGCGGTGCGCGGCGGCAGCCTGAGCGCCCGCGCCGCGGTGCAGGCCAGTCTGGACACCATCGCTGCCACCGAACCCCAGGTCAACGCCTGCACCGCCGTGCTGGCCGAACGTGCGCTGCAGCGCGCCGATCTCATCGACGCCGACCCGCGCCGCACGGGCATGAAGCTGGCCGGCGTGCCTTTCGCCGTGAAGAACCTCTTCGACGTGGCCGGCATCGCCACGCTGGCCGGCTCGAAGATCGAACGCGACAGCCCGCCCGCACGGCGTGACGCGGTGTTGATCCGTCGCCTGGAAGCCGAAGGCGCGGTGCTGGTCGGCGCGCTGAACATGGACGAGTACGCCTACGGTTTCACCACCGAAAACAGCCACTACGGCGCCTGCCACAACCCGCACGACCTGGCGCGCATCAGCGGCGGTTCTTCGGGCGGCTCGGCCGCCGCCGTGGCCGCCGGCCAGGTGCCGCTGACGCTGGGCTCGGACACCAACGGCAGCATCCGCGTGCCGGCTTCCCTGTGCGGCGTGTTCGGCCTGAAGCCCACCTACAGCCGCCTGCCGCGCAGCGGTTCCTACCCCTTCGTGGCCAGCCTGGACCACCTGGGTCCCTTTGCCCGCAGCGTGGCCGACCTGGCGCTGGCCTACGACGCGATGCAGGGCCCCGACAGCGACGACCCGGCCTGCGCGCAACGCGACATCGAAGGCACGGCAGACCAGCTGGAGCGCGGCGCGGGCGGCCTGCGCGTGGCCGTGCTGGGCGGCTGGTTTCGCGACCAGACCATGGCCGAAGCGCTGACCGCCGTGGACCGCGTGGCCCAGGCGCTGGGCACCACGCGGCGGGTCGAATGGCCCGAGGTGGAACGCGCCCGCGCGGCGGCCTTCATCATCAGTTGCGGCGAGGGTGGCGCGCTGCACCTGGACGACCTGCGCAGCCGGGCGCAGGACTTCGACCCGCACACCCGCGACCGCTTCCTGGCCAACGCACTCATGCCAGCGGCATGGGTGGTGCGCGCCCAGCGGCTGCGGCACTGGTTCGCGCGCCGCGTGGCCCAGGCTTTCGAAACGGTGGACGTGCTGATCGCCCCGGCCACGCCCTGCACCGCGCCGCTGATCGGCACCGACTGGATCGAGATCGCCGGCCAGCGCCTGCCGGCCCGCGCCAGCATGGGCCTGCTGACCCAGCCCATCAGTTGCATCGGTCTGCCGGTGGTGACCGTGCCGCTGTGGGGCTGCAATCCGGATGCGCCACACCTGCCCATCGGCGTGCAGATCATCGCCGCGCCCTGGCGCGAAGACCTGTGCCTGCGCGTGGCCGCCGCCCTCGAAGAAATGGGCGTCTGCGGCGCGCCCGTTGCCACCCTGAAATGAACGCCAACGCCCACCGATGGACATCAACATCCCAGCTATTCACGCCGAAGTGACGGCCGTCTTTGCGCGCTACGAAGACGCGCTGGTGCACAACAAAGTCGACGTGCTGGACGAACTCTTCTGGCCCAGCGCGCACACCGTGCGCTACGGCGTGGCCGAGAACCTGCATGGCATCGCCGCCATCCGCGACTTCCGCAACGCGCGGCCGGCCGTCGGCCTGGCGCGCACGCTGATGAACACCGTCATCACGACCTACGGCACCGACTGCGCGACGGCGATGACCGAGTTCCAACGCGACGGTTCGGCCAAGACGGGCCGGCAAAGCCAGACCTGGGTGCGGTTTCCTGAAGGCTGGCGCGTCGTCGCGGCCCACGTGAGCCTGTTATGAGACCCCCAAGCTCGCTAGCGCTCGCTACCCCCCAAGGGGGCCGTCCGCTAGCGGCCCGGCAAAGCCGGTTCCGCAGCGGGAAGCTGGGTCGCGTAGGCAGAAGTTAGCGTGACCCGAACTCTGGCACTCGTTGGCCGCCGTCTGCTGGGCGCCCTGCCCAACCTGATGGGCGTGGTGATCATCACCTTCATCCTGACGCGCGCCCTGCCCGGCGACCCGGCGGCCTATTTCGCGGGCGGTGCGGCCACGCAGGGAGCGGTGGACCAGGTGCGCCAGCAACTGGGACTGGACAAGTCGTGGCTGGAGCAGTTCTTCCGCTACGCGGCCGGCCTGCTGCGCGGTGACTTCGGCACCAGCCTGACGACCGGGCAACCGGTGCTGCAGGAACTGGTGTCGCGCCTGCCGGCCAGCATCGAGATGGTGCTGCTGGCCCTGCTGCTGGCCTGCAGCGTGGCCTTGCCGCTGGGCGTGATGGCGGCCACCCGGCCCGGTTCCTGGATCGACCAGCTGTGCCGCCTGCTGACCACAGCCGGGGTGTCGCTGCCCACCTTCTTCACCGGGCTGCTGCTGTCCTACGTCTTCTACTTCCTGCTGGGCTGGGCACCGGCCCCATTGGGGCGGCTGGACCCCGTCTTCTCGCCGCCATCGCAGGTGACGGGGCTGTACCTGATCGACGCCGTGCTGGCTGGCGACGCGGCGCTGTGGTGGGCGGCCTTCAAGCAGCTCATCCTGCCGACGCTGACGATGGCGCTCTTCGTGCTGGCGCCCATTGCCCGCATGACCCGGGCTTCGATGCTGCAGGTGCTGTCCAGCGACTTCGTGCGCACGGCGCGGGCCAGCGGCCTGAGCCCCACCACCGTGCGCGTGCGCTACGCCTTGCGCAACGCCCTGCTGCCGGTGGTGACCACGCTGGGCATGGTCTTCGGCTTCATGCTGGGCAGCAGCGTGATCGTCGAAAAAGTCTTCGGCTGGCCCGGCGTGGGCAGCTATGCCATCGACGCCCTCACGGCCAGCGACTATGCCCCGGTCCAAGGCTTCGTGCTGGCCATGGGCGTGCTCTTCGTGCTGCTGAATTTGCTGGTCGACGTGCTGTACACGCTGATCGACCCCCGCATCAGCCTGGGTGCTGACTGATGACCGGCTTTCTGGCGTCCGAGACCGCCCGGCACATCCGCCACGTGTTGACCGAAAACCCGGTGACGCTGGTGGCGGCCAGCCTGTTCCTGATGTTCGTGCTGCTGGCCCTGTTCGGCCCCTGGATCGTGCCCTACGACCCCTTGGCCAGCGACAGCGCGGCCGCGCTGCAGCCGCCGTCGTGGCAGCACGGGTTCGGCACCGACAGCATCGGCCGCGACATCCTCAGCCGCACGCTGGTCGCGACCCGGCTGGACCTCGGCATCGCCGTGTCGGCGGTGGCGCTGTCGTTCGCCCTGGGCATCGCGCTGGGCCTGGCCGCCGGCTACTTCGGCGGCTGGTGGGACACCGCCGTGACCCGCGTCTCCGACACCATCATGGCCTTCCCGCTGTTCGTGCTGGCCATGGGCATCGTGGCCTCCCTGGGCAACACGGTGGGCAACATCGTGCTGGCCACGGCCATCATCAACCTGCCGTTCTACGTGCGCGTGGCGCGGGCCGAAACCAATGTGCGTCGCAACGCCGGCTTCGTCGAAGCGGCACGGCTCAGCGGCAACAGCGATCTGCGCATCCTGGCGGTGCACCTGTTCCCCAACATCCTGCCGCCGGCCCTGGTGCAGGTCAGCCTGAACATGGGCTGGGCGATCCTGAATGCGGCCGGCCTGAGCTTCATCGGCCTGGGCGTGCGGCCGCCCACGCCCGAATGGGGCATCCTGGTCGCCGAGGGCGCGCAGTTCATCGTCAGCGGTGAGTGGTGGGTCAGCTTTTTCCCCGGTGCGGTGCTAATGCTGGCGGTGTTCAGCTTCAATTTGCTGGGTGACGCGCTGCGCGACATCTTCGATCCGAGGAAGAGAACGTGAGCATCCAGGTCCCGCTGCTGGACATCCAGAACTTCAGCCTCGAATTCCGCACCCGCAGCGGCACCGTGCAGGCGCTGCAGAACGTGAACCTGCAGGTCGGCAAGGGCGAGATCGTGGGCCTGGTCGGCGAAAGCGGCTCGGGCAAGTCGGTGCTCAGCTACGCCATGCTGGGCATCAGCGACGCCGCCGCCAAGGTCACCGCCGGCCGCGCCCTGTTCGGCGGCACCGACCTGCTGCAGGCCGACGAGCGCGCCTTGAGCGACCTGCGCGGCCGCGAGATCAGCATGATCTTCCAGAGCCCGCGCACCGCGCTGAACCCCATTCGGCCGGTGGGCCTGCAGATCGAAGACGTGCTGCGCCGCCACGCGATGGCCGCGCGCGGACGCACCGGGCCCGACGCCGCCCTGGGGCTGCGCGAACGGGCCATCCAGGCGCTGCGCGACGTGGCCATCGCCGACCCCGAGCGGCGCTGGGCCGCCTACCCCTTCGAACTGAGCGGCGGCATGTGCCAGCGCGTGATGATTGCCATCGCCCTGGCCTGCCGGCCCAGCCTGCTGATTGCCGATGAACCCACCACGGGCCTGGACGTGACCACGCAGGCTGCGGTGATGGACCTCATCACCGGCCTGGCGCGCGAACGCCAGATGGCCACGCTCTTCATCACCCACGACCTGGGCCTGGCCGCCGATTACTGCGACCGCATCGTGGTCATGCACGCCGGCCATGCGGTGGAAAGCGCACCGACGAGGGCGCTGTTCGACCACCCGCGCCACCCCTACACGGCTCGCTTGATGTCATCCACACCGCACCGGGACAGCACGCTGGCCAGCCTGCTGCCGGTGCCCGGCGCCCTGCCCGATCTGCGCCGCAGCAACCTGCCGAATTGCCGCTTCAGCGAGCGCTGCGAACGCGCCGACGGCCGCTGCGCAGGACCGCTGCCGACGCTGGACGCAGGCGCCGAGCACAGCGTGGCCTGCTGGCACCCCAGCCCGCGGCGGGCAGCCCATGTCTGAGCGGCAGTTGCTGCGCGTCGAACGCCTCGCCAAGCGCTATCCGGTGGCCGGCAGCAAGGGCCAGCGTGGCGCACTGCTGCACGCGGTGGACGACGTCAGCTTGCACATCGCACCCGGCGAAAGCCTGGGCCTGGTCGGCGAATCGGGCTGCGGCAAGAGCACGCTGGTGCGCCTGCTGGCCCGGCTGATCGACCCGAGCGAAGGGCGCATCGTCTTCAACGGCGAAGACCTGGCCACGCTGCCCGCGCGGGCCTTCGCCCGCACACCGCAGCGCGCCGCCGTGCAGATGGTTTTTCAGGATCCGACCGACAGCCTGAACCCGCGCTACACGGCACGCGACACGATCCGCGAACCCTGCCGCCTGCTGGCCGGCATGGACGCCGCAGCGGCCGATGCACGGGTCGACGAAGTGGCCACGCAGGTGGGCCTGCCGCTGGCCCTGTTGTCACGCTTCCCGCACCAGTTGTCGGGCGGCCAAAAAGCCCGCGTGGGCATTGCGCGGGCGCTGGCTTCGGGCCCGAAGCTGCTGATCCTGGACGAGCCCACGGCCGCGCTGGATGTCTCGGTGCAGGCCGTGGTGCTGCAACTGCTGGACCGCCTGCGCCGTGAGTTGGGCCTGTCGACGCTGTTCGTCAGCCACGACCTGAATGTGGTGCGCCTGCTGACCGACCGGGTCGCGGTCATGTACCTAGGCAAGATCGTCGAGATGGGGCCCTCACACCAGGTCTTCGCCCACCCCGCGCACCCCTACACGCAGGCCCTGGTCTCGGCCATACCGGGGCATGGCCCGCGCATCCGCTTGGACGGCGAGGTGCAAAGCCCCATCAACCCGCCGCCGCAGGTCTGCCGCTTCGCCAGCCGCTGCCCGTCGGCACAAGACCGCTGCCTGCGCGATGCGCCGCCACTGCAGGGGCCTTGCGGCCTGCCGCTGCCGGCCGCACACCTGGCGGCCTGCCATTTCGCGCGCTGGCCCGAGGCCTTGGTGGTGTGAAAGCCCTTGCCCCACCCGTTGACCCGTCGGTGGCCGCCCGGCCCGAGCCGCAACGCCAGAAGGTGATCCTGCGCCGCCCCGGCGAGGCGCCGGCGCGCGCCAACCTGGCCGAACAGGTCTACGCCGTCTTGAAGTCGCAGATGCTCGACTTCAGCCTGGTCCCCGGTGACCGCTTCAGCGAGGCCGAGTTGGGCGCCCGACTCGGCGTCAGCCGCACCCCCGTGCGCGAAGCCCTGTTCAGGCTGCGCAACGAAGGCCTGCTGGACGTCGAAAGCAAGAGCGGCTGGTTCGTGCGGCCCATCGACTTTGACAAGCTCGAGCAGCTCTACGACCTGCGCGTGCTGCTGGAAAGCGCCAGTGTGGCGCGCCTGTGCGCCCGGCCCGAGGTGGCGCCCGAACTGGGCGCGCTGAAGGCGATCTGGCTGGTGCCGGTGGCCGAGCGCCTGACGAAATCGGCCGATCGAGGGCGCGAAGTCGGTGCGCTGGACGAGCAGTTCCACGCCACCCTGGTGCGCGCCGCCGGCAATGAAGAGATCGCCCGTGTGCACTGGGATGTGACCGAGCGCATCCGCATCATCCGGCGCCTGGACTTCACCCGGGCCGACCGCATCGAGGCGACCTACGCCGAGCACGCCAAGATCTTGCGCGCCATCCTCCAGCGCAAGGCCGACGCGGCCCTCTTGCTGCTGCGCAGCCACATCGACCAGAGCAAGGCCGAAGTGCGCAAGATCACGCTGGCCACGCTGCACGAGACGCGAAACGCAGACCGGACCTGAAACGGCCAGGCCGGCGCCGAACGGGCACGGCTTTTGCATCTTCCGGGCTGGATACCACCTGGTATACCAGCCGCGCCCCAAAGCGGCACAACCACAGCCCCACTGGAGCCGCCATGAGCACTGATCTGTCCCGTCGTCGCGCCCTTGCCCAACTGTCTGCGGCCTCGCTGGCCGGCATCAGCCCCTGGGCCCTGGCCCAGAAGGCCCTGACCGTGGGCGTGATCTACGTCGGCCCGCGCGACGACTTCGGCTACAACCAGGCCCACGCCGAATGCGCGGCCGAGTTGAAGAAGATGTCCGGCGTGAAGATCGTCGAAGAAGAGAACGTGCCCGAAACCCAGGCCGTGCAGAAGACCATGCAGGGCATGATCGCCCAGGACGGCGCGACCCTGCTCTTCCCCACCAGCTTCGGCTACTTCGACCCGCACATGCTGGAGGTGGCCAAGAAGAACCCGGGCGTGCGCTTCAGCCATTGCGGCGGCATGTGGACCAAGGGCAAGCACCCGGACAACACCGGCAGCTTCTTCGGCTACATCGACGAGGCGCAGTACCTCAACGGCGTCGTCGCCGGCCACATGTCGAAGAGCAAGAAGATCGCCTTCGTCGCCGCCAAGCCCATCCCGCAGGTGCTGCGCAACATCAACGCCTATACCCTGGGCGCGCGCAGCGTCGACCCCAAGATCACCTGCAACGTGATCTTCACCGGCGACTGGAGCATGGCGGTCAAGGAGGCCGAGGCCACCAACAGCCTCGCCGACCAGGGCTGCGACGTGTTCACCATGCACGTGGACGGCCCCAAGGTTGTCGTCGAAACGGCGGCCAAGCGCGGCAAGATGGTCTGCGGCTACCACGCCAGCCAGGCCAAGCTGGCGCCGCAGGCCTACCTGACCGGTGCCGAGTGGAACTGGCTGACGGCCTACAAGCTGATCATCGACGCCGCCCGCACCGGCAAGCCGCACCCGAACTTCGTGCGCGGCGGCCTGAAGGACGGCTTCGTCAAGACCAGCGCCTACGGCCCGGCCGTCAGCGCCGCCGCGAAGGCCAACGCCGACGCCGTGAAAGCCAAGATGATGGCCGGCACCTTCGACGTCTACGCCGGTGAACTCAAGGACAACAGCGGCAAGGTCATGATCCCCAAGGGCACGACGATCAAGCTGACCGACCCGAGCCTGGAAGGCATGAACTACCTCGTCGAAGGTGTCGTGGGCAAGATCTGACGGGACCCCGGATGAACCGCCAGCCCTGGCACGACGCAGCCGAAGCGGTACTCCTGCCGCTGCTGGCGCTGGCCGGCGCGCTGCTGATGTTCGGCCTGTGGGTCAGTCTGGGCGGGCACGACCCGGTGCAGGCCTGCACCTTGCTGTTCACCGGCGCCTTCGGCGATGCCTTCTCGTGGCAGAACACGCTGCAGCGCTCGGCACCCTTGATGCTGACGGCCTTGTGCGTGGCGCTGCCGGCGCGAGCGGGCTTGACCATCATCGGCGGTGAAGGCGCGCTGGTGCTCGGTGGCCTGGCCTGCGCCGGATTGCCCTACGTCGTGCACTTGCCGGGCAACGGGGTCGGCATGTCGATCCTGTTGCTGGCCGCCGCACTGGCCGGCGCTGCCTGGATCGCGCTGGCCGGCGCCCTGCGCCAGTACCGCGGCGTCAACGAGACCATCAGCAGCCTGCTGCTGGGCTACATCGCCATCGCATTGTTCAAGCATGTCGTCGAAGGGCCGATGCGCGACCCGGCGAGCCTGAACAAGCCGTCGACGCTGCCTCTGGATGAAGCGCTGCGCATAGGCAGCATCGGCAGCTGGGACGTGCACTGGGGCCTGGCTTTCGGCGTCGTGCTGTGTCTGGCCAGCGCCCTCTGGCTGGGCCGTTCGACGCACGGCTTCGCCACCCGCGTGGTCGGCGGCAACGCCCGCGCGGCGCGGCTCGTCGGGCTGCCGGCACACCGGCTCATCGTCACCGCCTGCGCCTTGGGCGGTGCGGCCGCAGGGCTGGCGGGCGGCATCGAAGTCGCGGCCGTGCACACGGCGGCCAATGCCTCGCTGATCGCCGGTCTGGGTTACGCCGGAATCCTGGTCAGCTTCGTCGCGCGCCACAACCCGCTGGCCGTGATCCCGGTGGCCATCCTCTTCGGTGGCTTCGGTGCGGCGGGCAGCCTGCTGCAGCGGCGCATGGGCCTGCCCGACGCCAGCGTGCAGGTGCTGCTGGGCTTCGCCTTCGTGCTGATCCTGGCCGGCGAGGCGCTGCGCGGGCGCCTCCTGCCCTTCCCCTTCCTGGCGATGCGGCCCCTGCTGCGCGCCAAACCAGCCTGACCGGCTCAGCCACCGATGGACGCTTTCTTCGATGTCTTGCTGGCCGTGCTGGGCGGCGCCATCCGCGTCGGCACGCCCTTTCTCTTCGTCAGCCTGGGCGAGTGCCTGACCGAGAAATCGGGCCGCATCAACCTGGGCCTGGAAGGCGTGCTGGTGTTCAGCGCGATGGCCGGCTTCGGTGGCGCCTACCTCAGCGGCTCACCCTGGCTGGGTGTGCTGGCCGCCGGCTGCAGCGGTGCGCTGCTGGCGCTGATCCACGGCCTGGTGTGCTCGCTGCCGCGTGTCAACGACATCGCGATGGGCATTGCGCTGATGCTGCTGGGCGCGGGCTTGGCCTTCTACCTGGGCAAGCCGCTGATCCAGCCGCAGGCGCCGCAGATCCCGTCCATAGCCCTCGGCGGTTTCAGCGCCTCGGGCGCGGTGCAGGCGGCGCTGAAGATCAACGCGCTCTTCCCCATCGGCGTGCTGCTGGCCGTCGCCATGGGCTGGGCTTTTGCCAACACGCGCTGGGGTCTGCTGGTGCGCATGGCCGGTGATTCGGCCGACGCTGCGCGGGCCCTGGGCAACAGCGTCAACGGCATCCGCATCGCCGCCACCACGGCGGGCGGTTTCATCGCCGGGCTGGGCGGCGCGTCGCTCAGCCTCCACTACCCCGGCAGCTGGAACGAAGGCCTGTCCAGCGGACAGGGCCTGATCGCCGTGGCGCTGGTCATCTTCGCCCGCTGGAGCCCCGTGCGCTGCCTGGGCGCGGCCCTGCTCTTCGGCGGTGCCGGTGCACTCGGCCCGGCGCTGCAAGGCGTCGGCGTCAGCGGCTACTACCACCTCTTCAATGCCGTGCCCTACGCGCTGACGCTGGCCATCCTGGTCAGCACCTGCTCGCCCAAGCGCAGCATCAGGGGTGCACCTCTGGAACTGGGAGTTTCTCGATGAAGGACATGCCATGAGTGGTCTGGGTGGTTTGAACAAGTCGCCGAACGGCGTCGTCGTCGGCCTGGTGCAGCTGCAACTGCCGGTGGTCGACACGCCGGCGCAACTGAAGGCGCAGGCCGAACGCATCTGCTGGATGGTCGGCAAGGCGCGGCGCAACCTGGGCACGATGGACCTGGTGGTCTTCCCCGAATACGCGCTGCACGGCCTGAGCATGAGCACCGCGCCCGAGCTGATGGTCACGCTGGACGGCCCCGAGGTCGCCTCGTTCAAGGCCGCCTGCGTGGAACACCGCATCTGGGGCTGCTTCTCCATCATGGAGTTCAACCCCGAGGGCAACCCCTACAACACCGGGCTGATCATCGACGACCAGGGCGCCATCAAGCTCTACTACCGCAAGCTGCACCCCTGGGTGCCGGTCGAAGCCTGGGAGCCCGGCAACATGGGCGTCCCGGTCTGCGACGGGCCCAAGGGCAGCAAGCTGGCGCTGATCATCTGCCACGACGGCATGTTCCCCGAGATGGCGCGCGAAGCCGCCTACAAGGGCGCCGAGATCATCCTGCGCACCGCCGGCTACACGGCGCCCATCCGCCACGCCTGGAGGATCACCAACCAGGCGAATGCCTTCCAGAACCTGGCCATCACCGCCAGCGTCTGCCTGTGCGGCAGCGACGGCAGCTTCGACAGCATGGGCGAAGGCATGTTCTGCAACTTCGACGGCACCATCCTGAAGGAAGGCGGCGCCCGCGTCGACGAGATCATCACCGCCGAACTGCGGCCCGACGGGGTGCGCGAAGCCCGCGCCGGCTGGGGTGTCGAGAACAACCCCTACCAGCTTTACCACCGCGGCTACGTCGCCGTTGCAGGCGGCGCGCAGGACTGCCCTTACACCTTCATGCAAGACATGGTGGCCGGCACCTACAAGCTGCCCTGGGACGCCAGCATCCAGGTGCGCGACGGCACGCCCTGCGGTTTCGCGGCACCCACGCGGCCCTACCGCGGCCCTGAGCCCAACCCCGTCGAATAAGCCGCTGCACCATGCCCTACGCAGCCGCCGAGCCCTACCCCTGGCCCTTCGACGGCGCGCTGTCGCCGGCCAACACCGCGCTGCTGGTCATCGACATGCAGACCGACTTCTGCGGCATCGGCGGCTATGTCGACAAGATGGGCTATGACATCAGCCTGACGCGCGCGCCCATCGCCCCCATCGCCGCGCTGCTGGCGGCGATGCGCCCGCGCGGCTACACCATCATCCACACCCGCGAAGGTCACCGGCCCGACCTGTCCGATCTGCCGGCCAACAAGCGCTGGCGCTCGCAGCGCATCGGTGAAGGCGGTCGGGGCATTGGCGACGCCGGGCCTTGCGGGCGCATCCTGGTGCGCGGCGAACCGGGCTGGGAGATCATTCCTGAACTGGCGCCGCTGCCGGGTGAGATCGTCATCGACAAGCCCGGCAAGGGCAGCTTCTGCGCGACCGATCTGGAACTGGTGCTGCACACGCGCGGCATCCGCAACCTGGTGCTCACCGGCATCACCACCGATGTCTGCGTGCACACCACGATGCGCGAAGCCAATGACCGCGGCTTCGAATGCGTGCTGGTCGAAGACGCCACCGCCGCCACCGACCGCGGCAACCACGAAGCGGCCTTGAAGATGGTGTTGATGCAGGGCGGCGTGTTCGGTGCGGTTTCGAATTCGTGTGCACTGATCGATGCCATCGGAGCCATCGCAGGACCCTGAACATGCACGCACTGGCCCTCGACACTTTCGATCTCACCAAGCGCTTCGGCGCCTTCACCGCACTGGACGCCGTCTCGCTGAAAGTGCGGCCGGGCACCGTGCACGCGCTGCTGGGCGAGAACGGCGCCGGGAAAAGCACGCTGGTGAAGTGCATCGTCGGCTACTACAGCCCGGACGCCGGGGCCGTGCTGGTCGACGGCCGCGAGCAGGCCATCACCTCGCCCACCATCGCGCGCAACCTGGGCATCGGCATGGTCTACCAGCACTTCACCGTCGTGCCCGGCATGACGGTGGCCGAGAACCTGCTGCTGGCGCGCGGCCGCCTGCCGGCCGTCATCCCCTGGAAAAAGGTGCGCGCCGAGCTGACCGCCTTCCTGCAGACCACGCCCTTCAGGCTGGACCTGGACGCCACGCCGCAAGACCTGTCGGCCGGTGAGAAGCAGAAGCTGGAAATCCTCAAGCAGCTCTACCTGAAGCCGCGTCTGCTGATCCTGGACGAGCCCACCTCGGTGCTGACACCGCAGGAGGCCGACGAGGTGCTGGGCCTGCTGAAAGACCGCGCGCATGCCGGCGCTTGCACGGTGATCATGATCACCCACAAGTTCCGCGAGGTGGCCGAGCATGCCGACGACGTCAGCGTGCTGCGCCGCGGTGCGCTGGTGGCCAGCCACGCGGTGGCCGACGTCGACCCCGAAGCGCTCGCCGCCGCGATGGTCGGCGAAGGCCAGCGTGCCGTGGCCGCCACCTTCAAGCGCGACGATCGCGAGACCGGTGCGGTGCGGCTGCGGGTGCAGGGCCTGATGGTGTCCGGCGACCGCGGCGAGCGCGCCGTGCACGACCTGGGCCTGCGCGTGCACAGCGGCGAGATCGTCGGCGTGGCCGGGGTCTCGGGCAACGGCCAGCGTGAATTGATGGAAGCCCTGGTCGGCCAGCGCGCCATCGACGGCGGCGAGGTCACGGTTTCTGGCGAGCGCTTTCACGCCACGCGCGCGCAGAACCGCCGGCTGAAAGTGCGCAGCCTGCCCGAAGAACCGCTGCGCAACGCCTGCGTGGGCGAGCTCAGCGTGGGGCACAACATGGGCTTGCGCGTGTTCGATGCCGCGCCCGCCGCACGCGGCGGCTGGCTGAACTTCGGCGTGCTGCGCGAGCGCGCGCAGGCGCTGATTGCCGAATACGCCATCAAGACGCAGGGCGAGGGTGCAGCCATCCGGTCGCTGTCGGGGGGCAATGTGCAGCGCGCCGTGCTGGCCCGCGAACTGGCCGAAGACGCCGATCTGCTGCTGGTCAGCAACCCGGTCTTCGGGCTGGACTTCGCGGCCGTCGCCGAAATCCACAGCCGCCTGATCGGCGCGCGCAACCGCGGCACGGCCGTGCTGCTGGTCAGCGAAGACCTGGACGAACTGATGCACCTGAGCGACCGCATCGTGGTCATGAGCGCGGGCCGCATCGTCTTCGAATGCGACGCGCGCGGCGCCGACCGGCGCACCCTGGGCGCCTACATGGGTGGCCACGGAGGGCATCAAGCCCACGAAGCCCCTGCCGATACCGTGCCCGCCATCCTGAAAGTCGCCGCATGATCACGCTGCCCGCCCATCCCTTCAGCACCACGCTGGACCCCGGCCGCACGGCCCTGGTGGTCATCGACATGCAGCGCGACTTCGTCGAGCCGGGCGGCTTCGGCGCCAGCCTGGGCAACGACGTGACCCGCCTGCACGGCGCCATCGCACCCATCGCGGCGCTGCTCGCCGCCTGGCGCAGCCGCGGCTGGCTGGTGCTGCACACCCGCGAATGCCACCAGCCCGACCTGAGCGACTGCCCGCCGGCCAAGCGCGGGCGCGGCGACCCCACACTGCGCATCGGCGACCTGGGCCCGATGGGCCGCGTGCTGATCGCCGGCGAACCGGGCGCCGACATCATTCCGGCACTCGCCCCCGCGCCCGGCGAATGGGTCATCGACAAGCCCGGCAAGGGCATGTTCTGGAACACCTGCCTGCAGAACGGTCAAAAAGAGGGCCTGCACGCCAGGCTGCAGGCCGCCGGCATCAGCCACCTGGTCTTCACCGGCGTGACCACCGAGGTCTGCGTGCAGACCAGCATGCGCGAGGCCAACGACCGCGGTTACACCTGCATCGTCGTCAAGGACGCCACCGACAGCTATTTCCCCGAGTTCAAGCGCGTGGCGCTGGACATGCTGACGGCGCAGGGCGCCATCGTCGGCTGGTGCGTCCACTCCGCCGAGCTGCTCGCCGCCCTGCCGCCCGCCCCGCTCAGCTGAACAGGCGCCGCGCAGCGACCGAGCCGGCCGGCAGGTCCAGGGCTTCGAGTCGCGCGTACAGGCCATTCAATTCCTGGCCGATGTCGGCAAAAGCCTGCAGGCTGATGGGCTGTCCCTGGTCGTCGCCCAGCGCCGCGTCCAGATCGTCGGACAACTGGCGGGCGGCCAGATGCCAGGCCGGAAAGGGCTCCTTGGCGGCGGGCGTCTGGGGCACGTCCAGCGTCAGCGTGCAGTCCCGGATGGCGCTGGCCTGCGGGTCTTCGGCCAAGGCCGCCTGCGCGTCCACGGCCAGCACCAGCATGGGCGGTGCGCCTTCTTCCCCGGACGGCAGCACCAGCCGTCCCGGCACCGCGCCCGGCACGAAACCCAGCCGCGCCGCCACTTGCTGCACATAGCTCACCGACCAGGCCACGCCGTTGGTGCGCAGGGTGACGGTCAATTGCGCGTCCAGCGGCGCGGTCAGGCCGTCGAGCTCGCGCGCGCGGGCCACCACCTCGAGCATGTCGGGGGCGTTGGAGCCGTCGATGCTGGCGCCCACCGCTTCGGCGTAGGCCTGCAGCTTCTGCATGAATTCGCTGTACTCGATCTCGTTGAGCGGTCCGCTGCGGCTGGCCAGTTGCAGACCGGCCTGCAGTTCGCCGTAGCGACGGCCGGCGGCCAGGACTTCCCAGGTGCCGCTCTCGGCGTCCAGGCCTTCGATGTAGAAGGGCTTGCTGCCGGCGCGCCGCGAGGGCGGCAGATGCGCCAAGGCCAGCTCGCCGGTGATCGGCGACTCGACAGCCAGCGGCACGATGGCGTCGATGAGGGCGTCCAGCCGCGGCACCCGGCGCGTTGGTGTGCGCACGGTGACGGTAGCTGGGCTGGCCAATCCGCCCGCAGCAAGCTCGCCGGGCAGGGTGTCGCCATCGGCTGCCGCAGCGGCATCGGCAGCCCCTGGGCCGCCGGTGTCGCCACCCAGTTGCGGCTCGGTGCGTTCCCCGTTCAGCACGCTGTCGGCCGCCAACTGCCGCTGCCGGCGCCGCGTGCCCCACCACAGCTGCAGCGCCAGTATGGCCAGCACCAGCAGGCCCAGCAGGGACAGCGCGGTGGTCAGCGTCATGCGGCCTCGGCCAGGCTGAGCGCCGATTCCATGTCGACCGCGACGATGCGCGACACGCCCTGTTCCTGCATCGTCACACCGATGAGCTGCTGGGCCATTTCCATCGCAATCTTGTTGTGGCTGATGAAGAGAAACTGCGTGCCCTTGCTCATCTCGGTGACCAGGTTGCGGTAACGCTCGGTGTTGGCGTCGTCCAGTGGGGCGTCCACCTCGTCCAGCAGGCAGAACGGCGCGGGGTTGAGCTGGAAGATGGCGAAGACCAGCGCAATCGCCGTCAGCGCCTTTTCGCCGCCGCTCAGCAGGTGGATGGTGCTGTTCTTCTTGCCCGGCGGCTGGGCCATGACCTGCACGCCGGAATCGAGGATCTCGGTGCCCGTCATGACCAGCCGTGCGTTGCCGCCGCCAAAGAGTTTGGGGAACATCAGGCCGAAATGCGCGTTGACCTGGTTGAAGGTGGAAGCCAGCAGGTCGCGCGTCTCGAGGTCGATCTTGTGGATGGCGTCGGCCAGGGTCTGGATGGCCTCGGCCAGGTCGGCGTTCTGCGCGTCGAGGAAGGTCTTGCGTTCGCGCGACACGCTCAGTTCGTCCAGCGCGGCCAGGTTCACCGCGCCCAGGCCGCTGATCTCCTTCGTGATGCGGTCGATCTCGGTCTGTAGGCCCCAGAGCTTCACCGCGCCGTCTTCGATGGTCTTGCTGAGGGCCTCGAAATCGACGGCGGCGGCGACCAGTTGTTCCAGGTATTGCGCACCCCCCAGCTGGGCGGCCTGCTGCTCCAGTTGCAGCTTGGTGATCTCGTCGCGCAAGGGTTGCAGGCTGCGCTCGAAGCCCAGCTTGGCCTCGTCGGCACGGCGCAACTGCGCGCTCAGGTCGTCGTACAGGCTGCGGGCCTGACCCAGCGCCTGTTCGCGGTCCAGCTTCAGGGCCAGCGCGGTCTGCAAGCCGGCCGATGCGGCCTGGTCGTTGAAATTGCCCAGTTCCAGCTGCAGTTGCTCACCGGCCTGCGTATTGGCCGCCACCTGCGCGGCGGCGGTCTCGATGCTGCGCGTCAGTTCGTCGCGCCGCGCTGCCAGGGCGCGCGCCTGGAAGCGCGCTTCCTGGGCCTGGCGTTCCAATGCGCGTTGCTGCTCGCGCGCGTCGGACAGGGTGCGCTCCGCCGCGATGACGCCGTCTTCCAGGTCGGCGTGGCGCTCTTGCGTGTTGGCCAACGCGATGTCCAGTTCCTCGAAGCGCGCTTCGCCCGTGGCCTTGCGTTCTTCCAGGGCTTCCAGCTGCGCGTCGATCTCGCCCAGCTCTTCGCTCAGCTGTTCGCGGCGCGAGGTCGCGGCTTCGGCCTGCTGGCTCAGGCGCAGCAGCTCGACATGCAGGCCGTGCGCGCGGTTCTGCGCTTCGGTGGCTTCCCGGCGCGCCACCAGCAGGCGCTGGCTGGCATCGGTGTAGGCCGATTCGAGGCGAACCGATGCGGTCCGGCTGTCGTCGGCAATCAGGGCCTGGGCGCGCTGCTGGCGGTCGAGGTTCTCGATCTCCTGCGCGCGGGCCAGCATGCCGGCCTGTTCGCTGTCGGGCGCGTAGAAGGCCACGGCGTGCTGGCCGACGGCATGCCCTTCGCGCGTCATGATGACTTCGCCAGGCGCCAGTTGCGCCCGCTGGGCCATCGCGTCGTCGATGGACGGCGCGGTGTAGACGCCGTCCAGCCAATCGGCCAGCAGCGCTTTCAGGCCGCCATCGCCCAGGCGCAGCAGTTCGCTCAGGCGCGGCAGCGTGGCGTGCGGGGCCGACGAGCGTGAAGAGGGCGGCGTGGCGCCGGCGGGCGACGCATAGAAGGCCAGCTTGGCCGGCGGCGCGTCGGCGACGAAGGCGCGCACGGTGTCCAGGCGGCCCACGGCCAGCGCGGTCATCCGCTCGCGCAGCGCCCCTTCCAGTGCGGGTTCCCAACCGGGTTCGATGTGGATCCTGGTCCACAAACTCTGCAGGCCGGTCAGGCCATGGCGTTCCAGCCAGGGCTTGAGCTTGCCCTCGGTCTGAACTTTCTCCTGCAAGGCGCGCAGCGCTTCCAGGCGGGCACCGATGTCGGCCAGCCTGCCCGATTCGCGGTTCACCGTGGCCTGGGCGGCGCGGCGCTGCTCGTCCAGCATGGGCACCTGTTCCGACAGCTCGTGCAGCCGCGCGTCGGCCACTTCATGGCTCTCGGTGGCGGCGGCCTCCTGCAGCCGCAAGGCGTCGAGCCGCGCCAGGTCGGGCGCCTGCAAGCCCTGGCGTTCACCGACCAGCCGCTCGCGCCGGCCCTTCAGCCCGCGCGACTGCTCTTCGATGTTGCGGCTGTCGGCGGCCAGCACCTGGATCTGCTGCTGCACCTGCGCCACCTGCGCGCGCTGCTGGTTGGCCGTGGCCTGTCTGGCGCGCACCGCGTCCTCCAGCGTGGGCAATTCCATCGCCTGCTCTTCGGCCTGCGCCCCCAGCACGCCGGCCTGCTCGTCGGCGCCTTCGATCTGCGCGGCGATGTCGTCCAGTTCGACATCGGCCGTCGCCCGGCGTTGCGCCCAGGTCTCGTTCTGCAGCTTCAGTTCGGCCAGCCGGGCCTCGGCGCGCTGGCGCCCTTCCACGACGTAGCGGATGCGTTCTTCCAACCGGCTGACTTCCAGCGCTGCTTCGGCCAGCTGGCCCTGCCGGACGTGCAGTTCGTCGTTGGCGCTGTAGTGCGCCTGGCGCACGCTTTCCAGTTCGGCTTCGACGTGGCGCAGGTCGGCCAGGCGCGCTTCCAGGGCGTTGACCGCCGCGCTCGCGGCCGTCTTCACGCGCATTTCCTCGCTCGCCGCGTCTCGGTGCTTGAGGAACCACAACTGGTGCAGCTTCAAGGTGCCCAAGTCCTGCAGCGTGCGGTACTGGGCGGCCACCGCGGCCTGGCTTTCCAGCTTGGCCAGGTTGCTGTTCAGTTCACGCAGGATGTCGTCGACCCGGGTCAGGTTTTCGCGCGTGTCCTTGAGCCGGTTCTCGGTCTCGCGGCGGCGTTCCTTGTACTTGCTGACGCCGGCGGCCTCTTCCAGGAAAAGGCGCAGTTCCTCGGGCCGGCTTTCGATGATGCGGCTGATCGTGCCCTGGCCGATGATGGCGTAGGCCCGCGGTCCCAGGCCGGTGCCGAGGAACACGTCCTGCACGTCGCGCCGGCGCACCGGCTGGTTGTTGATGAAGTAACTGCTGGTGCCATCGCGGGTCAGCGTGCGCTTGACGGCAATCTCGGCGAAGGCGTTCCACTGACCACCGGCGCGCGCCAGGGTGTTGTCGAAGACCAGTTCGACGCTGGCCCGGCTGGCCGGCTTGCGGTTGCCGCTGCCACTGAAGATCACGTCCTGCATGCTTTCGCCGCGCAGCTCGCTGGCCTTGCTCTCGCCCAGCACCCAGCGTACGGCGTCCATGATGTTGCTCTTGCCGCAGCCGTTGGGCCCCACCACGCCCACCAGCTGCCCGGGCAGCTGGAAGGTGGTGGGTTCAGCGAAACTCTTGAAGCCCGAGAGCTTGATCTGTGTGAGGCGCATCGTCAGCTTGTGGCATCGGCAAGACCGGGTACTGCAACCGCCGGCCCGAGCGCAAGTGTTTGATTTGAATAGAAAAATGCGCCCTGGTGCGGGGCGCGAAGCAGCCCGGATGATAGCATCGCGCCCCTTCAGAAACGCCCAGGCCGCCCGGCCCAAGGAAAGCACAGCATGGCCCGCAAGCCCCTCCTCAACCAACGCAGTGCACCGGCCGTTCCGCCGTCGGCCCCGAGCAAAGACCTGCAGGTCTTCCCCAACCCGGCGCCCGAGCGCGACTACGTCATCCGCTTCGACGTGCCCGAATTCACCTGCCTGTGCCCGCTGACCGGCCAGCCCGACTTCGCCCACTTCACCATCGACGTCGTGGCCGACCAGCTCTGCGTCGAAACGAAAAGCCTGAAGCAGTACTTCTGGAGCTTCCGCAACGAGGGCGCCTTCCACGAGAAGGTCAGCAACGCCATCGTCAGCGACATCGTGGCCGCCATCCAGCCGCGCTTCATCCGCCTGCACGCCGACTGGTATGTGCGCGGCGGCATCCGCTGCTTTGTCACCGTCGAACACCGCAAAAAGGGCTGGAAGCAGCAGCCGCTGGTGATCTTGCCGGGCGCCTGATGGCGCAGCTGCGCAGCCGGCCCCTGGTGGTGCCACCGGCCGTCCTGCCGGTGGCGCCAGCCGGCCGGCCCGCCTACCAGAAGTTCGCGGTCGAAGTGCGTGTCAGCGCCATCGACGGCAAAGGCGCCTTCGCGGCCCAGGCCATACCGGCGCGGCTGAAGATCGGCGAAATCCGCGGCGAGAGCATCAGCGTTGAGCAGGCGCGCATCCGCGCCACGCGCAGCGAACGCATCATGATCGTCGAGCTGTCGGACAAGAAGGCCATCGACTTCACGAAGTCGGCCGACCCCATGCGCTACACCAACCACAGCTGCCAGCCCAACGCGCGGCTGAGCATCCGCAACGGCCGTGTCGAGTTCTATGCGCTGCAAGCCATCGCGGCCGGCGACGAGATCACCGTGAACTACGGCCCCACCCACCACGAAGGCCGGCTGGCCTGCCGCTGCGGGGCGGCAGGCTGCGCCGGCGCGCTCTGATGCGCCGCAGCGGTCCGGGATAATCCACCGGCATGAACCCTCTGCTGTCGCGCCTGCACCCCTACCCTTTCGAACGCTGGCGCGAGCTGACGCAGGACATCGTCCCCAACCCCGACTTCAAGCCCATCAGCCTGGGCATCGGCGAACCCAAGCACGCCACACCGGCCTTGATCGAAGAAGCGCTGGTGGGCGCGCTGCCCGCGCTGTCCACCTACCCGTCCACGCAAGGCGAACCGGCCTTGCGCGGGGCCATCGCCGGCTGGGTGCAGCGCCGCTACGGCGTGACGCTGGACGCCGCCACCCAGGTGCTGCCGGTGAACGGCACACGCGAAGCGCTGTTCGCGCTGGCCCAGACGGTGCTGGACCCGACACGGCCCGGCGCCACCGTGGTCTGCCCGAATCCGTTCTACCAGATCTATGAGGGCGCAGCCCTGCTGGGCGGCGCGCAAACGGTCTTCGTGCCCAGCGACCCGGCGCGGAATTTTGCCGCCGACTGGGGCGCTGTGGACGCGGCCACCTGGGCCCGAACCCAGCTGCTCTACGTCTGCACACCCGGCAACCCGACCGGGGCGGTGATGCCGCTGTCTGAATGGGCGCAGCTGTTCGAACTGAGCGAACGCCACGGCTTCGTCATCGCCAGCGACGAGTGTTATTCCGAGATCTACTTTCGCGACGAGCCGCCGCTGGGTGCGCTGCAGGCCGCCCAGGCGCTGGGCCGCGACGATTTCAAGAACCTGATCGCGCTGACCAGCCTGTCCAAGCGCAGCAACGTGCCCGGCCTGCGCTCGGGCTTCGTGGCCGGTGACCGCGACATCGTCAAGGCCTTTCTGCTGTACCGCACCTACCATGGCAGCGCGATGGGCGGCATGGTGCAGCGGGCCAGCATCGCAGCCTGGAACGACGAAGCCCACGTGGTGGCCAACCGCGAGTTGTACCGGGTCAAATTCGCGCAGGTGACGCCGCTGCTGGCCGGCGTGATGGACGTGCAGCTGCCCGATGCCGCGTTCTACCTCTGGGCCGGTCTGCCCGCCCCGGCCCACGCGGCCGGTTGGCCCGCTGCCCGGCCGCAGAACGACATCGCCTGGGCCCGCGGCCTGCTGGCTCAATACAATGTGGCGGTTCTGCCGGGCAGCCTGCTGGCGCGCAGCGTTGCCGGCCACGCCCCGCCCAATCCCGGCACGGGCCGCATCCGCATGGCCCTGGTCGCCCCGGTGGCCGAATGCCTCGAGGCGGCCCAGCGCATTGCTGCATATGCCACCGACCTGTTGTCCCGTCCTCTCGAAAGCCCTTGATGTCCAGCACCCAAGAACTGCAGCAAATCATCGATCTCGCGTGGGAAGCCCGCGCCGAGATCTCGGCCGTCAACGCACCCGAGGTGCGCGAGGCGGTCGAGCAAACCATCGCCGAGTTGAACAGCGGCCGCCTGCGCGTGGCCGACCGCCTGGGGGTGGGCAACTGGACGGTGAACCAATGGGTCAAGAAGGCCGTGCTGCTGAGCTTCCGCCTGAACGACAACAAGATCATGCGGGCCGGTGAACTGGGCTTCTTCGACAAGGTGGCGACCAAGTTCGCCCACCTCGACGAAGCGCAGATGCGGGCCAGTGGTGTGCGCGTCGTGCCGCCGGCCGTGGCGCGGCGCGGCAGCTTCATCGCCAAGGGCGCGGTGCTGATGCCCAGCTACGTGAACATCGGCGCCTATGTCGGCGAAAACACCATGGTCGACACCTGGGCCACGGTCGGCAGTTGCGCGCAGATCGGCAAGAGCGTGCACCTGTCGGGTGGCGTTGGCATCGGCGGCGTGCTGGAACCGCTGCAGGCCAACCCGACGATCATCGAAGACAACTGCTTCATCGGTGCACGCAGCGAAGTCGTCGAAGGCGTGATCGTCGAAGAAAACTCGGTGCTGGGCATGGGTGTGTACCTGGGCCAGAGCACGCCGATCTTCAACCGCGAGACGGGTGAAACCAGCTACGGCCGCGTGCCCAGCGGCTCGGTCGTCGTCAGCGGCAACCTGCCCAAGACCGCCGCCAACGGCCAGGCCTACAGCCTGTACGCCGCCATCATCGTCAAGCGCGTCGACGCGCAGACGCGCAGCAAGACCAGCATCAACGACCTGCTGCGCGCGTGAGATCCGCCCACCCCCGAAGCGGCAGCGCCGCTCCCCCTCCAGGGGGCGCCCCCAGCGGCCCGGCAAAGCCGGTTCCGCGGCGGCCGCTGGGTGCGTGGGCTGACTGACTGGAGCACGCCATGGCCAACAACCTCGAACGCGTCTTGCGCCTGATGGCGGAGAAGGGTGCGTCCGACGTCTACCTGTCGGCCAACATGCCCATCCAGATCAAGATCAACGGGCAGATCCTGCAGTTGTCCGACCAGTTGCTGGGCCAGCAGCAGACGCGTCAATTGCTCGCGGAAATGCTCGCGCCGCAGCAGCTGGAAGAACTCGACGACACCGGCGAGCTGAATGTCGGCATCGCCGTGCCGCGCGTCGGCAGCTTCCGGCTGTCGGCCTTCAAGCAGCGCGGCAGCATCGCGGCGGTGATCCGCTGCGTGCCGGTGGACATCCCGTCGCTCGAGACGCTGGGCGTACCGCCGCTGCTGTCGCAGCTGGTGACCGAAAAGCGCGGGCTGATCCTGATGGTCGGCGCCACGGGTGCCGGGAAGAGCACCACGCTGGCCGCCATGCTCGAGTGGCGCAACCAGCAGATGACCGGGCACATCCTGACCATCGAGGATCCGATCGAATTCCTCTTCACCAACAAGAAGAGCATCATCAACCAGCGCGAAGTGGGTCGCGACACGCAAAGCCTGCAGGTGGCGCTGAAGAACGCGCTGCGGCAGGCCCCCGATTGCATCCTCATCGGCGAGATCCGCGACCGCGAAACGATGACGGCAGCGATCAGCTATGCCCTGTCAGGCCACCTGGTGATGGCCACCCTGCACGCCAACAACAGCTACCACGCACTGGGCCGCATCCTGTCGTTCTACACGCCCGAGTCGCGCGCCACGCTGCTGTCCGACCTGTCCTCGGGACTGCGCGCCATCGTCTCGCAGCGCCTGTTGCGCTCACAGGCCGGCAAGCGAATTCCGGCCGTCGAGGTGCTGCTGAACACCAAGCTGGTGGGCGAACTGATCGCCAAGGGCGACCTGCCCGGCGTGAAGGAAGCGGTGGAAAAGTCGCTGGCCGAAGGCTCGCAGAGCTTCGAGCAGGACATCGCTCGGCTGATCACCGACGGCGTGGTCGCCCGCGATGAGGGCCTGCAACACGCCGATTCACCGACCAACTTGCTGTGGCGCCTGCAGAACGACATGACACCCAGCTCGCGCATCTCGCCCAAGACGGACGAATCCGATGCCGCCACCTACACCGAGCTGACCATCGATGTGCGCCCCGACCCGGCGGCGCCCGCCATGCCCCTGTGGCCGGTGCCCCGTTGAACGGCGGCCGGGCATGACCCTCATCGAGCTCGTCGAGCAAGCCGCCAGCGAACTGGAAGCGGCCGGCGTGGCCTTGGGCCACGGCACCACCAACGTCTTCGACGAGGCCGCCTGGCTGGTGCTGTGGCGCCTGGACCTGCCGCTGGACGCCCTGGACGAGCACGCCCTGCGCGTGCTGACCGACGCCGAGACCGCGCAAGTCAGCGCCCTCATCGGTCAGCGCATCGCCACCCGCAAGCCCGCCGCCTACCTGACAGGCGAAGCCTGGCTGCAGGGCGTGGCTTTCACGGTCGACGAACGGGTCATCGTCCCGCGCTCGCTGATTGCCGAACCGCTGATGGATGGCACGCTGGACGCCTGGCTGTCAGCCCACACCCGCCGCGTGCTGGACCTGTGCACCGGCAACGGCAGCCTGGCCGTGCTGGCCGCGCTGGCCTGGCCCGAGGTCCGGGTGCGGGCCACCGACATCTCGGCCGACGCCTTGGCCGTGGCCGCGCTGAATGTGCAGCGCCACGGCCTGCAGGGCCGCATCACGCTGGCCACTGGTGACGGCCTGGCCGCCGCACCCGGCACCTACGATCTGATCCTTTGCAACCCGCCTTACGTGAATCGCGACTCGATGAAGCTGCTGCCCCCCGAATTCCTCGCCGAACCGGCACTGGCGCTGGACGGCAACGTCCACGGCGGCAGCGACGGCATGGATTTCATCCGCGACCTGCTGCGCAACGTCGCGCGCCGCCTCAATGACGAAGGCGTGCTGGTGCTGGAAGTCGGCCATGAACGCGAGCATTTCGAAAAGGCCTTCCCGCGGCTGCTGCCCGTGTGGCTGCCCACCAGCGCCGGCGACGACAGCGTGCTCTTGCTGACGCGGGAGCAGCTGGCTTGATCACGCTGCGCAACATCACGCTGCGGCGCGGCGTCAAGGTCGTGCTGCAGAACGCCAACGTCACGCTGCAGCCCGGTGAAAAGGTCGGCCTGATCGGGCGCAACGGCGCCGGCAAGTCCAGCCTGTTTTCGCTGATGACCAACCGCCTGCAGGCCGACAGCGGCGAGGTGGAAATTCCGCCGCGCTGGCGGGTCGGCGAGGTGGCGCAGGAGATGCCCGAGACCGAGGACGGCGCCACCGACTTCGTGCTGCAGGGCGACCTGCCGCTGGTGGCCGCGCAGGCCGAATTGCAGGCCGCCGAAGCCAGCGGCGACGGCAACGCCATGGCCCACGCCCACATGGCCCTGGACGAAGCCGGCGCCTTCGACGCACCGGCCCGCGCGCAGGCCTTGCTGCTCGGCCTGGGCTTCAAGAACGAACAGCTGGACGCGCCGGTCAACAGCTTTTCGGGCGGCTGGCGCATGCGCCTGCAACTGGCGCGTGCGCTGATGTGCCCGGCCGAACTGCTGCTGCTCGACGAGCCCACCAACCACCTGGACCTCGACGCGCTGGTCTGGCTGGAAGCCTGGCTCAAGCGCTTCGACGGCCTGCTGCTGATCATCAGCCACGACCGCGAATTCCTCGACGCCATCACCCGCGTCACCGTCCACCTGGACGAGCAGACCCTGACGCGCTATGGCGGCAACTACAGCGCTTTCGAAGAGATGCGCGCCGAGCGCATGACGCTGGCGGCGGCGGCTTTCGGCAAGCAGCAGGACCGCATCAACCACCTGCAGAAGTTCATCGACCGCTTCAAGGCCAAGGCCAGCAAGGCCAAGCAGGCGCAGAGCCGCGTCAAGGCGCTGGCGCGCATGGAAAAGCTGGCGCCGGTGCTGACCAGCAGCGACTTCCAGTTCGAATTCCGCGAGCCGCTGAGCCTGCCCAACCCGATGCTGAGCTTCGACCGCCTGGCCTGCGGCTACGGCCACACCGCCATCGTCAAGGACTTCAGCCGCAGCGTGCTGGCCGGCCAGCGCATCGGCATCCTGGGCGCCAACGGCCAGGGCAAATCGACGCTGGTCAAGACCATCGCCAAGGCCCTGGCGCCGCTGGGCGGCCACGCCACCGAAGGCAAGGGCCTGGTCATCGGCTATTTCGCGCAGCAGGAACTCGACGTGCTGAGCCTGGAAGACGGCCCGCTGATGCACATGGTGCGGTTGGCGCGCGATGTCGGCCCACCCGGTCGCGAACAGGAGCTGCGCGACTTCCTGGGCCGCTTCAAGTTCGCGGGCGCGATGGTGCAGCAGGCGGTCGGCACGCTCAGTGGCGGCGAAAAGGCGCGGCTGGTGCTGGCCATGCTGGTCTGGCAGCGCCCCAACCTGCTGCTGATGGACGAGCCGACCAACCACCTGGACCTGACCACGCGCGAAGCGCTGTCGATGGCGCTGAACGAATTCGAAGGCACGGTGATGCTGGTCAGCCACGACCGCGCTTTGCTGCGCGAAACCTGCGACGAGTTCTGGCTCGTCGCCAAAGGCCAGGTGCAGCCTTTCGACGGCGACCTGGACGACTACCAGAAGTGGTTGCTCGACGTCTCGCGCGCTGCCGCCCGGGGCCAGCCGCTGCCCGACCCGCCCAAGGCGGCGGGTGCACCGGTGCCTGAACTGCACGCCGCGCCGGCCTATGTCGCCAAGGGCGGCAACGCCAAGGGGGCCGCCTCGACGACCGCCAAAGGCGGTTCGGCCCCGCGCGACGACCGCAAGGACGCCGCCCGCTCGCGTTCGCTGATCGCCAACCAGACCCGGCCGCTGCGCGTTGAAGTCCAGGACATCGACGCCCGGCTGAGCAAGCTGGGCGGCGAGAAGACCGAGCTCGAAGCCCAGCTCAGCGCCGGCAAGCGCTCGCCCGGCGCCATGGCCGAGGCCGGCCGCCGGCTCAACCACATTGCCGCCGAGGTCACGACGCTGGAAGAGCGCTGGCTGGTGCTGCAATCGGAAATCGAAGCGATCAACGCCGCCGGCTGAAGCAGCCAGCCACCCCGCGTGGCCTGCAAGCTGCCGGCCCTGACCGAAGTTCCTTTTCACCCCCGAAAGCGACACCACCATGGCCATCGACCAAGCGATCTACACCGCCCACGCCACCTCCACCGGCGGCCGCACCGGCACCACCGAATCCAGCGACGGCGCGATCCAGCTGGCGTTGGTGACGCCCAAGGAACTGGGTGGCCCTGGCGGCGTCGGCGCCAACCCGGAAGCGCTGTTCGCGTCCGGCTACTCGGCCTGTTTCATCGGCGCGATGAAAGCGGTTGCGGCACGCCAGAAGATCGCGCTGGCCGCCGATGTCTCGGTTCAAGCCCAGGTGTCCATCGGCCCGATGACCGGCAAGCCCGGCGCCTTCGGCATCGCCGTGGCGATGGCCATCACCGTGCCCGGCATGGACAAGGCCGCCGCCGAGCAGCTGGTGGCCACGGCGCACGAGGTCTGCCCGTATTCGAACGCCACGCGCGGCAACATCGACGTCACGCTGACCGTGGTCTGACGGGGCCCCAGGGCGACCCTGCGCGGCGCGCCGCGAAGGGCCCGTCCACGGTTCAGCGCGAACGGGCCAGCAAGCCCTGCAGCAGCAACTCGACGCGGCACTGCACGGCACTGAGCTCGCCGCCGCCGGGCAGCGCACCGACATCACCCAGCACGGCGCCGTGGGCACAGCGGCTGGCGCGCAGCACGCGCACGCCAGCGGCCTGCGCCCGCAGCGCGGCTGCTTCGAGACCGGCCCCCAGCGTGCCGTTGCCGGTGCCGGCCACGACGAGGCCTTGCAGCCCCTGAACCAGCAAGGCATCGACCAGCCTGCCGTCGCTGCCGGCGTGGTTCAGCACGATCTCCACGCGCGGCCATGCCGCGACGGCCGGGCTGACCGCCGCGAGGCCCAGCGGCACGGCCACCGGCCAGGCCCGGAAGCGGCGCAGCTGGCCGTCTTCGATGACCGCCAGCACGCCACCTTCCCCGGCCTCGAAGGCATCCAGCCTGTGGGTGTGGGCCTTGCGGATGTCGCTGCCCAGGTAGACCTGCCCGGCCACCACCACCAGCACGCCGCAGGCCTCGGCGTGGCGGGCCAGCCTCACGGCGTCCAGCAGGTTCTGCGGGCCGTCGGCCTGCAGGGCTGTCGCCGGGCGCATCGCCGCCGTCAGCACCAGCGGCTTGGCCGGGGCCAGCACGCGGTGCAGGAAGTAGGCGGTTTCCTCCAGGGTGTCAGTGCCGTGGGTGACCACCACACCGGTCACCTCAGGCCGCGCCAGGTGAGCCGCCGCGCGCTGCGCCAGCCGTTGCCAGACGGCGGCCGACATGTCCTTGCTGTCGATCTGCGCCACCTGCTCGGTTTCGAGCGGCAGCCCGCGCAGCGCCGGCAGCGCCGCCACCAGCGCCGCCACACCCAGCTCTGCCGACCGGTAGTGCAGGCTGTCGACGGCGCTGGCGGCGGTCCCCGCGATGGTGCCGCCCGTTCCCAGGATCACGGTGGTGCCGGGGGCGGCCGGGTGCTCAACACTTGGCATGCGTCGTTTTATGGATGAAAATACAGTGACTGGATAAATGGCCAGTGCCCTGATCGCCCCGTGCGACCCCTAACGATGGACGAAAGCCCGAAGCTCACTGCCCGCCAACAGCAGATCCTCGATCTGGTGCAAAGTGCCATCGAACGCACAGGCGCCCCGCCCACGCGCGCCGAGATCGCCGCCGAACTGGGTTTCAAGTCGGCCAATGCCGCCGAAGAACACCTGCAGGCCCTGGCGCGCAAAGGCGTCATCGAACTGGTCGGCGGCACCTCGCGCGGCATCCGTCTGAAGTCTGACACATTGAAGGCGCTGGCCGAGGCCCGGCTGGCCCCCTTCGGCAAACAGTACATGCTGCCACTGCCCAATCTGGCGCAGCTGACCTTGCCGCTGGTCGGGCGTGTGGCGGCCGGCAGCCCGATCCTGGCCCAGGAACACATCGACCAGAGTTTCCTGATGGAAGCCGCCATGTTTGCCCGCCGCCCCGACTACCTGTTGAAAGTGCGCGGCATGAGCATGCGCGACGCCGGCATCCTCGACGGCGACCTGCTGGCCGTGCAAAAGGCCAAGGACGCCAAGAACGGCCAGATCGTGGTCGCCCGACTGGGCGACGATGTCACCGTCAAGCGCCTGCGCCGCACCGCCAAGGGTATCGAACTGCTGGCCGAAAACCCCGACTTCAAGACCATCTTCGTGGCGCCAGACACCGAAGACTTCGAGCTCGAAGGCATCGCCGTCGGCCTGATCCGCAACACCATGCTGATGTAGCCATGGCAGCCTGGCTGACACCCTCACCCAAGATGCACCCGCCCCGGGCCCTGCCACCGCGCAAGGCCCGTGCGGCGGCCGAATGCCAGCAACTCGAGCAACTGCCCAACATCGGGCCTTCGATTGCCGCCGACCTGCGCCTGATCGGCGTGCAGCACCCCGCCGACCTGCTGGGCGCCGACGCCCTGGCGCTCTACCGCCGCCTGTGCACCCTGACCGGCAAGCGGCACGACCCCTGTGTGCTGGACACCTTCATGGCCGCCACCGACTTCATGGCCGGCGCCGAGCCGCGCCCCTGGTGGGCCTAC
>Ga0136641_1000123_pt1 | contig 31179 bp, 29 predicted proteins | sample EliLak1302023Y_FD_115312 | JGI IMG/M metagenome (GOLD analysis project Ga0136641, IMG submission 115312) | Freshwater microbial communities from Elizabeth Lake, Yosemite National Park, California, USA - 13020-23Y | ecosystem: Environmental > Aquatic > Freshwater > Lake ...
ACAAGGAGACACCCTGGCGCGCATCGGCTTGGAGGCGGGCCAAAACTACCGCGACCTGGCGCGCTGGAATGCACTGGAAAACCCCAACCGGATTGAGACGGGCCAAGTGTTGCGCATTATTCCGCCTGGCGCGGTGGAGGAAGGTGCGGTCAGTCGCCCGGTCGTGGCGTCCAAACCTTCGACCGCCTCGCTGCCTCCAGCGGGCAAGCCCGCACCGGCCGCCAGCGCATCCGGCAACGCAACGCCTTCACCGGCACCTGCGGCCAGCGCGCCTGCTGTGACGGCCACACCGGCCACGGTCGTCGAGGATGATGTTTCTTTCATCTGGCCGGTGCGTGGTGACATCGTGGCGACCTTTGACGAGGCTAAAAATCGCAAAGGCTTGGACATCGGCGGTGTTGCGGGGACCCCCATATTGGCCGCCGCTGATGGCAAAGTCGTGTATGCAGGCTCGGGCCTGCGGGGTTACGGTAACCTGATCATCGTGAAACACAGCGCTACTTACCTGACGGCCTATGCCCACAACCAGACACTGTTGGTGAAAGAGGAACAATCGGTCAAGCAGGGGCAGAAAATTGCTGAAATGGGCAATAGCGATGCAGACCAGGTGAAGCTGCATTTCGAAGTACGCAAAATGGGTAAACCGGTAGACCCGGCTAAATACCTTCCGATTCGCTAACACGCCAGTGGTCTGTGCCACTGCCAACCCGGGTTGATACGGATGTCTGACAACAAGGCGCTTGCGCCTACTAGCCAAGCGCCTCTGCTGGTACTTCCCGCAGTGGGCACCGCGCCTACGCACCTGCAGGACCCGGCGCAGATTGCCGCGGCGCTTGGCTTGAAGGAATATTTGACCGTCCGCAGCCTAGACCTTGAAGGCCAGGGCGTGGCACACCGCGCCGATGGCAAGGTGGTGTTTATTGACGGCGCTTTGCCTTACGAGGTGGTCAGTGCCCGCATCCATCGCAGTAAGTCCAGTTTTGACAAAGGCACGCTCACCGAGCTGCACCGCGAGTCGTCGCAACGCGTGGTGCCCTTGTGCCCGCATTTTGGCCTGCATGAAGGCGCTTGCGGAGGCTGCAAGATGCAGCATTTGCATCCTGCAGCGCAGGTGGCTGTCAAGCAAAGGGCCCTGGAAGACCAATTGCGCCACATTGGTAAATTGCGCCCTGACCGCATACTGCGCGCTATTGAAGGCCCGGCATGGGCCTACCGATACCGCGCCCGATTGTCGGTGCGTTTTGTACGTAAAAAAGGCGCGGTGTTAATTGGTTTTCACGAGCGCAAAAGCCATTTTGTAGCGGACATGAAGCGCTGCCCGGTGTTGCCGCAACATGTCAGCGACATGCTTTTGCCCTTGCGTGACTTGATAGCGTCCATGGACGCGGTGCAACATATTCCCCAAATTGAGTTGGCCATTGGTGACCGGGGTGGCCCGGGCGCGGCGGATGGGCAGGGCGATGTGACGGCACTGATCTTGCGACATTTGCTGCCGCTCAGCGACGCGGACCGAGACAAATTGCGTGCCTTTGCACAGTTGCGAGCAGGCTTGCAATGGTGGCTGCAAGCCAAAGGTCCGGAGACCATCGTCTTGTTGGACCCTGCAGACGAGGTGCGCACCGGAGCGCTGGCTTATCGCTTGCCCGATTTTGGCATCACCATGCCATTTCGCCCGACGGATTTCACCCAGGTCAATCCGCATATCAACCAGGTATTGGTCGCGCGCGCACTGTCTTTGTTGGCAGTGCAAAAAAGCGAGCGGGTCATTGATTGGTTTTGTGGACTGGGCAATTTCACGCTGCCCTTGGCCACGCAGGCGCGCGAAGTGCTAGGCGTGGAAGGCGCAGAGTCCTTGGTGACCCGTTCGCGGGATAACTACCGCTTGAATCAAGCTGCCCGGGCGCCTTTGCAAGCATTTGCCCCTACCAAATTTATGGCTCGCAATTTGTTTGAAATCGACAGCGCGGCCTTGCTAGCCGACGGCCTGGCCGATAAATGGTTGGTGGACCCACCGCGCGAGGGTGCTTTTGCGCTCGTGCAGTCTTTGGTCGCGCTCATGCAGCAAATACCGCGCCCAGATGGGTGGGCGCCGCCAAGCCGGATTGTGTATGTCAGCTGCAATCCCGCCACCTTGGCGCGCGATGCCGCGGTCTTGGTGGGCGAGGGTGGCTACCGCTGCATGGCTGCCGGTGTGGTCAACATGTTTGCCCATACCGCGCACGTTGAAAGCATTGCGGTATTTGAGCTTGAGGGCTCTTCGTCTTTTTCTTAGCGCCGCTGTAGCACCCACACGCCAATGCTGCTATCGGCGGGGTGCAGCACCAAGGCTTTGTCCGCCCACACTGCCGTGTCGATGTGCGCTGGTAAGGATTGATTGGGGCCAGGCGGTACCAGTAGCCAGGAGCAGTCATTGCTCAATGTGGCAGTGCCGATAGGCAACTTGCCAATCCAGCGCAAGGCAGCGATTTCGCCAATATTCAATTGTTCACCGCGCACACAGCCCGGCCCGTTGACCTGCCCGGCCACAAGTGAGGCCCAGCGTTCATAGCTTTGGGTGTAATCAAACAGAGAAATACCCATGGTCATCATCAGCGTCCAGCACCAGGCGATGCCGCCAGCAGGAAGCACCAGGCTGCGCCAGAGTTCACGTCGGTGGCGCCCTACACGCCAATGCACCAGCTTGCCCCAGGCTACGGTAGAAATGCAGGCAACCCCCAAAGCCAGCCATGAAAATTGCGCTTCAAAGCCAGGCGCGAGCCTGGCAATATTGGTCGCAGGGTTAGCGGGTATACCTGTGAACATGGCAATAAAGTGCACCCATAACACCAGACCCCAGCCAGTGAAGAACAGGAGGGTGAACCAGTCAATGAGCGAAGCCACTTGGCGTTTGAGCGTAGGCAAGGCAAAGGCCGCCAAACTCGCTATCGCGGGCAGTGCCAGCAACAAAGTGTGTTCCGAAGAATGCATGCACCAGCTTGCAACTAACACGGTAAGGAGCACCAGCAGCGGAAGCGCAAGGTGGCGGCTGGCATGCAGGCTCCAGAGCTGCCGACGCCACACCCACAGCGTCCATAAGGCCAAGGGCCAGGCCGGCCAAAGAAACCACAGCAGCAGTTCGGTATAGCCTTGCCATGGAGAGGCCAGGTGCAGTGGGACGTCAAGCTTCCAGCGCCACAAGTCCAGCTTATTGGCGATGGCCGCACATGCCAGCGTGCTTATCAGCAAGACGATGATTCCCGCCTTACCCTTATACAGGCTTGGCGTGTGGTCCACTGTAAAAACCAGCTGAGACAACTCAAAAACCATCGCACCCAGACCAAAAATCAGCGCCAGGGTAGGCGCACCACTGATACAAAGGCCCAGCAGGCTCAAGGCGATGGCAATGCAGGCCCGTTGGGGCCTCCAAGGCAGCGCGCTGACGCCGCTCAAAAAAACTGCGACGAAGGCCAGTTGAATGAGCTCCGGTGAAGTTTCGTGCGCCATGGGTGCCAGGCCCAGACATGCAATGAAAGCGAGCAAACCGCCATCGGCGATGGAGCGGGCATAGTCGGTGGTCTTGGCCTCACCGCCAAACGCGAATGCAACGGGTTGGGCACGGGGGCTGCGCGCCAGATAATAGGTGCCGTACCAGTGTGCAGCCATGGCCGCGCCCAGCGCCAGCATGAAGGGGATGCGCGCCAGCGACTGCGCCTGCAGACCGCTGCCACCCCATTGCAACATCCAGGCGCCCAGCCAATAGGGCAACAGCGCCCCTTGTTCTGAGGCAATGCCAGCTAGGGACGGATGCCACCAATCCGCGTGGCCCCAGGCCAGTTCGGCCATATAGCCCAGGGCTCCCATATCCGAGAATTTCCAACCGCTGCGGCCGACAAAGCCCGCAAGTACGTAGACCAAGCATAAGGACAGCAAGGCCAGGCGCGGTAGGCGCGCGGCACCGGCTTGGGTAACGATGGCGGGTGTAGTGTTCAAAGCTTTAATGCAGGAAACAAAAAAGGCAGCGCGGGATACCGGGCTGCCTTAGATTGTGCGTCAGGCTTGTGCCTGCGAGCTTTACTTGGCTGCAGTTTTGCCGAAGCGATTGCGGAATTTCTCCACGCGTCCACCCATGTTGTCTACCGATTTTTGGGTTCCGGTGTAGAAAGGGTGGGACTCGCTGGAGGTGTCCAATTTGTAGAGCGGCAGTTCGCGGCCGTCTTCCATCTTGATCATTTCCTTGGTGTTAGCGCAGGAGCGGGTTACGAATTTGAAGTTATTGGACAAGTCCATAAAACAAACGTCGCGGTAATTGGGGTGAATGCCAGCTTTCATAGTCTATCCATCAGGTGCGGTAGCCGCCTAGGGGCCCTCGGGCAAACGACTGCCCGATCCAAAGCCCGCAGTACTTGCCGCGGAAAACCCCGTATTCTAGCCCAGAAGGCCCTCGCCCTCGCGGTCCAGGTTTTCAAGCGCTAGCTTGGCGGCTAGTGCGACCGGATTTAGGCTCCTACCAAGGCCGCCGCTTTCACCTGCGCCCAAGCGGGTATCCCAGGCCGCAGCCCCAAGGTATGGGCCGCGCGCGCCGTAAGGCGCGCCCACAGCACGCTGGCATCCTCACCGCTGCCACAGCAAAGCTTTATCAAACACTGTGACGGATGCGCGTCCGGCCGGATCTCCAGCACCGTGACCGGCAGCAGATTCTGGATGCTGCTAACCGGCGGCGCGCCGACGGCCAAGCTGACATCGCGTGCTAACACACGGATACGCACCGGGGCGTCCAAGGCGAGCACTTTGTCTTTTACCCAAAGGCTGCCACCGGGAAAGCCCACACGCATCAGGTGCCATGCCGAGTCAAATTCCTGTACCTTAGCGTGCAGCAGTACGCCCAGCTCGTCGCCGCTGGCCAGGTTGGCGGCGCTTCGGCCCAGCACCTGGGCCACCGGGCCGCTATCGGCCAGTTTGCCTTTTTCCAGTAGTAGCAGGTGGTCCGCCAGGCGCAGCACTTCGTCCAATGCGTGCGTGACGTACAACATGGGAATGCGAACCTCATCGCGCAGACGCTCCAGCCAGGGCAGTATGTCCTGACGCCTTGCGGTGTCCAGCGCGGCTAATGGCTCATCGAGCAGCAGCACGCGTGGTTGCATGGCCAGTGCGCTTGCAATGGCGACGCGTTGACGCTCGCCGCCGGACAGGTCTTGCACCCTGCGCTTTAGCAGATGCCCAATACCGAGCAGCTCAATCGCCTCTTGCAGCGGGTCCTGTCCGGACTGACGCCGCCCACTGCGGCGTAGCCCAAAATGAAGATTGCCTTGCACCGTCAGGTGCTCGAGCAGGCTGGCCTCTTGGAATACATAGCCCAGTGGCCTGCGCCAGGTGGGCAAAAAAGTATGGGCATCCTGCCATATTTGACCACCCATGCGTACTAGTCCAGGGGAAGGGCGTTCTAAGCCGGCCACGCAGCGCAGCAAACTGGTTTTACCGGAGCCCGATGCCCCAAACACCGCAGTAATGCCTTGAGACGGCAGGCTGATATCGACGTCCAGATTAAAGGCCGGCCGCTGCAGGTGCAAGGTGATTTGGTTCTCGGCGGACACGCTCAAGTTCCCATGCGCAAGTCACGTTTTTGCAGCAGGTTCAGGCCCAGCAGCACCGCGAATGAAAAAACCAGCATGCCAGCCGCCAAGATGTGCGCCTGGTTATAGGCCATGGTTTCCACGTGGCCGTAAATTTGCGTCGAAAGTACGCGCGTTTGACCCGGAATGTTGCCACCCATCATCAAGACCATGCCAAACTCACCGATGGTGTGGGCGAAGCTCAGCACTGCCGCGCTCAAAAAGCCTGGCCAAGCCAGCGGCAATGCGACGCTGAAAAATGCATCCCATGGTGATGCACGCAGTGTGGCGGCCAGTTCAAGCGGGCGCTTGCCCATGTTTTGGAAGGCATGTAGCAAGGGCTGCACGGCAAAAGGCAGCGAGTACACCACCGAGCCGACGACCAATCCGACAAAGCTAAAGGGCAGGGTACCCAGGCCCAATAACAGTGTTACCCGACCCAGCGGGCCGTCTGGCCCCAGGGTTACCAAAAGGTAAAAGCCCAAAACCGTAGGCGGTAACACCAGCGGGAGCGAGGTCAGCGCGGCTATGGGCGCACGCCAAGCAGATCGACTGCGCGCCAGCCACCAGGCGAGCGGGCTGGCTAGGAGAAGCAATACCAAGGTGCTGATGGCTGCCAGGCGCAGCGTCAGGGCAATGGCAGTCCAGTCCTCTGCGGAAATCATGCTTGGCGGTCTAATGGCTGTAACCGTTGGCGCGTATCAGTGCGCGCGCGCGCGGTGATTGCAGGAACAGCATGAGCGCGGTGGCCGCAGGATTGGCCTGGCCGGATTTCAGCAATACCGCGTCTTGACGCAGGGGGCTGTGCAGAGACTCCGGTATGAGCCAAGAGGAGCCGGTCACCGGGTTCGCGTCTGCCAAAACCTGTGAACTGGCAACAAATCCCAGCTCGGCGTTGCCACTTGCGAGGAATTGGTAGGCTTGGCCTACGGTCTCACCTTGTACCAGCCGGTCCTTGACTTGGGCTAGCAAGCCCATGCGTTCAAGCACTTGCATGGCCGCCGCACCATACGGCGCTAGCCGCGGGTCGGCGATAGCCAATCGCTTGAAGCTGGTCGAGCGCAGTACCTCGCCTTGCGCGTCGACCAAGCCAGGCTGCTTGCTCCACAATACCAAGTGGCCGATCGCGTAGGTGAAACGGCTACCCGGCACCGCCCAACCTTCCTGTTCTAAAAGGAGTGGAGTTTGGCTATCGGCGGCTAGCAATATGTCGAAGGGCGCCCCGTTTTTGATTTGGGCATAAAACTTACCCGTGGCCCCGGTGATGATGCGTGTCTGGTGGCCGCTTTCTTGCTCAAAGGCCTGGGCGATGGCCTGCATGGTGCTTGAAAAATTGGCAGCAACAGCCACCTGGACTTGCGCCGACCATACACTTTGCGTCGCCAGGGACAGCCAAAGGCCCAACCAGCAAATCCACTTGCGCAAAACGAAATGCATCTATGCCCCTTTTGTCCTTTGTAGATAAGTATAGACAGGGCTTATGTGCGCACAAGGCGCAAAGGCCCTTGCGGGCCCTTGGAATCAGCAGTCAACGCCTCCCGCAAGGGGCTTTGATGCTGGGAGCTTAGTCTCGATCCCCGCCGAAAATACCCAGCAAGGCCAGAAGGCTTTGGAACACATTGATGATGTCCAAGTACAGCGCCAAAGTGGCGGTGATGTAGTTGGTTTCACCCCCGTCGATGATTCGTTTGATGTCATAGAGCATGTAGGCGCTAAATAGGGCGATCGAAACCATCGACAAGACCATCATGCCCACGGTGGAGCCGACAAACATGTTGATGACGCCGCCCACCAGCAGCACAATGACGCCGACAAACAGCCACTGGTTCATGCCCGACAGGTCGCGCTTGATGACGGTGGCCAAGGTGGCCATGGCCAGAAACACGCCAGCGGTGCCGCCAAAAGCGGTCATGATGAGGTCTGGTCCGTTTTTAAAGCCCAGCACGGACTCGATAAGGCGGGACATCATCAACCCCATGAAGAAGGTAAAGGCCAGCAACACGGGCACGCCAGCGGCTGAGTTTTTCGTTTTCTCAATGGCGTAAATAAAACCAAAAGCCATAGCCAGGAACAGCACCAAGCCCAGAGCGCCACTAAACAACTGCCCCAGGCCAAACGCTACGCCAGCCCAGGCTCCCAGTACGGTCGGCACTAAGCTCAGTGCCAAAAGCCCATAGGTGTTGCGCAATACCTTGTTGCGTTGCTCCATGCTGACGCCATAGTCCAGGCCTTGTTCCAAAAGGGAAGCTTGTTCATTCATATTCCATCTCCTAAAGTTACCTGTTGAAGGTGGAGAGATTTTAGGCGCTTACAAGGCCTTGTGCCGCGCTGGGCGCCCGCATTAGCCCGATATTTGGCAGGGTTGCCCTTCGCGCGCGCGGGCAAATTGGAGAGGGCGGAGCGGTTATGCTGGGGTTTTTGCCTCATTTGACACTTCGATTGGATGTTGATATGAAAACCAAAGCTACGCTTGAACTCTCAGATGTGAAAAGCATGGCCGCTGCCGCTGAAGCAGAAGCCCTCAAACACGGCTGGGCCGTGTCTATCGCCATCGTCGACGACGGGGGTAACCTCAAGTGGTTCCAACGCTTGGATGGCGCGGCCCCGATTTCTGCCCACATCGCGCCGGCCAAAGCCCGCACTTCGGCACTTGGCATGCGGGAAAGCAAGATTTACGAGGAAATGATCAATGGGGGGCGTATGTCATTCCTCAGCGCGCCCGGCTTGGAGGGAATGCTCGAAGGCGGCGTGCCCATTATGAAAGACGGCCAGTGCCTAGGCGCGGTTGGCGTCAGCGGCGTTAAGTCAAGTGAAGACGCCCAGGTGGCGCGTGCTGGAATTGCCGCAATTGGCCTGTAACACAAACGTTTTCTGTGCCGGTTCTGACTTAGGCCCTTCTTGCCTTTGCGGCCACTAGGGGCGGCCCACCTCAATAGCTAAGTCGGTCGGGCTGCAATTCCTGAAGAATCGTGGTTGCAATCTCTTCGATCGATTTGGTCGTGGTGGACAACCAGCGTATACCGGCGCGGCGCATCATGGCTTCTGCTTCCTGCACTTCCATGCGGCAGTTTTCCAGAGACGCGTATTTGGAGTTGGGCCGCCGCTCGTTACGGATTTCGCTCAGGCGCTCTGGTTGGATACTCAGGCCGAATATTTTGCGCTTGTGCGGAACCAATGCGACGGGTAATTGCCGCCGCTCAAAGTCCTCGGGTATCAGAGGATAGTTGGAGGCTTTCATGCCGTACTGCATGGCCAAATAGAGTGAAGTCGGCGTTTTGCCGCTGCGGCTGACGCCCACCAGAATCACGTCCGACTGTTCTAGGTCCCGGTTGCTCTGCCCATCGTCGTGGGCCAGAGAAAAATTGATAGCCTCAATTCGCGCCTGGTACTCCTGACTTTTGCTGGCATCACTAAAACGCCCGATACGATGATTGGAGGTCAGCTGCAACTCCTGCTCTAAGGGGTGCACAAACGTGCCGAACATATCGAGCAGCATGCCCTGGCAATTGTCTTGGATGACCTTGAGCACTTCCATATTGACCAGGGTGCTAAAGACAATCGGGGTTTGACCGTCTTGCGTGCCAGCATGGTTGATCTGGCGCACCGCTTGGTGCGCCTTGTCGACCGTATCAATAAACGGCAAGCGAACCGAGCGGGTGCGTACCTCAAACTGGGCCAGGATAGCTTTTCCGAAGGTTTCTGCGGTAATCCCGGTTCCGTCGGAAACAAAAAAAACACTGCGATGGGACATGGGGCATGGCTTTGGGTAGGTCGGACCCGCCCGATGCGGGGCCCTGACACAGCCATTGTCCCGCATGCGTAAGCCTATGGCTCAACCCTACAATCGGGCCTCGCCGCAAGAGTAGGCCTGCCCACAGACTCCAGAACTAGAACCATAAAGAGACGCTGCCCGCCCGCCTCCTGCGCCAAACCGACCCCGTAAGCGCAGTGTAGGTTTGACCCATTTTTTAACTTTGGAGTTCTTATGTCAGCACTGTTTAGCGACAACGCTTGGGTCGTCCCTTTCGAGCATTTGCGTATGGGTGATGTGGAGGCGGTGGGTGGCAAAAACGCCAGCTTGGGGGAGATGATTTCTCAATTGCCCGGTGGGGTGAAGGTTCCTGGCGGTTTTGCCACCACTGCCCACGCCTTTCGCGAGTTTTTACGATACCAAGACTTGGCAGGACGCATCAGCCAACGGCTTGGGACTTTGGATGTGGAGGACGTGCGCGCGCTGGCGTTGGTGGGTACCGAAATCCGCGCGATGGTGGAAGGCCAGCCTTTTCCCGCTGAACTGGAAAAACACATTCGCGACGCGTTTGCGCAATTGCAAACCGGCACGGAAAAAGCCTCGTTTGCGGTACGTTCGTCTGCCACCGCAGAGGATTTGCCGGACGCGTCCTTTGCCGGTCAGCAGGAAACTTTTCTTAACGTCACCGGCATTGAAGATATCTTGCACAAAATCCGCGAAGTGTTCGCCTCTTTGTACAACGACCGTGCCATTAGCTACCGCGTGCACAAAGGTTTTGCCCATGACAACGTGGCCCTGAGTGCGGGCGTGCAGCGCATGGTTCGCTCTGACTTGGGCGCCGCTGGCGTGATGTTCACCTTGGACACGGAGTCCGGTTTCAAAGACGTAGTTTTTATAACCTCCAGCTACGGTTTGGGCGAAACCGTGGTGCAAGGTGCCGTCAATCCGGATGAGTTTTATGTCCACAAACCTATGCTGCGTGCGGGTAATCGGGCGCTTATCCGGCGCAGCCTAGGATCCAAACTTCTGCAAATGGAATTCACCAGCGCTGCCGAACAGACCGCAGGCGCCAAACTGGTCAAAACCACGGATGTCCCCACCGAATTGCGCAATCGCTATTCCCTGAGCGATGCCGACGTGGAGCAGTTAGCGCGCTATGCCTTGGTCATCGAAGAGCACTATGGCCGGCCCATGGATATTGAATGGGGCAAGGACGGAGTGGACGGCGAGCTCTATATCTTGCAAGCACGCCCTGAGACGGTGAAAAGCCAGGCAGGCAATTCAGTGGAATACCGTTACCGCCTCAAAGGCAAAGGTGCGGTGCTGGCTGAGGGGCGTGCCATTGGGCAAAAAATTGGTACGGGGCCGGTTCGGATCGTGCACCACATTAGCGATATGGATACGGTGCAAGCGGGCGATGTGCTGGTAACCGACATGACTGATCCCAACTGGGAGCCAGTGATGAAGCGGGCCTCGGCGATCGTCACCAATCGCGGCGGGCGTACCTGCCATGCGGCCATCATTGCGCGCGAGTTAGGAATCCCGGCCGTGGTCGGTTGCGGGGATGCGACCGAGCGCTTGAAAGAAGGCGCGCTGGTTACCGTAGCCTGCTCCGAAGGAGATACCGGGTTCATTTACGACGGATTGCTGGAGACCGAGGTCTCTGAAGCACAACGCGGTCTGATGCCCGAAATTCCGGTCAAAATTATGATGAACGTGGGTAATCCCCAACTCGCTTTTGACTTTTGTCAGTTGCCCAATGAGGGTGTGGGCCTTGCACGGCTGGAGTTCATCATCAACAACAACATCGGCGTACATCCAAAAGCGATTCTGGACTATCCCAATGTAGATGCCGACCTGAAAAAAGCGGTGGAGTCGGTAGCCCGTGGCCATGCTTCGCCCCGCGCCTTTTATGTGGACCGGGTCGCCGATGGTGTGGCGACTATTGCGGCGGCCTTCTGGCCCAAACCAGTCATCGTTCGCTTGTCCGATTTCAAGTCCAATGAATATCGCAAGTTGATTGGCGGCAGCCGCTATGAACCGGAAGAAGAAAACCCCATGCTGGGCTTTCGTGGCGCGGCACGTTACGTCAGCGCTGACTTTGGCGAGGCCTTTGCTATGGAGTGCGAAGCGCTCAAGCGGGTACGCCAAGAGATGGGTTTGAGTAATGTGCAAATCATGGTGCCCTTTGTGCGAACCCTGGAGCAGGCGCGCAAAGTTACCGAGCTGCTGGCTCGTCAGGGCTTGGAGCGCGGCAAGGACGGATTGCAACTGGTCATGATGTGCGAAATCCCCAGCAATGCAATCTTGGCTACCGAGTTCTTGCAGTACTTCGATGGTTTTTCTATTGGCTCCAACGACTTGACCCAACTGACACTGGGCTTAGACCGTGATTCGGGCATGGAGCTTTTGGCGGCAGATTTTGACGAGCGCGACCCCGCGGTCCAAGCGATGATCCGTATGTCGATCAAGGCCTGCCTGGCCCAAGGGAAGTACGTGGGTATCTGTGGTCAGGGTCCCAGCGACCATCCTGACTTTGCCCGCTGGTTAGTTGACGAAGGTATCTCCTCGATTTCCCTTAACCCGGATTCGGTGATTGCCACCTGGCAGGAACTCGCAAAAGAATGAGCGTGGCGCAAACCACATTGCGTTGGCCGCTACACGCGGCCTTGCTCAGCGTGTGGTTTGCGGTCTCGTTCGGGGTGGTCTTTTTTGCCCGAGATCTGGATTCGGTCGTGGCCGGCTGGCCGGTCGGTTTTTGGTTTGCTGCGCAAGGCTCGGTACTGGTGTTTATAAGTATCGTCGTGTTGTTTGCTTGGCACCAAAACCGACGTGATATTTTCCTAGGCGTACCTGCCCAGATAGACCTGGCCCCAAGCGGCCTACATCGCCGATTTGGCATTTATTTGCTGGGCGTGCTCGCTTGTTTGGCTGGTTTGGGCCTGGCCCAATATGCGGGCTTGCCCAAACCCTGGATAGCGGGAATTTTTCTGTCGCTGACTTTAGTGCTGTATGCCGCTATTGGCGTCTATGGGCGAACCACCAACGTCGACCAGTATTACGTCGCAGGTCGCCGTATCCCCGCGGTCTACAACGGAATGGCCACTGCCGCCGATTGGATGAGTGCCGCGTCCTTTATTAGCTTGTCTGGTGGTCTGTACTTACAAGGTTTTTCCGGGATGGGAGACCAGCCCGGGGGCTTGGCCTATGTGCTGGGTTGGACTGGCGGGTTTTGTCTTCTCGCTTTACTGGTAGCCCCCTATCTAAGGCAATGCAATATTTACACCTTGCCAGATTTTTTTGCCCTGCGATTTGGCGGCAAGTGGCCGCGTCGGATAGCTGCGCTGGCGGCTATCTTGTGTTCTTTCACCTATGTGGTGGCACAGATTTACGGGGTCGGCCTGATTACCTCGCGCCTGACCGGTCTGCAATTTGAAGTTGGAATTTTGTTGGGCCTGGGCGGTGTGCTAGTTTGTTCCTTTTTGGGTGGCATGCGCGCGGTTACTTGGACGCAGGCCACCCAGTACGTCTTGTTGATACTTGCTTTTTTGTTGCCGGTCAGTTGGCTGTCCTATCAACAGACAGGCAACCCCGTGGCCGCGTTCGCCTACGGACAGCAATTGGCCAAAATCGCGGCCATGGAGGCGCACATCATGGCCTCACCGTCAGAACATGCGGTCGTTGCCTTGTATCTGGACCGCGTACAGAATCTGCGTATGAAGTTGCAAGATGTCGATGGGACGCTGAAGGCGGAGCGCCAGGCGCTGCGCCAACAAATCCAAGCCCTAGACGATGTGCCGGTCCAGCAAGCGACCGTGGGCCGATTGCGCAAAGAGCTTGCCGCTTTGCCCAAAGATGTCGATGCTGCCCGCGCCCAATGGACTCACCAGATAAACGACTACTTGGTGCGCGCCCACGCGCTATCGGGCCTGCATCCGCATACCCGCGCCTTTGCAGGTGACCCCCAGGGCAATGACCAGGAAGTCGCTCTCTTTAACAGCTCCAGAGCCAATTTTCTGGCGCTCATGTTTTGCCTGATGGTGGGAACGGCCGGACTTCCGCATTTGCTTACCCGGTTTTTTACTACCCCATCGGTGAGTGAGGCGCGTACCTCAGTGGCTTGGTCTTTGGTATTTATTGCACTCCTATACCTGTGCGCGCCCGCCCTGGCGGTCCTAGTGAAATATGAAGTGATGGCCCATTTGGTGGGACAACCGATAGATGCACTGCCCAATTGGATGGCGCAATGGTCTAAAGATCCCAGCCTGTTGGCGTTTTCCGATGTCAATGGCGACGGATTGTTGCAGTTTGCTGAGCTACACGTGGGGGCTGACCTGATCATGCTGGCAAGCCCAGAAATTGGCGGCTTGCCTTATGTTTTTTCCGTCCTGGTGGCGGCCGGCGGCCTGGCAGCCGCGTTGTCGACAGCGGACGGACTTTTGCTGACCATCGGCAATGCGCTGGCACATGATTTGGTATTTGAAGGTGAGAACGATCCGGTCAAAGCCATGCGCACCGTGATGTGGTCCAAGTTTGCGCTTTTGGTGGTCGCATTGCTTGCAGCCTATGCCGCTGCCCAGCGCCCGGCTGGCATTTTGTACTTGGTCGCGGCATCCTTTTCGCTTGCCGGCGCTGGACTGGTTCCGGCGATGGTGTTGGGCATCTTTTGGCGGGGCACCACCCGCGCCGGGGTTGTCGGCGGTATGTTGACCGGGCTGGGTGTCACCCTTTTTTACATGCTTAGCAATTTGCCTGCCTGTCGGGAACTGCTCGGACTAGGCCCTGAAGGAGGGCTTTGGTGGGGCATTCAGCCTGTGTCAGCAGGCGTTTTCGGGGTACCCGCTGGCTTGATGGCTACCCTGTTCATCAGTGGACTCCATGGGTACGAGGGGAATACGCCGCCGGATTTGCGGGCTTGAAGGCACGAGGCTCCCGGTCCCGGCGCCCTGTACAAGCTCCTGGCACTGAGGGACGCCCATCTGCCCGTGCGCCGGGCTATAATCGTGGGCTTTTCGCCTTGCTGCACCCCGATTAGACGCCGGGGGTAGCTTTTTCCGGCCCCAATGGGCCCATCCATAAGGAGTATCTATGCGTCATTACGAAATCATTCTCATGATCCATCCGGATCAGAGCGAGCAAGTTTCAGCCATGCTGGAGCGTTATAAGGGCATGATCACCGCTGGCGGTGGCAAAGTGCACCGGGTTGAAGATTGGGGCCGTCGCCAGATGGTTTACATGATCAACAAGCTGGCCAAGGCCCATTACCTGTGTGTCAACATCGAAGCCGATCAGGCAGTGATGGCTGAACTAGAGCATGCATTCAAATTCAATGATGCAGTCTTGCGTCACTTAACGGTATCCAAGAAGAAAGCCGACACCGGTCCCTCTTCGATGATGAAAACCGTGGAGCGTGAAGACGCCCGCAAAACCCAGCAGGCTGAATACCAGGCCTGAACGCATTTTCAAAACACCGAATAAACCCCAGGAGTGAGCGCCAACACAGTTGTTTTGACCGCTTGTATCGCCGAGGTGCATACCTTGCGCTACACACCGGCCGGTATCCCGGCGCTGCAACTGGTGCTAGAGCATCAGTCCGAAGTGCAAGATGGACAGGGCATGCGGCAGGTCAAGATGGTGTTAAAGGCAATGGCTTTTGGATCGCTGGCCGAAAGTCTGGTGAACCAGGCGGTAGGTAGTAATTGGAAATTCCAGGGTTACCTGAATAATTCCAGGGCGGGTAAATCGGTTGTTTTGCAGATACAGAATTTTTCACAAGATTTGTTATAGGAGGCTTTATGGCCACGTTCAAGAAGTTCAACAAAGACAAGCGTCCCAAGCGCAATACCCAATCGTTGCTGTTTAAGCGTAAGCGCTTTTGCCGCTTTACCGTCACCGGTGTGGAAGAGATCGACTACAAGGACATCGACACCTTGCGCGACTTCATCGCTGAAAACGGCAAGATCATTCCTGCCCGTTTGACCGGCACCCGCGCTATTTTCCAGCGCCAACTCAATACCGCTATCAAACGCGCACGCTTTCTAGCGATGCTGCCTTACAGCGACCAACACAAGATCTAAGGAGTTCGACCATGCAAATTATTCTGCTCGACAAGGTCGTTAACCTGGGTAATCTGGGCGAGATCGTGAAAGTCAAAGACGGCTATGCCCGTAACTTTTTGATTCCTTCGGGACGTGCACGCCGCGCCACCGAAGCTGCCAAGGCCGAATTCGAAGCGCGACGCGTGGAATTGGAAAAAGCCGCAGCTGCCAAACTGGCCGCGAGCCAAAAGCTGGGCGAAAAGCTCGGCGGCACCTCCATCAAACTGACCCAAAAAGCCGGCGTCGACGGACGCTTGTTTGGCTCAGTCACCAATGCGGATATCGCAGAAGAATTGGTCAAAGGCGGCTACGAAGTGGTTAAATCCAATGTCCGCATGCCTAACGGCCCGATCAAGGTAGTAGGCGACACCCAGGTCAGCGTGTCATTACACACTGACGTGGTGGTCGATATCACGGTTTCGGTGTACGGCGAATCGACCTGATCGAGACCGTTCGGGTTAAGCTGTAGGGTCTTGGCCCTGTGGCACCTGGCTCCAAAAGCCGCCTGGGTTCGCCCTCGCGGCTTTTTTAATGGAAGATCGTCCCGTTGGAGCAGAGTGCTATGCGCTCTGCATGGTGGTACATATAAGGATGGATGCATGTCTGAAGACGGTTTAATGCCGGACGATTTGTTGCCCGACAGGCAACTAGCGCAACTGCGCATTCCGCCCCATTCAATTGAAGGTGAGTCCAGCGTGCTGGGCGGCCTACTCTTAGATAACAATGCCTGGGACCGCGTCAGCGACGTGGTGCAAGAAGGCGACTTTTACCGCTACGAACACAAGCTGGTTTTCGCCGCTATCGGGTCCCTGATAAACAGCAGCCGTCCGGCCGATGTCATCACGGTGTATGAGCATTTGCAAAGTCAGGGCCACGGTGACGAGGTCGGTGGATTGGTCTATCTCAATTCGCTGGCGCAGTACGTGCCCAGCGCAGCCAATATCCGTCGCTATGCCGAAATCGTGCGCGACCGATCGATCCTGCGCAAACTGGTGACCGCCAGCGACGATATCGCCACCAGTGCTTTCAATACGCAGGGACGCGCCGTCTCTGACATCGTAGACCTGGCCGAGCAAAAAATATTCAATATCGGCGAGCAAGGTAAGCGCAATAGCGACGGTTTTCAGGCCATGGACACCCTGGTCATCAAACTGCTTGACCGCGTGCAGGAGATGGCCGACAACCCCAATGACGTGACCGGCGTGCCCACCGGTTTTTACGACCTGGACCGCATGACCGCAGGCCTGCAGGCCGGCGATTTGGTGGTCTTGGCAGCCCGTCCGTCCATGGGTAAAACCGCTTTGGCGATCAATATTGCTGAGCATGTAGCCCTGAACGAAGGCCTGCCGGTAGCGGTGTTCTCCATGGAAATGGGCGCCGCGCAACTGGCAGTGCGTATCGTGGGTTCGATTGGCCGTATCGACCAAAGCCATTTGCGCACCGGCAAGCTGACCGAGGAAGAATGGCCACGCCTGACTGAGACGATAGAAAAATTGCGCACCATTTCTCTGCATATCGACGAAAGCGCAGGCTTGAGCTCGGGCGATTTGCGCTCTAGCGCGCGCCGCCTGTCGCGCACCTGTGGGCAACTGGGCTTGATTGTGGTGGACTATTTGCAGCTCATGAGTGGCACCAGCGATGGTGAAAACCGCGCTACCGAGCTGGGCGAAATTTCCCGAGGCCTGAAGATGCTGGCACGCGAACTCAAATGCCCCGTACTGGCCTTGTCACAACTGAACCGCAGTGTGGAACAGCGGCCCGACAAACGGCCCATGATGAGCGATTTGCGCGAGTCCGGCGCCATAGAACAGGACGCTGACATCATCATGTTTATTTATCGCGACGAGTACTACACCAAAGAGGCTTGCAAAGAGCCGGGCGTAGCGGAGATCATCATCGCCAAACAGCGTAACGGCCCCACCGGAGTCGTCAAGTTAGCGTTCCTGCGCAATATCACCAAGTTCGAAAACTTGGCGCACGGCGGCGGTGGAGATTTTTAGGCTGCAGGCCTACAGCACGTCACTGGCGAAGTCGGCCAAGCGTGAACGCTCGCCCCGTGCCAGCGTAATGTGCCCACCATGCGGCCAGCCTTTAAATCGGTCCACCGCGAAAGTCAGGCCCGAAGAGCCTTCCGTCAGATAAGGCGTGTCAATTTGCGCCAAATTACCCATGCAGACTATTTTGGTACCTGGCCCTGCGCGGGTAATCAAAGTCTTCATTTGTTTGGGCGTCAGGTTTTGCGCCTCGTCGATGATGACGTATTTATTCAGGAAAGTGCGACCCCGCATGAAGTTCATGCTCTTGATCTTGATGCGGCTGCGGATCAGCTCCGATGTGGCAGCACGGCCCCATTCGCCAGCGCTGCTGTCAGTTTTGCCCAGCACCTCTAAGTTGTCGTCTAGCGCACCCATCCAGGGGCCCATTTTTTCCTCTTCGGTGCCTGGCAGGAAGCCAATGTCCTCGCCCACACTCACCGTGGCGCGGGTGACAATAATCTCGGTATAGCGCCGGTCGTCCAGCACCTGGGTGAGTCCTGCGGCCAGCGCCATCAAGGTCTTACCGGTACCTGCGGTTCCGGTCAGTGTCACAAAATCCACATCCGGATCGGTCAGCAAATTCATCGCAAAATTTTGCTCTCGGTTGCGGGTGGTCACGCCCCAGACCGCATTTTTCAAATGGTTGAAATCACGCAGCGTCTTGATCACTGCCGTGTTGCCGCGAATTTCAGTGACACGGGCGTACAAACTGGGCTCGCCTGGTGACTCGAAATAGACAAATTGGTTAATCAGCATCTGCGGCACGGTTGGGCCGTCGATTTTGTAAAAGGTGTGTTGGCCCTGCTGCCAACTTTCTATCTTTTGGCCATGGGTAGCCCAAAAATCGAGCGGTAAAGCCATGGCGCCAGAATACAGCAGATCGCCATCTTCCAAGGTCTTGTCGTTTTGGTAGTCGTCGGTGGCCAGGCCTAGCGCACGGGCTTTGACGCGCATATTGATGTCTTTAGACACCAGCACCACTTCACGCGGCGCATATTGGGTACGCAATGCGGCCACCACACCCAAAATCTGGTTATCCGCTTTGCCTTGCGGCAGACTGCCTGGCAGACTGTAGTCCAGCGCCAGGGTTTGAAACATGAGTTTTCCCTTGGCCTCGCGTTGCCCCGTGCTGTCGAGCTTGAAGCCGCTACTAATGTCGGCTCCTGGTGTACCGGCCAAAGCATCCAAAGTCCGGCTGGTTTGGCGTGCATTACGCGCCACTTCGGTCATGCCTTTTTTGTGCCCGTCTAATTCTTCCAGCACAATCATCGGCAGAAAAATATCGTGTTCCTCGAAGCGGAACAAACACATCGGGTCGTGCAGTAGCACATTGGTGTCCAGAACGAATAACTTCGCCGGACCCGTACGGCGCATTTTTTGCTCTCCACGTCCGTTGGCTTTTGCGGCCGCACCGCTGCGTAGCGGGGCCGCTTCGGGTGGCTTTGAAAGGAGATCGACCTTTGGCGCACGCGCTTGTGGATAGTTGTTTGCTGGCAGTGCCGCCGTGATGGGGATTACCTGGGCTCGCATGGTGGGACTGGCTTGCTGCTCGATTCGTGCGATCCGCGCAGGAGTTTTTGCCGCGGATTCACGGGCAGCGACTGGGCGTTTAGCACTTGGCGACTTTCCCTGGGAGATTGACTTCGGGTAAGCAGATGGAGATAGTTTGTCAGCGGGCTTGGTCGGCGCGGGTGGCAATGGCATGTCGTAGAACTCGGGAAATAAAAAATCAGGTGGCAATTACCGCGGGACACAAAAAAGGCCACCTTGGTATGAGGCGGCCTTTGTTGGAGAAGGTGTCATTCGCTGGCATTGAGCGATTATGCATGAGGCCTATGGCAGGAAAATGAAGTAAGCGAATGCGGGGATAAAGTCTTCAAGCCTTGGCTTTCAGCGATTTAACGGCTTGCAATACCTCTTCCACATGCCCCGGTACTTTAAGACCACGCCATTCTTCCTTGACCAAGCCGTCGGGGCCGATCAGGAAGGTACTGCGTTCGATGCCCTTGACCTTCTTGCCGTACATGATCTTATTTTTGACCACGCCGAACATATGGCACATTTTTTCTTCGGTATCAGCGATCAGTTCAAAAGGCAACTCCAGGCGTGCTTTGAATTCATCATGCGACTTCATATTATCGCGGGACACGCCAAATACTTGGCTGCCGGCCTTCACGAAATCAGCATAATGGTCGCGGAACTGCATAGCCTCGGTGGTGCAGCCGGGTGTGTTGTCCTTGGGATAAAAATAAAGCACCAGGGTCTTGCCCACGTGCGAATTGTTGGTTACCCGCACGCCGCCGGTGGCGTTGGCTTCAAATTCGGGTAGGGGTTTGTTGACAACGATCGCCATAGGGTATTGAGTCTCGCGTGCAGAATGTGTCAGGCAAGCCGTCGCGCTGTCCATAGAACTCGTGCACGGCGGCGTCAGCCCGCTATTTTACGCTGAAAAAATCGGGGGCTTTGCTGAGCGTACCAAGGCGCTTGTACTACACCAGCAATGCGGCGATGACTTTTCGACCTTCTGCCGACAGAAAATTGAAGGTGCGACAGGCAGCTGGCGTATCCATGGTTTCCACCCCAATGCGACGCGCGTAGAGCGTGTTTAGCCACTGTGCTTGTGGGAACCGCAGCCGCTCACCACTGCCAAAAAGCACCAGTTCTGCACCCCAGTCCGAAAGGCCTTCAAACTGCGCAGCGCCCATTTGTTCAAAAGTTTCGCAGCCCCAGGCTTGCCGGTGGCCCATACTACTGAGCAGCATGCTGTGCAACACTTTTTCCCCGTTGATGGCGATCCAGCCCGGGCCGTATCCGGTAAGACTGGGGCCTTGGGCCTGATCTGCTTGCAGTTTCATGGTGGAAAAGTAGCAGCCCTAAGGCCGACCTGTGCAAAGGAAAAGAACTGAACTGTGGTCAAATTATAGAGTTCGTGCTTAGTATGCCTGCATCGGAGTGCCATTGAAAACCATACAAAAATCTGCCAAGTTAGCCAACGTCTGCTATGACATCCGCGGGCCCATCATGGACCGTGCGCGTCAGATGGAGGAAGACGGGCAAAAAATCATCAAGCTCAATATCGGAAATCTGGCAATGTTCGGCTTTGATGCGCCAGAAGAAATCCAACAGGACATGATCCGCAATTTACCCAACTCTGCGGGGTATTCTGACAGTAAAGGCATTTTCGCAGCGCGCAAAGCGGTCATGCACGAAACCCAAAAACAGGGCATCGAGGGCGTGGCACTTGATGATATTTATTTGGGTAATGGCGCCAGCGAACTGATCGTGATGGCCACGAACGGATTGCTCGATGACGGCGATGAGCTGCTTTTGCCCGCGCCCGATTACCCGCTTTGGACAGCCGCTGCCAGCTTGTCCGGTGGCACACCGGTGCACTACCGCTGCGATGAGGCTAAGGGCTGGATGCCCGATGTAGCCGATATCCGCGCCAAGATAACGCCGCGCACCAAAGGTATTGTGGTCATCAACCCCAACAACCCTACCGGTGCGCTGTACTCCGACGCTTTGTTGCTGGAGATTGTGGCGATTGCGCGCGAACATGGCTTAGTCTTGTTTGCCGATGAGGTGTACGACAAAGTGCTGTACGACGGTGTGCGCCACACTGCCATTGCCTCACTCAGCCAGGATGTTTTGACCCTCACCTTTAATTCACTGTCAAAAAGCTACCGCTCCTGCGGCTACCGTGCGGGCTGGTTGGCTTTGTCCGGCGACAAGCGCAATGCAAAGGACTACATCGAGGGTCTGAACATGCTCTCGAACATGCGCTTGTGCGCCAATGTGCCGGGCCAGTACGCGATTCAAACCGCACTGGGCGGCTACCAAAGCATCGACGATCTGGTATGCGAAGGCGGGCGGCTGCGCCGCCAGCGCGACTTAGCCTATGAGCTGATTACCGCAATTCCCGGTGTCAGCTGCGTCAAGCCGCGCGCCGCGCTCTACATGTTTCCGCGTCTGGATCCCTCGGTGTACCCGATTGCCGACGACCAGCAATTTTTCCTCGACGTCTTGAAAGAGACGCGGGTGATGCTGGTCCAGGGTACGGGCTTTAATTGGGAAGCGCCAGACCATTTCCGGATTGTTTTTTTACCGCATGAGGATGATTTACGCGAGGCGATAGGGCGCCTGGCGCGGTTTTTGGAGCGCTACCGCTTGACGCATGCAAAAGCCTGACATTCATCCAAGTAGCGTTTAGTTTTGACCGTGTGATTTTTTATAAGAGCGATATGAAACCTATTCAAGTAGGACTTTTGGGCATCGGTGTGGTGGGCACCGGGACATTCAATGTACTCAAGCGCAACCAGCCTGAGATTCAGCGACGCGCCGGACGCGGAATTGAAATCACTATGGTGGCCGATTTAGATACTGAGCGTGCGAGGTCCATCGTGGGCGAGGGGGTTGCTGTTGTGAGTGATGCCCACGAAGTGCTTGCGAACCCTGATATTGACATCGTAATTGAACTCATTGGCGGCTATGGGATCGCCAAGTCCTTGGTCATGGATGCCATTGCCGCTGGCAAACATGTGGTGACCGCCAACAAGGCTTTACTGGCTGTTCACGGTACCGAGATATTTGCGGCGGCTTCAGCGAAAGGGGTGATGGTTGCCTTTGAAGCGGCCGTTGCTGGTGGTATTCCGATTATTAAATCACTGCGCGAAGGCCTGACTGCCAATCGCATCGAGTGGATTGCAGGCATCATTAACGGAACTACTAATTTTATTCTTTCCGAAATGCGCAGCAAAGGGCTTGACTTTGTAGATGTGCTGAAAGAAGCGCAGCGCTTAGGCTATGCCGAAGCCGACCCGACCTTTGATATCGAGGGAGTCGATGCTGGCCATAAAGTGACCATCATGTCAGCGATTGCCTACGGCATCCCGGTTCAGTTTGACAAAGCCTATGTCGAAGGCATCACGAAACTCTCCGCGCAGGACATCCGGTATGCTGAACAACTTGGGTATCGGATCAAATTACTGGGAATTGCAAAGCGTCGTTCGGAAGGTATTGAATTGCGTGTTCACCCCAGTTTGGTGCCCTCCAAACGCCTCATAGCCAACGTTGAGGGCGCTATGAACGCCGTTATGGTTCAAGGGGATGCGGTGGGGACCACGCTCTATTACGGCAAGGGTGCGGGCTCTGAGCCAACCGCCAGCGCGGTCATCGCCGATCTCGTGGATGTGACGCGCCTCCATACGGCCGACCCGGCGCAGCGGGTGCCGCATCTGGCTTTCCAACCTGATGCCATGAGCGATTTGCCCATACTACCCATGAGCCAGGTCGTCACCAGTTACTACCTGCGCTTGCGGGTGGCCGACCAGGCAGGTGTATTGGCCAAGGTGACGGGCATATTGGCCGAGGCTGATATCAGTATCGATGCCGTGTTGCAGCGCGAAGCCGATGAGGTCGATGCAGACAGCGCCAGCCAAACCGACTTGATTATTTTGACGCACGACTGCCAGGAAGCGGGCATGGATGCGGCCTTGGCGCGCATGCAGGCATTGCCTACGGTGTTGCAAAACATCGTGCGTATCCGCAAAGAAGAGTTGGCCTGATGCAGTACATCTCCACCCGCGCTGCGCCGGGTCAGACAGCGCCCAAGCGGTTTTGCGAAATTTTGCTCGAAGGCCTGGCGCCCGATGGCGGTTTGTACCTGCCTTCGCACTACCCGCAAGTCGATAGCAGCACCTTAACGCGCTGGCGTAACTTACCGTATGCGGACCTCGCGTTTGAAATTTTGTCTTTGTACGTCGACGACATTCCTCCTGATGATTTGCGCGCCCTGTGTCGCAAAACCTATACCGCCGAAGTATTTGGTAGCGATGCGATAGTGCCGCTCAAGCGTCTTGAAGAGGGCCTTTATCTGGAGGCCTTGTCCAACGGTCCGACGCTGGCGTTCAAAGACATGGCCATGCAGTTACTGGGCAATCTGTTTGAATACGAATTGGCCCGGCGTGGCGAGGAGCTCAATATTTTCGGCGCCACCAGCGGCGATACCGGAAGTGCGGCTGAGTATGCGATGCGCGGAAAAAAAGGGGTGCGCGTATTTATGACCAGCCCGGATGAACGCATGAGTCCGTTTCAGCAGGCGCAGATGTTCAGCCTGCTCGATGACAACATCCATAACCTAGCCATACGGGGTGTGTTTGATGATTGCCAGGACTTGGTCAAAGCAGTCTCTAACGACCTTGCGTTCAAACAACGGTAAAAAATCGGTACGGTCAATTCGATCAACTGGGCACGACTGATGGCCCAAGTGGTGTACTACTTTGCTGGTTATTTTCAGGCTACATCCAGCAACACCGAGCGGGTGTCTTTTTGTGTGCCAAGCGGGAACTTCGGCAATGTATGCGCCGGCCATGTAGCGCGCATGATGGGTTTGCCCATCGAAAAACTGGTGGTCGCCACCAACGAAAATGACGTGCTCGATGAGTTTTTCCGCACGGGGTTGTACCGGGTGCGGGGCAGCGCGGATACGCATGAAACGTCCAGCCCCTCCATGGATATTTCCAAGGCGAGTAACTTTGAGCGCTTTGTATTTGATTTGTTGGGGCGAGACAGCGAACGTGTCGCGGGATTGTTTGGTGCCGATTTGGCACGCGACGGTGCATTCGATTTAGGTGCCGACCCCAAGTTTCCCCAGGCGGCACAGGCGTATGGTTTTGTCAGCGGCAAAAGCACCCATGCTGACCGCATCGCGACCATTCGAGATACCTGGCAGCGCTTCGGCGTGGTGGTCGATACCCACACGGCCGACGGACTGAAGGTAGCGCAACAAAACCGCCAGTCTGGCACGCCCATGGTGGTGCTGGAAACCGCCTTGCCAATCAAGTTCGCCTCCACCATAGTGGAGGCCCTTGGCCGCGAACCCGCGCGTCCGCCTAAGTTTGCGGGTATCGAAAACTTGCCCAAGCGTGTTCAGGTGATGGATGCAGATGTGCAGGCCATCAAAGCCTATATCGCTTCGGCTTGCGCCTGAGCTATCCGCATGTCCGTGGCACCCCGCAACCCGCTCATACCGCTTGAAACCGCACTGGCGCAATTGCTTGCGGTCTTGACCGAACGGCGGGTAGCCACTGAAACGCTTAGCACTTTGCAGGCCGATGGCCGGGTGTTGGCGCAGGATGTGGTGTCCACGCTGGAAGTGCCGCCGCAGGACAACAGCTCCATGGACGGTTACGCCTTGCGCTGCGCAGATATTGCGCCGGGGCGTGCATTACCCGTGTCCCAACGCATACCGGCCGGCAGTCAGGGTACTCCACTGAAAGCAGGCACGGTAGCCCGCATCTTTACCGGCGCTCCGATTCCGCCGGGTGCGGATGCCGTGGTCATGCAGGAGGATTGCTTGGAAGTGAATGGCAGCGACCCTTCGGCGCCAGCCATACAGGTGCAGACCCAAGCCCAAGTCGGCCAATGGATACGCCGCCGTGGCGAGGACGTGATGCAAGGGGCTACGGTTTTGCACGCGGGTTTGCGCTTGGGTCCTGCCGCTCTTGGTCTGGCTGCCAGCGTAGGTTTGGCAGACTTACAAGTTGCCTGTAAGCCACGCGTCGCTTTGTTTTCAACCGGCGATGAATTGGTGATGCCGGGCACTATGGCACCGCAGGACATGCCAGCGGGCTCCATCTACAACTCCAACCGATTTTTTCTGGCGGCGTTGCTGCGCCGCATGGGCTGCGAGCTAACGGATATGGGTATAGTCCCCGACCGTTTGGATGCCACCGTACAGGCATTGCGTGATGCGGCGCAAGCGCATGACCTGGTGCTGACCAGTGGCGGCGTGTCGGTGGGCGAAGAAGACCATATCAAACCGGCAGTCCAGCAATTGGGCCACCTGGACCTTTGGCAAATCGCCATCAAACCGGGTAAGCCTTTTGCGCATGGACGCGTAGGGGATGCGCACTTTATCGGCCTGCCCGGTAACCCGGTGTCCAGCTTTGTGACCTTTTTGTTGCTGGTGCGTCCGTTTTTGCTGCGCATGCAGGGTGTCCAGGACGTGTCCTTGCCCAGCCTGGCCCTGCGCGCAGACTTTGATTGGCCGCGTGCCGACCGGCGGCAGGAGTTTTTACGCGTCAGGCGCAATGCTGCAGGTGGCCTGGACCTGTTTGCCAACCAGAGTTCCGGCGTGCTGACCTCGGTGGTCTGGGGCGACGGATTGCTGGACAACCCACCGGGTCGCACTATTGCGCGCGGGGACACGGTGCATTTCATCGGCCTGCCCGATTTGATGGGCTAAGCGCGTGGCGGCGCATCGCATTTACATTTAGCGTTTATGCACATCACCCTTAAATTTTTTGCCAGTATTCGCGAGACCATGGCAAGCAGCGGCCAGGCATATGAAACCCAAGCGCACACCCTGGGCCAGCTACGCGACGAATTGGTAGCAGGCGGTGGTCCTGCGGCCCTGGCGCTGGGGCGTGACCGCGTACTGCGCATGGCACTCAATCAAACCTTGTGCGAGGAAGGTGCGGCATTAATGTCGGGTGCAGAAGTCGCATTTTTCCCGCCTGTCACGGGCGGATGAACATGGCTTTTGCGGCGTACTTTTTGATTCGCGGTACTTCAGTATGAGTGCGTCGCCTGCGTCTGCGCAACATGATCGCGCGGTCCGTGTGAGGATTCAGACGGCCCGTTTTGACGTGTCCGCGGAAATCGCCGCGTTGCAAGAAAACGACCCGCGTATCGGAGCGGTTTGTACTTTTTTAGGCAGCGTACGCGACCGCAATGTGCATGATGCGGCCCACGCTGGTAGCGTGCAAACCCTCGAGCTGGAGCACTATCCTGGCATGACAGAAAAATCCATCGAAGCCATGATTGACGAGGCCCACCAGCGCTTTGATATTTACGGCGTGCGCGTAGTGCATCGCGTCGGCCTCATGCATCCGACCGAGCCGGTGGTCTTAGTCGCTGTGGCCTCAGCCCATCGCGGGGAAAGCTTCAAGGCCTGCGAGTTTGTGATGGATTACCTCAAAACCCAGGCCCCTTTTTGGAAAAAAGAGCAAGGTCTTGAGGGCGCGCACTGGGTCGATGCCCGCGTTAGTGATGATGCCGCTTTAGCACGCTGGGGTATCCACAAACCCAACGCTTGAAGGCACAACAGCCAGCCACAGCTGCCTCAAATCAATGGGTGTAGATTTTCTTTTGCGTGCGCCGCGCTGGTTCGGCTTCAGCCGCACTTTCTTCATGGTCCGGTGATTCCACAGGGTCCAGCCACTGGGAGCGGTGCACTGCTTGTTGTAGCAAATGCAGCAGGCCGTGCACCATAAAGGACTGCAAATTGAGGGTGCAGGTGCGCGGCTCTTGTCCCTCATCGCCGCCGTCTTTGATCACCAATTGCGTCAGGCCGTTGGCATGCAAATGGATAGTGACCTCGGTCACCAGCATGGGCAATTCGCCCAGGGGCAGTGCTGTGGTAGTGTTGGAATACGGCGTTTGCAAATCGGCTTTTTGCAAGAAATCTTCTTGCTTGAGATCGACCAAAATTTTGCGTGACGCCTCATCGGCCAAGGTGACGGCCGGGTCTAGAGCCTCGATTCGGGACACCGCGGTCATCAGCGGTTCCACCAACTTGACGCCAATGCGGCGGGTCAGCCATAGCCGCACCTCTTGCTCCTGCACCGTTTTTACCCGAACCAGCAGGCGGTCCTGTCTTTCGTCATACTGCACATTGAGCTGGTGGATGTTCATTAGCTTGATTTTAGTCAGGGCTGGCGGCTCTGTGCTGCTTGAAAATGCAGCACCGGCCCCAAGCTAAGCCCTAACTGAGGATGCCTTATGCGAATTGATAAATTAACGACCAAGTTCCAAGAGGCCCTGGGTGAAGCGCAGAGCGCAGCGCTGGCCCAGGACCATGCCTATATTGAACCGTCCCATGTGCTGGGCGCCATGCTGCGCCAGGATGATGGCCCCAAGGCTTTGCTGCAGCGCGCGGGCGTTAACGTCCCTTCGCTGCTGGCCATGGCCGACGCTGCCGCGCACAAGCTGCCCCAGGTACAAGGCCAGGACCAGGTGCAGGTAGGTCGTGAGATGGTGAGCCTTTTGCAAGCCTGCGAAAAAGAAGCCTTGAAACGCGGTGACCAGTATGTGGCCAGCGAGCTATTTCTGGTGGCATTGAGTGAGGCCAAGTCCGAATTTGCCAAACAGGCGCAGGCCATGGGCTTGAGCCGCAAAAGTCTGGACGCTGCTATTTTGGCCGTGCGCGGCGGGCAGGGCGTGGACAGCGCTGATGCCGAAGACCAGCGTGAGTCCCTGAAAAAATACTGCGTCGATTTGACCGAGCGCGCGCGCGCTGGAAAGCTCGATCCGGTCATTGGCCGGGACGACGAAATCCGCCGCGCTATCCAGGTTTTACAACGCCGCACCAAGAACAACCCGGTGTTAATTGGCGAGCCCGGTGTCGGCAAAACCGCCATCGTCGAAGGTCTGGCCCAGCGCATCGTGGCCGGTGAGGTGCCTGATTCGCTCAAAGGCAAGCGCGTGCTATCGCTGGATATGGCCTCGCTGCTGGCGGGTGCCAAGTTCCGCGGTGAGTTTGAGGAGCGGCTGAAAAACGTTTTAAAGGACCTGTCTAAGGACGAGGGCCAGACTATTGTTTTTATTGACGAATTGCACACCATGGTCGGTGCCGGCAAGGCTGAAGGCGCCATGGATGCTGGAAATATGCTCAAGCCCGCCCTGGCGCGCGGCGAGCTCCATTGCGTGGGCGCAACCACGCTGGACGAATATCGCAAATACATTGAAAAAGACGCCGCACTAGAGCGGCGTTTTCAAAAAATCCTGGTCGGCGAGCCGACGGTGGAAGCCACCGTCGCGATTTTGCGCGGCCTCAAAGAGCGCTACCAGGTACACCATGGCGTCAACATCACGGACCCGGCCATCGTGGCCGCTGCGGAGCTGAGCCATCGCTACATTACCGACCGCTTTTTGCCGGACAAGGCCATTGACCTGATTGATGAGGCCGCCGCCAAGATCAAGATCGAACTGGACTCCAAACCTGAGGTCATGGACAAGCTAGACCGGCGATTGATTCAGTTACAGATCGAGCGGGAGGCGGTGAAAAAGGAGAAAGACGAAGCTTCTATCAAGCGCTTTGAGCTCATTAACGAGGAGATCAAGGCCTTGCAGCGCGAAATCGCCGATCTAGACGAAATCTGGAAGGCCGAAAAAGCCACGGCCCAAGGGAGTGCCCAAATCCGGGCAGAAATTGATGTCTTGCGCCAGCAAATTGAAACCCTGACGCGTAAAGGCGACCTCACCAAAGTGGCGGAGTTGCAATACGGCCAGTTGCCCAGTTTGGAAAAACGCCTGAAAGAGGCCCAAGACACCGAGGCAGGGCGGGCCAAAGGGGGCGAAGGAGCGCCACCGCAACTGCTGCGCACCCAGGTCGGTGCCGAAGAAATCGCCGAAGTGGTGGCACGCGCCACCGGCATCCCTATTGCAAAGCTGATGCAAGGCGACCGTGAAAAGCTGCTGCTGATGGAAGAGCGACTGCACCAGCGCGTGGTGGGCCAAGACGAGGCGATTGGCGCCGTAGCCAATGCCATACGCCGCTCACGTTCGGGTTTGTCGGACCCCAACCGACCCACGGGCTCCTTCCTGTTTTTAGGCCCTACCGGCGTGGGCAAGACCGAGTTATGCAAAGCTTTGGCCGGTTTTTTATTCGACAGTGAGGACCATTTGATCCGCATGGACATGAGTGAGTTCATGGAGAAGCATTCCGTCGCACGCTTGATTGGGGCGCCGCCCGGCTACGTGGGCTATGAGGAGGGCGGCTACCTCACCGAAGCCGTGCGCCGCAAACCCTACAGCGTGCTCTTGCTGGACGAAGTGGAGAAAGCGCACCCGGACGTGTTCAACGTGCTCTTGCAAGTGCTCGACGATGGCCGTCTGACCGATGGCCAGGGCCGCACCGTGGACTTCAAAAACACCGTCATCGTGATGACCAGCAATATCGGCTCGCAGTTAATCCAGAGTATGGTGGGCCAAGACCGTGAAGACATTAAAGACGCCGTCACGGGTGAATTAAAGAACCATTTCCGGCCTGAATTTATCAATCGTATCGACGAAACCGTGGTCTTCCACGCGCTGGACGCCGGGCATATAGCCAATATAGCCAAGATCCAATTGCAAACTCTGATGGGCCGCCTAGCGCGTATGGACTATGTGCTCGAGGTATCCGACGCTGCGGTGGCCGAATTGGCCAAAGTGGGTTTTGACCCTGTCTACGGCGCTCGGCCTCTCAAACGTGCCATTCAGCAGCGCTTGGAAAACCCGCTGTCCAAACTGTTATTAGAGGGACGCTTTGTGCCCAAAGATACCATCCATGTGGGCGTTGACCCCATCCGTAATCCGGGCCAATTTTCCTTTAGCGCCACCTAGCACTAAGGGTTAGCGGCGTTGCCGCTTGGCACGCGGCGGGCGCCGTCGTAGCGGCGCGCCCAATACGTCAAGCCCATATCTTCGACGCGCACCTCAGCTCCGGGCTTGGGCGAATGAATGAATTTTCCGTTGCCAACGTAAATACCCACATGGCTGAAGGCGCGGCGCATGGTGTTGAAAAACACCAGGTCTCCTGGCCGTAATTCGGATTTTTCAATCGTTTGGGTGGCCGCAGCTTGCTGAGCCGCGCTTCGTGGAAGCACTAAGCCAATCGTTTGCTCGTAGATGGCTTTGACGAAACCGCTGCAATCAAAGCCGCTTTCGGCACTGTTACCGCCACGGCGATAAGGCACCCCTAAAAAGCCCATAGCGCTAATCACCAGCCCGGACGCCTGGTTTTGCATGTGGGTTCCGGCCTCGCTGATGCGGTTCAGCAAGCCCCTTTCGGCAAGCAATTTACTCAAGTCCTCATTGTCGGGGCTTGTTTGTGCGGCACTGATCCCGCAGGAAAAGGCTAGGCAAAGGGCGACACGGGCAGAGTAAAGCATCCGCATAATATAGTCGAGCTAGCACCTGAAGTCAAATCAAATTTACTTTAAATATATACTATAAGCTATTGATTTATATGGTAATAAATATTCTATTTTAAGCTTTTTGGATATTATTTTGCTCGCTCACAAGTCGCGAGCGCTTTGGCCGGTCACTTGTGGGGGCTTCTGCTTTATGGATCCGGCGCGTCTATGGCGGCGCTCTCGCGACTGGTTATGCTCTGGCATTTAAGTCACCGGAAAGCTTGCCCATGTTGCTCGATGTTGAAGAAAGCCACTTAGTGCTGGTGGACTATCAGGCGCGTTTGATGCCCGCTTTGTTCGATGCGCCGCAGGTGATGGCTAACGCCGTGCGTTTGGCCAACCTGGCTGCGCTAATGCAAGTTCCTACGGTGTTGCTGGAGCAAAGCCCGGATCGTCTGGGGCCGACCGCCGAGCCTTTGCTGCAGTCAACCCAGACACTGGCGGCCTTAGGCCTGCTACGCAGCTTGCAGAAAACGCATTTCAGTGGGGTGGAGGATGGCTTGTCAGCGTTATTGCGGCCGCCGGCCAAGCCTGCTGCTGGCAATGCGCGCAGCCTGCCCAAGCATTTGCAGAAACCGGCGCAGGAACAAAACGCGCGCCCGTCCGTCGTACTGGCGGGTTGTGAGGCGCATGTCTGCCTCCTGCAAACCGCCTTGGCATTGCTGGAGGACGAGTTCGAAGTATGGGTGGTGACCGACGCCTGCAGCTCGCGCACCGAGCGCAACCGCGATGCGGCCTTTGACCGGC
>Ga0136641_1000124_pt1 | contig 31144 bp, 30 predicted proteins | sample EliLak1302023Y_FD_115312 | JGI IMG/M metagenome (GOLD analysis project Ga0136641, IMG submission 115312) | Freshwater microbial communities from Elizabeth Lake, Yosemite National Park, California, USA - 13020-23Y | ecosystem: Environmental > Aquatic > Freshwater > Lake ...
GGGTCTAGGTTCTATAGGATATATTTCAAGTACCCAGTTGACTAGTTCACTTAGAGGACTTGCCACACTTGGATATATTTCGAGTGCACAACTTGCATCAACTATACAAAATTTAGGACAAATTTATAACTCGACCACTTTAGTTGCAGGCACAAACATTACCTTTAGCTCAAATGCTAATGAAATAACCATTAATGGCAGTGCAGGAGGCGGTGGCATTACTACAGCCAATCTTACGAGTACAGTAGCGGGTCTCGGATCTTCACGATATGTATCGTCATTTAACAATTTATCCACTTTTTCTACAAATCTTTCACTCTCTTTTAATACAGTCGCGGCAGTGATTAGTTCTCTGACAGTAAGCAGTCTTACATTTAGTTCGGGCGACGGATACCTTAATTCTTCTGATGTAAGGGCTTGTTCTTTGAGCACCCTGGTTGTCTATGCTTCATCGGTGAATGCCACAAAATTTGTGGGAGACGGTTCACTTATAACAAACGTACCGAACTTGGGTGTCACATCAATTGGTGCTGGAACAGGAATTACTATAAATCAGACTACAGGTGCTGTTACGATTACAGCAACTGGAGCAACTGCAGGAACAGTGGTCGATGTAAATCTAACATCTACTATTTTTGGACTTGCGGGTTTCGGTTATGTTTCGACAACTGCTCTACGTAGCACTGTAAGAGGTCTTGGTACAAGTGGATATTTGAGCAGCTTTGCGGAGATATCATCTGCAAATATAAGTTCAGGGTCTCTCTTTTCATACTATGTATCGTCTCAGCAGATCGCGGCGTCCTCTATTCAAGCCAATAAGTTTATAGGCGATGGCTCTCAACTAACGGGTATAAATGCAGGTCTCGCAACTTCTGATCTCACAAGCACTACAAAGGGACTCGGATCACTGGGTTATGTTTCAACTCTCTCAGCATTTAATAGTGGAACTGTCTATTATTTGAATTGGTCACAGGCAGGTCCCACATATCCTTTCAAAGCTCTTCAACCTACAGTGACAAATGGCTCGCAGCAAAGTGATTCTATTACAGTAAGTGCAGGGGCAAATACCGATGTAGTGATTCAAACATTTCAAACGTCTACAGTAGTCCCTTCCTTTATTTCAGCAGGCATTTGGGATTTGAATCTCTTTGTGAAGTCTGATTCATATTATACAAGTGTATACTATAAATTATTCAGACTCAATGGTGGAACATCAACACAAATTGGAGTGAACAGCTCGTCGATTGGAATTTCACCAGCCGACGGAACTACAATTGTTCAAGTTGTTGTATCAATCGCAGTCCCTTATACTCCCTTAAGTTCAGGTGATACTCTCTATATAGAACTCCATGGTGTAAATAAGGATATAACAACTTCTCACAATATCACTATATATTATGAATATAGTACCTATTCACATTTACATACAACATTCTTAGACAGCGTGACTGAATTATCAACCATCAGTGGCTTAGGTTCTTTGGGCTATATTTCTACAGCAAGCCTCATATCCTCTGTAGCGGGTCTCGGTACATTTGGCTATCTTTCATCCGCCGCGGAACTCATCTCATCAGCGCAACTTACATCATCACTAGTAGGTCTAGGCTCAATGACATATATAAGTAGTTTTAATACACTTTCAAGTTTAAATATCAGCAGCGGCTCAATCTTTACGGGCATTGCGAGTACAACTGAAACAAATGCAGGTCGTCTCAACTTTGGCACACTTTACAATAATGGCGTTCAACTGGTAGATCGATATGGAAATTTTCTATTTACTTTTCAGACACTGTAGTAGATATGCAAATATATATTAAAACATTAAATAATACTATAAGTCTTCAGGTAGACTCAACTTATAGTATTAGTAAACTAAAAAAAATACTTTGCGATAGAGAAGGTATTCCGATTACTGAGCAACGTCTGATCTATTCTGGAAAACAGCTTGAAGATAAGAAGACAGTCGCTTACTATGATATACAACAAGATAGTTCTCTTGATTTACTCGGGCGTTTACGTGGTGGTCGTAATGATTTATCAATAACATTTGATAATAACTTTTCCTTGACAATTACATCTATTGGTGTATTAACTGCTCAGGTAACAGGCACATATACCTTTGGTCCTGCAAATGTTAATAATTTTACCTTAAAAAACCAATTAAGTTCTGTTCTAAGTGAAACTGTACCTGGTATAACAGGTTCCTACGAGGTTGGTAGTGGAGGCACTTTTACTATTACATTTACTGTTACTGTAACAAATAGTTCATTTCAATCATATTATAAACAATTAATGCGGTGTGCTTTTTTTATAGAAACTGTATCAGTAGCTGTACCTGCTCAAACATCAACTGTTGTAAAATATTTATTCATACCTAATTCTTCAAGTAATTTATTATTGACAGAAAATAAGATAAAATCAATTACAGGAGTGGATATTTCCTCGCAATACAAATCTGTCATGTTACCTCCCATAACAACAGAAAAGGCGAGGGGAACAATTCTACATTTTAAAGTAACAGCTAGTAGTTCACCCTATATATTTCAAATTATACCTTATATTCAAGGTGGTGCGCCCGCGGTATATACACTCTATGATGATTTACCTAATTTTGATAGTACAATTGATCTTAATAATTCACCCCCATCACCTACAACTGCTTTACTTTATCTTGATACTGTAAATATGGTAATTTCACTTATATCGGATGGGATAGAATGGAGAATTTTAAATTATTATGATGGTTCTCTTGTTATAGATTTATATTCTACAATTAATGCATTGCCTTATAGCAGAGTTGAAATAACATCTCAAAATGTTGTTTTATATTACACAAATCTAGTTACAAATATATGTATTTTTCCATCTACTGTTTCTTATTATTTAGTAAGATATTTAACAATTTCTAATTCCACGCCAAATAATGCTACATATAGTATTTTTTTTCCAAACGCGGTAAATTTAGATAATAAAGAGACATATGGTACTGCTTATTGTAAAATATCACTTCCACTAAGTGCAAATTCAATCAAATCTATTATGTTTATGTCTACCCCTTCTGGATATCTTATTTTAGGTACAACATCATATAGAGATGTTACTGTAGATACTACTACAAGAGATTCTACAGCCTATACCTTATTATCAAAAAATATCACATGCGCATCAGTTGCAGTAGATGGACAATTAGACTGTGAGATAACCGCTGTAACTAATCTTACAGAAGGATTCTCTAAATTATCTATATTAAAAGGAAGGAGAAATAATAATCCTAGTTTTACAACAAGTATTCATACACCCCAGGGTGATACTGCATCAAAAATTATTTTTGACGGAAATATGAACACGAGTATAACATTTCCTCAAACTAATAAACCTTGCTTATGGCTTTCTGCATTTTATAGTGAAGTTACAAATATTTTACCTATTAATTATTATAGTGGACTCGGTCCCAATTTTGTTAGTTATCCTGATCTCGGAACTGGTGGTGGAGGTGGCGGCGGCGGCGGCGGCGGCGGGGGCGGAGGGGGCGGCGGGGGCGGCGGCGGCGGTGGCATATAAGCTCAAATCCAAATAGGTTTTTCTCTCCTGGTATACTGAAGCAGACCTCGGTCACCCTTAGAGCCCCTATAGTAAGCACGATATCCTTCCACAGGATCTTCGCGCTTATATTCATCATACATCGCTTGAACAAACTCTTCTTGATCAAGCGCAGTATACTCTGGAACATTTTCATAAAGCCACTTTGCATGTTCTTCGCAGGAATGGACCTTCCCATAGCGAAACGTGTATTCCTCTGCTAAGGCTAGAGCCAGTTCCGCCGCCCACAAGTAGTTACCTTGTGATTGACGAACCCAGACAGCACAAGGATGATGAATGTGTGCAGGACGGAATCCAGGTTCCAAGGGACGACTAATCGACTTGGGTGCGGTCAGCATGCTCTCAGGGACGGAAAGTTTCTTCTGCTCTTCCGCAATTTTGACGGAATAATTGTGTTTTAATAAACCAGGGTACGCCCAAATCCAATGTGCAGTATAGAGAAGTTGACATGCTTCAAGAAGCATCTTAACTACATGTTTGTCGGCATGTGCCTCAGCTGCCAACCGAGGGTCGTAATTGAGGGCGAATAGATTCATGGTGATAAAGTCGGTGCAGTGTGCTCACTTCAATTTTACCACACCTAAAACACGACAGGAAACCCCTCTCTCTTCCCTAGCTCCTTGGCAAAGTCCTCCAGCTTCCCGCGCACAATCGCTGTCGGTCTGTAAGGAAACGGGCACAAGTATACAGCATTTGACCACGGACCTGCTCTCGGATACGCAAGATGAAGTATCATCTCGCCACTGACTGTCTTCAGTAAGTTCTGTCCATAACTGATTTCAGCGCAGTTCACATTGAGAGCTACATGCCGTTTCTGTTCTACAGTTACCGCCTCGGGATAATCTTTCTCAACGCCCTTAAGAAGTTCCTTAAAAAAGGCATAATAGTCAATACGCCGCCACAGAGTTGCCTGGTATGTAAATACCATATCATCATTATCAGAGAGAATCTTCCATACCTTATTAGAATTGTACAGTGGATCTTCCTTGGCAGGTCCAGGGCAGGGGCTCAATCGTAGACTCGCCACATTGCGATCCATATCTAAAATAGCACATGCCTCTTCCAACATATCATACATCGGCTCTCTGTCTAAAAGAAAGTCATCCTGCAAGGGAAGAACATACATAATTTCAGAAGGGAGACCACGAACTCCAGCTGCACGTGATTCTAAAAATCCACTATTATCGGCAGATAGAACAACCAGTTCCACACCGAACTCCTTCACTAAACGCCGACAAATCTCGTGTTCGGGTACCTCTGTTGCAAGAAAGATTCTCCATTTTAGCTTTGGGGCATACCGCCGAAGTAGCGCAACCTGTAAAATCAATATAGAATAATACTTTGGGGTGCTATTGATGAGAATACAGACATCGTCTCGCTCCATATACTTAGGAGAGAGAGAACCGTTTAAACGACAATCGCAGAGAATTTGCAGAAGATGTATGGCAGAAATCCGAAAACTGGAAAGCCTATTCGGCTCATAAAATCCGAATCATCGATCTGGAAAAATCAAAAGACTCTTGTTTGGTTACGAGAGTCACTTAATAAAAAAAATATGGATCGCTGGGAAACAGTCTGTGTGGGTCTTACAGAACTTAATGCTGCTAAATCTGCAAATATTCGTGTTGATGCCCTTATTCTCTCAGAAAATACGAAGGAAGAGATTCAGTATTTGAAACAACGTCATTTGCACGGAGCGACCATGATCTTCCTCTCAAGGGGAATTGTTCCTATAATGGGAGAGTCGACATTTACGAGTCTTCAGCTGCGCAATGTAGTTTGTCTGGAAGAAATATTTGACGTTTTTCCTTTTGTTGGACCCAAGTGGAATGGCACACAGGCGGATGCAGTTCATCTGGTCGCCCTCATCCTTCGTAGTCATCGTATTCTTGGTCTTTCCGAAGAGCAGTTGTTCCAGGATCGCGTCGCTTTTACGAGACAGGTGGGGAATCTCATAAAATTGCTGCCACAGTCTACACAGCCGCCTGAACTCTGGTTTTTGACCCAATACTATAAGCCGAACAACCTTCAAAGAGAAAAGGAAATCAAGAAGTGCCTTGAATTGAACCTACAGATACCGCTTATTGATAAGGTTATTCTGCTAAATGAAAAAAAATATGATTTGCCGAAGAGTGAAAAGCTACAACAAATTGTACACGGGAAGCGCCTTACATATGCCGCAGTGATCAAGTGGTATCAAGAGAATGCCCCTGTGAATACAATTTGCGTGTTTGCAAACTCTGACATTTACTTGGATGACTCGTGGAGCCAGGTCTGGACAACCAATCTTGAGGATAAGTTTCTTTCTCTTTTGCGTTATGATGTACAAAAGGACGGTAAGCCGCCCGTTCTCTTTGGTCCGCGTCCCGATTCACAAGATACATGGGTTTTTCTATCGGATTCCCTGAAAACACGAGAATTTACGTGGAAGGATCTTGAATTTCCGTTTGGTCAAGCGGGTTGCGATAATGCGATTAATGTGGAGATGCTAAAGAAGAAGTTTCTCGTTATCAATCCAGCCCTATCATTGAAGACACATCATTTACATACAAGTGAGGTGCGAAATTATGATCCATCAAATGTCGTTGATAAGCCTATGTATTTTTACGTGGATCCGACGGGAATTCATGATATGGAGCCACTGACCGATATGTCCAAGCGCACGATCTATAAGGAAGAGGTAAAGCCATTTAGTCGACGAATCTCTTCAGTATCAGAAAAGAATCTAGATGTCTTCTGCACAATGTTGGCAAAACAGGAAACCTATAAGTTTGAACGTCTATCGGCTAATGAAACCACAGATACTGAACCAATCAGTATTTACAAGCATGAGAATTGTTTTCACACGGTTGAAGGACTTTCATTTGACACGCGGCATATTTACGTTGGTAAGACAGAAACATCGAAGAAAGCGTGGTCTGAGGCGCGTATCAGTCCGCTCTCACCATCATTTTATGTAGAGAAAACTCTCTGTGCGCATCTTCCACAGGAAGTTCTCAGTACGCCTGAACTTTATATGTTACATTATCTTTCTAAGATCCTCGTACTTAAGCGAGAGGTGGGATCGGGTGAATTCTGGTCACCTCAAAAAGACCAATTCGTGGAGGCACTTCAGATATTCAAGTGGGAAGATACTTCTAGTGTACCTGTTCTACCTATCGCGCCACAGGCACAAGCCTGGTGTAGAGAAGTCTACCAGTGGGCTCCTCGAGAGTCACAGTTAGTTCTAAAGGAGCAGGTGGATGCACTGCGGTCTGCTCTTTTTGCACCATGGGTCCCTGAACCCAAGGAGGATGCCCACTGGGTCATTGTGACAGATTCATTTTGTGATGCCTCATGGGTTACACAGTTAGAGCAAGAAACCGAAAATGTGAAGTTTCAATATATTTACATAGGCAAGTCAAGCACAGTCAATATCTTAGGAAAGATGCGGGGCGCGGCAGGTATGATCTTCAGAGGTGGTCCAAAATCTGATGAGAAGTGGGCAAGTGCCTGGATGCTACCGCGTGGTGCCACGGTGATAGAAATCCAAAACGAGATGGAACAGTCAGGTGATGCGATTCATATGGCGGGCGCATGTGGTCTCAATTACAGGTTAGTCTCTATCCCAAGAGGTAAAACAGATTTTGTTCAGAACGAGTCAATTAGACTCGTCGTTGAGACACTCCAGCCATCTATAATTGACGAATCACTGCCGGTCATTTACATGCCCAGGAAGTCACTCACAGGTTTCTATGAGCACGCGGGTGATTCATTCAGAGAACTGGTCAGGCTTTGGGCTGAGAAGAAGTATGTCCGCATTGAGGAACACCCGACAGCGGTACAGATCTGGTTGAACGCCGTGGGTGATACACTCTTGTATGATCGCCCAACCTTAGAGTGGCTACAGGCTGCACCATCCGATGAGCAGACATGGAAAAAGGCACTCTTTGGAAACCCGCCGCCGCAGGGTGAGGACTCCTCCCCGTGGATCTTCTGGGCAAGAAGACCCGAACTCCTACAGGAGCTTGTCAATGATGGCGAAGGCACCAAGGGATATAATCAGCGTAAGCATCTGCTTGTCTTCTATGGAAAGATTGAGAATAAGGTTCAGGAACGCCGTCGCGTCGTCCACGACTGGGAGCCAGCCTGTACAGATTTTATTATGCCTAAGGGTGGAGAGTATAAGCTGACGCACTTTCAGTATTTAGAAAAGCTGGCAGATGCAAAGTTCGGTTTGTGCCTAGCAGGTTATGGTAAGAAGTGCCATAGAGAAACAGAGTGTATGGCACTGGGAACAGTGCCCGTGGTAGCTCCCGAGGTAGATATGACAAATTATGCTGATCCACCCATCGAGGGAATTCATTATTTCCGAGTTACCGATCCTGCTCAGGCAGATAAGATTACCGAAGAAACAACTGAGGAAAAGTGGCGTGAGATGTCGCAAGCATGCAGAGAGTGGTGGAAGAAAAACTGCAGTGTAGAGGGATCCTGGCTCTTAACGAAGCGCTTAACGGAGAGAATTAAGGTCTAACCCCTTGTCAAATGTCCGCCAAAGGATTTGTATTTGAAGACGTTATGGAGTTTATGCTAAAACTTCTTCAACCTGCATTTGAAAAGGAGGGATTTACTGTAACGATTCTGGGTGAGCAGCAGATTCGCGACAAATTCAATGAACAGTCGTTGAATGGTGTTGATCACTACTTTGAATTGAAAAGTTTTGATCAGCATTACTTGTTTTTAATTCAGGAAAAGTGGAAGATCGTTACAAATCAGCGCGAAGTCAGCCAGTTTTTGGACTGCTGTGCGAGAATAAAAGCGCGAATGCCAGAGTTTCATGGCAAACTCTTTCGGCTCTGGGTGACGAGGACGGAGCCATCAGAAAATGGTGCAAAGAGTTTGGAAGAAGGTGCAGCTTATGTTCTGCAGTCTACAACATCTATGACAATGTTAGCACAGAATGCTGGGCTGTTTATTTGTGAACTTCTCCATAGACGCGAAGCATCTCAAGAGATGTCTCTTAAGATGCCCTCTTATTTTATGTCAGATACACCCCTCGAAGCCAAGACACGTGATTTATTGGTAAAGGAATTGCCACCTCCTACGTACAAGGCATCGAAGGTCAAACTGACCGTGCGTAAACAAGAGGAGTAATTACAGTATATTCTTACTTATCTTACCTAATTGCAACTAACGATATGCGGACGTCTAAAGTGAATTTAATTGTGCTAATGAAGTATACTATGGATGTCGTTGTTGCGATCCTTGTTAAGGATAAAGAGGCAACCTTACCGACCTTTTTCAGCTGTTTATTAAATCAGACCTTTCCTAAAGACAAAACTAGACTGTACATACGAACAAATGATAATACTGATAAAAGTGAAGATTTACTCAGAAACTTTTTAGTTGAACATGGACCTAAGTATAAGTCAATATTCTATGATGATATACCGGTTTCAGAGAATTTAAAAAACTATAAGAATCATGAATGGAATGTTGAGAGATTTAGAATTCTAGGAAAGATTCGTCAAGATTCAATAAACTATGCGCTAGAAAATAATGCGCATTATTTTGTCATAGATATTGATAACTTTATAGTACCATCGACCTTATCTGATATGGTCGCAGTTGCATCACTTGGGGTGATTGCCCCGATGCTCGTTACAAAAACTGCTTATTCAAATTATCACTCAACTATTGATAAAAATGGTTATTGTGGAACAGGAGATGAATATCTCAAAATTCTCAATAAGGTCATAAAAGGTTGTATTGATGTACCCGTCGTCCATTGTACTTATTTTGTGGCAAATCATATCCTAGATAAAGTATCCTACAATGATGGAAGTTCTAGATATGAATATGTTATATTTAGTGATGTTCTTAGAAAACAAAAAATCCCTCAATACATTGATAACCGCAAAGATTATGGTCGCATATCTTTTGCTACGACTGCTGAAGAATTTGATCTAGATTGGGCGATTTATAAGAGTATTTTTTGATAAAGCAATAAAAATTGATGGCACCTAAACAAGCATCCTCAGCACACCCATCCAAAATGACAACACAAACAGACACCGATAAGTGCCCAATTTGTATTAGTTCCTACACAAGTACCGTTCGCCAAAAGATAACGTGTCCCTACTGTCCGTCTGCATCCTGTCGCTCTTGTACACAGCAGTTTCTTTTGAGCAGCCTCACTGAGCCGAGTTGTTACACCTGCAAGCGCGAGTGGAATCGTGAATTTATTGATCTGAACTGTACAATGGCGTTCAGAAAGGGACCTCTGAAGCTTCACAGACGCAAAATTCTTGTTGATCGAGAGAAGGCTCTGCTCCCATCGATGCAGATCTATGTTGAGGCGACAGTAAACAGAAACAAGGTATCGGCTGAAATAAATGAGATAACACCAAAGCTTAATGCAGCAAATATAGAGAAGATGAACCTAAATCGTCTCTTCACTCTTTCGCAGACAGAGGAGCAGTTTGATGAGAGGCGTAAACAACTTCTACCTGCTACAATACGTCACGCTGAACTTGATCTTGATTACAGAATGAAGCGTGCCATTTATGATCAGCATGTTGCTATCTTAGAGGGACGATCAACGGCAAAAATCCCACCGCGGCAGTTTATCATGAAGTGCCCTGGTTCAGCAAGAGCAGGAGCTGAGTCATGTAGAGGCTTCTTAAGTACGCAATGGAAGTGTGGTACATGCCAGCTCTTCTATTGCCATGACTGCCATGGTCTTATCGGTACGATAAAGGAAGTTCCTCATATCTGTGAAGAAGCAGCAAAGGCGACAGCCGCGATGATTCAGAAGGAGACGAAGCCGTGCCCAAAGTGTGGCGTTCGTATTACGAAGATTGATGGTTGTGATCAGATGTGGTGCACCGAATGTCACACAGCATTTTCCTGGAACACAGGTCAGGTTATTACACACCGCATCCACAATCCTCATTTCTACGAGTACCAGAGACGAATCAACAATGGTGCGCCGCCGCGGGAGGTGGGTGACATACCATGTGGTGGTCTCCCAGACTACTATTCACTTTCAAGGAATCTTACAAAGTATACACAACAGCTACAGCTTGCACTACCAGAAAAAAAAATAGATCTGCTTCATGCAAAGCACGTCAATCTAGTATATTTCATTCATAGGTCACTTATGGATCTCACAGATGTGCGCTTGCCACAATATCCTTATGTGCGCATTGCAAACGCTAATCGTGATCTTAATGTTGCATATCTTATTGGAGATATTACACAGGACGCCTGGGCAAAGTATCTTGAGCAGGGAGAGACAAAGTTTGAGAGAAAACGGGAAATTGGTATGATTCTTCAGACCCTTGTCCACGTTGGTTCGGAAAAGATGACAGAAATATCAAACTTACTACAGGCATCTCTACATAATTCGAAGCGAATCATAGCGATTCTCGACGAACTTGAGCAGTTGCGTGTATTTAGTAATGAGGCGCTAAGAAAGAGGGGTAAGGAGATGGGAATCGTTGTTCCGCAAATTTCTCCCGATGAATGGCGCTGGTCTATGACGCGTCGTGAGGTGAGAAAGACTACAACAAATGACGCGTCTACAATAGTTTCAGATGATGAGGTTGAAGTCATTCCTAGGACTGCTACGAGGACAAACACCTAAACTAGAAATACGAAAACTCTTAGAAATGCGGATTGCCTTTTGTGTAGCTCTGAAAAATCGTTGTCGCAATGAGGTGTATCCAGAGGATTCACGTCAATATATCAAACATTTTTTAGACAAACTGACTGTCTCACCGTTTCCTTTGAATGATTTTGAAAAAACTGATACCAAGATTGTTCTCACTCTTTTTCCTAAGATGGTAAGATCACTCGTCGCTCAAAAGAAACCTACTGACGATTGGGTCTTAGTGGTCACTGATTTCGGAAGTACAGATGCAAACGTAGAGGAGATGCTTACAAAGGAAATCGGTACTGCTATGCCTTTCCACGTTCACACTGAGACAGAATGGAAGTTTTTTGATCGTGGTGGCGGTCTGAAGAAGTCTGCGCAGATCGCTGAGGAAAAATTCCATGCGGATGCAGTGTTCTTTTGTGATGCCGATCTTATCTTCCATGAACGTCATGTCTTTGACGAATGTTATAAGGCTCTTAAAGAGAACAAGTTCTTTTATCCTATCTTTTTTGCCTTTGCTGATACCTGGCACATGGATGGATTCTGGCGCGACACTTCTTTTGGCAATTTCGCAGGAACTCTTGCTGAATATAAGAAGACAGCAGGATGGAAGCACAATATCAGTTGGGGATGGGAAGACAGAGATCTTGCTGATTCTATTCCCAAAGAAAAAAAGGTACGCATGCCAGTCAGTGGTTTTTGTCATCAATGGCATCCAATGGTTTGGGAATTTCGCGTTGCCGAGTACCCAGTAAAGGAATATCTATTTAAGGGGGCTGCTGTCTCACACTTACCGATAGAATTAAATACATAAAAGTTTTTGATCTTCTACGAGTGACATCCAAAATGCAAGATGTAGTTTTTTGAGGTTAAACTCTTTAGTACTGAATGAGCGGACTGTTGTCTCCAGAAGTTCACGAGTGACCTCAGACCAATTCTTTACAATGAGGACAGGTAAGTCCGCATAGAGAGGATCTAATCCAGAACTTTTTACAATCGGAATGCAGCCGAGACAGAGTGCTTCCCACGTGCGGTGACAATCATAACCCCCGCCCTTTGGTGAAAGAACAAATGCGAATTGACTCTGACGATGCCAGGCTATAGCCCGCGGTGTATAATACGGGTCATAAAATACGATATCTTTTGGTAAGGTAGCAACAACCTCTTTACGATCGCCGCGATCTCCAATACCCCATGCACTATGATGGAAATTTGAATAACAAAGAGTATACCGAAGGGCAAAGGGCGCAGCTTCTTGAATAGCTCGCTCAAGCTCCTTCTCCTGATCGACAGGTAGGGCACCTAGACCCCAGGGGTGTTGTTCACCAATTTTAGAAAGTGTGTGATAATCAAGACCAATAGGTAAATGTGTCATCTTAGGGTGGGTAATCAGAAGATTTTGACAGAACCAGTGCTGGAGACGTTTATCGGCAATAAACGCCGCAAATTCATCTGTAGATAATGAACCATATGGCATATCATTATCAGAATCTCCACTCACTAGAACAAAACGATCGGTTATAAAAGGAAGTGTTTCCATGACAAACGTGCGAATGGCGGAATTACAGACATAGATTACAGAACCACGTTGAGTCTTTTTAAATTCATCCAACTCGAGATCATGACGACTACTTGCAGCAACGCGATTGTGAATATCCGTAGACTTAAAAAGCCCACGGCTACTTACATACTTACACTCGTTTTCCATGCTACGTTCATTCTTACTGAAATATTTAGACGGGTGCGTAGGGTATCTCGCGCCTAGCTATTTCACTCGCCTCTCTTACAGCTTCAAGTGTTAGTTCTACATCTCCCCGAACTTTCAAAATACTGACGACTTTCATTTTCAATTTGTTCAGTTGAAATTCGTTGGCTCTCGGATTTTCATTCCTTATGATCGTTGTCAGTTTTTCTATCCACGAAGAATCTGATACTCCATCGGAGGGAGGTATCCACATCTCGCCGTCGACCAGGTCGAAGAGATTATCAATAAGTTCAGGGTGAATCTTGAAAAAATCCTTGTCGGGATTCGGTCTCTCACCAAACTTTCCCATAATTTTGTGAAGGGAAACGAGTTTTGTTTCTATATTCGTTACTGACTTTGCACAGACAACACTAAATGGATAGAGTAAGCCCTCTGTATACAGTTCAGCGGCTCTCTCGGTCGGTGTCTTTATCGAAGCTCCAACGAGCACATGTTCCGTGTACAGCGGGTTAGATAAGACAAAAATATAACCAGTTGACATCTAGTAAGAGAAAACTCTTTATTTAGAATTTTTTTACCAGGAATCCAACACCCCAGTCTGCAGGAGCATGGAATTTATGCACTTCAAAACATTCAGGCTTCATTGCGTCCAACCACGTATTAGGACCTGTATGGACAGCAATATCATGAAAACCAATAATACCACCCTTTCTTACAGCCGTTATCAAGTCAAGTTCCTTGCCGACTTGATAAATAGAATGAAGACCATCAATAAAAAGAAAATCAATTTCACATTTAAATGATTCGATTATTTTCTTAATAAGCTCCGTATTAGCAGAATCCATTCGTAAAATATGTATATTTTGTCCATGTTTATATACATATGATCTATCTTCAATATCAATACCAAGATATAGACAATTATCAGGTTTCTTTTGTAGAAACTGTAAGGTAGTGTTAGGTATACCAGGATTTCTCATAACACCGATTTCAACAACGAGTTTAGGTGAATCTAGTTTCTTGAAGAATTCAAGAACCCTTGATAAATTCATAGGGGACATTTCATCTTTTACAGCAACTGCAAACTTGTTCTTTCTTTGAACAGAAGCCTCATCTGGAAAGAACCATTCTTCTTTATCAATGGATTCGGATCCAAATGAAGGTGTATAGTTAGTAAAAGAATATATAGACGGTAATTTAATAACGTGCTGTGAATAATCAAAGAAAGATTCTTCAGACATTCTGAACTATTTTTCTTTTGTGGAAATTCTTTATGCGCGGTTTTTGTTTTTGTTTTTATTTTTTGATTGATATTTCTTTTGATTACGTTTCTTAGTATTTCTTTTACCGCTTCTGCGTCTAAGATATGTATTGATTACATTCTGTAAGGGTGAATAATCTGTTTGATCGGGATCTTCACTAAAGCCAGATCCAAATGGATTATTCTCTTGCTTAGCTATCTGAATCCAATGAGCTCCCTCTGCAACCATCTTATGGGGCATATCGTCGATAATCCATACTTTATTGGGATCTACATCATAGCCGACGACCCGACTTATTGTTTCAATATCTTTGATTGCGGCATTAGTTTTGTTACGCAGAGGATCATTTCTTGCAATAATGTAATCAAACTTTGCCTCAGATTCTTTTTCAATTGCATCAACTGCTTCATGAGGATGCGAATTGTTTGTTAACATCATAATTGTCCATACAACACCTGCTTTCTTTGCAAGATAAGCCTCTTTTAGGACGGCACATGCGCGTGTATTCAGACGAAACTTCATATCGTCAGCTGACCAAGCGTCATCTGAATACCATCCAACAAGTGTTTGATCCAAGTCCCAGACCAGGATAAGCCCCGAAGTCATTTATCAGTAACAATATTTATCCTTGGTATCGGAGGGAAGCTTTACACAGATGATCTTGCAGTCTTCGTAAAAAGTTGCCTTTGTTAGGTGTCCCTTTGGGATAACAAATACTTGACCAGTAACAATATTCAGATTATTTATACTCATGTATCCAGAGATAAGCACATTAATTTCATCAGCTTCCCTGTGTACATGAGCTGACCACTCTTCTCCTTTCTTGTGTTCTAGAATGCCAACCTCCACATTCTTTGACCGATAGGCTGAGGGCAAGAAATCACCGAGAAACCAACCACGCTTCATATCTGTCATCTGAGAAACACGGATGGGGTCCTTCTTCTGTAAGAAGTCATAATATGTCTTTGGTACACCGATTGAATGATACGTTTCGCCATCTCTCATAGGACAGATTGTAATTTGCTTACCCTTCTCAATTAGATAATTGTAGGAAGTGCTTACATAGTATTCGCCCGCATCGCGTACATTATTGTCAAGCATATTCTTTGCAGAAAGAATAAAATCAGAGCCGCGGCGCCAGTAATGTACACCTACAAGGGAGTGTTCACTGATGACCTGCTTCTCTCTGAATTCTGTGCATCGACCAGATGCATCAACCTTACAATACGAATTCTTATCAGTATCAGCCTTGTACGTGAGTACACAACCATCGACGCCCTCTTGAGAGCATATACGCAAAAACTCTGAAGAATCCCACTCCAAATACTGGTCGCAATTTGAAATCACAAGGGGATCGTCGTTATTGATATATGAAAGGGCAGCCTCATAGACAGATTCCACACAACCACCTGTGTAGCGTTCCAGGTAAAGTACAGTCGACGAAGGATATTTTTCCTTTAAGAAGGTATCTATCTTAAACATGGTATGATCTCTCTGAATGATAAAAATAAGGTTACCTTCCATGTGAAGACTATCGACCGCGCCCTCTATCATTGTCTTGCTTCCTTCAGAGGGTGATAGAGGAAGAAGAAACTTAGGTACAGTAAAACCTGCATCGAAGAAGCGGGATGACTTACCCGCCATAGGAATTACGATATTCATAGGTATTATAACTTTATTCTCCTCGCAACAAGTGTTTAGATCAACAATAAAAAAATTGAAAGTTCATACGTCAAATAGAAAGTAACCAAAATGAATAGCGAACTTCATGCACTTTTAGATGCATTTAAATTAACCATTACGAAGCCGTCATTTGTATATGTCGGCATCGGATCTTGTCCTCATGCGAGAACTCTTGAAGAGTATACAGAAAACTGGAATCAGATCCTGCCTGTCTTTGTGAAGGATGTGCTACGAAGTAAATTAACCCCTGTACACGTTCTCCATTTTGATCCAGCATTTGGATATCATAAGGAGAGGGTTGAGTTTGTAGACGCTTACTTTAAGAACACACGTCTCGGACTCGTCCGCATTCCAGAAACAAATACATGGTCAAATGGGCGGCTATCAGTTACACTTTCAGATAAAGCCTTTAATCATACAGATCAATTCCTTTCTGCCGAGAATTCAGATGATTGGTTCTTAGAGAATCTAGCGACACACTGTATCTCGGTCGATGCTAAGCTAGTTGTACAGGAATACACAGGAAAAGATCTCGATCTCGTTCTGAAGGCGGCATTCATAAAGTCCCCTTTTCAGAAGAAGTTCAAGGAAAATGTTCTATTCGATATAACATACGGAACCGCTTCTTCATGTCAGACGGATATGGCAACCTACAAACTATTATATGACGCTAGGGGAAATTTCTATAATCTTCTCTTGTATACACCCGCTGAACTCAAAGAATATATCGGATTTGACCCGATGATTGACACATATATTAAGATATATTTTACAAAGCAATACAACATGATTCTTAATAATTATCATGTAGATTATCGTCGCCGCACTCGTGGTGAGACGACTCTCTTTAAGAATGACCTCTACACGGACAGCTCAGAACCAGAGCTAATCATGGATCTTCTGCAGGCAGAACTCTGTGCTCTATTACCAGTGTTCAGGCAGTTGGGTGTTGTATCACGCGATAAGAATACGCAGCTTCATAGCTTATTTGAAACATATAAGTCCTATACGGGTAATAATCTTTATCGCTGGTATGATCTAGCGAAAGCAGTTATTGCGTAAATAATGTCTAAAGAAATCCGAATAAAACGTGTAGAATGTTTTTCAAGGTACGTTACTTTCTCAGGTCCACTGTCTCTCTTTTTGATGCCGCTGAGAATGTTGCTATCGGGCAAAGTGTAGGTAATCCCAAGGTTCGTAACGGCTGGGAGACGCCTGAACTTTGGGAGAAGGCAGGTTGCCGCATCGAGGGAGATATTGAATGGATGAAGACAGTCAAGGAAGGCGAGGTGACGATTGCCTTTCCCTGTGTAAATATTGACTTTGTGGGCGACGGCATCAGTCAGCTTCTCTGCCAGACCATGGGTGGGCAGCTCGACATCGACACGATCCGCGATTGCCATCTTCTTGATCTAGAGCTTCCCGAGGAGGTTGAGAAGAAGTATTTCCTGGGACCGAAGTTCGGCATTGAGGGAATCCGCAAGTTTACGGGTGCTACGGATAAGCCCCTGCTCGGTGGCATTGTAAAGCCGAAGGTGGGTCTCAACTCGGCTACGCTCTTGGAGGTTGTAAAGCAGCTTGTTGAGGGTGGTGTGAATTTCATCAAGGAGGATGAGATCATGGCAAATCCGTCCAGCTGCCCGCTCGAGGAGCGCGTTCCTTTGATCTGCAATTACCTGAAGGGCAAGAATGTCGTATATTGCTTCTGCATCAATGGCGACGCTGATGTCGTGCTGGAGCGCGCGAAGTACGTCGCAGCCCAGGGTGGCAATGGCATCCACATTAATTTCTGGTCTGGACTTGGAATCTACAAGCGTATCAGAGAGTTAGATCTTCCTCTTTTTGTACACTACCAGAAGAGCGGCATTACGATTCTCACGGATAAGCGTAATCCCTTTCATATTGAGTGGACAGTAGTGTGCAAGCTGGCGGGTCTCTGCGGTGTTGATTTTATCCATGCGGGTATGATCGGTGGATATTCAGACAATGGCAAGGATGAGATGCTCGAGGTGCTGAAGGTTCTACACAAGTACCGTGTAATGCCTGCACTCAGCTGCGGAATGCACCCTGGTCTTGTAGAGGCGATCCGTACCGAGATTGGGATTGATTGGATGGCGAATTGCGGTGGTGCTATCCATGGTCACCCGCAGGGCACTTTCGCGGGTGCGAAGGCTATGCGCCAGTCTATCGATAGAACGGGCGGGGCTGAATATGAGGCTGCACTCACGAAGTGGCCGCTTGTAACAAAGGTCTAAGCTTCTAGTTTCTGTACATAAAAATGTTTTCCTTCGAACGACTGTAGAGCGTTTCCATTATAAAAAAGAGGATCGTCTTTATTAATAGCGAACGGTTTATTGTTCATAACAAATGCCAGCCAAAATGCCGCCGTATCTCCATGAGTAAATTCATACGTTTCTTTCCAGTTGTTATTCAGGTCATAAAATGTCTGAACAACATCTCCGTGACGTGTCTTATCTATGTACACAACTCCTGTCTCAGCAGAAGATTCTTGCACTGGTTCCTTTGGTAGTTCATCATCATACAGATACTCCCATTCCTTGAAGAAGAAGGGGCTTTTCTTTGGAAGGAGTTTCTTGATGAAGGCTTGGCGCCCCCTATAGTAGCGAAGATCTTCCCATTTAGCGTCAGAGGACTCTTTCAGGTCATGAAATCTCCAAAAGGGAAAATCACGGAACATGAAAGATCCTGTGATCTTATAGTCAAATGAATTCTGTATAAGAGATGGATTTTGAAGGAGAGTTACATCAGCATCGCAGAAAATATAGTGATCGAATGAGCTGTATTTCGTAACAGGAGCCTTTACTTGATAGCCGCGCCAATGCGTAATACGATCGTCATACGTTAGCGTATTCTTGAGTGTGACATTTGGTATAGATGCAAAGACATTCCGCGCCTCAGCTGATAGTTCCTCACCGACTTCCCAGATTTCAATAGGATCTTGATATTGATGTTGTGTTCTAAGAGTGTATACGTTCCTCAGAGCCATTTGCTCATATCTCTGAGGAACTGGGATCGCAATACCTGTTTTCATATGAAATAATAAATGTTGTTTTATTTAGATAGGATCGTGCCTTGATGAATCATATCCATGATCAAAATCAAATAAGCGTATTTTTAAACCTACACTGTTTATCCAAACCCAGTGCATATATTCAGGATGAAAGATAACTCCCTTTCTACACATATCTTCCATGAAATGTATTGCGCTCGTAAATTTCATCATCGATTCGAAATTACCATATATCATCCCGTTTCCTATCTTACAGAAAGCATCTGGGTTTGTGTGGCTATTGTCCCATGTATATACATAATCTTTCAATGGAACTTCCAGGTGAATAAATGTCTTAGATGTTAGATCAGCTCTATACTGAACAACGATATCAAACTGAAAGTTGTGTTTATTTTGATAATCATATATCCTTAAAAATGCCTTATGATGATGGTAAAACATTGAATACGTATTAAACCGATTACGATTCATATTTGCAACTTCATGAATTCTCATCTGCGAATGATCAAAGTGTTCAATCCAGGGCGGATACACCGTTTCTTCGATATTTCTCTGATCTTCTTTTATATCCAGCGCCGAAAAGAACTTTTCAGTGTACGAATCACTCTCTTTTTGATTGAGAGAACAAAAATAAGTCGTATCGTAATTTTGTTTATACATCAGTAGGTGCTCGAGGCAATTCTCGTAGCCCTTTATTCTTCCCGAAAAGAAAATGGCAACCTTCATTTATAATGTATATCGTATTATTAATTGTACTAAATTACGTATGCTATATGATAAAAAACTCTTTATTTGTTGAGTTCGTTTTGTATTCATTGACGATTTCCTTGTTGTAGCATCCGCCATTCAGTATAATAAGGGCAGGACCAGTTGTTTCCATTAATTCTTTAAAAGATGAGCATACTATATCATAACCATATAAGTAAGAATTAAATTTAGAGGGATGATTATCAAGTAATCCATCTATTTTTGTATAGTCCAATCCATTAATAAACAAATATTGTGTTTGGTGTGAGCTTGGCCATATATATACAGGAATATCACCTTTGGTGGATAGTCTCTCATTCATGAGTTTAATTGATGTTTCAATACGATTAAAAAAGTTATAGACCAATATATCACAGTTGTTGTGAATTAGTGAAAGTGGAACGACCATATCATTTCTCTCAAAATGAAAAAACACAGCATGACTATCATATTTGTAATAGTTTACAAGTTTGAAGCCATAATTACTAAAGACAGCTGTTATGAAATCATTTTCCACGAAAAAACTATGTTCTAAGTTGAGGACATTCATATGCAGAATTTCTAAGAAGCTTTCTAAGTTTGGAAAATTTATATAGACATTACGTATTGTCTTGAGATCTTTAATTTTATTCATAACATCATGTGGGGTGTAGAAGTGTTCATATACGTGTGACATTACAAGGGTATCTTGGTTTATAAGATTACTATCAACTGTTTCAAAGAAAGAATCAATAATACTTCTCGACGCAGTATTTCCAAAATAAGTAGGATCAATTATAGTATAACTAGCAAGGCGATTTTTCTCTAAGAGTAGATCTGCTAGAAAACCGTTTCCAGCCCCAACTTCGACCACATCTTTCAGTCTAGTATTCTGGAAAATAAAATCTCTAAATGCCTTATTTTGTAGATGAAGTGAATTACTATAACATAATGCGTGACTTTTCTTATAAAGTAAATCAGGATTCGCTAAATATTTTACCTGATACGTATTGCACTCATTGCAGCGTTGAATATTAAAATTTACTGTCGAATATTCTTCCTTTTCAGAGAGATTATAGGACGCGACAGGTGTAGTCTTATCTTCACTGAATAAACAACTTAGTGAAGATGACTTACACCAGATACAACTTTTTCGTTCCATTTAGTCTAGTATACCACGCGTACTTTAAACTGTATCTAAAAAAAATCTTATATTCTATTTAATGGAGCCTTTCGTATGCGTGCATTTATTTGGCGGTCTTGGTAACCAACTTTTTCAATATGCTGCAGCAAAAGCAGTTGCAAAGAAAACCCCATGTAAATTACTTCTTAATAAAGAAACGAACAATGCTCACAATACAAATGGTCACAACTATGCGAAGGAGCTATTTACCGACGCAGAAGAAATAGAACTTCCTCCTCACCCTGACTATTTTTTAAGGTCAGTAGGTATTGTTGTCTATTCACAACCAAATGGATTTGAGCAATGGGATCCTAGTCAAATACAATTGCCCTGTATTTTAAAAGGTTATTTTCAGTTCTATCCTGCCCTTCAGAGTATTCTGCCAGATATAAGAACACGTATCATTCAAAATTTACATATCAAGAATCAAAATCCTAATCATGCATTCTTACATGTAAGGAGAGGTGATTATGTTGCAAAGTCGAATTTTCATTATTTGCAAGGAGAAGAATATTATACGAATGCCTATGCTAAACTGTGTGACCTGCGCAGGAATGTAGGTCCCCCCCAAATTCTCTTTGTATTTTCCGATGATATAGACTGGTGTAAGTCACAGACTTGGCTGCAGTTACCAGGTGTAGAATTTGTAGATGAAACGGATGAAGTAAAAACCTTGGCTAAAATGGTTTCATGTACAGGTGGTGCTATACTTGCTAACAGTACGTTTTCATGGTGGGCAGCCATTCTTTCAGATACACCTTATGTAGTCTATCCCACAAAATGGATCGCGCAAAAGGTAGAGTCTCTTTTTCCAGAGAATTGGGTTGCACTTTAGTAACTTAAATACAAGTTAAAATGTATTAAGAGCAATGTTAATTGATTTTAATACAGTTTATGAGTACTTGAAGCAGAATAATAAGACACCCCGCGGTGTCTTTCATGTTGGCGCTCACGAATGTGAAGAAAGAGAAGCATATAATGGTAAGGGCATACCAGATTCATCTATTGTATGGGTAGATGGAAATGTTGATCTAGTTATGAAGATGAAAGCGAAAGGTGTGCCTCATATACATTATGCGCTGATTGATGAGGTTGAACACGAGGTCGTATTTAATATAACAAACAATGGTCAGAGTAGTAGTATTTTGGAACTGGGTACGCATGCAACAATGTATCCTCATATTGTTGTTTCTGAGCGTAGGATTCAGAGAACAACCACAATTGAGAAGCTGAAGGAAAAGGAGTCTATCGATTTCACAAATCTAAATTTCTGGAATTTTGATATACAAGGTGCAGAGCTGCTTGCACTGAAGGGAGCGGGTGATTTACTTATGTATGCCGATGCATTGTACCTCGAAGTGAATACAGATGAGGTCTATAAAAATTGTGCAAGGTTGAATGAAATGGACGATTTTCTTTTAACAAAGGGATTTACCAGAGTAGCTGTTTCTATATATAAAAATGGTAAGGGCGTGGAAGATGGTTGGGGTGATGCACTTTATCTACGTATTTAAAGTATAATTATAACTATATGTAATATGCAACAAAGGATTTTATATGACGTGGGAGCTAACGAGGGGAAGTATACAGATATTAATTTAAATAAGTTTGACAAATATATTCTCGTTGAAGCAAATCCGTCTCTTGCCGAGAAATTACGCCAAAAATACAAAACCAATCCTGCAATCCAAATAGTAGAAGCGATTGCTTCAAATAAAGAAAATGAGACCTTCTATATATCAAATGCCGATACTATCTCAACGTCTGATCTTGAGTGGATTCGACAGAGCAGATTTTCAAATAATTATATGTGGAGACCAGTCGAGGGTATACAGACAGTATCACTGGATAGACTTATCTCAATCTATGGAGAGCCAACCTTACTTAAGATAGACGTTGAAGGTTATGAGTATAACGTATTACAAAGTTTGACAAAAAAGGTAAAGTTACTCTGTTTTGAGTGGGCTGAGGAAAAGAAAGAAGAAATTCTTCTTAGTTTAGAATACCTTCATAACCAGAATTATATGCGTTTTCATGTACAAATGGAAGATAAATATGACTACGTAGTAAATGATTCTGACTGGTCAGATTTTAAAACAATTTATGAGTTTATGAAGATATCATGTAATGTAAATCGTAAGGAAATTTGGGGTATGTTGTGGGCATCTTAAGGAAAACAAATATAAAAGAATATAATGAAATTTCTATATGTAGATACACATGTACATCATAAGAACAAAATAGGATTTATTCTTATGTGTAATGCGAGAAAAATAGAATATACACTGTCAAAGTCACCTGATGATTTTCAAAAGGAGTGGGATCTCGTTTTTATTCCTTCTGAGTTTATTCATCCAGGTCAATTTCCTCATGCAAAGAAAATCATGTATGGACCGCATAATTTTGTTTTTGTGAATGGTGTATGGTCAAAGAACTCTGGACGATTTCCCCCAAATTGTTTCTATAATCTCTTATCTGATTGGGTAATTGATGCGCAGAATGAGTTTGGTGGTCTTTCTCTGTCTACGAAGTCAATTCCCTTTGCGGTTGATACAGAAACATTCAAACCTGTTGATTCTCATAAGGCATATGATTGTTTTATTTATTTTAAATCAAGGCATACAGATGAGTTAAAGCATGTAATAAATATGCTAAATGAGAAAAAACTAACATATAAACTTATTGTCTATGGTAATTATAAAGAAGTAGACTATATACAGACACTTCACTCTTCTAAATTTGGTATCTGGATTGGTCGCCACGAGTCTCAGGGATTTGCATTAGAAGAAGCTCTCTCATGTAATATACCCTTACTTGTTTTTGATTGTACATCAATGTTTCAAGAATTTAATGAAAAGAATGAGATATGTTATAGGAATGAAATGGGAAAATACCTTCTCAAAGCAACCGCAATACCTTACTGGAGTGATGCCTGTGGTATTAAATTCACAGAACTATCTCAGTTTGAAATGAACCTCGATAGAATGGTAAAAGAATATACGTCATTTCAGCCGCGGGCGTTTGTCGAAGCAACACTCTCTCCAGAGGCGTGTGCAGATAGACTAATAACTGCGCTTAATACTTAAACTTATTACAATATAATATGTAGAATGTCAAATATAGTATTCGTTGTAACTGGGGCTCATTCTATAGCAAATATATCAGATATAGTTGCGAGAGAAAGATATGTAGAATATATGATAGCATTGAATAAGGTGTTTACATACGGAAAGCCTGTATATGGGGTATTGAGCGAGTGTAGACAAGATAACCAACACTGCCCTCCATTTCATACATTTCCAATGGAAAAACTTATAAACCTTCCTGTTTCGTTTCTTCAAGATGCAAAAACAAAATCACAGAGAGAATTTTTGTCAATCAAAGAATTGATACGTGATCTTCATTTAGAAGATGATACTTTCGTAATAAAAGTATCAGGCAGATATACTATTATGAAGGATACTCTTTATAACTTAGTAGACGCATATAAGAATGAAGCAGCTGTGAATGCGATTATTTGTATTCCACCTCAAGAACCTATTCAACAATATACGTTCTTCTTTGCATTGAGGTGGAAATTTTTCAAGGAGTTTTTTGAGATGCCCCTTAGTTATTTGGGGACTACAAATATTGAAAGGGCAATGATCGAATATTATGAAGAAAAGAAACTAGTTGGATCAATACTCCGTATTGATAAACTAGATATACTGGCAAATATAAACAATGAAAATAAGTTTCAAGTATTTTAAGAGGACTTTAAGAATAATAATATGATATAAGTATATCATAAATATTATGCCCAAGATACTTGTAGTATTTCGTGGAGAAAATAAAAGGTGGAATGATAATCGATTTCATGATGTGCGTAATTGTATTCCAAATAACAAAGTGAGAATTATTGATTCGATCCGAAATATGGGATACGAAGTTGATGTTATATTCTGTACATACGAGTCTGAATATTTATATTCATTTATAGAAGCTTACAGACCTAAGCATGTCTTCACAATGGACTACAACGGGTCTTCTCAACATAAAAATTTCAAGTTTGTCCTTGACTGTGTAGATACTTTATATAAAGAGTATGATAGAATCATTATATTGCGTTTTGATTTATTGTTTAAAAAAAACATATCTGAATGGGATACGTGGACAAAAAATGCAATCATGTTCCCTTGGAAGGATAATAACACAGCGGCTTATCAAGAAAGAAAATACTGTCAAGAAGTAATTATTACAATTCCAGCAGGACTTTTTAAAGAGTTTAAAGATCTTTATACTTCTACTTATGAAAAGTGGAAGGATATTACATGGGGTCTTCATTTCTTAACAACAGAGCTTTTCAACTATAATAAGATTCCCTATTACTTTATGGAAGGAGATAAGTGCTGGATATCAAATACGTCATTAAATCATCCAGATTCAAAAAATCCTTATCTAATTAATAGTATTTATAGATATTATATGGATGATTATCATTTAGTAAATGTTTAGTTTACATATTTGAAAGAATATACTCACTATTAGGGGGTTCAATATCCATATATGCCCTTGACTTGTAGCCTGACAGGTAATCAATCAAACTACCATAATCAAAAACAAAAAAGTTTTGTTTCTGTACGTAGTAAGTATCATATAACTCAGCAGAGAATGCTCTTCCAGCACATCCAGCAGCCATTACAATGATAAAATACTCTTTGGTTGCTAGATTTGTCTTATATAATGTATCAAACTCAGCAAAGACCTCATCGTGTTTAAAAAATGAATCCCGAACTGGGGTGTTGATGCGAAATGTATCAGAACCAAATAACTTCTTTATAAAGTCATCAGGGTAGCTTGAATTTCCCCAAAATACAATGCAATTTTTTTGTAATGCTCTGTGAACTTCAATTACGCGAGCAGGATTGTGATATGAGTTATAACTAAGTGCAACATTCGTATATAGTTTGTTTGGAAGATTACCTTGTCGCAAATGTTTAAGTATGTTTAAGAAGTGCGTTACATGTACATCGAATATGTATTCGTGGTTTCCACCACACATGCCTTTCTCTAATGTATTTAGCTCCTTGCAGTGATGAGGTAGACAGAGCATAATAGATTTATCATCAAGTTGCATCGCACGAATCATCCATTTTTGTAAAGAATTTGTTGACTTCGCTAACATATCATCTTGACCCATGGCTAACTTGTAATCACCATCGCCAAAACGTAGATACATACCTCCTTGCTTATTAAGAATACTCTCAAGTATAGTATCAAGTGTATTCTTGGTGTCAACAAACACGACTGAACTCATATAGTATTCTATTATATTATTTGTATTTAGGTTGGTTTAAACTATATAAAGACAAGTAACGTTAAAATCATATTAATGTCACTCTTATTTAGCTTACCAGTGGGACGTGATACGACAAATGCCTTAGAACGCACACTCAATGCTATTGAATATGTTGAAGATTCTATGCTCATATTAAATTGTGACATAGAAATTAATTTGGATGTAATTAAAAGAGGACTTGGTGAATTTCTAAATACAAGAGTATTTATTAACCCAACGCCTCGCTCATTTACTACAGGTACTAACTTATTGGAGGCTCACTGTACTAATTACATCTATGCCCTTGAACTGGGTATTAAGTTTACACATATTTACTTTCTATCAGACCAAGATATGTTTTTCAGAAGAGGTTTATATAATTTTGTAAAAAATTATAATGCTGGATTTCTTATGTGTTCAAGTCATTTAAAACCAAATAATTGGCAAGAAAAAGGATTTGCCGATGGTGATCTTTGGAATCAAAAAGACGAACCTTTTTGGTCTGAAGGATTACTTCTCGACAATAATATACAAAGAATATATTCTGATCAGATAGAAGGTTCTTTTTATTGCAGGGAATTATTTTCTAAGATTTTCTCCTACTTAGAAAGACTTCCAGTTAAATATACACAAATTAGAAAGTCTGAATATGCAGAAGTATCATTTGGATTATTGTATTTAAATTTATTTATTAAGGAGTTTCCACTTTACTTGCCTATTTCTACTATTTACAGAACAAGTGATCTAATGCTCAGGGATAATGATATACTTCGAATTGTATGTAGAGAAAACGAAAGGCAAGCAATGATTAATGCAAGTTCCTATGAATCTTTTCATTCATTTACATATGGTTTTAAACGTGTAAGATACAATGAGAGTTGGCATCTCAAGATAAAATCAATTATTGAAATTGCAAAACATCGTCTGACTAGTATGGGCATCGATAATACAGATTTATAAGTATATCATCTTATGGGTATCTAAAAACGTTAGATTATAGTATATAAGATGAATCGTAGTAGATGTGTTATATGTGATAGTACTAGACTAGATTCTTTCTATTCTATGAAACAATTTCCTCTTTTAACGATTCCTACACAAAAGGCAATTGAGAGTGACATACACATGGATTTGAACTATAGTATATGCAGTGGTTGTAAGTGTGTGCAGCTTTCAAATCTATTGGATCCTGCTATCTTGTATTCCTATCCAAATAAATCATCGCTCACCCCTCTCTGGGTAAAACACCATACTACATTTGTAGATTTTATAAAAGAAAATTACGATGTAAATGATAGCATCTGCGAACTAGGCGGCGCCAACAATCCACTCGTTGATTATTTTACAGTAAAACCAAAAACATATAGCGTACTTGACCTTTTTATTCCAAATGACAAGAGATCAGATATAGAATATATAACAGGAAATATAGAACAATATACAGAATACAAAGAAGATATTCTTATTTTAAGTCACACCTTTGAACATTTATATAATCCTAGATGTTTTTTCAAGGCGGTATCTGAATCAAACGTGAGAGGTATATTTATTTCTGTTCCAAATATGAGAGCTATGCTTGAAAAGAAAACAAGCGTATCTATTGTCTTCAGTGAGCATACCTTTTTTTTTGAAAAGGAGGATATTGAGTATATGGCTGCTTTATATGGATTTGAGTGTAAGTCATTCTATAAGTTTCAAGATCACTCTCTTTTTTTCTATCTTACTCGAAACAATGCGATTAAGAAAGAATTTCACGTAAAAGATGAGGCAGTTCCACTGTTAGTAGAACATTTTTTTAGAAAGGAAGAAAAAATACGCAAAATAAATCTAGAAGACGATACTTATATAATGCCCTCTCATTATATTGGACAAATTATCTATCATTTCATAGATAAGAAAGAAAAGATACTGGGATTTTTAGATAATGATACGAATAAGAGAGAAAAACGTTTGTATGGGACACCATGCTTAGCATATAATCCAAGTATAATATCTGAGAAAGAAAAAATTCATGTGTTACTCATTAATAATTCTTATCAAGAAGAGATGATTGCTCAACTAAAATCTATTAATCAGAATATACAAATAACACTTACAGATATATAGAGGTATCCGTATATTATCTACTTATTTGATCTTACAAACAGTATATGGAAGGTTCCGGATATCGTTTGGCAGAGAAGGAATGGATTGATGTCCTACCTCAGTATATAAATCCTATAAATTATTGTGAAATTGGTGTATTTTGTGGTCATAATGTGGTATCTTTTGCAAATACGTTTATAAAATATGAAGAATCAAAGATATATGCTATTGATCCTTGGTTAGATTATAAAGACTGCCCTGACAGTCATTATGGGAATCATAGTAAGAATTACACTGCTTTCAAAAACAATATGATTAAGTTCAACTTAACTAAAACAGTAGTTGAGTGTCGTGGGCTTTCTTCAGTTGAATTAACTAAATTTAATAATAATTATTTTGATCTTATTTTCGTTGATGGTAATCATCATGAGCCATATTATGAGATCGATTTCGAATTATCAAGGCAAAAAATAAAAGAAGGAGGCATTATTATAATAGACGATACACAGCACCCGCCTATAAGAGAGAAGTGCATTGAAATCTTTGAACTAAAATATAAAGGCGAGTTTAGTGTTATAGCTAAAAAAGAAGGGCAATATTTTTATAAGAAATTAAGTATGTGACCAGACAAAATCGCGGAGACTTCTCTTCAAAGTAATAAAAGGGCGAGCACTATATTCCTGTACAGAAACTAAGAACTTTATTTTTTTATTATAGTACTTTTCTATCTTATGAAGTTTTTGTTTATCAAGTTGCATTCTCTCTAGATTGCTTACTACTATAGATAAGTCTTCTCCAGGAAAAAACCATATACAATCATCAACATCACCATAATCTTGTTTATACATAATGTTAAACATAGAAAAATCGAGATTCATGTCATTTATCGAAACATTCATTTCTATATCGAATCGTGTAGTAATAACAAAGTCATACTTTACTGAATTATTTATTTGGTGCTGCATGATATTATTGTAAAGATTAATATGATGTCTGTATTGTGCATCATATCGTTCTTCTTTTGGAAAGAATTCTAGGAAGCTTACATTGACAGGATTATATAACTCATAAAGACGTTTCGACTTTGGCGATTCATATGTTGATAGAAAAATATCTACGCTATGACCATCTTGTTTAAGAGGATTGACTATTTTTTCAAAAAAGTTATGCAGTTGATCTTCAAAATCAACCTTCCAGTTAAATTCACCATTCATATAATGTACACCCTTAAATCCCACTGCGAATTTCATTATATAATAATATAAGATAAATTATTTAAGTTAATTCAGACGAGTTTCTAATTATAATTAGAAAGAAAGTACTCAAGGTCAGAAGGAACACCTAGACCCCATAATTTCTTGCATTCGAAGTAACGTATTTTTTTTGAATCTTCAATTGCTTCGTTATATACGGGACAAACGTAGAATTCATTATTAACACGTATATTCTTCTGAATCATTCGTTCAGTATAAGATATAAAATCAGAAGCACGTTTCCATCCATAAATTCCAGTTGTAGCATTGGGTCCAAGCCAAACCTTTTCTGCCACTTTCGTAATTAACATATTTTCATCTAGTTCAATAAAGGACCATTTAGTATCAGAAGGATCGGGTGAGTAGAAAGTCGATATGACTCCATCATATGACGGATTGAGTAAGCAGCTATAAAATGAATCGGTATTCCATTCAAGATATTGATCTGAATTTACAATTACCATAGGCAGATCTGGATTCAATACATCCTTCGCAAGTAAAACAGTACAGGCTGCGCCTTCAGTGAGGGTTTTTACATGAATAATTTTATAAGAAAGACCTTGTACGTCAAGGAATGACATTGAATTGGTTTCAAGATGTTTCTCTCTGCATAAAAATACGAACTCAAGTTTATATTTTGAAGATGTTACATTGTCGATTACCCACTGAATCATATGTTTACCTCTCACATCGATAAAAGGCTTTGGAATCGTATAACCTGCCTTCTGAAAACGAGAACCTTCACCTGCCATAGGAATTACAATCTGAATTGTAGGATGTATATTTGGTATAGTATCTTGTATACTTTTTATTTTTTGATGAATTTTTTCAAGTGTAAGATCATGTGCATCTTCTATTTCTAAGACATGTGCCCCAGAGGAGTATGCCGCCTTTCTTCCATGTGGGCTATCTTCACAAATTAAACACTGATCGGGCAAAAGACCAAGTTTCTTGAAAGAAAGGGAATATATTTCAGAAGAAGGCTTCGGGTTTTCTACATCATTGTTAGACAGAGTAAATGAGAAATACTCTGATATTTTAATTGTCTCTAGTACAGTATTAAGAGTTTCCCTGATTGAATTTGTAGCGCATACTAGTATGTAGCCTTCAGACTGAAGATTCCTTAATAAATTAATAAGATATGGTCTTGTCCTCACCGTTTTTTCTATGAGTGTGTTTGTTATTCTCTGTTTTTCAGATGATACTCTTGCTGCAGTTTCCTTTGAAAGAATATTCATATCCATCATCTTTTGAAGCTTTTGCCTTGTAGATAGACCATCGTATAATTCTTCATGCTCTTTCCATTTAAGAGTGTGAGGTGGGCAGAGTAATTCAAAAGCCTGCCGAAATGCTTCGTAGTGAAGAGTTCTTGCATCGACAAGTACTCCATCTAAATCAAATATGATAGCTTTTATCTTACTTTGCATCCTTATAACAAACAATAAAATTATATATAGATTATTACGATTCATTCTTAGCGCCCCTTCGCGGCGGCGCGATTTTTCGGGCATGACGGCGAGTACGTCATAAAATCATCTGAAATCACATTGAAACAAGTTTCAATATTGGAGATTTATCTCCAATGTGATTTCTACTGAGTTTTCCGAAATATAAATTTATTTCCGGAAAAAGGAAAGTTTCCTCTTGTTTTTTGTAAGAA
>Ga0136641_1000125_pt1 | contig 31114 bp, 29 predicted proteins | sample EliLak1302023Y_FD_115312 | JGI IMG/M metagenome (GOLD analysis project Ga0136641, IMG submission 115312) | Freshwater microbial communities from Elizabeth Lake, Yosemite National Park, California, USA - 13020-23Y | ecosystem: Environmental > Aquatic > Freshwater > Lake ...
AGTTCTCGTCAACTTTTGAGCGAAACTGAATTTATTCGGGCCCGCCATGCTGTAACTGAAATGAAGCGTGTACTTGATTCAGTTCAAGCTCTTGAAACTAAGAATTTTCTTGCACTAGGTAAACTGCTTAATCAATCTCATGCCTCACTTCGCGATGATTACAGCGTTTCTTGCCCAGAACTCAACGCAGCCGTGGACGCAACTATTGCCGCAGGTGCTCTTGGTGCGCGCATGGTGGGCGGTGGTTTTGGCGGAAGTGCAATTGCCTTAATTCATAAAGCACATACTCAGGAAACTATCGCAGCAGTGGAAAAGGCTTTCAAAAATCAGGGATTTAAAGCCCCGCGATTTTTTACTTCACTGCCAAGTCAAGGTGCACAAATTATCCAACGGGCGTAATTGAAATTACTTCTACCCCACCAATTGCACCAAGCACATTAAGCAAATCTGTTGGATCGTTACCGGGCACAGCCACAGTAATTTCGTCATAACCCCGACCATTTTCAGATTTGACCACAACTAAGCCGCGTATATCCCCGCCCGCAACGCCAATTGCTGAAGCGAGTAAGCCAAGGGAACCTGGGCGATCAGGAAGTGAAATATTTAAAGTGAATTCAGCCATGTAAGAACAATACCTCCGAAATGTTTCGTGAGAGTTACGCTTCGATTACCCAGAGGCCGCTGACGGCAACTTTAATCTTGGCTAGTGGCGTCTGTGTCGGCCCATTCACTACGCGCGCTGAATTGAGCGGATCATATTGCGCGCCATGGCACGGGCATTGTAGGAGTTTGGCTGCAGGTGAGTATGAAACGGTGCAGCCTTGGTGAGTACAAATTGCCGAATAAGCAAAGACACCTTTTTTAGTTCTAAAAAGCACTGCGGGTGAACCGTTCTTAGAAACAAAGTTAGCGGTATCGCCCACTTTTAAGGCGGCTAACTTGATAATTTTCGCACTCCCACTTGCGGCAGAGTTCGTTGTGGAAGGGACGGCATTAGCAAAAAACTTACCAACACCAGCAAATGCCACAGCAAGTACACCAGTTAAACCAACACGTAATACTCCACGACGTTCTAAAGACATTTCAAAACCCTTTCGCTTTCCATTGATGAGTAAGAAGTACGACAACCACAAAATTGCATATGCAGTATCACTAGCTAAAAAGTATGGACTGGAATGAAAACTGCTGGCTAACCAGAGACCTACTGACATTGAAAAACCCGCAAAAGCACTTAAGCGCGGGGCGACCCATAAGAGTGTGGCAAGACCAATTGCAAACTCTGACACCATCACAAAGCCACCGACTAAAACTGCATGTTCGATGAGTTTATTAAAAGCAAAACCCACCGGGGATTGCGTTGAATATGCCGAAAGTTGAGTGCCAATAAAAGTAGGCGAACCTGCAGTAAGAAAACCAGCATCCGTTGCCTTGTTCCAGCCCGCATAGATCCACGTGACTCCCAGCCATAGACGCATGATGCGCAGCGCAAGGCTTTGTGTGCGCCAAGATTGCGCCGCAGTGCTGAGGTAACTTTGAATCAATTTCATAGATGGATAGTAAAGGTTGAGCCTGTGAAATTGCCGAATGAAAAGCTCCCTGACTTGGATTCGAACCAAGAACCTGCCGGTTAACAGCCGGCTGCTCTGCCATTGAGCTATCAGGGATCAATAGAGCGCAAACTCTATCGCACGCACGGGCATTGGCTGAAATTGAGAGTTTTAAAGGCTTCCGAGCGCTAAATCATGCAGATTTCGGCGGGCGCTTTCTAAGGCCACTAACTGGGCAAAGGCTGCGTTGTATTCAATTTCATTCTCAAGTGGATTAAGTCTTTGTAAAGAAGATTTAAGTTCAGCAATTGATCGCGAAATTGCTACTTCGCGCAATCGGGCAACAATACTTTCTACATATGCAGCAGTGGGTTTGCCATCAGCATGAATCGGTTCAACGCTTAGTTCGGTGAAGATTGTTCGTATCTTTTCATCAGAGATGTTCTCAATTGAAAGCGTTGGATTCTCATCGATAGTTTTACCCATCTCGCGATAGGCAGGATGAGTGAATGCTCCCTTTTCTATATCACTCCACAATGTGCCTGCAAATAAATGAGGTTCCTGCAATCTAGCTTTGAGAACTTCGCGCTCAAGAATGAGTCGCGCATCATGGGGATCAGGTCGCCACGAACTATCTTCACCCTGTGGTTCGTTAGTCTCGATAGTTTTTGGTTGAGCTTTTACACCTTGCGCTACGGCTTTAGAAACAATTTCAACTTCAGTGCCCAGCCAACCAGCTAATAAACGTGTGTACTCGGGGCGCAAGGATTTATCGCGAATTTGCGCAACTAATGGTGCGGCAGCATTTAAAGCATTCACTCGACCTTCAGCCGAATCTAGTTTGTGATGAGCAAGTTCGGCACGAATAGCAAATTCAAATAATGGAACGCGACGTGCAATTAAATCCCGCAGTGCCAGATCACCTTTTTGTTGGCGAAGTTCGCAAGGATCGAGGCCATCTGGTTCCACCGCAACAAAAGTTTGCGTGACAAATTTTTGATCTTCACCAAAAGCGCGCAATGCCGCTTTTTGTCCCGCGGCATCACCATCGAAAGTAAAAATAACTTCTCCACGGAATGAATCATCATCCATCAATAATCGGCGCAAAATACGGATATGGTCGGCGCCAAAGGCCGTACCGCAGGTTGCAACTGCCGTTGTAATTCCAGCTAATTGCGCAGCCATAACGTCGGTATAGCCTTCAACGATTACAGCTTGGCGCTTTTTAGCAATCTCTTTCTTGGCAACATCTAAACCATATAAAACTTGGCTTTTTTTATAAACTGGGGTCTCAGGAGTATTCAGGTATTTAGGACCTTGATCTTCTTCATCACTTGCTAATTTACGGCAGCCAAAGCCAACAACATCACCAGAAATATCTTTAATCGGCCACGTTAAACGATTCCGGAAACGATCGATTGGACCGCGTTGACCCATTTTAGAAAGTCCAGCGGTTTCCAACTCATCGATTGAATATCCTTGCGCACGCAAATGTTTAGTTAGTGCATCCCATTCATCTGGTGCAAACCCAACCCCAAACTGGGCACATGCATCTTTATCAAAACCTCGTTTAGTTAATAAATCCCGGCCGTGTGCAGCATCGGGAGAAGTATTTAACTGCTCTTGGTAAAACTTAGCCGCTTCAGTATTTGCGGCAATTAAGCGAGAACGCGCGCCGGCTGAAAAAGTTGGGGTGTTCGAACTTCCTTCTTCATATCGCAAGGTGTAACTCAAGCGATCAGCTAATCGCTCTATAGTTTCTGAAAAAGTTAAGTGATCAATCTTCATTAAGAAAGCAATGACATCGCCACCGGTTTGGCAACCGAAGCAGTGGAAATAACCTTTGCTGGGCGTGACATGGAAAGATGGAGATTTCTCGTCATGGAAAGGACATAAACCTTTTTTTTGACCACCACCCGCACTTTTTAGTTGAACATATTCGCCCACAATTTCATCAATAGGCGCGCGATCACGGATGTATGCAACATCTTCATCCCGAATGCGACCGCTCATATGGGCACTTTAGCGACTAGCCAGCAAACGCGCGTGTAAGGCGTAAGCACCAGGGTCGGTTAAGGCGGCAACTTGATCAATTATGACGCGCATGCGGGCAGTCTCATCCCCCGCGTCGTTCCACGCTTTGAGGAAAAATGAATCTAGTTCGCGTGGAGCGCTAGCTAATAACATTTCAACGATCTCTCGAATAATAATCTGCTGTTTGGCATAGCGCTCTTGTGAATGTGGTGCATTTATTAAATAGTGCCCGGCTATAGCTTTTAAGAAATCAACCTCAACTACTTGATCACGTGGAATTTCAAGGTCAGCGCTGTAGCGCGAAAGTGGTCCATCACCGTGCACTTTGCGCGTTTCTAATTCTGCAGCTAAAACAAAACGGCCAATTAATTGACTTGTTGAATCTTTCAGGCGAGCAAGTGAGCGGTGCGTACCATCATAATAATGCGGCCAAGCTGAAAGTGCTGACAAACGTTGGTGAGCTTGAACTGCTTCTTGCTCAGTTGCATCACTTCCATAATCGCGAACCATCACGATGTGTAGTTCTTGAAAATCTTTTTCGAAATTCTTAACGCTCACTTGATTAGTAAAGATTGCATCCTCTAAATCATGCACTGAGTAAGCACAGTCATCCGACCAATCCATAATCTGGGCTTCAATACACTTCTTATCGATGGGAGCACCTGTGCGCATCCAAGTAAAAACTTCAAGGTCATCGTCATAGACGCCAAACTTTCGAGAATTTTGTGAACGAGGCCACGGATATTTAGTGGATCCATCTAGCGAAGCACGTGTCAGATTCAGACCAACAGATTTTCCATTTGAATCAACGGTCTTTGCCTCTAAGCGAACAAGTAAGCGAAAACTCTGAGCATTACCTTCAAAGCCACCAAAATCTTCAGCAATTTCTGCTAACGCTTCTTCACCATTGTGACCAAAAGGTGGATGACCCAAATCATGGGCTAAACATGCAGTGTCCTGTAAATCTGGATCAGCGCCAAGAGATTCACCAAGTTCTCGGCCAATTTGTGCGCATTCAAGTGAGTGTGACAAACGGGTTCGCTGAAAATCATTTTCCCAAGGAACTGCAACTTGTGTTTTAGCCGCTAAGCGACGTAGCGCCGCTGAATGAATAACACGTGCGCGATCGCGCATGAATTCGGTGCGCCCACCGCGCTTGGCGGGCTCATCCAGAAATCTTTCTGCGTCATTGGCTGTGTATGTCACGGCATAACCTTAGTGACGATATCTGCACCTGGTAAATGATCACTTACTTGAATCCCTCTTCGACCTAGCGTTATATAGACCAAATAAGCCCCGGCTTCGCGTAATAAATACTTAAAACCAGAATGAGAAATTGTTTCAGGTCCAGTACGTACCGGCGAACAAGTGCTGACAACGCCTTGATCATTAGCCATCGTCATGGCGCGTTTACAGTGATACGGATCCGTAACAATAATTACATCGCTGACATACGCTTTCTTCATCACTTTTGCATAAGCCTTTGTGCTCGTTAATGTGTCTCGGCCAATTTCAATCGATCGCACTTTCGATGCTGGAACGCCATGCGTGGTTAACCAGTATTTTCCACTTGCCGCTTCGGTCGTGCGATCCCCCGGAGCTTTCCCGCCAACAGTAATTATTGTTGGAGCAAGACCAAGATCGAAAATTCTTTTAGCTTCAACTAGTCGGGCTTCAAGAGCTTGACCTGGGACACCATTAAATTGCGCAGTGCCCAGAACAACTATTACATCGGCATGACGAACGATTGGATTCTTTGCTGCTCTCCATACTTGTGAAACCGCATAGCCTGGTGCAATTAAGGCGATGATAATTATTAAAGTTAAAGTACGACGAACCCACCGAAATAAAAACATCTATCCGCCTGAAAATGCATCTTCTAGTTCAACATGAACTAGTTCGTCGGGATCATTGAGCCAACCATCGGGCAAAGTAGGTGGTCGACCGTGACTTGTGCGCCCGCGGGGCTTATCGCCCACTTCAATTGGATACGGCTGTTGTTCTAATTTATCGAGTAAATCACGCATCTCAATCAGAGATGAAACCATTCCTAAGTCATGGCGAATTTCGCGGGCAACTCTAAAGCCCTTTAAGTACCATGCCATGTGCTTGCGCATATCGCGCATTCCGCGATCTTCAGAATCTAAATATTCAACAATCAAGTTGGCATGGCGAAACATTACTTCTCGCACTTGATGCAAAGTTGGAACCATTTCTTTTTCAGTTCCTTCAAGGGCGGCAACTAAATCGGCAAATAACCATGGCCGACCTAAACATCCACGCCCTACAACTACTCCAGCACATCCAGTTTGATTAACCATATCTACGGCATCTTTTCCTGACCAGATATCGCCATTGCCTAAAACCGGTATGCCACTTGGTTTTAAATGTTCTACTAAAGCCGCAATTGCCGACCAATCGGCTTTGCCTTCATACATTTGTGCCGCGGTGCGTGCATGTAAAGCCACCCAAGCAACTCCAACATCGGCGGCAGATTTGGCAGCTTCTAAATACGTATGATGATCGCTATCAATTCCAATTCGCATCTTTACTGTTACTGGAATTCCAAAAGGTTTAGCTGCTTCAACTGCGGCTTGAACGATATTTGTAAAAAGCTTGCGTTTGAAAGGTAGCGCTGCTCCCCCGCCTTTTCTTGTAACTTTTGGCACTGGGCAGCCAAAGTTCATATCAATATGATCAGCTAAATTTTCTTTACCCAGCATTGTTACTGCCGCACGCATTGTTGTTGGATCAACGCTATATAACTGCACCGAACGCGGCCATTCACCTTTTCCCGGAACTATCATGCGCATTGTTTCGGGCCTACGTTCAATTAACGCACGTGCAGTAACCATCTCAGAAACAAATAACCCAGCACCTTGTTCACGACAGAGCGTGCGAAAAGGTGCATTAGTTATTCCGGCCATTGGTGCAAGTACTACTGCTGGATCAATTAAATGATCCCCGCTTGCTAATGGCAGTCGGAGTGGATTTAGCAGCCTAGTAATCGCGGTGCCAACCAAGCTTCAACTTGATCAAGAGCAATTCGCTCTTGCGTCATTGTGTCGCGATCACGGATTGTCACGGCATGATCTTCTAGAGTTTCAAAATCTATCGTGATGCAATACGGCGTTCCGATTTCATCCTGTCGGCGATAACGCCGACCAATTGCACCTGAATCATCAAAATCAATGGCCCAGTTTTTGCGCAACTGTGCAGCTAAGTCACGTGCCTTAGGTGATAAATCTGCATTACGAGAAAGTGGCAATACTGCCGCTTTAATTGGTGCTAAGCGATGATCCAGTTTTAGAACTGCACGCTTTTCCATCTCACCCTTGCTATTTGGTGCTTCATCTTCAGTGAAAGCATCCATTAAGAAAGTTAACGTGCAACGATCAACTCCAGCTGCCGGCTCAATTACGTAAGGCGTCCAACGTTCACCCTTTTCTTGATCGAAGTAAGAAAGATCTTTACCGGATGCTGCAGAGTGGGCTTTTAAGTCGAAATCGGTGCGGTTAGCGATACCTTCAAGCTCGCCCCACTCAGTTCCGGCAAATTCAAATTTATATTCAATATCAGCGGTGCGCTTTGAATAGTGCGAGAGTTTTTCTTTTGGATGATCAAAGATGCGCAAACGATCAGGATTGATTCCTAAACCTGTATACCAAGCTAAGCGCGTGTCGATCCAATACTGATGCCATTCTTCATCCGTGCCTGGAACTACAAAAAATTCCATTTCCATCTGTTCAAATTCGCGCGTACGGAAAATGAAGTTACCTGGAGTAATTTCATTTCGGAATGATTTACCGATCTGGCCAATACCAAATGGTGGCTTCTTGCGTGATGTTGTCATTACTTGATCAAAGTTAATGAAGATTCCTTGTGCAGTTTCTGGACGCAAAAATGCTAGGCCAGATTCATCTTCAACGGGTCCTAGGTAAGTTTTTAGCATTCCACTAAATTGCTTGGGTTCGGTGAATTGGCCTTTATTGCCACAAGCTGGGCAGTTTATATCTGCAAGTGAAGTTGGAGCTTTTTTATGTTTAGCTTCATACGCTTCTTCTAAATGATCTGCGCGATAGCGTTTATGACAAGCCGTGCATTCAGTGAGCGGATCACTAAAAGTTGCAACGTGTCCAGATGCTTCCCACACTTCTTTAGCCAAAATGACACATGAGTCGAGACCAACAACATCTTCACGACCGGTAACCATAGATTTCCACCACTGGCGCTTAACATTATTTTTTAACTCGACTCCCAGTGGGCCGTAATCCCACGATGCACGAAGTCCGCCATAAATTTCTGATGAAGGGAAAACAAAACCCCTGCGCTTTGATAAACCAACAATATTTTCTAAACGATCCGTTGCCACAATTTTCTCCATCCGGCTGGCTGTCGGCGGAAAGCAACGTCTGTTACTTCCGTGGCTAAATTTTACTCTGTGTAAGGTCTTTCATATGCACCGGGCTCGTCAATGGCCCTTGCCAGAATCGGAATCGCATTCATTTTTACCGTGTTATTGCTCAATGCGCGGCGATAAGAACCCACATTTTCCCAATGGGTCACTAAAGTCCAGAGCGAGCTTTGATCTAGATTTTGGCCAATTTCGCCCTTAATAAAGCCAGCGCATGAAGTTAACGCATCAAGGGCGGCCGATAGTTCGCTCTCAAAATGTGCGGCATTACCCAAGGCAACTTCAAAGCGGGCGATTGCGATCATGAGCCATAGCCTAATCGCGATACGCTAAAACTATGAACTTAGCGATTCTCTTCGCCATATTTACCGTGATGGCCACGACTGCAGGTGGTGTGCTCGCCTTTAAATCTCGGGATCGCTTTCATTTAGTCCTTGGTCTTTCAGCTGGATTGCTGCTTGGCCTTGTCGGTTTTGATTTACTACCTGAAGTGTTTGCGCGAAATGCCGACAAAATTGCCGGTGTTCCAGTTGTATCGGTAGCAATTCTTGGCGGTTTCTTACTTCTGCATGTTTTAGAGCGCGCTTTTGGTTCGCATGAGCCCGCTGAATCTGATTACGGTCATGATCACGAACACCACACAATATCTGGAACTATTGGCGCACTTGCAATGGGCGGCCATGTATTTCTAGATGGTGTTGGTCTCGGTGTCGCTTTCAGAGTGAGTACACCACTTGGCGTTGCCGTCTTTTTAGCAGTAGTAGTGCATGCATTTAGCGATGGCCTTAATACTGTTTCAATGTTAGTAAAAAGTGGGCATTGGACTAAATCAAGTAAGTATCTGCTGGGCGTTGATGCTGTTGCCAGAATTGGTGGCGCAACGCTAGGTACTTACCTTGCCCTCAATGACAAATATTTAGCTCTCTACCTTGCGCTTTTCTCAGGCTTTGTCATTTACATTGCTACATCACATATTTTGCCCGAAGCGCATTCACGTCACGAGTCCAAGTGGACCCTTGTTATGACCTCTGTTGGCGTTTTAGTGATGTGGCTCGTTGTAGCTCTTTCTTAAGCTTTTCCAAACCGACGATCTCGCTTGGAATACTCTTCTATCGCTTTCCATAAAGTTTTACGTGTGACATCTGGCCAGAGCACATCCATAAAAACAAACTCGGCATAAACGCTCTGCCAAGGCAGGAAATTACTGGTGCGCTGTTCACCTGATGATCGCAAAAATAAGTCCACGTCACTCATTTTTGGCTCATCTAAATACTTAGTAAAAGTTTTTTCAGTTATCGAATCGAGCTTAACTTTTCCTCGCTTTACATCACGCGCAAGCGCTGCAGCGGCATCGACTATTTCTGCACGCCCACCATAATTCACGCACATGTTTAAAGTGAGAGTTTTATTCTTAGCCGTCAGTTCTTCGGCCTCTTCCAGTTCGTTTATAACACTGCTCCACAAACGTTTTGGCCGGCCAACCCAACGAATTCGTACGCCCATCTCGTTCATTTGATCGCGGCGTCGCCTGATTACGTCGCGGTTAAAGCCCATTAAGAACTTCACTTCATCAGGTGATCTGCGCCAGTTCTCAGTTGAAAAGGCGTAAGCACTTAATTCTTCAACGCCAAATTCAATTGCACCTTCCACAACATCAAATAACGCGGACTCTCCTGCTTCGTGGCCGGCAGTTCTAGGTAATCCGCGCTGCTTGGCCCATCGGCCGTTGCCATCCATAACGAGAGCAACATGATGTGGAATATGAATTGTCATACTCGTTCCACCATTGGCAAACTCCTTAAGCCGCGTTCAAGATGCCAGTGTAAATACGCGGCGATTAATCCACTAGCCTCACGACGGTTTTTATTCTCACTCGCCGATGCAATTTCCCAATCACTGCTCAATAACGCACCCATCAATGACAAAGTCTCTGGCGCTGGTGTCGCACAAGCCGACGGTCGACAATCGGCACACACTGAGCCGCCACCCACTAATGAAAAATATCTATGGGGTCCAGGTTTTTCACACCGTGAACAAATCGTCATTGAAGGTGCGTAGCCAGCTACTGCTAAAGAGCGAAGTAGGAACGCATCAAGGATGAGGAGTGGTTCATATCTATTTTCGGCTAAAACTTTCATGGCGCCAACAACTAAATTAAATTCTTGTAATGCAGGCTCATGCTCATTGGGACTAAATCTTTCGGTGGCTTCTAAAATCGCTGAAGCAACTGTCCAGCGCTGATAATCCTGCGTTAAAGCTTCCCCATAATTCATGAGCGCTTCAACTTGAGTAATGGTGTCAAAAGTTTTTCCTACGTGAAGTTGAATATCAACATGACTGCCTGGTTCTAATCGAGCTCCGAACTTAGACATTGTTCGGCGAACACCTTTAGCTACGCCACGAATTCGCCCATGGTCTTTGGTGAGCATTGTGATGATGCGATCGGCTTCTCCGAGTTTTTGCGTGCGAAGCACAATGGCCTCATCCCGGTACAAACTCATACGGGCAAAGGTAGTGTGTGAATTAGCGAATTGCGCGATTTATGGCAGACACGACAGCTTTGAGCGATGCTGTGGTGGTGTTTGGATCAATTCCAACTCCCCAAAAGACATCGCCATCTATCGAGCATTCCAAATATGCCGCAGCAGATGCATCTCCACCGGCCGAAAGTGCGTGCTCGTAATAATCCAAGACTCGTACATCTACGCCGTAGTTTTGCAAAATGTTACAGAAAGCTGCGATCGGACCGTTGCCCTGACCTTTAAGTTCATGGAGTTGCCCACGATCTGTAAGCGAAACATTTAAATGTACATCTTCACCAAGAATTGAAGTCTGACTTAAACCCTTAAGGCGAAAACGACCCCATGGCGCACCCTCGGTTGGTAGATACTCATCTTCAAAAATATTCCATAAATCTTCGGCACTGATTTCGCCACCTTCAGCATCAGTTTTAGCTTGGACGTTCTTAGAAAATTCGATCTGCAAACGTCGAGGCAAATCAAGATGGTGTTCATTCTTCATCAGATAAGCAACGCCACCCTTACCAGATTGTGAATTAACCCGAATTACGGCTTCATAACTTCGGCCAATATCTAGCGGATCTATTGGTAAATAAGGAATTGCCCATGTGTGATCACGAACTTCTTTGCCCGCAGCTTTAGCATCGCGAGCTAAATGATCAAAGCCTTTTTTAATTGCATCTTGGTGCGAACCCGAAAATGCAGTGAAAACTAAATCTCCACCATATGGATGGCGCTCAGGTACGCGTAATTGATTGGCATATTCAACGACTCGACGGACTTCATCGATGTTAGAAAAATCAATATGTGGATCGATGCCATGAGTAACCAAGTTAATTCCAAGAGTTACTAAGCAAACATTTCCAGTGCGCTCACCATTTCCAAATAATGTGCCTTCAATGCGATCTGCGCCAGCTAAGTAACCTAATTCGGCAGCTGCTACGCCAGTTCCACGATCATTATGTGGGTGAAGCGAAACAATGACGCTGTCTCGATTATTCAAGTTACGGCACATCCATTCAATGGAGTCGGCGTAAACATTTGGCGTTGCCATTTCAACGGTGGCCGGTAAGTTCATGATGGTCTTCCATTGTGGAGTTGGCTTCCACACATCGTTCACGGCATTACATACTTCAACAGCGAATTCGAGTTCCGTGCCGGTATATGACTCAGGTGAATACTCAAAAGAGACTTTAGTTTCTGGCACCGTTGCCACTAAATCTAGACAAATCTTGGCAGCATCAGTTGCAATCTTCTTAATGCCTTCTTTATCTAGGCCAAATACAACTCGACGTTGCAAAGTAGATGTTGAGTTATACAAGTGCACAATCGCTTGCTTGGATCCCTTGATCGCTTCGAAAGTTCGAACGATGAGAGCTTCACGTGCTTGAGTAAGAACTTGGATGATGACATCATCGGGGATCAAATTCTCTTCAATTATTTTGCGCACAAAATCGAAATCAGTCTGACTAGCACTTGGAAAACCAACTTCGATCTCTTTGTAACCCATAGCCACTAAAAGTTTGAACATCGCTAATTTACGCGGTGTATCCATCGGATCAATTAACGCTTGGTTTCCATCGCGCAGGTCTACTGAACACCACTTTGGCGCTTGAATGATTTTCTTGTTTGGCCACATACGATCGGGAAGATCTATTGGGTGAAAAGGCTCATAACGATGCACTGGCATCGCTGATGGCACCTGCTTCGGGAAGTTCACCTGCTAACGGTAACGCGTGAGTTAAAGAACTGGCAAATAACGATCGAGTTCATAGGCGCTGACTTGGCGGCGATAGTCCTGCCATTCGGCACGTTTATTGCGCAAAACATATTCAAAAACATGCTCACCCAAAGTTTCGCGAACTAATTCACTCTTTTCCATTGCAACAATTGCCTCATGCAGATCTGAAGGCAGTGAAATTGGAGCACTTGAATCTTGCAAGACATAACCCTCTTCGACTCCCTTTAATCCTGCGGCCAACATCACTGCATAAGCTAAGTATGGATTACATGCAGTATCTGGAGATCTAAATTCAATTCGTGTGGAGTTTTCTTTATTGGGCTTATACATAGGGACACGAACCAATGCACCGCGATCACTTGGACCCCAGTTAACAAAAGCTGGCGCTTCTCCCCCGCCGTGTAAACGTTTGTAAGAATTTACCCACTGATTAGTAATCGCAGTAATTTCTGGGGCGTGCTTTAAAAGGCCTGCAATGAAAGATCGTCCGACTGCTGACAAATTCAATTCGGCACTGGAATCGTAAAAGGCATTCTCTTCGCCTTTAAATAAAGAGACGTGCGTATGCATTCCACTACCTGGATGATCAGTAAATGGCTTAGGCATAAAGGATGCGTGGAAACCTTGATCAAGTGCTACTTCTTTAATGACGTGGCGGAAAGTCATGATGTTGTCGGCCGTGCTCAAAGCATCGGCATACCGCAAATCAATTTCCTGTTGTCCTGGTGCGCCTTCATGATGTGAGAACTCAACTGAAATTCCCATTGCTTCCAACAAAGTAATTGCTTGGCGGCGGAAATCATGTCCGACTACTGCAGGTGTGTGATCGAAATATCCACCTTGATCAACTGGTACTGGCGCTTTACCGGCTTCTGGTTTTTCTTTGAATAAGAAGAATTCAATTTCAGGGTGGGTGTAACAGGTGTAACCCATAGCTGCCGCTTTTTCTAACGTACGACGTAAAACATTGCGTGGGTCAGCCGGGGATGGAGTGCCATCGGGCATGACAATGTCGCAAAACATTCGAGCAGCTCCTGGTGCTTCGGTGCGCCACGGCAAAATTGAAAATGTTGCTGGATCTGGTTTTGCCAACATGTCTGATTCAGTTACACGGGCAAAACCTTCGATTGCAGAACCATCAAAACCGATTCCTTCAGCAAATGCATTTTCTAACTCAGCAGGTGCGATCGCCACAGATTTCAAGAAGCCGAGAACATCGGTAAACCATAAACGCACAAAGCGAATATTGCGCTCTTCAAGAGTACGAAGAACGAACTCTTCTTGCTTACTAATCTCGATGCTCATGTGCGGCATTCTTACAAATGCAGGTTACGGCTGTGTTAACTAAATAGAGTAAAACTCCGTGCTTTCTAGGCTGGAGCGTGCGGCAACATCCTTAGTTACGACCAAATTAGCGCTGACACGTGAGCCTTCGCCAACGGTTACATTTCCAATAATGCGTGCGCCTGCACCCAGAATTACATTGCTTTCAATTGTTGGATGTCGTTTACCGTGAGTGAAACCCCGAGAACCTAGCGTCACATCGTGATAAAGCATTACATCATCACCAATGATTGTTGTTTCACCGATGACAACGCCCATACCGTGATCAATAAAAAATCGACGCCCAATTGTTGCGCCCGGGTGAATTTCAATACCTGTTGTAAAGCGCACCACATTGGCATGGATACGCGCCACTAATTTAAATCCATGATTCCAAAGAAAATGCGAAATCCGATGTCCCCATACTGCGTGCACTCCTGGATAAGCAAGCGCTACTTCCAGTCGATTACGTGCGGCCGGATCATGCGTTAATGCATTATCCAGATCTTCTTTCATGCGACTTATGATTGACATTTTATTCTGCCAAGTCTTGATACAAAATAGTTGAAAGGTAACGCTCTCCAGCCGAAGCAATAATGACTGCGATGTTCTTACCTGCAAACTCAGGCCGCTTGGCCACTTCTATTGCTGCCCACAAAGTTGCACCCGATGAAATACCTGCCAAGATTCCTTCCTCAGCGGCGGCGCGACGTGCAAATTTAATTGCATCATCTGCCGTTGCATCCAAGATCTCGTCATACACAGTGCGATCCAAAATATTTGGAATGAAGTTAGCTCCAATTCCTTGAAGTGGGTGTGGTCCAGGGGCTCCACCATTAAGAATGGGAGAGGCAGCTGGCTCTACGCCAAATACTTTGATTGCAGGGTTTTTCTCTTTTAGAAAACGTCCAGTGCCGGTAATAGTTCCACCAGTACCAATGCCTGAAACAAAGGCATCAACTTTTCCATCTAGATCGCGCCAAATTTCTGGGCCAGTAGTTTTATAGTGAATTGCTGGACCAGCTTCGTTTTCAAATTGGCGCACTAAGACTGCGCCAGATTCGCCCAGTTTTTCTGCCGCGGCAACTGCGCCTTTCATGCCACCTGCTGCCGGAGTTAAAACTAATTCGGCACCGAAAGCTAAAATTAATTTGCGGCGCTCTTTTGATACTGATTCAGGCATGGTGAAAATAGATTTGTATCCCCGGGCTGCGGCAACCATGGCAACTGCAATGCCAGTATTTCCCGAGGTGGCCTCAACGATTGTTCCGCCAGGCTTTAATGCACCACTGGCTTCGGCGGCATCAATCATTGCGATTCCTAAGCGATCCTTGATTGAGGACGTTGGGTTGTAGAACTCCAATTTTGCATAGACATTTCCAGCCGCACCATCGGTAATCTTGTTTAAACGGACAAGTGGCGTATTTCCAAAAGCTTCGGTGATGCTATTAAACGTTGACATAATTCTCCCTAAATAATTTTCAATGGATTATTTTTAATACTGCACATTAAGCCGGCTAAAAATCAGCAGCTGCAGGATGTAGAGAGACAGAAATCAACTACGCGATTGCGCGTAAATAACCAAGTAATAATTGATTTCATACCGCAATTCTACTGAGTTGCAAAAATAGTGCGAGTTGCCAATCGTTTGCATGAAGCAACCACTTGCAGAGTTTTACTGCTCGTTCCAGCGTGAAGTCATTGGTAGTCGACGATCTTTACCGAACGCGCGGCCGGAAACTTTGGTACCTGGTGGATATTGGCGGCGTTTGTATTCAGCTGTATCTACAAGTGAAATAACTCGACGGATTAATGCCACATCAAAACCATCGTTGAGCAAGGCAGCAAAACCATGATCTTCATCTACATATAAGCGCAAAACTTTATCCAGCAATGGATAGTCCGGTAAGGAGTCCGAGTCTTTTTGATCTGGGCGAAGTTCGGCACTGGGTTCTTTAGTAATAGAGCGTTCTGGAATTGGAGGTGTCGCACCTGCGGCAATAGCGTGCGCATTTCGCCACTTAGCTAGCGCCCATACATCGGTTTTATAAATATCTTTTATTGGGGCAAAGCCACCCACGGCATCGCCATATAGCGTGGAATAACCCACGGCTAATTCGCTCTTATTTCCAGTAGCTAAAACTATGTGGCCCTCTTGATTAGAAATGCCCATCAACGTGGTTCCGCGCACGCGGGCCTGCAGATTTTCTTCAGCGATGCCCGTAAGGCTCAGATTGTTCATATAAGCCTCGACCATCGGTGCGATAGCTACAGTCCGCAAAGCGATGCCCGTGGCTGTGGCTAAAGCGTGAGCATCTTCGATTGAGTGATCCGAAGAATATTTACTTGGCATTGCAACGCCATAAACATTGTTAGCACCGAGCGCATCTATTGCAATCGCGGCCACTAAAGCCGAATCAATTCCCCCCGATAAACCAACCAGGGCTGATTTAAAACCATTCTTTTTAATGTAATCGCGCAGACCAATTACTAAGCCCTGCCACATTTCTGCTTCATCACTTAAGCGCGGTGCAATGAAAGCAGCAGCACTAGTCCCGACTCGTACGGGGTCTTGCGAAATAATTACATCTGGGGTTGAACTAGCTTCGGCGCAATCAATCTCAACGATGACTAAGTGATCATCAAACTGCGGGCCGCGCGCAAGCACAGCACCATCTTTGGCAACAACAATTGTGTCACCATCAAAAACCAAATCATCTTGCCCGCCGGTCATATTGACGTAAGCAAGTGGTGCGTTCACTTCACGTGCCCGCTTTTGAACTAAGGCCAATCGCACATCATCTTTGTTTCGCTCAAAGGGCGAGCCGTTGGGCACAACAACTAAGCCCGGCGTTCTAGCGGCAACGTTTGCCATGGAATGCCAGATGTCTTCACAGATCGCAACGGCAACATCGACGTTATGAATTCGCACGACTAAATCACTGGTACCTGCGGTGAAATTTCTAAACTCATCAAATACGCCATAGTTTGGCAGGTGTCGTTTTGCATAGCGGGCTTTGATTTTTCCCTCATGGATCACCGCCACTGCATTTTGTGGACCTTTATCTAAATAGCCAATGACGGCCACGATGTCGCCAGTAATTGTGGCGGCGATGGAATTAATGGCCGCGATGCTGGCGGCTTGAAATGATGGACGCAGAGCTAAATCTTCAACGGGATATCCAGTCACAATCATCTCTGGAAAAATAATTAAATTGGCGCCAGCTTTTTTAGCCTCATTCACGCAGCTAGAAATCAGCGCAGTGTTGCCCGCAAGCTCACCCACGGTTGGGTTGATCTGAGCAAGGGCTACAGACAACTTCATTTTTCAAGTGTAACGGGGGTACCCTTATGCCTGTACCCGGGGACTGCGCAATGCAGCGTCGAGGAGAGGACAAATAATGGAAGCCTTATATGGCGGCGCGCTGCACAGACGCGTAACGATTGCTGATTTAGCTGCGGCAAAAGCCCGTGGTGAAAAATGGCCGATGCTCACTTCCTATGAACAGATGACTGCCGAGATCTTTGATGAAGCCGGCATCCCAGTTTTGCTCGTCGGTGATAGCGCCGGCAATAATTTTTTAGGTGAAATCAATACCATCCCTGTCACCGTCGATGAGCTAATTCCATTGACCCGCGCCGTTGTTAGAGCCTCACAACGTGCCTTAGTAATTGCCGATCTTCCTTTTGGTTCATATGAAAGTTCACCTGAACAAGCCTTGGCCACCTCCACACGATTTTTCAAAGAGGCTGGAGCCATGGGTGTAAAAATCGAAGGCCCTCATATTGCAACAGTAGAGAAATTAACTGCCTCAGGGATTCCAGTAATGGGCCATGTTGGTTTAACTCCGCAATCGGTGCATTTACTCAGCGGCTATAAAGTGCAAGGTCGCACTGATGGTGATGCGATTCTGGACGCCGCATTAGCCCTAGAAAAGGCCGGGGTTTTTGCCATAGTTCTGGAGTTGGTTCCCAGTGAACTTGCGGCAAAAATTACCGCCGCACTAAAGATTCCTACTATCGGAATCGGCGCCGGAGTTCATTGCGATGCCCAAGTTTTAGTCTGGACCGACTTGATGGGTTTGACTAAGAATCCACCAAAGTTAGCTAAGGCTTATCGCAATATGCGCAGTGAAATGTTGGCCGCGGCTGGTGAATTTGCCAGTGATGTCGCAGCCGCTCGTTTTCCTGCGCCGGAACACACTTTCAACTAACCTGCACCGGTGGCCAAGTACGCAATAGACCTATCCCCGCTTACGAAATCCCGTGATTTCCGAAATCTCTGGGCGGCTGGATTAATCTCCTATTTCGGCTCAATGATCACCTATGTTGCTGTTCCTTTTCAAATAAAAGAGCTAACGAACTCTTACGTTGCCGTGGCCATCAGCGGGCTGATTGAAATTCTGCCTCTCATAATCTTTGGTCTCTACGGCGGGGTCTTGGCCGATGCAATTGATCGCAAAAAACTGATCTGGACGACCGAGTTTCTCTCCCTTTTATTTACTGGGATTTTATTAGTCAACTCTCTCCTTGGCTCCCCCAGCATTATCGTGATTTATTTAGTCTCTGGATTATTTGCGGCCACCAGTGGGCTGCGACAACCGGCCATGCAAGCCGCACTTCCTCGATTAGTTGATGCAGAAGACATGACTGCCGCTGCCGCACTCATGAGTCTTCGCTGGCAAGTCGGTGTAATCGTGGGGCCAACAATTGGTGGCATCATCATTTCAACTTTTTCTGTAACGGTGGGCTATGCCGCCGACATTGCTACCTTTGTAATCTCGCTCATTTTATTAGCCATGATGCGAAATATTCCTCCGTCGCAAGAAGCTGAAAAGCCATCTCTGGAAGGCTTATTTGAGGGTATTAAATATGCTTTCGCGCGTAAAGATTTACTAGGAACTTATCTGATCGATTTAGCGGCAATGTTTTTCGCCATGCCCACCGCTTTGATTCCATTCTGGGCCGATCAATTGCATGCACGTTGGGCCCTTGGTTTGTTATATGCCGCCGGCACCGTTGGCTCCATTGCAATAACACTGACAAGTGGCTGGACTAAAAATGTTCGCTTCTATGGGCGGGCCATAATGTGGGCCGCCATTGGTTGGGGCGCAGCAATTGCATTAGCCGGGGCCACACATTACTTGCCCTTAGTTTTATTTTTTCTAGCCGCTGCCGGGGCTTCGGACATGATCAGTGCCCTCTTCAGATCCTCGATGTGGAATCAAACAATCCCCGATAATTTCCGCGGACGACTTGCTGGAATCGAATTATTGTCATATTCCTTAGGTCCACTTGCCGGACAAATGCGCGCGGCCGCTATGGCGGCAGCTTTTTCTTTAACTTTTTCCGTCACTGCTGGCGGAATTATTTGCATGATTTCAGTGGCCCTACTGGCCGGTTTTTTGCCAAAATTTAGGAAATTTGACATAAAAACCGATGAATTTGCCCTCAAAAAGGCCGCTGAAAAGCGAAATTCACGCGTAAACCCTCAATCAGAGGACGAGATTTAATAAATTTTCGTAAGTTACGCATTTTTTTATATTTTTTCAATATTTTTCCGATTTGTTTGAAATATTTTCGTAGATTTTCCATAGATGCATAAAAAATAAATAAAAAAAATTTGCGACACGCACCGAAATAATTATCACAAAATGTTGGCATTTTTGACTAAATGATGTCACGCTTATCCACGAAAAGGTTTGGGTGACGGATCCGAACCATTCCGATAGGAGAAGTACGTGGCCGCAGCAAAGAAGAAAGCAGCACCAAAGAAGCGCAAGAAGGCAGCTGCTCCAGCAGCTCCAAAGAAGCGCCGCAAGAAGGCAGCTGCAGTAGCAGCTCCAAAGAAGCGCCGCAAGAAGGCAGCAGCTAAGAAGGCTGCTCCAAAGAAGCGCAAGAAGGCAGCAGCAAAGAAGGCTGCTCCAAAGAAGCGCAAGAAGGCAGCAGCAAAGAAGGCTGCTCCAAAGAAGCGTAAGAAGGCAGCAGCTAAGAAAGCTGCTCCAAAGAAGCGCAAGAAGGCAGCTGCTAAGAAGGCTGCTCCAAAGCGTCGTAAGAAGAAGGCAGCAGCTGCTACAGCTGCTCCAAAGAAGCGCCGTCGCAAGAAGGCAGCTGCTAAGTAATTAGCAATTAAAAAAACCCGCCACTTTATGTGGCGGGTTTTTTTATGCTAAAAATATGTAGTTTTAATTACTCGTCGACTACCTCTTTGCGCAATGAATCTTCAATGCGATTAAAAATTGTGGCTACTACTTCTTGATCAGCTTTAGACAAGTGATCGACAAATCGAGTGCGCACGCTTTCCACGTGATCTGGAGCTGCAGCAACAATGGCCTTCCAACCCTTGGCCGTCATGACGGCAAAATATCCACGTTTATCTGATGGGCAAGCTTCGCGCTTTACCCAGCCCGCTTTTTCCATAACCTTCATTCGATGTGATAACCGCGAGCGCGATAACAAAGCCTGGGCAGCTAAATCGCTCATTCGCATTTTGCGCTCTGGGGCATCGCTGAGTTGAGCCAAGATTTCATAATCAGCCATCGATAAATCATGGTCCTCTAAATCAGTATCCAGCGCCTCTAATAATCGACGACTGGCAATGATGTAGCGGCGCCAAGCTTTCATTTCGGCAGCGTTGAGCCATCTAGGTGCGGTAGCGTTTTGGCCTGACATACATATAAGTCTACGCTAACTGTTGAACTTTCAACTACTTTGATCGATGAAAGGTGAACCATTGAGTACTGGTTTTTCCTTTGAAATCAAAAGCGCTGCAGAAAACTCACTGGCCCGCGTTGGAACTATCACTACTCCCCATGGTCAGATTCAAACCCCAGCTTTTATTCCGGTGGGAACTAAAGCCACCGTTAAATCCGTCTTGCCCGAAACAATGGCCGACCTTGGTGCCCAAGCTTTATTAGCCAATGCCTACCACCTATATCTGCAACCGGGCTCCGATGTTTTAGATGAAGCCGGTGGGCTAGGCCAATTTATGAATTGGCCCGGACCAACTTTTACAGACTCGGGCGGCTTTCAAGTTTTATCTCTTGGGGTGGGTTTTAAAAAAGTCTTAGCCATGGATGCCCAAACTTTTCGCCGCGATGATGTGATCGCCGGAAATAAAGAACGCTTAGCCCATGTCGATGATGAGGGTGTCACTTTTAAATCTCACCTAGATGGATCCATGCATCGCTTCACTCCCGAAATTTCAATGCAGGTGCAGCACAACATTGGTGCTGACATCATGTTCGCCTTTGATGAGTGCACGACCTTGCACAACACCCGTCCTTATCAAGAGCTGGCAATGGATCGCACGTTGGCCTGGGCCGTGCGTTGTTTGGATGAACACAAGCGACTTACTGATGAGCGAATTACTAAGCCCTACCAAGCCCTTTTCGGGGTAATCCAAGGGGCGCAATATGAAGATCTGCGCAAGCAAGCGGCCGGTGATTTAGGTGGCCTTGAATCATCGAGCCAGAGCTTTGATGGTTTTGGAATTGGTGGTGCCTTAGATAAGCAATCACTGGGCACAATCGTTTCCTGGGTCAATGGCGTGCTGCCTGAAAATAAACCTAAACATTTGTTGGGTATCGGCGCCCCTGAAGATCTCTTTGTGGGGGTTGAAAATGGAATCGATACATTCGATTGCGTTTTAGCCTCACGAATTGCACGCACAAGTGCGGTGTACACGATGGAAGGGCGTTTTAACCTATCTAATAGCGGTTATAAGCGCGATTTCACGGCCATAGACGATGAATGTGACTGTTACACGTGCACGCACTACACACGGGCTTATATGCACCATGTATTCCGCGGTAAGGAAATCATTGCTGCAACCCTTGCAACCATTCATAACGAGCGATTTATCGTGCGCCTAGTCGATCAGATGCGCCAAGCATTACTCGATGGAAATTTTGCCGATATGAAAGCGGATTTCCTAGGCCGATATCTGCATCGCAGTGGCCAATCAAGAGACTAAAACTAGGAAACTACTTTCGGCAAATTCCAATTATATTTAATCGATATTTCACGGACTAAAACTACGGTCAGACCTGCGATTATTGCGGTGGCCACGTCACTCAGATTCAACTCAGACATCACTAAATAAACCAGAGCACCAGCTAAGGCACTCGTTCCCACAGTTTCGCGGTGAAGTAAAACTGGCTGCACTTGGCACAAAATATCTCGAAATAAACCCCCTGTCACGGCGCCAACAATGGCTAATACAAGGGCGGCAAGTACTGGGGCTTTTTCGGTCAAGGCAAACTGGGCACTCGACACAGTTGCAACGGCTAAACCCAATGTATCTAGCGATAGCGCAAAGCGACCGACCTGCTGTTTTTGCCCAATGGCAATTGTTATCAGGACCGCCGCAATGACAGGTAAAAATAACCAGGGATGCAAAATCCACGGCGGGCGTTGTCCCAAAAAGAGATTGCGCAATGTTCCACCAGTTACCGATGCGATGGCTGCGATAAATAAAATTCCGCCGTAGTCCAAGCCTTTATTTGCGGCAACCCTGGCACCGACTAAAGCAAAGGCAAAAGTCGAGACAAGATCGAGGCTATAAACCAACAGCTCTAGATCCATTTCAACCTACTTTTTAGCAGCTAAACGAGCCTCACGACGCTTGCGTTGTTCCTTTGGATCGGGCACTGGAACCGCTGAAATTAAGCGACGTGTGTAATCGTTTTGTGGGTTGAGCAAGATGGCATCACGGTCGCCCTCTTCAACGAGCAAACCATTTTGCATCACGGCAATTCGGTGAGACAAAATATCTACGACCGCTAAATCATGGCTAATGAATAGACAGGCAAACTTCAACTTCTCTTGTAGCTCTTGAAGCAAGTCAAGGAAACGGGCCTGAACTGAAACATCCAGGGCAGATGTTGGTTCATCGGCAATCAACAAATCTGGAGTCAGAGCAAGGGCACGGGCAATTCCTACGCGCTGGCGCTGTCCACCTGAAAGTTCATGCGGATAACGGTTGCGATAACTGCGCGGTAGTTCCACTTGATCCAATAGATCTTCAATCATGTGAGCTAGCGCTTCGCCTTTAGCAATGCCGGCTAGGAAAATTGGCTCGCCAATTGATTCACCAATTGGCAAACGTGGATTGAGCGAGCTAGCTGGATCTTGGAAAACAATTCCGGTGTGACGGCGAATCGATCGCAGATCTTTTTGGCTGGCATGGCTGATGTCTTTGCCAACAATTTCAATTGTGCCAGCCTTAATTGGCAATAAACCAATTGATGCACGGCCAACCGTTGTTTTACCTGAACCGGATTCCCCTACTAGGCCAACGATTTCACCTGGATAAATTTCTAGGTTGAAATTCTTCACGGCAGTAAATGCTGGAATACGTCCACGTTTTGGATACTCAATAGTGACGTCAGTTAATTTCAAAACTGGTGCGGGTTTAGCTTTTTCAGAGTAAGGCAAAGCTCGCTTTTTACTTGAACCCAGCTTTGGAACTGCGCCCAGCAACTGAATTGTGTACGGGTGCTGTGGCTTATTGAAAATTTGATCCGCAGTTCCCTTTTCAACGGTGATGCCATCTTTCATAACCAAGATTTCATCGGCCATATCGGCAACAACACCCATGTCGTGAGTAATCAACAAAATCGCTGAGTTAAGTTTGTCTTTGAGCCCGCGCATTAAATCTAGAATTTCGGCTTGGACGGTTACATCCAGCGCAGTTGTTGGTTCATCGGCAACTAGCAAACCTGGATCACATGCCAATGCCTGAGCGATCATGGCGCGCTGGCGCTGTCCACCAGAAAGTTGGTGCGGATACTTATTAATAGATTTTTCAGGATCTGGAATATCTACCAAAGTGATCAGTTCAAGGGCGCGGGCATGTGCTTGCTTAGGGCCCATATCAAAGTGATTACGCAAAGTTTCAACGATCTGGAAACCAATTGTGTAGACCGGGTTCAACGCCGTCATTGGCTCCTGGAAAATGTAAGCAACTTCTTTACCGCGGAACTTACGCAAAGTCACCGCTTTGGCATTGAGCATCTCTTGATCTTTAACTTTTACCGATCCACTCATTCGAGCATTTGATGCCAAAAGTGACATAAGCCCAAGTGCAGTCGTTGATTTTCCTGAACCAGATTCGCCAACAATGGCCGTTACTTTCCCTGGCTCAAGTTCAAGATTCATTCCAATAACTGCTGGGTACCAGACGCCATCCACCCAAAAATCGACATTGAAATCCTTGATATCTAATATTGGATTACTCATTGCGATGCCTCCGAGTGTGAGAAAATAATTGAATGACTAACCTCGAGAAGTTCCGCCCCACAAGTGCACTTGTTTCGGGTTGGACGCTCGTAGCTTTCTTCGCTGGCTTTATCGTTGAAACCGGAATCTACGGTGGAAATCTTTTCGCCGTCAGCGCCACATGTGCAACTGGAATTCTTAGTTCCTACCTGCTGTTCATCAAGCCCTACGTTTTGATCTTTGATGAAGGAATCAAGATTGTTAACCCAACCAAAAACATCACTGCTAGTTGGGATCTGGTTGAAGAGATCGAAACTAAGTTCAGTATGTCCGTTCTCATTCGCGGTCAAGTTTTCTACGCGTGGGCTGCTCCAGCTCCGGGACGTAGTCACAGTCGTCGAATGCACAAGAGCGACTTTGGTCCCGGTCTGCACGTTAACGCGCGACGTCTTGCTGACTCTCCGGGTAGTGACTCTGGAGTGTGTGCTTACATTGCCCGTTTGCGACTTAAAGCTTTTATTCCCAATGGCGAAAGTAGTTTCACCGTTGAGCGCAGTTACTTGTTCGTGTGCGCCATTATCGGTTGCGCCGTTATTAGCGTGCTGAGTTTTATCCTCTAAATTAATCATTGGCTTGAGCTAACTTTCTAGCTATTGCCGAATCTTGGCGCTCTTTTTTAGAGATACGACGGCGTTGGCGCGGATCGAATGCATCACGTAAACCATCACCAATAAAGTTGATACTTAAGGCAATCGAAATAATAAATAAGCCCGGGAACCAGAAGAGCCAAGGACGTGTAGTGAAAGCATCCTGATATTTACTGATGAGCAAGCCAAGTGAGACATCGGGTTCAACAACACCAAAACCAATGTAGCTCAACGCAGTTTCCAGCAAAATTGCACCTGACATCAGCAAGGTAACAGAGACGATAATTACACCGACTGCATTTGGCAGGATGTGCTTGAAAATGATTCGTCGATTGGATGCACCAGCAACACGGGCAGCATCCACGAATTCACGCTCGCGAAGGGTTAAAAACTCGCCGCGTACCAGACGAGAAAGTCCGGTCCAAGCGAAAAGACCCAAGTAGAAAGCTAAGAAAATCGCGCCTAGGTTTCCGTAGTGGTAACCAACTACTGAACCAATAATGATCGCTGGAATCGTGATAATAAAATCAGTAAAGCGCATCAAGATTGCATCGACTTTGCCGCGATAGAAACCAGAGATGGAACCAATAACTGTTCCTAAAGTTCCACCGATAGATCCGATTACAACCATTACTGAAAGGGAGCGCTGAGTGCCTTTCATAACGAGAGCAAAAAAGTCACGGCCGATATCGTCTTGACCAAATGGGTGATCACCCAGACCAATGCCAGCTCCACCTAAAAACTTAGGTCGAAGTGACATCGTTGGACAACCAACAGTTCCACCAGGGCAATCGCCCACTCTCAAATCTGGAATATCTGCGATAGTCCATTTCCACCAACCATGAATGCGCCAGATTCCAAATAATTTAAAGTCCAAGGCAGTAAAGACAAATACGGCAATAAAGAGAATAACTCCCAGTGAAAATACCGCGGCGCGGTGTCTAAAGAAACGGCGTCGTACAATCTGACCCTGGCTTAAACCTTCTACTTCTTTATTTGCAATAGCGTTTTCACCCGATGTATCACCGGTAGCAACGGCAGCTGATTTCTTTTTAAATATCATCATCCACCGCTTCCCACGCGAATACGCGGATCTAAGACTGAATACAGCAAATCTGCAATCAAGTTGGCAAGCACCGACAGTGATGCCGTTACAAAGAAGACACCCATCAAAAGATTGAGGTCAAAACCAAAGAGAGCATTTCTAAATAACGTTCCCATTCCTGACCAACCAAAAACGTTTTCAGTAATGAGGGCGCCACCGATAATGCCGGCGAAGTCCACCACAATGATTGTTGTCAGTGGAATCATGGTGTTTCTAAAGGCATGTCGCATGATCACAGTGCGCTCGGAAAGACCTTTAGCGCGCGCAGTACGAATGTAATCTTGATTCAAAACATCCAACAAGGTTCCACGTGAGAAACGAATGTAACCGGCAAAAGAAATCAATGTCAGTGCAAGTGTTGGTAGCACCAAGTGCGTGATGATATCTAAGCTCGATAACCACCAATTATCATTACCCAGCAAATCGCTGCGCTGGCCCACAGTTGGAACTGGGCGATAATTAATCGCATCAGTCTGCATATATGGCTGCCACGTGCGCATGAACTTATCAACTAACAACAAACCAGCAGATAAAAGCGCAGTCAATACAGTAGTTCGAATAATTGGGAGACGATCAATTTTTGAAAAAGCCAAACCTGAAACTATTGCAAAGACAATAGCCAGAATCGCCATGGCTAAAATTGGGAAAGTTCCTGGGTGATGGCTAAAGACCCAGTTAGCTGGGTAGTAAGACAGTAAGGTCAAAGCCGACATAGTCAAAGAAGATTTGAGCGCAGCCCGATTAGTTAGACCCACCGAAAGTTGGGTAACACCATAGGCAATTCCAATTGAAAGCGCGAAAATAACTAGTGGTCCCAAACTTGGATTGAGGAACCAGCCCGTTGCACTAAAAGTTGCAACTAAAGCCGCGGCAAAAATTCCCGAAGCTCCAAAAGCGATCCAAAAAGTTCGTCGCGTTCCACCGATGAGTGATGCCCAAAAAACTGCGGTGGCCAGACCGATGCCGATAATCCAGCCAATTGGCACGATGGGGTTTTTAAGAAAGTTATTAAAGGAAATTGCTAGATAAGCCTTAAGCAAAACTGCTACCCAGAAAACTGGGAGTGAAAACATAAGAAAAGAAACAAAAGTCATTGCATAGTCAAAACGAGAGTATTGACGCAACGCAGTAATGATTCCGATTGCGATGCCCATGATGATTGCCAAAATAGTGGCCGTTAGTACCAAGCGAATCGTGACTGGGATTGCTAGAGCAAGTGAGTGTGAAACAAGTGATCCATCGCGGGCCTTGCCAAAATTTGGGTGGCCCAGAAAAATTCCGAAGATTCCCTTAATCCATAAGAAATATCGGGCTGGAGGTGGTACATCAAGTTGCAGCTCACGCGTTAATGACGCGATTAAAAAATCGCGGTTGGGATCAGAACTCAGTTTTAAATCAGCTAACGGGTCGCCAGAAAGTGCTGCCAAGTTATACAAAATAAAACTTGATCCAAAGAGAATAACCGTCAAAATTCCAAGGCGGCGAAGGATGAAAGCGAGCATCGTTAGTCAAAAGCCTTTCGAAAGGGTTAAAACTGCCTTACTTAGGAGTACGAATGTACATGAGAAGAGCGCCCGGGGGTTAATTCCCGGGCGCTCTTTTACTCAGTTTCTGGTTGTTCTAACTAAGGAAATTAATCCTTAGTATGACCACTCCCAGTAGTTCCACGTAATTTGTGGAGATAGTGGCGCTGGCTTAACACCCTTAAGTGCCTTGTTAATTGCATATACACCTGGGTGCGCAAAAACAGGAACTGTAATCCAGTCAGCATTAGTAATACGTTCAGCTTGAATGTACTTAGCTGAAAGAATTGAATCGCTGAGTGGCTTGTAAAGTGTGTTACATACGTTATCAAAGGCTGTATTGATGTAACCCATGACGTAGTTGTTTCCGCCATTAGTTTCATACAGACCACATGATTGACGCTGTTGAACTGAAGAGTTCACCCAAGCGAAGAAGTATGCATCGTATGCAGATGTACCAAGTTGTGAACCCCAGTCAGTGCGAACATCGCCCACTAGATCGAAACCAATCTTGGCTTCGTTTGCCTTAGCAAGAGCGAACTCTGCTGCACGGCGTGGGTTATTTCCTGGAACTAGAACACGTACCTTGATTGGGTTCTTCATTGCATCTGGGAAGTACTTCTTAACAAGTGCTGCTGCAGTTGCATTACGTGTGTCTTGTGTTCCACGTGTAAATGCTGCTGAACCATTAGCTGCGCAAATCTTGTCGTACATTGCATTACCTGGCTTTACCCAAGTAGTACATAGTGGAGTCTTTTGACCATTAATTGGTGCAATCAACTTTGTCATGATTTCATCGCGAGGCACACCAAGCAAGAAAGCTTGACGTAAAGCAGCTGACTTAGCTCCGTCTGACTTCTTGAATAGACCTGTGTATGCACTTTCGCCATCAACAGTGTCATAGTGAAGATCCCAGTGCTCGTAAGCTCCAGAAATCGCACCAACAACGTTGATTGAGCTGATCTTATTTAGGGCTGCTACAGCATCAGCTGTTGCCTGTCCTGCATAAATATCAATTTCACCGTTAGCAAGTGCCTGTGTAGCTGCAGTTCCGTCACCAATAACTTTGAATACAACAGTATCTACAGATCCGCTCATCTTTGGACCTGAGTTGTACTTAGGGTTGAGTTTCAAAGTCATTGTTGTCTTTGCAACTGCGCTATCAATGATGAATCCACCGTTGCTCACTAGAAGCAATGGGTTAGTTGACTTATCAATAGTTGTGATGGTGTAGTCGTTTGACCAGCTATCACCCATCTTCTTAAGCGCGGCTGTGTCCTTAGATGTGAATGCCGCTAGGAAGCGATCCTTAGCAGCTAAGTTTTCAGCAGCAGTTCCTAGAGCCTTCTTGCCTTCTGAAAGAAGAACAAGTGCGTGAACTGGTGATGGTCCTGGACCATAAATATCCCAGTTAGCAACTGGGCTCTTGTACTGAAGCGTTACTGACATTTGATCAGCTGAAAGAGTTACTCCGACAATGTTCTTGTCGTAAGTTCCGCTGTAACCAAGACCGTTGAAAGCTGGCTTAGCAGTCTTGCTAGCTGGATCTCCAAGGCCTGCAGCCTTTGAATAATCGCTGCTCTGTGTAACGTGTGAAAGAAGTAGATCTACACCAGTGATTGGTGTTCCATCTGACCACACGCGGCCTGGGTTAACGGTGTACTGAACACGGAAATCTGTTGCTGTGTTCTTAACGACTTTATAAGAACCGAAAACTGTGTTCTTAATGATTTCCATCTTGTCGTTGTAATAGTTAAAACCCATACCTTGCAAAGTACCCATGTCGGTACATGTGGTGTTATTTGTTGTAGATAAAGAACAGTTAAGTCCTGCTACAGGGTTTGTTTCGTGAATGATCACGGTTGAACGAGTTGCGCCTTGAGCTGGAGATAGCAGTGCAACTGCTAATCCTGCTGATGCGACAACTGCAAACGCAAACTTTGCGCCCTTTGTTAACTTCATTAGTCCTCCTCGAGGGATAAGTAAAAGCGTCTGTGGAGAGTCGACCTGCCCCATAGGCGCTTTTGGTGGAGTGAGTCTGCCCGAATTGCCCCTATAAGCGCAACAGATGCGAGCGTGGCTCACGCGGGAGCTCTATAACAATCTGGTTAAGTAAAGAGGTATACCTGGGGTGATTTTTAAGCCGATGCCCGGGCCGCTTCGATCTTGGCCGTCGTCAGCCGAGGCGCAGCCAGCAGCCATAAAAGAAGTCCTAACACGACTGAAATTAAATACGGGCTGCGCAACGCGCTTTCACGCGAAACGAAATGTTCCATGAGCGTGACTAATCCGCCGCCAATAAACATTCCAATAGGAATCGAACCCCACGCAAAGAATCGATACACACTATTTACTCGTCCCAGTAGATGTGAGGGGATGATGCTTTGACGAAGTGAGACGGTAATGGTGTTCCATAAAATTGCCACAAAACTTTCTACAACCGTTACTGCCCACACAACTTGCCACGATGAAGTCATGCCTATAAAAAGACTGCCAATTGGGGCTGCGGCAAGCGCTAACCACAATGATGGCCCACTACCTAATTTTGCCGAAACTTTCGGTGCGAGTAAACCACCAAGCGTTCCGCCAATTGCACCAGCAGTACCTAAAACTGCAAAAATAAAAACCGATGTATGTAAAACCTCTTGTGCAAACAAAATATATGCCGCACCCACCATCGTGCCCAAGCCATTCATTGAACCCAAAATAATTGCCATAGGTCGAAGTAGTGGGTGAGCCCACAGCCAGACAAAGCCTTCTTTAATTTCGGCCTTAAAATTAATTTTCGCTTTCGGTCCAACTTTAGCAATGGGTTTGAAACTGCCTTTAAGCGTTGCAATCAAGGCAACGGCAAAAAAGAAAGATCCAGCGTCAAAGTAAAAAGGGAGAAAGATTGCAATTCCAATGAGCAAAGAACCAAGCGGCGGACCGATAAAACTATTGGTTAATGATTCAGCCGACCACATCCGCCCATTTGCGACCTCTAAATTCTCAGTGTCTACCACTGATGGCATCAAAGTTTGAGCACTGTTATCACGCAGAACTTCAGCTAAACCAAATAGAAATGCCGTAACAAGCAAGGTCAAATATATCGGCCAATTAGTTTTCAAATCGGTCATTTTCGTCAGTTCATTGAGTGAAGGAAAAGTTGAACGATTCAGAAATACAACTGTTCCAACAAAAACGGTAAGCACTCCCCTAAGAAAATCCATTCCAACAATTAACTTGCGTCGATCAAAGCGATCGGTGATAACTCCGGCATGCAAAGTAAAAACTAACCATGGCAAACGTGAAGCAAAGCCAGCGGCAGCGATTAGAAGTGGTGAACGTGTAACTGCTGAGGCCAACCATGGATAGGCCACCATTGAAACGCCATCACCCAAATTAGAAATGGCTGTTGCGCTCCACAACTTCCAATAAGAAGCGCCCAGTGGCTTATTTTTCACGGTCGCCAGCCTAGCGGGCTAGGACTAAATAAGAAGTAACTTCTTCGCTTTTTCTACAGCTGTGTACCGACCATCAGCATCTAACTTGCGATATGTATTGCGTAAATGAGTTTTCATGGTGTTTTGTGAAATGTGAAGTGATTTAGCAATCGATGAAATTGGATTTCCGGTTGTGAGATGCTTCAAAATCTCTAACTCCCTTTGGGTTAATTTTTCGGCAATCTCACCAGAATCATTGTTGATTTCATGAATTCGCTTGGTCATTGCATTTACAAGTTCTTCCAAGTAGATAGTTGGCTTTGCTGCCGCCGCCTTAACCATGAGCGGGTAAAGCGCAGTCTGGCGAATAAAATATTCGAAATAGCCATTTTCAGCCCCAATTTCTAGGGCTTTATTGAGGGATTTCAGGGCGATATTTTCCTGATCTATATTCATATTTGCTTCAGTTAAGAATTTATTAATCTGCTGGCGGACTGTATTTTCAGGCAACGCGGCAACTAGTGCTGGAATTTTTTTCGGATCCTGTTTATTGATTATATTGAGTTTGATTTGTCGAACTAATTCGATCTCGGGCATCCGCTGAATCACTTCAAT
>Ga0136641_1000126_pt1 | contig 30995 bp, 40 predicted proteins | sample EliLak1302023Y_FD_115312 | JGI IMG/M metagenome (GOLD analysis project Ga0136641, IMG submission 115312) | Freshwater microbial communities from Elizabeth Lake, Yosemite National Park, California, USA - 13020-23Y | ecosystem: Environmental > Aquatic > Freshwater > Lake ...
GTAGAAGTTGACTTGTCTGATTTTGATACATCAGATTTACTGGATGAGTTAGAATCTCGAGACGAACTACCCAACAATCTTCAAGGCAATCTAAAAGAATTGCTTGAAAAAATCTGGATGAAGCGTCGAATGGGTAACAACGATTATCAAACAGAATTGAATCAATTGATCTATAATGTATTGGGAAAAATTATATGAAAAAAATTGTTATAAATAAATGCCACGGTGGATTTGGTCTATCCGATGATGCCGTAATGCGCTATGGCGAGCTTGCTGGTTTGAATCTCGTTAAAACTACAACTAATCACGGATTTTCCATGTTCCATAAAGAAGGACGTGTAGACAATGATCATCATTTCTATGAAGGAAATATTGAACGCGACGACAAATATCTTGTAGAGGTTGTCGAGGAAATGGGTGACAAGGCTTGTGGCAAATATGCCGACTTAAAAGTTGTGGAAATACCCGTCGACGCAGAATGGCAAATTGAGGAATACGACGGATGGGAACACATTGCAGCAAAACATGAAACTTGGGGATAATATGTATATTACTTTGACAAACGCAACCGCAGCACATCGCGGAAACAAGCTAGCAATTAATTCGGAGTTAATTGCGACAATTCATATGGCTGAGGTTACTGTAGATGAGGTGACGGAAAATCGCACTTTCATCTTTTGTCCTCCACATGGAACATGGGAAGTAACCGAATCTATTAGTGAGGTTGTTTCTATTCTTAATGGCGAAAATAAAAAACGTCTTTTCAATTTTTAATATTATGGCACAAGGCTGGCGGAAGTCTCAAATTGAAGATAAGGAAGCACCTAATCTTAAACTACCAGAAATTAAAAGATCATTAAAGATTCTTAAATGTTCTGATTCTTTAATGTGGTATAACAATCTTGTAGGGCAGACAGTTCCTTATATCAGAGAATATTCTGATTGCTATATGAGCAGGGAGCCAGCAGGATTTCTTAACATAGTTAAATTGGAAGATGCGGAAATTATAGACGAGGAAATAAATTTATGAAATTGCAAGATTATTTTGAATTGGTTGAATATAAAATTGGAGAAGGCTCCAAATATTTGTGGCATTGCTTTGGCGACAATGCTTATCAAATGTCCAGTGGCCGTTACGATCAATATGAAATTTGTGTCATCTATGATACTGAAGATCAAACAGTGTTTGTCTTAGAGGCGCATGATTTGATTAATAATCGTTCATATCGTTTCTTTAATGAAACCTACAAAGATGCATACTTTGACGAGTGTAAAATTCGAGGCATTGAAGATGCCGCATATGACGATGTAAAGTATATTGATATTGATTTATACGAGGATTTTGCAGAAAAAGCACATGCTATTATGCATGGTCTTGATTATGATACACGATTACTAATGAAAATCAATATTCCAGATAACGAACTACTGCATATGATGAAGGCTGCTCATTTGTTAGATGTTACATTCAATGAATTTGTTGAGATAGCTTTGAAAGAAGCAATTGAGAACATGAAAAACAAAGATGGGCTGGCAGACTAATTATTTTGAAGCCAAGGCCTACAAGCACAAATATGATTTAGGCGATAGGGTATTTGGTTATTATAACAAGATACCTTTCATAGGCAGTGTAGGCAATGATCGGCTTGTCAATGAGACTGATGGGCCCGAGGTAACAATCCATCTTGATCTACCTATAAAAATCGATGATGTCATTAGAAACATTATCGTAGTTAAACACAAAGACATTAAACGTCGATTAGAAGAATATTAAGAATATTATGGAATTTAGAAATGAAATCATTGCTGCAACAAAACGTAAACTTGAGGCTGAATTGGAAAGTCATAGGATCAATGCCGAGATTGTGATTAGTCATCCATTGGGCAATGCTTCTTCAGATATTATGGGAGCATTCAATAAAGAATTAGAAGCAATGGCACAATGTGAGGCAAAGCTACTGACCATTAATCGTTACTTTAAATGAATGACGGGGCAGAGCAAGCAAGATCTGCCGAATTGAATAGAGCTCTAAAGGAAATTAGAGCAGGTAAAGATGCGAATGTTGTTATAGAGTCAATGTCCAAAAGATTGAATGCCAAATTACTGCATCCTTTGCTAAAAGAAATAAGTAATGTAGAACCTTCTTTTAATGTAGAAGAGAGTAGAAAAAAATATAATAAAATAATGAGAATAAATGGATAACATATCTGATGAACATTTACAATTGATTGCTAAAAAGATGAAGGAAATCTTTGGCGATAAGATGCCTTCGCCTGTACACAATCCAATGCAATTTGATTATTGTCTTAAGTTGTTTATGTATTACCATGCCAACGATCCTTTGAACTAAAATGAACACAATTTATATTGACTTAGACGAAGTCGTAGCAGGCTTCAGTGAACACGTTAGTAAACTTCTAGGTAGGAGAGTACTTTGGACTGACCGAAGTATATCGCCTGAAGAATGGAAAACGATAGCAGCAGAGTATAAACTATATTATAATCTTCCATTGATAGAAGGTGCTACTACTTTGGTCGGATATTGTAATGGAATTACACCTAAGTATAAGGTAGAGTTCTTAACAGCAATACCAAGAAAAGATTCCGTTCCATATGCTATGGAGGATAAACGGGAGTGGGTTGCCAAACATTTTCCTGGGTTTCCAGTAAACTTTGGACCATACAGTTCAGATAAATGGAAATGGTGCCGACCCGGAGATATCTTAATTGACGACAAGCATTCAAATATTGTCGACTGGCATGAAAAGGGCAAGGGAATTGCCATCATGCACAAAGGTTACATAATGGATACAATTGACAATTTAGATAAGGTAATTGGTTCTTTAGAACCAAAAATATTCACATGATTAAAACATTAAAAGCTGCCCTACCATTCCTGGTAGTTTGCATTATGTCGTTTGTAATGGTTTGGATACAAGTAAGTTCTGCGAGTCTTCAACAATAAACTTTTCTTTTGGAAAATATGCTAGACAATTCGCTTGAATTTCTTCTAGTGTTTTCCCTTGAGTAATAAAGACATTCCCATCTTTAGACCATAGATAAAGCATATCTCCGTGCTTTTCTATAGAACATAACTTAATATGTTCTTGGGTTTCCTCCATTGCCTCATGCATTTTATACATGAACATCATTCTTCTACGTGTAGTTGATATGTAGTTCACTAAAAGAATGAACACCGCAATTGCTAATATTATTTCAAATATATTCATTTTAAATTCCGAATCTGTTATAATTTTGCATGATATTAGAATGTTATTGAACCAGAACTAGTCCATTTGTATATTCTATATCCACCCGAAACAGTATATATTGGTGATCCTGTAGTTGATTGTGCTGCGGCGTATGTATCGGCATAGCGAATTATGACTACCCCAGAACCGCCAGCACCGCCTGCTTGTTGGTTAGCGTCTGACGTGCCACCACCTCCGCCACCTCCACCCGTATTCACGGTACCAGAAACTCCCACACCAGCCGAGGCTGCGCCGCCGCCGCCTGCGCCGCCGGCGCCAACAGTTCCATTGCCTTGATACGTACCACCGCCGCCTCCTCCTGCATAGGTTACAGAAGATCCTGAAATAGACGATGATAAACCTGCTCCACCTGCTCCACCGACAGAACCATTACCTGTGCCACCTACTGCACCTGCTCCACCACCGCCGCCCGATCCGTATGCCGAGCCGGATACAATACGTGTTCCACCGTCGTTACCTTGTCCTGCCGTTCCGTTACCCGGCGTTGTAGTGCTGGATCCAGTAGTTGCAGATCCGCCGCCACTACCGCCTGTAGTAACTGTAGCATTTTGATTTGATTGTCCTCCTCCCCCTCCGAGCGAAGTGATAGAACTAAAAGTAGAATTATAACCTGCAGTACCTATATTATTTGTAGATGTAGATCCTAGACCACCGGCACCTACTGTTACGGTGTACGTTCCGGCAGATACTGCGAGTCCGGTACCTGTTCTGTAGCCACCGGCTCCTCCACCACCTCCTACTGCTGCGCCACCGCCACCGCCACCAGCAACTACTAGATATTCAACGGCAGAGGGTGGAAGGAGAGGGGGCGACTCGGGAATAAATGTTATGCCCTGTCTTAAAATAATTCCGTTGGTAATTATCATTTTTGTGTAAGTGTGTTAGTAAAATCTAATAATAGATTGTGATGTGTACCGTTGTGCCAATATTTATTAATGTAATCATAGGGCTTCTCGTACCAGTGCTTAGTACTCTCAGGGTGGCAACCTATGATACCTATTCTATCTTGAATTATTGCCATTGGGTCACCATTTGAATAACGAGCAATAGTTTTAAATTTTCTTTCATCGCCGATTAAAGCACATCCATCATAGAAGAACATATCTTCAGATTTGCCATTCCAATCTATAGTTGCAATTGTACTGTAACTACGTTTTATATCGCTAGTCTTTCTTTTGATATATTGCTCGCATTTAACACCATCTAATATATCTAAGTAGTGATGGCCTGCCCAATAAGCACCCATACAGATACCAAGATAATGTCCACCATCGTTTATAAAATCTTCAATCATATTGCCGGCCTTACGACCAACAAAGTTGTAGTATTTGTCTGCGTCACCTATGCCACCAGGGAAAGCAATAATATCTAAACCTTTAAACAAACTAGGTTTAATATCATTAACCGAAAATGTTTTAATATTATATTCTGAAGACAATGCTGTTTTTATTCCATTTGCGGAATCCAATGAGCATTCCGGATGTTTTACAAAAATAGCAATTGTCTTTTTCATTGCTAAAACTTATTATGTTGCATTAGATGTTATCCAGCATGTCACATTTGCAACATTTGGTCCTGAAGTAGATACGGTTCTAATATAGACAGTGAAATATTCCACTGGTTCGGTTAATCCATCAATTCTAGGTATTAAAGTAAATGTTCCAGAATTGCTATTGATAACAAAAGATCCTGTTGATACGTTGCCTGTAAAGTCCTGTGCCGTTGTAGCAGTATTTCCTCCTGGGAAAGTTGGTTCGGCCGAATAATATAATGTTGTTGCATCTGAAACATTTGCAGTTGTCATTGTAAACAGAATAGCATTACCTTCACTTACCGATGATACATTGCTTGTCAATGAATATGTTGTAGGTGTAGCATTTGATAATGATGTATCAGAGATTGTTATTGCGTTACTTGTTGCAACAACCGTGCCAGAAGCGGAAACAGTTCTAACTTGCGTCGCGAATGTTTCACTACCCTCTGTCAAATAATCTGTAAGAGCAGTTACGGAATATGTTCCGGTGTTTGCACTAATTGTAAACGAACCACTAACAACAGCATTTAAGAAGTCTGCGTTACTTGTACTAATATTGTTCACCGTCCAATACAATGTAGTGTTACTTGCGACGTTTGCGGTCGTTACTGTGAATAAAACAACGTTACCTTCTGATACAGTAGATACGTTACTTGTTACTGCATACGTTGTAGCAATTACATTTGCAATTACATTTGCATTTGCCACAGATGTATCATTAACTGTAATTGTATTACTTGTTGCTACAACTGTACCAGAAGCGGAAACAGTTCTAATCTGTGTCGTGAATGTTTCGGATCCTTCTGTTAAGTAATCTGTAAGAGCAGTTACGGAATATGTTCCGGTGTTTGCGCTAATTGTAAACGAACCACTATTAGCAGTAAAGTCAACATTACTTGTGCTAATGTTATTTACTGTCCAATATAGAGTTGTGTTACTTGCCACATTAGCAGTTGTTACGGTAAATGTGATCGAATTGCCTTCGCCAATTGTACTTGCGCTTTCTACAATTGCATACGTTGTAGCAATTACATTTGCAATTACATTTGCATTTGATAATGATGTATCGGATATTGTTATAGTATTACTTGTTGCTACAACCGTGCCAGAAGCGGAAACAGTTCTAACCTGCGTCGTGAATGTTTCGGATCCTTCTGTTAAGTAATCTGTAAGAGCAGTTACGGAATATGTTCCGGTGTTTGCGCTAATTGTAAACGAACCACTAACAACAGCATTTAAGAAGTCAACATTACTTGTACTAATGTTATTTACTGTCCAATATAGAGTTGTGTTACTTGCGACGTTTGCAGTTGTTACAGTAAACAGAACAACATTTCCTTCTGATACCGTTGCCACATTACTTGTCACTGCATACGTTGTAGCAATTACATTTGCATTTGCAACAGATGTATCATTAACTGTAATTGTATTACTTGTTGCTACAACTGTACCAGAGGTAGATCCTGTTCTTAATTGAACAGTAAATGTTTCTGCACCTTCTGTTGCATAATCTGCAATTGGTCCAACGGTAAAGGAACCAGCATCTCCGGTAATTGTTACCGAACCATTGTATGCAGAGAAGTCTGCATTACTTGTAGTTGAATTACTTATTGTCCAATACAGTGTTCCACTGCCTAAGTTTGTAGTTGTTACATTTAGAGCAACTGTACTACCTTCATTCACCGAGCCACTTGCTGGCGAAATACTATAGGTTACCGTGGGTGCCGCGTTTGATTGTACTATAGGTGTTTGGTAATAGGCAGGATCATTTGTAAATGCAATATTCGCCGTTCCTGCTAGTCCCCAAGATCCTATAAAGGATACTCCGTTGATTATCATTTTAATTTCCTTATTTCTTTATATTTTTTATATGAGTACGATGAACCCGACACTGTATTTGGCCGTTATAATAATCTTCTGATTCCAATACCCGTCTGTCCATTTGTTCCCTTGCCTCAAGATAATTGCACAATCCTTTATTTGGACATACGTGTAATATTTCTCTGACAAAATTCTCTTCGCCAAGTTTTAATATATCGGCTTTCAGTTCATCAGATGAAGACCAATAGTCTTTCCAATCCGACTCTACCTTTAATCTTTTCTTTTTACCTTTGACTACTTTAGTCTTGCGAAACCAAAATAACTTCTTGCCAATATATCTGCGATTAGTAATAGTATTGGTGATTAAGTAAACATACCCATATGCATCATCTGGAATTACTTCTAACTCTTTATTACTATATAACCACATCGAAAATACCAATATTAAATTAGTATTTATACGGTCTCCCAATAATCATTTCCGTCGGAAAAGTTATCGCCTTCGTCTCTTGGAGGTACAAAAAAGTAATCATCTGGATTTGTCATTACATCTTCCGGATCCTCTGTTGCTTCTCCTGTACCCATAATGCCCGCCTTAACAAGCATTTTGGTTTGAATAGATTTCTTTGCTCTATGTTCTTCAGATTCTTCCCTTGCCATATAGGCTGCTTGACGTTCAGAGAATAACTGTTTATGCTCATCTTTCCATTCCCTGGAATTAGCACAAGCCCGGGAGCAGAACTTCCCGGGCTTTTTATGTTCAATACCGCATTTAGGACAAGTCTTCGTCGTCATCGTCCTGGTCATCATGTTCTATTTCTGCTCCGCAGAATGGACAGTTTGTTACCTCATAATAAGTCTCATCTAATTGATGACTTATCTTAAAGACTGCGTCACATTCGACGCATTCGTGGCTGCTTTTTGACATGTCTCGGATTCTCCTCTTTTCTTTGATTCTGCTTCATAAACTCTTAGACGTAGGTCAGACGAGCTAAAGAAGTGGTCTCTTTTATTGTAGTATAGATCAATTTTACGTTTAATGCAAATGTCTTTGCCTGTAAATTCTTTGTCTTTATATTCCTCGCCCAATATTCTAACGTCTATTGGTAATGACATTAAAATATCTTCAAGCTCTTTTTCTGTAGAATAAACAATAATTTCATCAACGTGTTTACATGCTGAAACTTGAATCTGTCTTTCAATAATAGATTGGACAGGTTTATTCTTTGTGGGGCGATCTAATGTAGGATCAAGTTGTATTGCTGCGATTAAATAATCGCATTGTCTTTTTGCTTCTTCCAACATAATGACATGTCCCGCATGGAACAAATCAAAGGTTGATGCAACAAAACCAATTCTCAAATTTTCTGTTTTCATATCTTCTCCACTTCAATATTACACTTATTTAAAAATTCTAAGCCTTCATTATTTCTATACTGTTCTCGATAGAATACTTTCTTTATACCTGCAATATGTATAAGCTTTGCACATTCAAAACAAGGTGCATGGGTGATATACATGGTCGCATCTTTACCAGACTCTGCAGACTTGGCAAGTTTACCAATAGCATTCATTTCCGCATGTATTACTTCTGGTTTAGTTTTACGCATTGGCTCACCTATGTTATATCCTATAATATTTTCACAGTTGTTATCCCAACCAGCTGGAGTACCATTATACCCAATACTAATAATTCTATCATCTTTAACAATAATAGAACCAACCTTTAATCTAATTGCGGAAGATAAATTGGCATAGGTCTCTGCAACCTTCATATGTGCATCATCAAATTTATTCGGCATCCCATTTTCCTTGTGGGCATTTTTGATTTCTTAATTTTGTCTTGCCCCATATTGCACAGCCACATTTTGAACAAAGATTAACTCCTATAAGTTTTTCTTTAAATTCGCATGAGTCGCATATTGCTCGTCTTTTATCTACAAAATTTATAACGGATTCTTCACTCATTTTGCCCACACCTCTTCCCATGAACCAGACAATGATCCTTTGGCATAATCAGTAACACGTTGCTCAAAGAAATTAGTATGAGTAGGGGCATTAATCATTTCTTCTACCCAAGGTAATGGATTGCGTTTAACTTTAAAGATGCCTTTTAGACCCAATGAAATTAACCTACGATCAGCAATATATCGAATATATTTTTTAACTTCTTCAGATGTAAGATTTTTCATTTCGCCCAAATTGAATGCTAGATCAATAAATTTATCTTCAAGCTCCACCATCTTTTCTGCAATAGAATAAATTTTGCCTTTTAGATCATCGTTCCAAATTTCTTTATTCTCTTCGATGTATGTTCTAAACAACTTAATCATATTCTCAGCGTGCATTGTTTCATCTACAATAGACCAAGTAACAATCTGTCCCATACCTTTCATATTTCCATTACGGGGGAAGTTCAATAGCATAATAAAAGAACTAAACAATTGCATACCTTCAGTAAATGCTGAGAATACTGCTATATGTGTAGCTGTATTTTCCTTTGTAGAATTTTTCTCAGATATGTTTAGTACATAATCATGTTTATCCTTCATTTCCTGATATTCCATAAACTCATTGTATGTGCTTTCTGGCATACCAAGTGATTCGATAAGATGCGAATATGCAGCAATATGCAATGCTTCTCTTGCAGCAAATCCTAATAGCATCATTCGTACTTCAGGTTGTGGGAAGTATGGTAAGTAATTATTTACATACCCGCCAGCAACATCAATGTCACCTTGAGTAAAGAAACGGAAGATGTTAGTAAGAAAATGTTTCTCGGAATCTGTTAGTTTATTTTTCCAATCCTTAACATCTTCCAACATAGGTACTTCTGTATGCAGCCAGTGAGATTGCTCATGTTTCAACCAAGCATCATATGCAAATGGATAATTGAAAGGTTTGAATGCGCTTCTTTCATCCATTAAATTAGATTTTGTTTTCTTTATCATATTTTTCCTTTATTGAAAATATCAATGGACTTCATGTTAGCCTTCGCATGCCAAACAAACTCCGTCATCCATTGCAAGTGCTTTCATATCCAATTCTTCCATAACTCGGCGCTCTATTTTTTTAGAAACCTTGTCTGCTTTACCAATTTTTTCCGATCTACAATAATATAATGTTTTTAGGTTAGATTTCCATGCTTGGAAGTGGACTGCGTGAATATACATCACATTGCTATCTGGTCTGAAGAATAGATTAACTGATTGTGCTTGGTCAATATATTGTTGACGGTCTGACGCATGCTGTACAACCCATCGTTGGTCAATCTCCATAGATGTCTTAAATACATCTTTAGTCCAATCATCCATCCAAGTTAAGTGTTGGGCGCTGCCATCATTTGCAATAATAGAAGACCAAATGTCTGCATATTCTTGTTCACCTTTAGGTGTTAATGTTGTTCCACCTTCGGGATCTAAATGCAACATAATAACTTTGTCAAGCCATTTGTTCTTATTTAAAGAAGAACCCGATAACGTATCCTGTCTATAAGCATTGGCACGAAGAGGTTCAATGGAGGGACTAGTATTGCCCATGATAATGGAAGATGAGGCATTGGGTGCAACCGCTAACATATGAGAAAACCGACGACCTGTACCTGCAGCATCAGGAGCCTCGCCTCTTTCTTTTCCCAGTTTGAGATTTGCATCATTTAAACCTTCACGAATATGCTTAAAGATTTTATGATTAGCGCCTACTGCCATTGCAGATTCCCATGGCAAATTATTCTTTTGCAGATATGCGTGCCAGCCCAAGGAGCCGATACCAATAGAGCGCTCGCGGCTAGCAGAATAAATGGCTCTGGAGATGGAAGATGGCGCGTTATCAATAAAATACTGTAGAACATTATCTAGCATTTCCGCAACATCACGAAGAAACTGCGGTTCCTTCTTCCATTCATCATAGTACTCTAAGTTTAACGATGATAGGCAGCATACTGCGGTTCGTTCTTTGTCTGTAGGTAAGATAATTTCAGAACATAAGTTTGATTGTCTAATCTTTAAACCAAGTTTCTTTTGAAACTCTGGCAGCATACGATTGCTGGTATCAATAAAATGTAGGTACGGCTCACCGGTCTGCATACGCATTTCAAGAATACGTTGCCACAATTCTTTTGCCGATATAACTTCACGAACAGCGCCATCATGTGGATCTATTAATTGCCAATCATCATTAGCAGTAGGATCAATCATGCATTTCTCAATAATGTGCATAAAATCATCAGTGATATTAATTCCATGATGTAGGTTCAATGCTCGCATATTTGGATCGCCTGTTGGCTTTCGCATATCCAAGAACATTAAAATATCAGGATGAGAAATGTCAAGGTATGCAGCATAACTACCGCGGCGAGTCCTGCCTTGTCGATACGCGAGTGATGATGCGTCGTATGTGCGAAGATGAGGCATGACACCAACAGATTTATCATCAGAAGAACGAATGCCAATACCAAGACCAACTCCTCCGCCCAGCATGCTGAGCCAATTTACTTCAGATAATGTGTTAACCAGGCCTTCGGCAGAATCATCGAGATATGGTAGAAAACATGAAATAGGGAGCCCACGCTTACTACGACCAAAAGAAAGAATGGGAGTGGAATAAGACAGCCAATGCTTAGAAGAGTAATCATATAATCTTTGAGCGTGAGCGTCATTGCTTCCAAACGATGAAGATACGAATGCAAATCTTTCCTGAGGAGATTTTTCATCATCTTTCATGTAGCTTTCTTTTAATCTTTTAATTCCTAATTCATCAAATAAATTATCCCTTGAATAATCTATATTAATACCATGTACAATTTCTTGCGACATATTTTTACTTACTCCGTTGTTATTTTATTTCTTCGAATATAGCTTTTTGTTTGTTATACCATTCAATCCAAGCATCGTGTTTTTCAACACACTCATAGTGTAATGTATAGTTTGCTATTACTGTTTTAGTATAATCAATTATACTAATTTTCTCGCCCTCGATTGTTTTCAATGCAGGGCATTTTTCCATTAATACTTCTGGCGCTGTGGAAAATTTTGCTACCACCGGTACAGTAGTAGCACACCCAACAAGAAACATTGTTAAACAAATTATTAAATATTTCATTTTGCATCCTCAATAATTTTATTCAATGCCCCTGCATTGTGTGCATCTATAATTATACTGGGGATTGGACAATTTTCTACAAACTTAATAACTTCTTTATCCTTAACGACTTCTTTGTCTACATAATTAATAATATCTGCACCGCGTTCGCGTATTACTTTTGTTCTTTTTACAACCTGTGTAACAATTTCAACATTTGTTTCTGCAGATTTTGTCTCGGCGATAGCAAGCTTCATTTCTAGTTCAACTACTTTAGCTTCCCATTCTGCTTGATTGCTCATTGCGCCTGCAAACCAAACACCAATTGTAAATATTAGAATTGAAAATATTTGAATAGGTAGGGCATACATTCTAAAGAAGGGTATGACTTTTAGTAAAGATGTACTAAGAAATCCAAGTATCCCTAATAATATACTTGCGTGAAATATCCAATTAGGTAAAAAATTCAGAACCCACATTTAAATCCCCAATGCTTTTTTAATATCTGGTTGTACAAATGTTTCGGGTTTTAATACCTTACCATCTGCTCGTTTAATTAACTTACCGTCAACCATCTTAGACATATTTGATCTAGACACCTCGTCCCAAACTGATTGTTGTGGAATGCCTAAAGAATGTTCAAGTCCCTCGATTACCCATTTTAAATCTGCACACGCGTCTGCAATTTCAATAAGATCATTATTTTCAAATGCTTCTTTTAACTCGTTGTATTCTTCTGTCACCAATCTTAGATATAGCTCTGCTTGCGCGTGTCTTTCATTACTGAGTTCTGGATTACTATAAACTTTTTGCTCGCCCGCAAGCATAAAGGTTTTAACGTCATCATTGCTATTCATTTACAAGTTCCTTTTATTTAACACCTTTTCCATGATACGAATTTCATTTTTGCTTCTAGACCATTATATATGTTCTTTGTAATCATCTTAAATGGATCCTTACCCGTTAGGACAATATCATTGATATCTTTTTCCTCTAAAGTCTGAGGCCAGATAACAGTATTATAATTGTTATTGATCGCTTTGTCAATGATCTTACAGACTTCTTTATTCCTTGGCTGATTGTCAAATATAACAACGAAGTTCTCTTTTGGAATTCCGATACTATCCAATTTACCAAATGCAGTGCCTGCAACGGCAATACAATTTGGAATAAACAAACTATCAATAGGACCTTCAGTTACATAAACCTTTTTCTTTTTATCAACAAAGTCAAGTCCAAAGATGAATGGCTTCTCATCATTAATTTTAATAGTAACATATCTTAAAGATTCATTTCTCAGTGCCCTACAAGTTACCCCTACTAGTAATCCATCTTGGTCATAGAAGGGAATGACTAATCTGGGTTCAGATGTTTTTAACGTGTTTTTATACTTATCAGATAGCTGTTCAATTTTTCGAATGTCATCAATAAAATATAAACGATTAAAAGTTTCTTTTGGAATCTTTCGTTTCAAACAAAATTGAACCGCCTCATTATCTTCTGGTAATTTATCTAGACGATCTAATAGTTTATCTAGAATATTTTTTTGTTCAAATATAGGCTGTGACATTTTAAACTTATCCTCAATCTTTTGATGAGGTTTAGATAATGGCAAGCCTTCATTATATCGTTCAAGAGTATACTGATTATACTGCATCGCATCAAGTTGCTTTAGGAATGAACCAAAGTGCATTGATGCATCACAGTTGTGACACTTATAAAATAAGTCGTTTTTTATGGCATAGAAATATCCGCGTGTTTTGGTTTTCTTTGAAGAAGAATCGCCACACAGGATGCACCTACAGTTATAGACATGATTGTTCTTTTGTTTGAACAATGGCAATCTATTGCTGATTAATTTTAGATATTTTAAATCGAGGAATAAAGACAAGTTAAGGCTCCACTAAGAGCCTTAATTATAATATAGAAATGATTAAAAATCAAGCGAAAAATTTGCCTAATTGTACATGAGCAAAAAAATATCCAGTAACAAGGGCTCCGCCCAAAAGCATCCATCTCCATCTTTCAATAACGGCAATACGTTCATCCATTTTGGATAATTTTGCCATCATCAAATTATGCTGCTCTTTTTGTTCGGAACGAAGTTCTTTCAATTCGTCGCAAATATTTTTAACTTCATTTTCCATGACAGCAAGCCTCGATTGCGTATCTATCATTTCCATTTTGCATCACTTTTTCTTCTTTGGTTTTGGGGTAATAGCTTTTACCGATGCTTTTTTTGCTGCCGGTTTTGCTTTAGGTTTTGGTGGAACTTTTTCTTCTACAACAACTGGAGTTTCCACAACTACAGGTTCTTGTTTAATTTCTGCAACCTTTGCAATTGTAAGTGCAACTGCTTCTTTTGCAGTTAATGCGGGATAAGGTGGCGGTGCAAGAGAAATTGTTCCGGTTGCCACAGGAGCAACGTTTTCTGGTTTTACTTCTTGAACTTGTGCTAGGTCTTCCTTAGTCTTAAAGAAAACATAAACACCTATACCAACTAATATTAATGATATTACTAATAACAATCCTAAAATTTCCATCATTTTCTCCTAAATATACTATTTTTGTCAACCCATTGTTTTTGACGTTTTTTGCTAATTGGGGGTTGGTCTGGAGGTAATCCTGCAATCCCCGGTGTTGCTGCTGCATTATTTGCCGCAACTGCACCTACTACTGCGCCATCTTCTGAAAACTGCTTAAATGTAAACATCTTATTTCCATTTAAAAACTCTTCAACTATCGCTAGCTCCGAATTTAATTCAGAACTTACTTTATTTATATACTGAAATTCTAGATCAACTGGCTCGTGATTATTGTCCAAGCCTTCTTTAATTAACGCATATGCTGCTGCAAGTGATGCTAAATTTTTATTCGCGATTGGAACTTTGTTGATAATTTTCTTTAAACGAAATACTAAACGATGTAACAGAGTATAGGCATCTCTTTCGTCAACTGTATTCAACTCACTCATCTTTTTAAGTTCGTTGCCTTTTTTATCAATAATGCCCAATTTAAAGGCATCTGTTTTTTCAAAAGGCGTTGTTAAAAGACGAAGAATTCTATACGTTATTACTGAATCTACAAATTTTCCCATTTTATACTTTTCTTAAAATTTCTATTATTTTAGGATCTAATGGTATCTCCGAACCAAATATAGGAGATTCCTCGGATATCATTACTTTTTCTGGCATATAATTTAAAAATACCAAGAACGTTTTTAGTTGTGTCCAATATTTTTTATCTATTCTAAAGAACAACATTTTTGTTGCTGCCTCAACACCAAATAAATTATTTAGAATTATTATATGATTTATTATTAAACGTTCTTTAAGTTCCTTGCCGCCAAGGTATTTGCCTAAAAGACGTTTAATATACTTAAATCTTTTTATATCATCTAAGAATTCTGCCATTCCCTTGCAATATGGATTATCATAGTGCTTCATGGCATACATTATAAAATTTTCTTCGGTCAATTCAAATTTCATTATATTATGTTGTTATTCCGTAATTACTTCTTAACCAAGTTTCAAGTGTTTCATAATATACATTTGGCATTGCCCCGCTACATACAACTAAACACGCAGTTTGAAAATCGCTTTGTTCTGATCCATATTTATTTATGGCTAATTGTGAAGGATAAACCGTGAGACCGGTTCCTGTTTCTCTTGTAACGCCATTTGTTCGTCCAATGTTTAATTGATCGGTGGTTTCAAACCAAGTAGTTCCATAATTAAAAGATGTAGATACAGTTAAATTGGCGCCATGTTTAAATTTTCCAGTATTGCCACCGTAATGCCCAGAATACCAATCTTCTGTACCAGTGGTTGAATATATTCTTTGTTTATTTGAACCCGCATACCTTGTCACATGGAATATTGTATATCTATCACCATATGGAGGATAATTTGCAGATGATGGAAATAAATCCGCTGGCCAAGTAATTGAAGATGTTGGTCCGCCAGTCACGGCATAAAATGTTTGAGTAGCACCATTAATGCCGTTAGATAAATTTAGAGTACAATTTACAAGAGCTGCTGCTCCTTTGTTGGACATTCTGTCATACCATTTATTTAAATCAATTGAAACAGAGTTTTCATCATACCAAGCAACTATACCCGGCATATCTCTTGGAGAATTTGGCGCCCAGAATACTTGACTTCCTAAATATGACTGCAATGGAAAAGTTGATGCGCCATCCCAAAAATAATAAGAACCCGGCCACAATATTCGCGCGCCACCTGCAGTACCGCTACTGGAACCTCCACCACCTGCGCCATTGCCGTCACCAAAAGAATCTCCTGGTCTTGCCTGCACGCCGCTTGACGAGGAGTTGCCAGCATTTAAGTAATAAGATTGAGAGCCGGCGCCATATAAACTTGATCCGCCACCACGATCCATCAAACCGCCTTGTCCGCCACCATATCCTATACTTCCACCTGCCTTTGTAGAAGCATCTCCATATTCGGCGCCGACGGCATGATATGGATATGTCCCATTGTTTATATAGTAATAACCGCCACCGCCACCGCCACCGCCTGAGCCTCCATAATAAAAATTACCACTTGCATTATATCTTTGCGAAAATCCTCCGTGCCCGTTTCCACCATTTGTTCCGGTACTTCTTCCTGAAAAAGTACCAGAAGTGTAGAAACTGCCGGCACCGCCTAAAGTCCCGGTTCCTGTAGAATTATTGGTTCCGCTTACTGCACTGCCGCCTCTTGCCACAATTGCTGCACCCCCTTGGTGCGACCAAGCAACACTCGATGTGCCGCCCGTTCCACTCACACCCCCGGAACCTGCTACTATAGAAAAAGTATTTCCTGGATAAACCGCTATATTTGATCCATGAATAAGGCCGCCGCCGCCTCCAGCGCCATAAGGAGTACCTCTGCCGCCGCCTCCTCCAATTGCTACTCCGGAAATACTAAATACCCCTGCAGGTATATAACCACTATAACTTCCTGCCGAAGTTAAAATAAAGTCGGCTGATGCAACTGTAGTTGTAAATGCTGGTAGAGCGGGCAAAACAAATGGCTGAGGACTTACGTCAATACGAAATTGACCGTTCAAATTTGCCTTTGTAATTGAGGTAGGCATAATATATTAAAATTAAGAAATTACAGTTCCGCCAATAAACCAAGTATTTGCAGAAACATTTAGTAATGTTGCCATGCCGTAAGTTGCTATTTTTCTAGATGAGGGTGTTGAATTTCCCGCCAAGTATAAAGACACATTGGTGTTTGGTGTAACAATAACATTTGCAGAATTTGTTGATTTTACAACAACTTGAATTGTTGTTCCAATTGGCCAACTAATTTCATTATTATTTGGAATATTTAAAACAACATCTCCAGAATTTGTAAAGTATATGTGTTTATCCTGATCTGTAGATACGACAGAATAACTTGTTGTTTTTGCTGTTTGTGGCGAACCTAAAGTGTTTGCTCTGAATGTAGCAACGGTTGTTTGTTTGCTTACATTGTTTTGAACGATATACATTATATCGTTAGTATTAACTTGTGTTACGGGTGTTAATTCTGATACTTTTAATTTTGCCATTTATTTTCCAATTAAGTTACGCCCACACCAGTAATAAACCATTTTGTTGCCGAAATCTTATATAATTGAGCAAAACCATTTGCTGCCAATGTTCTATTACCAACTAAAGCAGTATTTGCTAGTGCAAGGGTATCGCTTGTTGATGTCACAGTAATTGCACCTGCAGACCCGTCATTCACAAAAACAAAATACGAACCTACTGGTAGTCCTGTTGGGATAGTCCAAGTTCTGGCAGTTGTATCTAAAGTATGTAATATTATTCTGCCGGCATCTGCTGTAGATAAACTATATGCAGTTGCGCCGGTGTTAACTACTGGTAAAGCAGTTACTGCAACATTTCCCAATAAACGTATGGTATTATTTGCAGTTATATTTACATTGCCGCCAGAATTTATTGTTATATCGGATAAAGAAGCTATAGATCCTGCACCGCTTGCGGTTGCAACAAAACTATTTGCAGTAACATTTCCAGATGCAATTAAATTTCCAGTAAGATTTATCCCGCCGCCGGTTGTTATATTAATATTTGAAGCGGAAGTTATTGAACCGGCGGCAGTGCCTCCAGTTGTTGTAAAATTATTTGCAGTAACATTACCATTAACATTCACATTACCAACAATTGAACTTAATGAAGCATAAACTCTTGCAGTTGTAAAATATAAATTTGTACCTTCTGGTAGACCTGTGGTAGAAGTTAACGAAGATGCAGAACCAATGTCATACCAAAATACTTGTGTACCAGAATTCGCAACTAATTTATATAATCTGTTACTAGCAGGATTATACCACTCATCCCCCAACGCACCAGTGGTCGGGGGAGCAGTAGTAGAAACTGTATGCTTTAAACTATTTCTACTGCTCATTATTAAGCCTGTGCTTCAGTCCAAGACACACGAGCATTGATATTTGCCGCAATTGCTCCAATATTTGTAGCAACAATTGTTACCATATCTGGACCATCTGGGTAAATATTTACGTTTGATAAATTGGAATTTCCACCACTTAAAATACTTGTACCTAGATCTCGAACAAGCGTCAAATCTTGTTGAGTTGTTGTAAATCCAGTGCCACCAACAGTATTTAGATAGAATCCAAAAATTGTTTCTCCGTTATTTATAACTGTTCCTTGAGAATGGTTAATATACTGAGCTAAACTAGATCCACCAACGGATTGCCAATTTGGTGTTCCTGGGGATACAATACCATTTAAAACAACATTAACTAAAATAGATCCGTTTGCAAACAAGTCCATTTGACGTAAAACCATCTGCATACGATTGACAATTTCTCTGATACCAAGAGCAAATCCAGCCACACCATTGCTTACGGTAGGCGAAATTCTAAAGCTTTGAATTGCATTTCTTTGACCCGGCAATATGGTAACACCTGTTGGAGTTCCCTGTGTAAACACAAAGGATTTATCATCGTCAAATCTACCGTCCATAATAACAGATGTTCCCCAATGTGATATTGTTGGAGAGAATACTGGAGCATGTAATTCAACTGCTGCAGGGGTGTTTGCAGAATATGTCCATGTTTGAGCACTCATTGCCATTGGAGCAAATATTGTTAGGAATGTACCGCTCTTATAAGGAGCCATTGATACGGTTACAGAAGTATTTGCAACTATATTAGATACAAACGAATTTGTTGGTATGAATGAGTAATTAACAGCATATTGCCCAATTTGAATACCTGTAGTATCGTTTAATGTCAATACAGGATTGTTTGCTGTAGCAGTTACAACTGATAAAGCATTTCCGGCTTTTCCTCTAGTTAATCCTGTAAATGTTGTAGTAGTTAAACCAGTGTAATTACAATACTCATAAGCATTTGCAGTTCTAATTAGGAATGATCCTTGCGGAGGAAAACTTGATGTATCAGCAACATTAATTGTTGTATCGGATTGACCAACGGACGATGTCAATACTGTATTCTTAGCAAATGTTGTAGTTTCATATCTTGCAGGTAAATTTCCAGAGCGCATATATGCCTCATAATTTACGTTATTATTCATTAATTTATGAGCATAAATTACATCGCCGTTATTACCTCTGAATCCCCAACGAATAAAACCTGCACCATACCAAGAATAATCTAGGTAAAACATTTGCATCTTTGTAAGATCAAGATTAATACCAGAAATTCCAGTACCGTCCATCTTATCCAGATTAAATTGACTTTGGGGAATCTTATAATCTATTGTTTTGCTCATTATCGCATTGGTGATTGGAACAATTCCTCTGTATTGTGGCAGGATTGTAATTTGATTATCGGATTGAATACTATCTACTCTATAAGACATTCCTTTAATAACAACAAAATCGCCAGGAGTTAGTTGTTTAGAGAATATTGTAGATACTCCGTTTATTGTTTGACCTATAACAGTTTCGCTGTTTGGAGAAACACTAATAAATCCAGATAATTGATATGTAGATGAACGTTTAACTGCATATAAAGTTTGTCCATCAAACTCAAAGAATATTCCGTTTTGGTTATCAAACATACCTAAGCGGTTTGATGCACCGTACCAAGAAGACGCCGTCACTACATAATTTCCACTTGCGGGTGAAGCTGAAGGGGTTGTTAATGTAGTATATGTAAGGGTATAAGAATCAATTACAGATGCAACTGCAAATGATCCATTATATGCCGCTTCATTTGCATTTGCAACAGTAATAACTGCACCCGGAGTTAAGTTATGTGCTTGTTTGGAAATAATAGTAACCGTTGTTCCTACACTTGTAATTTGGTCAACGTTAAAGTTTGGCTTTAAAGAAGTGCCGGTACTTACTTGAATACCTTTACCAGATTGATAACGGAAATATCTACGTGTTTGTCTAATAAATTGTTGGTTGTGACTTTGTGCATTTGTTGAGAAAATAACACCGCCGTCAAACGCTCGATGTAATGATTGCCCAAGAGGTCTAACATACAAATTACCACCAGTAATAGTTCCTGTAGGTACCGCGTTTGCGTAAAAACTAAACACTAAATTATTAGAAACAGTTGCAACTGTCCATGAACCATTTGGTGTGTTTGTTGTAGAAGTTCCAAGAACATATGCAATCTCATTACCAACAAGCAATCCATGCGGTATTGCAGTATATACTGTTATAAGATTACTTGTATAAACAATATTGTTTATAGTAATTAATGAATTACTGTATACGTTTCCTTGGAAAGCATTTGTTACGTTAGACGTAAATAAGTTTCCTGCAGTTCCTGTATATGGAACTTTTCCAGTATATTGAACAGTGTTTGCAACTAAGTTTGTGTATTCTGCAACATATAATCCATCTGCTCCGGCAAATGTTGTGTCCTGAATAAAGAAAGGAGTTCCTTGTGAAGGAGGTGTTGATGGGAATACATTTGCAACATACACCCTAGAGTTTGGACTTAAATTATAAACATTAGATACGTTTAAAGGACGAGATAGGTCATAATATGCAAAAGGTCTATTATTAATTAATGATAAAGATTCCCATTTTGTCGTTTGTTGACTGTACTCAAAGTCTGTATCAATCAATGCTTGTGGCATAGACACTCTAAACTTATTAACAGGATCCATATACTCCTGCGACGGCATAAACGATTCGTTGGTTTCTTCTACAATAATACTAATCTTATCGTTTGCACTATGCCCGCCAGTATTGTAAGCTAATACAATTGTAGTTGTTGGTGATCCAGTTGATACGTTAGCACTATTTGTATAACTTGCTGCACCTAAGGAAGGGTCGCTGAAGTTATATAGAACAGTTCCACGGGTTACGTTGGTGATCAATAATAATTGCTCTTGTCTTACAAACTTGTTGTTTATAGCAATTGTTTTTGTTCCTGGTGTGAAAGTGTAACTTTCAGCTATTACGTGCTTAGCCATTGTCTTAATCTCCTAGTGCGATAGTGCTTGCGGAATACGGATATTTTCTTAATTGTGGATTTGGATTTGCGCCTACTACTGTTGTGACTGCATAATCCCCGGCTTCGGGTGCGTTATAAATTGTAACATTACTTCCTACGACTCGAAACCCTTTATACGAATCATACTCTCTTATCCAAGGATAAGTTTGTTCTTTAATATACGGCGGTAAAATTTGGCCGTTTATAATAATCTGTAAATTTTTTGAATCTGCAATAGTATTTATATAATCTTGATCTAGCTTCAAAGGAAAGACGCAATTGGCACCATCAAATTGGGTGCTAATATCGTTACAAACCGATGGGATTGTAAGGTCTATTTGTGCTAGATTTATTCTACGGGTTGACATCTTTACCTTTTTTGTTATTTATTATGGTGCAATACTTTGAGTTTCCATACCAAACGCAGATATACTAATATTTGGCGATGCAACATTGGCGGATAAAATATCTTTTTGTCCAAGCGTAATTCCAATTGTCATTGGAATTGTTTCGTTTGCCGGAACATTTGCTCGAAATACTAAATAGTGTTTTGGATCTATTGCCGCTCCTGCTGGTTGAACAGCAATACTTACGTTTGCGCTAGATGAGGATTGATTACATATAATTAGACTACTAATTACCGAATTATAATACGCAGGAACAACGTATACATTAGTTAATGTATTGCCTGCGGGATTAATCTGCCCCAAAACTTTGTATGATACTGTTGCCATTTTTTATACTAATGAAAATGTGAATGAACCAGAATTGTACCAAATATAAGTTCTGTAACCATCCGAATTAATTGTAGTAACATTACCAGTTGCAGTTGCTGCTGCAAAGCTACTAAGATAACGGATTATTACAACACCAGACCCACCATTTCCGCCTGTTCTATTGTTAGGATATCCTCCACCACCGCCGCCGCCTCCAGTGTAGGCATTACCTGCTAAAGCAATACTACCTCCAGATCCATTACTACCAGCGCCACCGCCACCGTAACCGGTCTGCCCTGTAGTACCATTATATACCCCGCCGCTGCCGCCGCCAGCAAAATAAACACTACCATTTACTACCTGGCCTACGCCATATGTGTTTGCTTGAGTAGAAGTTATAATTGTGGATACTAATCCGTTTCCACCAAATCCCCCAACTGAAGCAACAGCTTGTATACCGGCCTGGCCTGCGCCACCTCCACCGGAACCGGTTCCAATATTATCTGCGCCGCCGTTTATACCCCCGGCGCCACCATTATTTCCTTGGCCTACAGTTCCTAAACCACCGGCGCTCGCAACTTGGCCTGCTCGAGCACCGCCGCCGCCGCTTCCTCCATTATAACCAGGGCCGCCATATGAGCCCCCACCCACACCGCCACCTAAAGCCGATACTGTAGTAAATCCAGTACCAATAATATTTGAATTATTGCCATTTGTTCCGCCGTTTTGTACTGCGTTCCCCCCACCGTCTGCATTTCCAACTCCGCCGGCACCAACCGAAATCGTTAAGGTAATTGAGGAAAGAATCTGAAAACTGCCCGACAAAAGACCACCAGCACCACCCGCTCCACCGATAGTTGCTCCGCCACCACCGCCACCGGCAACAACAAGATATTCTATAGTAGGCGCTAAGAAAGGATTTTGGACCCCTGTAGAATTAACTCTAAAATTACTAACAACTTGTCTAGTAAATCTTTTTAATGCCATTATGTAATTTCCGATCCAAAAAGATTAAAACTTAAAGTTGAATTAGGCGTATATACTGTAACAACATCTGTTGTGGCAAGAGAAATTCCAATTGTTAAACTAATAGTATCAAGTGCGGGGATTACGTTATCATAGACAATATAATGTTTTGCTGCTAAAGTTGCGCCGGCCGGCCTAACTGCAATTCTAAATGTGCTAGTAGATGTTGCTTGATTGCATATATTTAATGTAGATGCAACTACACTTGTATTTGCCGGAACAGTATACAAATCTGTATTTGTTGTTGCCGCTGGATTAGATTGCCCTAAAATTTTATAAGAGATTGTCATTTTAATTTATGCTCCCATTAATAGGAATGAGCTAAGAATGTCCATTGATGTTGCGATTGTTGCCGGCGAATTTGCCGAATATCCAGTATATCTAATTTCAATATTTGCTACAGATGGCGGAGCAGATGTTAAAGTTAACATTTGTCCGTAAACCCCGTAGTCAACTCCCGGTATTTGTATTAAACCTTCAATTGAGACTATAATTCCCGAATTTGTTGCATTTGCATTATTAAGATTATAATTTACATAACTTGAATTGCCGGCAATTATTTGACTACTAATATATCCGGGTTGGCCCGTCCCCGAAGCAGTTATGCCAGTTAACTTAGATCCATCGCCGTAGAAAGTAGTTGCAATAATATTTGAGGCGGAAATATTTGAACTATTAATAGTATTAGTAGTAAAATTATTTGCTGTTAGTGAGGCAGTTCTTACTTCCGAAAGTGCATTTAATGTACCTACTGTAATTACAAGTGCACTAGCTGGCCCACCAATAAATGATGCCCCATTAACAAATAACGCAGACGCATTAACATTTGTTGCAGTAATATTACTACCAACAGTCAATGAATATGTAACAGCTGCATTTCCTGCACTTAAATTACTTGTAATTACATTTCCTGCAGAAATTGTAGATCCTTGGGAAGTTCCAGTTACAAATTCTGTACCATTAATAACTAGACCCGATGAAATTAAATTGCCACCAACGGTTAAATTACCAGTAACAGAATTTGATAATGTAGAAACTATGTTGGTCAATCCGGCACCATTACCAAAGAATCTACTAGCAGTTACATTACTATTAAAATATACATTAGAGTAAAAGTTTGTATTACTTGAAAAAACATTTACATTTGAACTGGTATTAATATGAATATCGCTACCAGAAGAAAATACTGCGGTACCGCCTAATGATGACGAAACTCCTGCAGCAATAAGTGTATTAAGTGTAAGATTTCCAGTTGTAAGTATATTACCTGCAATAAGAGTGCCAGATACATTTGCATCACCAAAATTTATTATATTATTTGATCTAATTACATTCGCGTTTACATTACTAGCATTAATATTTCCTGCTGCAAGAATTGTAACAGTAGATGTCCCAGATACGAATTCATTACCATTAATAATTAATGCATTTGCAATTATTGCACCGTTAGCAATTAAGTTACCGGATACTGCTAAATTGCCGGTTACGGAATTTGTTGATGTAACTATGCCAGTTAATGCAGCACCATTGCCAACAAAATATGTTGCCTTTATATTTCCAGTAACGAATACATTTGAATTTAAATTAATATTACTAGATGTAATATTTACGTTAGAATTGGAATTTATTGCTATATCTGACGCAGACGTTATAGCTGCAGAACCTAGACCTGAAGAAATAATACTATTGGCAATTATATTACTAGCATTAATATTGCCAGAATTTATTATAGTATTTGATCTAACTACGTTGGCATTTACGTTACCGGCATTGACATTTGCAGCTGCAATAACCGTGCCAGTAGATATCACAGATACAAATTCAGTACCATTAATTATTAATCCATTTGCAACTAGGTTTCCTGTAGAAGTAATATTGCCAAAAATTATTGCAGCATTGGCAATTATTGTTGCATTGGCAATTACGTTACCTGTTACCGTTAGATTGCCGTTGATATTGTTTATTGCGATTCCTGCACCACTAATGCCAGTTAATCGAGAACCATCTCCAACAAAATATGTTGCTTTTACATTTCCAGTAACGAATACATTTGAATTCAAATTAATATTACTGGATGTAATGTTTACATTTGAATTTGTATTAATATAGATATCAGTTGCCGACGTTAGCGATGCAGTACCCACACCCGTAGAAACAAACGTGTTGGCTATTACATTACCCGAAACATTTAAGTTTCCTGTTATGGAATTAACTGATGTAACTATACCAGTTAATTTAGAACCGTCACCAACAAAATAATTTGCCTTAACATTGCCTGTAGTAAATACATTTGAATTTAAATTAATATTACTAGATGTAATGTTTACATTTGAATTTGTATTAATATAGATATCAGTTGCCGACGTTAGAGATGCAGTACCTACACCCGTAGAAACAAAATTGTTAGCTATTACATTGCCCGCAACATTTAAATTGCCTGCTATAATTCCTGCATTAGCAATTAAAGTTGCATTGGCAATTACGTTGCCGGTTACTGTTAAATTGCCACTAACATTGTTTATTGCAATTCCTGCACCACTAATGCCAGTTAATTTAGAACCGTCACCATAGAAAGCAGTTGCAATTACGTTGCCGGATACGTTTGCGTTTCCTGTAGCAAATAAAACATTTGCATTAAAAATTACATTTCCTGCAGATATAGATAAATTGGCGGTAGATGATATAACTGCTGCGCCAGGGCCGCCACTTATTATATTGCCGGCAGTAACATTACCAGTAGTAATAAATGCATTGGCAATTATTGTTGCATTAGCAATTACGTTACCAGTTACAGTTAAATTCCCTGTAATTGAATTGATTGATGTAACTATACCAGTTAATTTAGATCCGTCACCAACAAAATATGTCGCTTTTATATTTCCAGTAACAAATACATTTGAATTTAAATTAATATTACTAGATGTAATGTTTACATTTGAATTTGTATTAATGTAAAGATCGGATGTTCCAGATAATACCGTTACACCGGTACCTGTAGAAACAAAATTGTTAGCTATTACATTACCAGTAGTAATAAATGCATTGGCAATTATTGTTGCATTAGCAATTACGTTACCAGTTACGGTTAGATTACCAGTAACAGAATTTACAGATGTAACTATACCAGTTAATTTAGAACCGTCACCAACAAAATAATTTGCCTTTATATTTCCAGTAACAAATACATTTGAATTTAAATTAATATTACTAGAAACAATGTTTACATTTGAATTTGTATTAATGTAAAGATCGGATGTTCCAGATAATACCGCTACACCGGTACCTGTAGAAACAAAATTGTTAGCTATTACATTACCAGCAATATTTAAATTGCTTGCTATAATTCCTGCATTGGCAATTACGTTGCCGGTTACAGTTAGATTACCAGTAACAGAATTTACAGATGTAACTATGCCAGTTAATTTAGATCCGTCACCATAGAAAGCATTTGCAATTACATTTCCGGATACATTTAAATTGCCGGTTACAGAATTTATAGCAACATTAGTTAAACCATACCCATTGCCGGAAAAATATCCAGATGCTGTTACGACATTTGCGGTTAAATTGCCGTAGAAAGAAGCTGTGCCGTAGAAAGTTGCGTTTCCATCTACTCTTAAATTATTGAATTGTACATTTGCGGTAGTTGCAACATTTTGTCCAATTGATATAACACCTGTAGTATTACTATAAGATACGCCTGTTCCACCAGATATCGCCGCTCTTGAGCGTGCGTTGGTATAATATAAATTCGATGCAGATTCAATTACGTTAGATGTGTTTAGGCCTAAAACATTAGCCGCAAGGATGTTTCCAGAAACTAAACCAGAACCTCCACCCGAGGTAATAAAGGTTACGTTCCCAGAACTAATTCCAAGGAATTGTCCTTCAGAACCTCCTGTAGGACTAATTAAGCTGACATCTATTCTACGCGTCATTTCTTGACCTTTTATTGTTATCTACTTATTTATATGTCATCAAAAATGGGCAATTTAGAATGTTATTGAGTCGGAATCGAGTATCCGATAGTTCCAGAACCTGAAGTGAATCTATAAACTTTATAACCCGCACGTGAAGTTGTATTTGGTGCAGGTGTAACATTTGCAGTAGCTGATACACCATTAACAACCAAACCAGCGGAAAAATAAATAATGCTTGGATATTCTTTAGGATAAGCAATAACAACTATACCAGAACCTCCGGCAGCACCAGGTATGTAAACATCTTGTGATGCGCCGCCACCGCCGCCACCGCCGGTGTTTACATTACCCGAAGTGGGCATTAAGGTGAATACATATGCTCCGTTTCCGCCCCCGCCAGCTCCACCTAGACCCGGAGAAGAATCTGCTCCTCCGCCCCCACCACCTGCGTATGTAACTACTGTTCCGGTGATAGATGATGAAATACCAGCACCACCAGTTCCTATGAGAGTATTACCTGCTACCAATGCGCCGCCCCCGCCGCCACCTTGAAAAGGACTACTAGGATTACCTGTAGCACCCGAGTTTCCTTGCCCAACTGTACCAGTTCCGCCGACAGTCGGTCCAGAGGGGCCTCCGCCGCCACCCGATCCGCCGCTTGCGCCGGCCAAAGCTGGCCCAGTTTTGCCGCCTCCTGCTCCCCCACCAATTGCTATAATTGGATTAATATTTGCAACAGTAATAGAAGAATTAGAACCGTTGTTGTTTGTTTCTCCACCTGTACCTACTGTTATAGAATATACGCCACTAATACCTATATTTATTAAGCCAGTTAATACACCGCCTGCACCGCCACCCCCTCCATTGTTTGTGCCGGCAGCTCCGGATCCGCCTCCCCCTCCACCGGCTACAATTAAATATTGTATAGGTATCGAAGACGCAGTAGATAAAGGCGATAATGTATTTGCAGATACAGAAACTGGCACATTTACACGATTGTATTGTAGACTACTATCTAATAATGCAAGGCCTCCGGTATTCAACAATAAACTAGTATTGCCTGCAGGTATTGCTGCAGATAAAGAACCATATACGTTTGCAGATTGTACCGCGGGTAAATTTATACTTGGAGGTACAAAATTATTAGTATATACGGCAAGACCTTTAACCACTCTCATATTAGAAATATGTCCATTTAACCAAGATGATGTACCTGTATCTCCGCCTATTAAAGCGGTGCCTTGTGTAAACGAGCCACTAAATGCAACACCGGTACCACGTATACCGTCCACAAAAACATATGTCATACCAGATTGTCTAACGGCCGCAACATGGATCCAAGAATTGGTAGTCAAATCAAATGGGCTAGTAGCATAAACTGTTGTTGCATCGGTTATGGCAAGTTGACCACTGCTTCTAAAGTTGAAATAAAAATTGCCCGCATATAAAATTGGTGGAGTATTTGATGGTATTGCTTTTAAATATACCCATGCCTCAACAGTAAAATCGCCTGTATCAAATGCTAATAATGGAGTAGATGGTATTGATAGATACTGAGAAGATCCATTAAAATATAAGCTACCATTAGTATAGAATGGTTGATATACTGTATTTGCTGTTACATAACCAGCCGTATTTGTTATTGAATTATATTGAGGACTACTATCTAATAATGCAAGTCCTCCAGTATTCATTAATAAAACAGTATTACCGGAAGGTATTGCTGCAGATGGAGAACCATATACGCTGTCTGATTGTGTCGAAGGTAAAATGTTTATAGAAGGAATAAAATTTGCAGTGTAAACTGCGGTGCCTTTTACGACTCTTAAATTTGTGATATACCCATTCCAATAATATTGAGCACCCTGTGATCCTATAGTAGTACTACCGGTAGTTAAATCATATGCCGTTGAAAGAGTCTGGGTTGCTCCTGCTTGAACACCATTTATAAAGAACTTCATTGCAGTACCGCTTCTGGTTAACGCAATATGTTGCCAGACATTTGGTGTTTTTGTACCTGCGAGTTGATAATCCCATGCAACGGCGGTTCTACCCCAACCATATCCAGTTGTTTTCCAGCCAAAAAATAATCCTCCAGAACCACTTGATGATATAACAAACATATCTGCACCAACGGTAGTAGGATATACCCATGACTCAATAGTAAAATCACCTGTGCCTAAATTTAAATTAGTATTGTTGGGAACAACAGTTAAATAACTAGCACCATTAAAATATAGACTACCATTAGTGTAGAATGGATTAATTGAACTTCTACCCGGTAAACCGGCAACAGATAATACTCTATTATTTGCAGAATAATCTTGTCTATAGAATGGCTCATTATAAGTATTCATCGACAAAATAGTATTTGCTAAAGGTATTGCCGAAGATAAAGAACCATATACGTTTGCAGATTGTGTTGGTAATAATGGTTGATTTGGTGGAATAAAATTAGCATTATATAAAGCAGTTCCTTTTACAATGCGAAAGTTGGAAATATATCCACTAAAATAATTAGGTCCGTTATTATAATTTCCAATCCATAATGGACCGCCAGAGGCCGAACCGCCTCCTGCAAAGGAACCTTCTATACTGCCATTTAAAAATAATCTTGTGTTGGTGCCATCATAAACGAGTGCTACATGATACCATGCATTTGCTGTAAGTGTACTGCCTGCTGTTATTTGAACACCAACAAAACTCATATCAACCGCTAATTTGCCAGCACCTATTGCTAAACCTAAGAATCCACTATTAAGTTCTGCCCAAACATATCCAGAATTTATATTTGTCGGATAAATCCAGGCTTCCCAAGTAAATACACCATTTTGATCAAATGCCGTATTTGATGCCAGCGATAAATATTGATTCGTGCCATTAAAACTTAAACTACCGCCAGTACTAATTGGAGAAAGTGCATTATATGCAACTCCATTATTATTAGTAAAAGTAAAATTATTTGTACTACTATCAGTTAAATATGCGTCAGGCGACGCAGTGGCTAATAATAATGTCGTATTTGTAATTGCCGTTAATGCGGTCGTTGGAGTATCAAATCCTTTTCTATAAACAGTGACACCTTTCACCAATCTTGGATTACTAATATATCCTTGAAAAAAGTCATAAGCAGTTCCAGAAGATTGTGTTCCTATAGTAAAATCTGCACCACTATCACCGAAGCTAGAATTATTAAGTGAGCTAAGATGTACGCCATTGAGATAACAATGTGCTGCACTAGAATTTCGAACTAATGCAACGTGATACCAAGTATTGGCTGTGATTGGATAATTACTTGCATCGAAAAAAGCACCCCCAGCACCACCATCTCCAAACATCCATCTTACAACTCCAGTAGGTTCAACTAGATATATACCATACGAAGAATTTGTAGAATTTTCAGACCACCCCTTATTAATTAAAGGCAATCTACCTTTGGTTAAATTTGTAGAATAGAACCAGAATTCAAGAGTAAAATCTAAATTATTTGTTGCAAGATTAAAATCGGTTGATGAAGAATAAAGGTAATCTGACTTACCATTGAAATAGATGCTACCATTTTCTACAGGAACTGCCGTGGCAGATATCGCGCCGACGATGTTTAAATTATTGAAAGTAAGCATTTTAGAATATGTTTAAATTAACGTCCAATCGGCAACTTCTTTATTCCATTCATATAATTTACCATCTAATGGATATGGTTTATCTGCCACATCTATACTCATATCCTCTAATTTTTTACGTCTTTCCCAGTATTCTGGATGAACATCATTAATAAAATATGGCAATGATGTTTCTGGTATTATGTCAGATACTTCTCCGTCAATATCTCTTATAGCAAAAACACAGTACCAAATCACATCGTCTGTTATTGCTTTAAATTTATGCGGGCGTTCTTTTTTAATAACAATAAATGTGGGCGCGGTAAAAATTCTAGGAGGATTGCCTTCTACTTCAACCTCAACTGTACCACTTACAAGTAAACTAACATGGTCAAACAAATGATAATGCCCCGACGTTTCATCCCCTGCATTTTGCAATTCATTTTGTCTTACCCATATATTACCAAAATATCCTAAATCATGTCTTTTTTTCATACTTATCCTAAAATTACAACATTTGGCATTTCTACCCAATCTGTGATGTCTTCGTCCCACGCATATA
>Ga0136641_1000127_pt1 | contig 30799 bp, 26 predicted proteins | sample EliLak1302023Y_FD_115312 | JGI IMG/M metagenome (GOLD analysis project Ga0136641, IMG submission 115312) | Freshwater microbial communities from Elizabeth Lake, Yosemite National Park, California, USA - 13020-23Y | ecosystem: Environmental > Aquatic > Freshwater > Lake ...
ATCATCGGTCTATGGATAAGAATACTTTATTGCAAGTTTGGCCCATCCCAGCCTTTGATGACAATTACATCTGGTGCATTCATGATGGAAAGTCAGCTTTGGTGGTTGATCCTGGGGATTTCGCCCCGGTAGAGGACTATCTTTTGCAAAATAGCCTAACCCTTACTGGAATCTTGATTACCCACCATCATGCAGACCATACCGGCGGGGTTCTGAACCTCTTGCACCGTTTTGGCGATGCACTTCCGGTATATGGGCCAGCAGGTGACGACATTCCAGGGCGTACTGAACTTGTCATGGAAAACGATCAGGTTGAAATTGCCATACCGCGCATCAGCCTGAAGGTTTTTGAAGTTCCGGGTCATACCTTAAGTCACATAGCCTATTTTGCGAATACGCAAGCGAACGTGCTCGAGCCTATGCTGTTTTGTGGCGATACCTTATTTGCTTCAGGCTGTGGCCGATTGTTCGAGGGTACGCCAACCCAAATGACACAGTCTTTGGCAAAGTTTGCCGCATTACCTAAAAATACTTTGGTTTACTGCACCCACGAATACACCTTATCGAACATTCGCTTTGCGTTGGCGGTAGAACCAAACAATCTCAATTTGCTCTCGTGGGCAGATAAAGCGCAAGCCTTAAGAGCGCAAAACCTACCCACTTTGCCCACCACTATTGGTCAGGAATTGCAGGTCAACCCCTTTATGCGCTCTGATCAGGCAGATGTGATCACAATGGCTCAAGAGGTGTCTGGTCAAGCGGATTTACCAACGCCTGCCCATGTATTGGCGGTGATTAGGGCTTGGAAAGATCAGTTCTGATGCGTTTGCTTGCTGCAGCGATATTGCTAGCTGCATTTCTTTCTGGCTGTGCCAGCACTGGCGACTGGTCCTCAGACACCCCAACTAAGGCCAATCCAAAATCTTCTAAAGCAACGCGCGTTAATTTGCAGAACCAATCTGTTAGTAAGGTCTATGCACCCTCTGATAATTTGTGGATTCGGATTCGGGATGGCTTTCAGATGGAGCCCATGAATACCCCGCTTGAGATAGAGCAGGTCAGATGGCTAAGCTCACGCCCGGAGTATGTACAGCGATCGATGTCTCGCTCTTCACGCTATTTGTTCTACATCGTGCAAGAAGTCAACGCACGTAATATGCCAACTGAAATTGCACTGCTACCTTTTGTGGAAAGTGCCTTCGTCACCAATGCTAAATCGAGCGCTAAGGCCGTGGGTTTATGGCAGTTCATGCCAGCAACTGGTAAAGATTTCCGATTAACGCAAAACGTGTTTCGCGATGAGCGTCGTGATGTTGTGCAATCCACCGATGCTGCCTTAGACTATTTACAGCGTTTGAAGACGCAATTTGGGAGTTGGGAACTTGCTCTAGCAGCATATAACTGGGGTGCAGGCAATATATCCAAAGCACAAAAGCGCAATCTTGCTGCTGGGTTGCCAACAGATTATGAGAGTCTCACCATGCCTCGTGAAACGCGCAATTATGTTCCTAAGCTCATGGCCTATCGTCAAATTGTTTTAGATCCAAAGGCTTATGGAATTGTTTTACCCGAACTAGAAAATCACCCATACTTCGTGGCATTGGATGTTGATAATGACATTGATGTTGCACTAGTGATCAAGCTTGCCGAGATTCCTCCAGAAGAATTTCAAAGTCTCAATCCTTCTTTTAATAAGCCAGTGATTTTGAGTAATGCTAATCAGCAGATCTTATTACCTTTTGCCCATGCAGAAATCTTTCAAGAGAATCTCAAGAAATACAACAAACCACTTTCTACATGGACTGCGGTGCAGGTGACAAAAACGGAGAGCGTTGATCAAGCTGCCAAAACATTGGGTGTAGACCCTGATGCGCTTAGACAGGTCAACGGCATTCCGAAGGGCATGCGGATTAAAGCGGGGTCGACAGTCTTGATACCAAAAACCAGTCGTCGTCCTGGTGATGTTTCTACTGCGATGGCAGAAAACGCGAGCTTGAGCTTGGAAAAGCCAGCACCACCTTCGCCAAAGTGCGCCAAGCCAGCCAAAGGGGCTAAGGTCAGCAAAAATACAAAGTGCGGCGCTCCTAGGGCTGCATCTAAGGGTAATTCTTCTGCAAATAATGCTGCATCTCAGCATAAATCCGCATCGACAGGACTTGCAAAATCTGCGAAAAATAGTAATTCGGCCGCTTCTAGCATTACAGGAGGCGCTAAAAACCCGTAGTAGCAGTAAATTTCATTAGGTTGACTATGTCCTATAAAGCACATCATGAACGCTCAGTAAAAGACCCAGATGGTTTTTGGGGTGAGCAGGCAAAACTCATTCATTGGGAAAAACCCTTTAATAAAGTGCTGAACTACGACAACCCGCCATTTGCAAAATGGTTTGAGGGAGGTCTCACCAATATTTGCTACAACGCAGTAGATCGTTATGCAAAAGAGCGGCCAAATCAAACAGCTTTAGTTGCAGTTTCCACTGAGACCAATCAAGAGAAGGTATACACATATCAAGAGCTCTATGAAGAAGTAAATCGTCTGGCGGCAATTTACAAAGCCAATGGCATTCAAAAGGGTGATCGTGTATTGATCTACATGCCAATGATTGCAGAAGCATGTTTTGCTATGCTTGCTTGCGCTCGAATCGGAGCAATTCATTCAGTAGTGTTTGGCGGCTTCGCATCACATAGCTTGGCATCTCGGATTGATGATGCAAAACCTAAAATGATAGTGACTGCTGAAGCGGGTGCTCGAGGCGGTAAAGCAGTGCCGTACAAGCCTTTGTTGGATGAGGCAATTACCTTGTCGAGTTATAAGCCAGAAAAAGTCTTGATCGTGAACCGTGGCTTAATAGAGTTCACTACGGTGCCAGAGCGTGATCTAGATTACGCCAGCGAGCGTCAAAAACATTTAAACGATATTGTTCCAATTGAATGGGTTGATGCAACTCATCCTTCATACATTTTGTATACCTCTGGTACCACCGGCAAGCCCAAAGGTGTACAGCGCGATACGGGGGGTTATGCGGTTGCCTTAGCTGCCTCGATCAAGCATATCTTTACCGCTAATGCTGGTGACACCATGTTCTGTACCTCAGATATTGGTTGGGTTGTTGGCCATAGTTACATTATTTATGCACCACTGCTTAGTGGTATGGCTACCATCATGTATGAAGGTACACCTTTGCGACCAGATGCTGGCATTTGGTGGGAGCTGGTCGAGAAGTACAAAGTTTCGGTGATGTTTTCAGCGCCAACTGCAGTACGAGTTCTCAAAAAACAAGACCCTGCATTCTTGACTAAATATGATCTCTCATCATTGCGCGCTCTGTTCTTAGCAGGCGAGCCTTTAGATGAGCCGACTGCGAGTTGGATTCATGATGCGATTAAGAAGCCGATTGTGGATAACTATTGGCAAACAGAAACAGGTTGGCCAATGCTAGCGATTCAGCGTGGCGTAGAAGTAATGCCACATAAGTTTGGTTCACCTGGTGTTCCATCTTTTGGCTACAACATGAAGTTACTCGATGATGCAACGTCTGCTGAACTTGGACCAGATCAAAAAGGGGTGATTGCCATTGAAGGTCCATTACCGCCAGGTTGCATGCAAACCATTTGGGGTGATGACAAGCGTTTTGTTAGTACTTATTGGGAAACTATTCCAGGCAAGTTGATCTATTCCACATTTGACTGGGGCATTAAAGACAAAGATGGTTACTTCTTTATCTTGGGTCGCACCGATGATGTGATTAACGTTGCCGGACATCGTCTTGGAACGCGGGAGATCGAGGAAAGTATCTCTAGTCACCCCAATATCTCTGAGGTTGCGGTAGTAGGCATCGAAGATAAACTCAAAGGTCAGGCTGCGATTGCCTTCGTCATTCCAAAAGATGCTTCAAAAGTTGAGAATCTTGAAAAAGAGTGCATGAAGACAGTAGATAGTCAGTTGGGTGCAATTGCTCGTCCTGGTCGGGTTTATGTTGTTACAGCATTGCCAAAAACCCGTTCTGGCAAGATTGTGCGCCGTGCTTTGCAAGCAGTTGCAGAGGGGCGTGACCCGGGTGATATCAGCACCATGGAAGATCAAGCAGTTCTGGCTCAGATTAAAACCATCATCGAGCAGAGCGCTGCCTAGGCGTAGATAAAACTTTTCCCCGCATTCCTGTCTAGTAAGTAGAAATCACCTCCTGGAGCCCATATGGCTGGGTTTTTAAGGGTTTAAAGGGTGAAAATGGTATGATTCTAGTGTTAAAACTTAATAAATACCCTAGCGCTTAAAGACACTCACCTCCCGCATAAACAAGCCTCGGGTTGGTCTTTTTGGGGGTTTTGAGCGTCGGATGGAGCAGGGACTGGAGATGGTTTGTCACCCTTGCTTCCTTCTTTTCCTCCCGCCGTGTTGGCTCTGGCCGACGGCACATTATTTCCCGGTTACAGCATTGGCGCCCCAGGCGAAACTGTCGGTGAAGTCGTTTTCAATACCGCCTTAACGGGCTATCAAGAAATCATTACTGATCCGAGCTATTCACGTCAGATTGTGACTTTGACTTACCCCCATATTGGTAATGTTGGCGTTAACGCCCAGGATTCAGAGTCTGATCAGATTCATGCTGCCGGGCTAGTGATTAAAGATTTACCTAAACGAGTATCTAATTTCCGCTCTGAAGGTTCCTTAGATGATTACCTAAAGAAGGCAGGCGTTGTCGGAATTTCCGGAATCGATACCCGTAAATTGACCCGCATCTTACGTGATCTAGGCGCACAATCGGGCGCGATTATTGCAGGAAAATTGGGTGAGGACTATGCGGTGCTGAGTAAAAAGGCTTTGGAGTTAGCTAAATCCTTCCCTGGCATGTCTGGTCTAGATCTAGCAAAAGTGGTTACTACCAAAACCCCTTATGAATGGCGTGAGGCCGCGTGGGAACTGCACGGGCCCGAGGATAAACCTGCTTATAAGACTTTAGATAAAACCGAGCCGACAAAAAAAGTTGTTGCTTATGACTTCGGTGTAAAGCGGAATATTTTGCGTATGTTGACTGAGCGAGGTTGTGAACTCACAGTTGTCCCTGCGCAAACTAGCGCAGCTGAAGTGTTTGCCATGAATCCTGATGGGGTGTTTTTCTCAAATGGCCCTGGCGATCCTGGCCCTTGTGATTATGCGATTGCTGCCGCTAAAGAGATTATTGAAAAGGATGTACCAACATTTGGCATTTGTTTGGGGCACCAGATCATGGGTCTGGCTGCTGGTGCTAAAACTTTAAAGATGAAGTTTGGTCATCATGGTGCCAACCATCCTGTGAAAGATCTAGATACTGGTCGGGTGGCGATTACTTCTCAGAATCATGGTTTTGCAGTCGATGCCAACACGCTGCCAGATAACATCCGCGTCACTCACGTTTCCTTGTTTGATGGCTCGTTGCAAGGTCTGGCCTGGAATGATAAGCCGGCATTGTGCTTTCAGGGGCACCCTGAAGCCTCACCAGGTCCTCATGACATTGCCTATTTATTTGATCGTTTTGTGGAGCTCATGAATGCTAGTAGCAAGAAGGAGGGCAAATAATGCCTAAGCGTAGCGACATTCAGAGCATTCTAATTATTGGCGCAGGCCCTATTGTGATTGGGCAAGCTTGTGAGTTTGATTATTCAGGTGCGCAGGCTTGCAAAGCATTGCGTGATGAAGGCTATAAAGTCATTCTGGTCAACAGCAATCCTGCAACTATCATGACAGATCCAGAGATGGCGGATGTGACCTACATAGAGCCAATCACTTGGGAAGTGGTAGAGCGCATTATTGCGACTGAGAAACCTGATGCGATTTTGCCAACCATGGGCGGACAAACTGCCTTGAACTGCGCACTTGATCTGCATCGTCACGGCATATTAGAAAAATATGCTTGTGAACTGATTGGTGCTTCGCCAGAGGCGATAGATAAAGCAGAGGATCGTCAGAAGTTTAAAGAGGCGATGACCAAAATTGGTCTGGGCTCAGCAAAATCAGGCATTGCGCATTCATTGGATGAAGCGCTTGAAGTTCAGCAGCAAATTCAGCTACAAACAGGTAGCTCTGGTTTCCCAGTAGTGATTCGGCCTTCATTCACCATGGGCGGCTCAGGTGGTGGTATTGCATACAACCGCGAAGAATTTGAAGAGATTTGCAAACGGGGCCTCGATTTATCTCCAACCCGTGAACTACTTATTGAAGAATCTCTCTTAGGTTGGAAAGAATTTGAGATGGAAGTCGTGCGCGATCGCAATGACAACTGCATCATTGTCTGCTCTATCGAAAACTTGGATCCCATGGGTGTCCATACTGGTGACTCTATTACCGTGGCCCCTGCACAGACTCTGACCGATAAAGAGTATCAAATCATGCGTAATGCATCGATTGCAGTTCTGCGTGAAATCGGTGTAGATACTGGTGGTTCAAATGTCCAGTTCTCGATTAATCCGGTTGATGGTCGCATGATTGTGATTGAGATGAATCCGCGTGTATCCCGTTCATCTGCTTTAGCTTCCAAAGCAACAGGTTTTCCGATTGCGAAGATTGCTGCCAAGCTTGCAGTTGGCTACACCTTAGATGAGCTCAAGAACGACATTACGGGTGGAGCAACTCCTGCATCATTTGAACCCTCAATCGATTATGTTGTTACGAAGATCCCCCGTTTTGCATTCGAGAAATTTCCGCAAGCAGATTCTCGTTTAACGACGCAGATGAAATCCGTAGGTGAGGTGATGGCGATTGGTCGCACCTTCCAGGAATCCTTTCAAAAAGCATTGCGTGGTCTCGAAGTTGGCGTTGATGGCTTGGATGAATTTTCAACTGATCTTGATGACATCATTAACGAAATCAATGAACCTGGCCCTGATCGTATTTGGTACTTAGCAGATGCTTTCCGGATGGGTATGGGTTTAGATGAGGTCTATAGCGAAACTAAAATTGATCCCTGGTTCTTGGAGCAAATTGAAGAGCTGATTACCATCGAGACTGAGCTTAAGTTACGCAAGATCGACAGCCTCTCAGCTCAAGAACTGCGCTTTGTGAAGCAAAAAGGTTTCTCAGATCGTCGTTTAGCAAAATTACTGGGAGTGGATGCTTCATCGGTCCGCGCGGCACGTCATCGTTTAAAGGTCGTACCGGTCTATAAGCGAGTTGATACCTGTGCCGCTGAATTCTCGACCAATACCGCCTACATGTACTCGACTTATGAAGCCGAGCATGGCGAGTGTGAATCCCGTCCTAGCGATAAAGAGAAAATCATGGTCTTAGGCGGCGGTCCTAACCGCATTGGCCAAGGTATTGAATTTGACTATTGCTGTGTGCATGCTGCTCTGGCAATGCGTGATGATGGTTATGAAACCATCATGGTGAACTGCAACCCAGAAACTGTTTCTACCGACTACGACACTTCAGATCGTTTGTATTTTGAGCCCCTCACTTTAGAAGATGTCTTAGAAATCGTCGCTAAAGAAAAGCCTAAGGGTGTGATTGTTCAATATGGCGGACAAACACCATTGAAGCTTGCTTTGGATCTAGAGCGTAATGGCGTACCCATCATTGGTACTTCACCAGATATGATCGATGCCGCAGAAGACCGTGAACGCTTTCAGAAACTCTTGCAAGATCTTGGTTTACGTCAACCGCCTAACCGCACAGCACGTGCTGAGGACGAAGCTCTGAAGCTTGCGGAAGAGATTGGTTATCCACTAGTGGTACGTCCATCTTATGTTTTGGGTGGCCGGGCAATGGAAATTGTGCATGATGGCCGAGATTTAGAGCGTTACATGCGTGAAGCTGTAAAGGTATCGCATGATTCACCAGTATTACTCGATCGTTTCTTGAATGATGCGATTGAGTGTGATGTTGATTGCATCAGCGATGGTACTTCAGTATTCATTGGTGGCGTGATGGAGCATATCGAGCAAGCAGGTGTCCACTCTGGAGACTCAGCATGTTCATTGCCACCATATTCTTTATCTGACGCTACGGTTGCAGAGATCAAACGTCAAACCGCTTCCATGGCTAAAGGACTCAATGTTATCGGTCTCATGAACGTTCAGTTTGCGATTCAGAATGTCGATGGGCAAGATGTTATTTTTGTATTAGAGGTTAATCCCCGTGCTTCCAGAACTGTGCCATTTGTATCGAAGGCTACTGGTTTGCAGCTGGCGAAGATTGCCGCTCGCTGTATGGTTGGTCAAACTTTAGAGCAGCAGGGTATTCATACTGAAGTGCATCCACCGTATTTCTCGGTGAAGGAAGCGGTATTCCCTTTCAATAAGTTCCCAGGCATTGATCCGATTCTAGGACCAGAGATGCGTTCGACAGGTGAGGTGATGGGCGTTGGTAAAACGTTTGGTGAAGCCTTATTCAAATCTCAATTGGGTGCTGGTATCAAGATCCCCAAGAGCGGCACTGTTCTGCTGACAGTGAAAGATAGCGATAAGCCCAAGGCAATTGAAGTGGCTAGGCTCTTGCATCAGCTTGGTTTTCCAATGGTTGCGACCAAGGGAACCGCTGCGGCAATTGAAGCGGCAGGTTTACCAGTACGTTTGGTGAATAAGGTCAAGGACGGTCGTCCGCATATTGTGGATTTCATTAAAAATGGTGAGATTTCCTTGGTATTCACGACAGTAGATGAGACCAGAACAGCGATCGCTGATTCGAGATCGATTCGGACTACTGCCCAGGCAAATAATGTGACTTACTACACGACCATTAGTGCGGCCCGTGCGGTGATGGATGGTTTACTAGCATCCCAGAATGGCAGCAAAGAGTCCCTAGAGGTTTATTCACTGCAAAACTTACATCGGACGATCATTTAATCTAAAATTGACTTTTGTTCGCGCAATTGAGCGCAAGTATTTAAGTCAGGTTAGTAGCATGAGCACAATTCCAATTACCAAACGCGGTGCAGAACTTCTTAAAGAGGAGCTGCATCGTCTTAAGCATGTTGAGCGCCCATCGGTCATTATTGCCATCTCTGAGGCACGAGCTCAGGGCGATCTCTCTGAGAATGCTGAATACGATGCCGCTAAAGAAAAGCAAGGTTTCATTGAAGGCCGCATCCAAGAGCTTGAAAGTAAATTGTCTGCCGCACAAATTATTGATCCTGCTTCACTAGATGTTTCTGGTCGAATTGTTTTTGGAGCAACTGTCGATTTAGAAGATCTGGAAGACGGTACAAAATTTACTTATCAAATTGTTGGCGATGACGAAGCTGATATTGCTTCGAACAAAATCTCTATTAGTTCGCCTATTGCACGCGCCTTAATTGGCAAAGAAGAGGGTGATGTTGTCGCTGTTCAAGCTCCAGGCGGTAATCGTCAAGTAGAAATCTTGGCGGTACGCTATATCTAATGACTTATCTTCGAACCCAGCGAGTATTTAGTGTTGTCTCTGGGTTTTGGGTGGGTGGTTTGATTACTGTAGGTTTTTTAGTGGTACCCCTATTGTTTTCAACCTTGGGTGATCGGCAAGTTGCTGGCTTTGTCGCAGCAAGCCTCTTTAAGATTCAAGCGTATATAGGAGTCTTCATCAGCACCTTCTTGATGGTGATGGCTAATTACCTAGTTCGCCATGGCCTCAATCAATTTCGGCCTATTCGCTGGATTCTGTCAGGAATGCTGGCTTGTGCAGTTGCTGCCGCCTTTATCTTAATCCCCTGGATGAACTCTCTGCGTGACCAAGCGCTTTACCTAGGCCTATCAGTGCGTGAGTCCAGCAATGGTGTTTTATTCTCCAGACTGCATGGTGTTTCTAGCGCGATCTACATGATCGAGGTAGCATTGGGTCTAGTCTTAACATGGCAAGCGAGCTCAATAAAAAACGCCGACTAGCGGCGTTATCTAAACAGCTGACTCTGTATTAATTTATGAGCCGAGCGATTTTTTCTTATTACTACTCATACGCACCTTACGTCTTTTAATCGGTCCAGGTGCAGCAGCAGCTTTACGATAGCCCGGGGATGACCAGCCAATTTTGGATTCTGCAGCTTCTGAGCGGAGTACACGTTTCTTTGGAGTGGTGGATTTCACAGCAGCAGCACGCGCGAATGGGGCAGCATTTGAAGTGGAACGGCGCTCAGATCTTTCTGAAGTACTAGTACGCACACCAGTTTTTGCTGGAGCCCGATTTGCTTGTCTCTTGGTACGTGGAGCTTGTAATGATTTTTTAGTTTGTTTTTTAGAGCGATCTAAATTGGCAAATGCTGCATCAACAATATCTTTTGGTTTCCAAAGGACGAGTAATTTGCCGATATGTTGGACTGGTGCGGCATCGAGTTTGTCACAAAGCGCTTCATAAATTGCAATACGGGCTTCACGGTCATCGCCAAACACGCGGACCTTGATCAAACCATGATGGTTAATCGCCAGCTTGGCTTCTTTAATGACTGCAGGTGTCAAGCCATCACCCCCAACCATCACGACAGGGCTTAGGTCATGAGCGTCGGCTTTGAGGGATTTTCGTTGTGCTGGGGTAATTGTTAGTGCAGTCATGGGCTTGATGATAGAGCATTGATGGCTTAATTAGCCTATTTAAGGGGATTGGCAAACTTATGCGTCGATTCCTTTTGCTTTAGAGGACTAAAACTAGGAAAATGTAGGGCGAAAGTGGGTAAGTTGTGGCAAAGAATAAATTTAATAAAAGTTGGTTGCAGGATCATTTAACCGATCCCTATGTAAAGATGGCTCAGAAAGAGGGCTATCGTGCGAGAGCGGTTTATAAGCTCAGTGAAATCGACGAACAAGATCACCTCATACAAGCAGGTATGACGATTATTGACCTTGGTAGTGCGCCTGGGAGTTGGTCGCAGTACGCCCGAAATCGCTTAACAGAACTGGGTAAAAACAACCCCAAAATTGAATCTGGTAAACCGGATGGACAGATTATCGCTATCGATATCTTGCCAATGGAAGATATCGCCGATGTCAGCTTTATACAAGGGGACTTTCGGGAAGATGAAGGTTTGGCTGCACTGGAGGCTTTATTGCCTGCGAATGCTGAGGGTAAGGTAGATCTGGTGCTTTCAGATATGGCGCCCAATTTATCGGGCGTTGGCGTAGCGGATTCTGCCAGAATGGCATTTTTAGCCGAGATTGCTCTCGATTTTGCTCAGGCTCACCTTAAGCCAGAGGGTGCTTTATTAATTAAATGCTTTAACGGCAGTGGCTATAGCCAGATTGTCGAGTCGTTTAAAAAGGTCTTTAAGACTGTTGCCTCAAGGAAACCCAAAGCCTCCAGAGCCCGTTCCTCGGAGATCTTTCTCTTGGGTCGAAACTTAAAGCCACCTAAATAGGCTAAAACTCAATTAATTAGGCTAAATACCCTGCAAATATAGGGGGTTTATCAAATAAATATGCCATTGGCTCTTGAAAAAGGGTGGTAGTAGAATCAAATACTTAGAGATAGCAATCTGCTTAAAACCTGGGTGAATCCCAAAAGGAATGAATTTGAACAGCAATATGTTTCAGAAAATCGGCGTGTGGCTCATTGTGGGCTTGGTGCTTTTTACTGTTTTCAAACAGTTTGATAAGCCCAAGGACCAAACTCAAGTCACGTATTCGCAGTTCATGGATGACGCCAAAGCAGGCAAAGTAAAGCGTGTTGATGTGCAAGGCCGCACATTACAAGTCACTCCTGCTGATGGTAATAAGTACTCGATCATTTCTCCAGGTGATATCTGGATGGTTGGCGACTTGATGAAATTCGGCGTCCAAGTCACTGGTAAGGCAGATGATGAACCCAATATGTTGGTTTCTGCTCTGTACTATCTCGGACCGACCTTACTCATTATTGGCTTTTGGTTCTTTATGATGCGCCAAATGCAAGGCGGCGGCAAAGGCGGTGCCTTCTCCTTTGGAAAATCTAAAGCCCGTCTGATTGATGAGAACAGTAATACCGTAACTTTTGCCGATGTTGCAGGTTGCGATGAAGCAAAAGAAGAAGTGTATGAATTAGTCGATTTCTTAAAGGATCCGCAAAAGTTTCAAAAACTGGGTGGTCGTATTCCTCATGGTGTTTTGTTAGTAGGCCCTCCAGGTACCGGTAAAACCCTATTAGCACGTGCTATTGCTGGTGAAGCGAAAGTACCTTTCTTCTCGATTTCAGGTTCTGATTTCGTTGAAATGTTTGTGGGTGTTGGCGCATCTCGTGTGCGTGATATGTTTGAGAATGCCAAGAAAAATTCTCCTTGCATTATCTTCATCGACGAGATTGATGCCGTAGGTCGTCATCGTGGCGCAGGCATGGGTGGCGGTAACGATGAGCGTGAACAGACCTTAAATCAAATGCTTGTTGAGATGGATGGCTTTGAGAGTAATAGCGGTGTCATCGTTGTTGCTGCAACCAACCGTTCCGATGTATTAGATAAAGCTTTACTGCGTCCAGGTCGTTTTGATCGACAGGTACACGTTGGTTTGCCAGACATTCGTGGTCGCGAGCAGATTCTACAAGTGCATATGCGTAAAGTTCCAATTAATCCTGACGTTGATGCTGCCGTATTAGCGCGCGGCACACCTGGATTTTCTGGTGCCGATCTGGCTAACCTCGTAAATGAATCGGCCTTATTTGCAGCACGTCGCAATAAGCGTGCAGTTGATATGCAAGACTTCGAAGATGCTAAAGACAAGATCTATATGGGTCCTGAGCGCAAGTCTGCTGTGATGCGGGAAGAAGAGCGTCGCAATACGGCGTATCACGAGTCTGGACACGCAGTGGTTGCTAAGGTTCTTCCTAAGGCAGACCCAGTCCACAAAGTCACCATCATGCCGCGTGGTATGGCATTGGGTGTGACCTGGCAGTTGCCTGAGTTCGATCGCGTCAACCTTTATAAAGATCGGATGTTGGAAGAGCTTGCGATCTTATTTGGTGGCCGAGCTGCAGAAGAAGTTTTCTTAAATTCTATGAGTACCGGTGCATCGAATGACTTCGAGCGCGCAACCAAGATGGCGCGCGATATGGTGACCCGTTACGGTATGAGCGATAGCTTGGGTACGATGGTTTATGTCGATACCGAATCAGAAAGTATCTTTGGTCGCAACAGTACAAAGACTGTTTCTGAGTTGACCCAGCAAAAAGTCGACTTTGAAATTCGGACTCTGATTGATAGTCAATATGCATTAGCAAGATCCATCTTGGAGCAAAACCGTGACAAAGTAGAAGCCATGGTTGCCGCCTTACTTGAATGGGAAACCATTGATGCTGAGCAGATTAATGACATCATGGCAGGGCGACCACCACGCACACCTAAGCCTCCACCTCCAACCCAGTTTGGTAATTCTGCTGGCGCACCAGGCCCAGCGGCTGGTAGTGCTCCAGCGACAGCCTAAGCAACTAACCCTGTCTTGATGGACCAGCAAGGCATGCAAGAGATGCCCACAATTTGGCGTTGTGGGCGTTTTCTTTTTGACTTCACCAAACGCAAACGCCCAATTGTGATGGGCATATTGAATGCCACACCAGATTCATTTTCTGATGGGGGTAAATTCAGAACTGCTCAAGATGCGATTGCACAAGCAGAGCTCATGATTGCCAATGGTGTCGATTTGATTGATATTGGTGGCGAGTCAACACGTCCTGGTGCAGAACCTGTATCTCTCCAAGAAGAATTAGATCGTGTACTGCCAGTGATTGAAGCCCTAAAGGATTGCGGCACACCACTCTCGATCGATACCTATAAAGCAGAGACTATGCGTCAAGCCCTGCAAGCGGGCGTTGATTGCATCAATGATATCTGGGGATTCAGGCAAGAGGGTGCAATCACTGCTGTATTGGATAGTAAAGATTGTGGCTTAGTGCTGATGCATATGCAGCGTGACCCACTGACTATGCAATTTAATCCTCAATACCAAGACCTGATTGCAGAGGTCTCTTTATTTCTGAAAGAGCGAGCAGAGTTACTCATTAGCAAAGGGCTTGAGAAAAACAGAATCGCTATTGATCCAGGTTTTGGCTTTGGCAAGAATCTTGAACATAATCTCAGCATGTTGGCCAACTTCAGCAATTTCACTCGTTTGGGATACCCTGTGTTGGCAGGCATCTCACGTAAATCAATGATCGGAAAATTGACTGGTAAAGATACCCATGAGCGGGTTGCTCCCAGTGTAGCCGCTGCCATTATGGCGGCTGATCGTGGGGCCAAGATTATCCGGGTTCATGATGTACCCGAGACAGTAGACGCCTTAAAGCTCTGGGAAGCCGTACAAGCCTAAGCATTCTGTTGACACTCTCCTAATCTGCCAAGTTTTATAATGATTCCTATGAAAAAACAATACTTTGGTACAGACGGTATTCGGGGTGAAGTAGGGCAGTTTCCGATTGTTCCTGAATTTATGACGCGCCTTGGTTACGCCGCAGGTAAAGTACTCGCAAAAAATGCTCAAGCTGGTGAGCGCTGCAAAGTTCTGATTGGTAAAGATACCCGCATTTCTGGTTACTTACTTGAAGCTGCACTAGAAGCAGGCTTTGCTGCAGCCGGTGTCGATGTGATGCTTTGCGGTCCTATGCCAACCCCTGGCGTTGCATATCTTACTAAAGCATTGCGTTTATCAGCAGGTGTTGTGATCTCTGCTTCACACAATCCTTATCAAGATAATGGCATTAAATTCTTCTCTGCCAACGGCGATAAATTAGATGATGACTTTGAGTTTGCTATAGAGGCTCAACTTGAAAAGCCAATGGCTTGTGTGAGCGCGCCAGAATTAGGAAAAGCTTTTCGCTTAGACGATGCAGCAGGTCGTTATATTGAGTTTTGTAAATCGACGTTTCCTGGCGATCTCAATCTAAAGGGTCTCAAATTAGTGGTGGATTGTGCCAATGGCGCTGCATATCACACGGCACCTCATGTTTTTCATGAGCTCGGTGCTGAAGTAATTTCTATTGGTGTCAACCCAGACGGCAAAAATATTAATGATGGTTGTGGTGCTACAGCACCAGCAGCCTTGATTGCCAAAGTGAAAGCAGAAAATGCAGATCTAGGGATTGCTTTAGATGGGGATGCAGATCGTTTACAAATGGTGGATGCGAGTGGACGTTTATTTAATGGCGATGAACTGCTCTATGTCTTAATTAAAGATCGACTTGATCGTGGACAGAAAGTTGGCGGAGCCGTTGGCACACTCATGACAAACTTGGCTGTTGAGAATGCCATCAAAGCCCTCGGTATTGAATTTGAGCGTGCCAATGTAGGTGATCGATACGTTCTCGAGCGCCTCAAAGAAAAGGGCTGGATGATTGGTGGAGAGGGCTCCGGACATTTGTTGTGTTTGGATCAACACTCAACAGGTGATGGCACGATTGCCGCATTGCAGGTATTGGCTGCTATGAGTAAAAATAAAAAAAGTCTTGTACAGCTATTGGATCAGGTAAAAATCTTCCCGCAAGTCTTGCTCAATGTGAAGTTCAAACCGGGATATGACTGGAAAGCTGATGAGCTACTGAACAAACAGATAGCTCAAGTAGAAACGGACCTCAGAAACATTGGCAGAGTATTGATTCGGGCCTCTGGTACAGAGCCTTTGCTACGCGTCATGGTTGAAACGCAAGATGCCGAACTCGCGATGCGTTCAGCAAAAAGCATTGCGGACCTAGTGCCCACTACCTAGCGGCCACCACAGCTATCTCAATCATTTGTCTTGCCTGACCACAACTTAGATCTTAGTGCTTTCTTAATCTTCTTTTGAGCTAGGTATTGCCAGATTAGTCTCTTCTGTAAAAGAGACTTTGTTTCCCACTGGGAATCTTTCTTTATTTCTTTTTCTGAATTGTCATTCTGTTCTTTATCCATAAGGACCTCGAGAACATTGCAAATTGGTTACCTATGGGCTGTTAGTACAAACTGCGCACTATTCAGTGAGGGCAGAATTCCACTTCATATCCCATAAGTAGAACTCTAGATTAGCAAGCAATTATGACAATCTCTCATTCGATGAAAGCTAGTGATTTGAGCGCTTTAAAGCATGTCATCAATTTGACTTTATTTTGTCATGTTTGCAGTCTAGATTCAATGAACATAAAAATAACACCTTTTAATTATCAATACGCATCAAGGAAAGCATGATGAAAAAAGCGTTACCGGTAGATGTTGTGGTTGAAATGATTGAGCCCGGATCCATTCTCATGATTGGCGGATTCATGGGCATTGGTTCGCCGCACCGCATCATTGATGCACTAGTTGAAGCCGGCACTCAAGATTTGACGGTAATTGCAAACGATACGGGTAAGACGAATTATGGTATTGGCCGCTTAATCAATAGTGGACAAATTAAACATGTGATTGCGAGCCATATAGGCTTAAACCCTGAAACTCAAGCCAAAATGTTTAGCGGTGAGATCACTGTTGACTTGGTGCCACAGGGTAATTTAGCAGAGCGTATACGAGCAGCTGGTTATGGTCTTGGAGGTGTTTTGGTAAAGACAGGAATGGGTACTTTAGTTGAGGAAAGTAAACAAAGGGTTCATGTCAATGGAGAAGATTGGTTATTGGAACTTCCTTTATTCGCGGACTATGCATTAATTCATGCTCACCAAGCAGATTATTTAGGCAATTTAGCATATCAGTTAACTGCAACCAACTTTAATCCTGTGATGGCAATGGCTGCAAAAAAAGTATTTTGCGAAACCAATGAAATCGTACCTGTTGGAATGATTACGCCAAATGAAGTTATTACACCTGGCGCAATTATCACAGAACTTGTAGCCATGCCACATCGACATCACTAGACAAATTATGCATACAACTCTTAACCCAAACGAAATTATCTCCCGTCGAGTAGCACAGGAGCTCAGCGATGGCATGTTGGTTAACCTTGGTATTGGTTTGCCTACCCAAGTAGCAAACTATCTGCCTAAAGATATGACTGTTTTCTTGCAATCAGAAAACGGACTCATTGGTTTAGGTACTCGACCACCTGAGGGAATGGAGGATGAGGATCTGACTGATGCGGGAGGAGCGCCTGTAACAGCCATTCCAGGGGCCGCTCGGCTTGACTCGGTTTTCTCCTTTGGATTAATTCGTGGTGGTCATTTGGACATGACTGTATTAGGTGGTCTACAAGTTGATTCATGTGGTAGGTTAGCTAACTGGATGATTCCTGGAAAAATGGCGCCTGGTATGGGTGGGGCGATGGATCTCGTCTCAGGAGCAAAACGAGTCATTGTCGCTATGCAGCATACTGCAAAAGGTACACACAAAATATTGAACGAGTGCACACTACCTCTTACATCTCAAAGAGCAGTTAGCTTAATTGTGACTGAGTTAGCTGTGATTGAGCCCACAGAAAATGGCTTGTTGCTCAAAGAGCTGGCACCAGGTGTTTCTGTTGAAACTGTGATCGCCGCAACAACCGCGCCTTTAATTATTTCAGATAGGCTTTCTGTGATGAAATTAGATTAATTACCATGAATGATATTCACGAAAATAAAGCGCCAGAGTCTTCCTTTATTACTACTTGGTCGCTGGCACACGGCGGCACCTATCTGATTCGCCCGATTTGTGTAGATGATCGAAGTGCGGTGCTTGATCTATTCGATCACTTATCCCTAAAGAGTCGATATTTTCGCTATGCTCATGCGATGGCTACCTTGCCCGAGTCGCTTTTGGACCAAATCATTCATGCGAATAAAGCGGATGATTTTGCTCTCGTCGCGATCGTTAAAAAAGATAATGAGCCCGATAGCCTGGTAGGTATTGCAAGATATATTCAAGATCCCAATACCACAATAGGGGAGTTCTCTTTGTCGGTGAGTGATGATTATCACCATGAGGGTATCGGCTCGCATTTGATGCGTGGAATCTTAGATTGCGCAAAATTAAATGCTTTAACAGAAATTTACGGCTTTGTTGATAAAGAAAATCATGACATGCTGACCCTTATGCGTCATCTTGGATATTCTCTCCTGACAGATGAGGATGACGCCAGAATGTATATTGCTACCCATTCCACAATCTAATCTGCAGCTGATTGATAGTCATTAATTTGACATATTTAAACCGTCATAAAATTTACACATATCTGTCATAAGAATTCCCTAGAGTCATAGTTCGGCTAGGTGCCCCTAGAACTGAATGGGAGTGTGTAATGAGCGTACGTGAATATAACCCCTTGGCTTCTGTACAAAATCTACTTAAGCAGAATATAGATTCGGCTGAATTATTAAAAAGCAATCAGCAGCAATCGATTTATAAGATTGCCGAACTTACTGCACACAATTCAGGAAAATTTCAGAAGTCCATCCTTGATGAGACTAAAAAAATTGAAGCCTTGCTTCAAAAGTCGAAGGAAAAGTCTGCAGAATTAATATCTTCCAATCCTACCGAATGGTGGAAACAGTGGAGTGATTATGCGACTGACTCTATGCAACGCTCAGCTTTAGTTTTTGATACGCTGCGCAAACGCGGTAATAGCTATGTAGACCATATAGATAATGGCATGCCGCCAGTATTAGATTTTAAGTATGAAATTATTGTTGATGGTGAAACACTCAGTACTCCAGTGAATTATATGCTGCTCAAGATCACGCCTCCAGAAGGAGTCGTGATTGATGAAAAACGTGCCCCGGTGATGATTATTGATCCGCGTGCTGGTCACGGTGCGGGTATTGGTGGATTCAAACCAGATAGCCAAGTAGGCGATGCATTTGATGATGGGCATGCAGTCTATTTTGTGGTATTCCGACCAATGCCTGAACCAGATCAAACTATTTCTGATATTCGTGATGCGGAAATCATATTCTTACAAGAGATTATTCAGCGCCATCCTAATTCACCTAAGCCGATTGTGGTTGGTAATTGTCAGGGTGGATGGGCTGCCATGTTGTTAGCAGCATCGGCTCCGGAACTGATTGGGCCAATTGTTTTAAATGGTTCCCCAATGTCATATTGGGCAGGAAAAATTGGAGATAACCCAATGCGTTATACAGGTGGTATGCGTGGTGGCGCCGTCCCTGCATTACTGCTCGCTGATCTTGGTAACGGTCTATTCGATGGCGCTAATTTGGTTGCCAATTTTGAATCACTCAACCCAAGCAATAGTTTTTTTAGTAAGTACTACAAACTCTATACCAATGTGGACACAGAGGCACAACGCTTCTTGGATTTTGAAAAATGGTGGGGTGGTTACTGCTTTATGACTGAAGCAGAAATGCGCTGGATCTTAGATAATCTCTTCATTGGCAATAAACTTGCTAGTGGTGAAGCAGTTTTGGGCTTGGATCGTGTTGACTTGAAAGTGATTCAATCACCCATCATTGTTTTTGCTTCTCATGGCGACAATATCACCCCTCCACAACAAGCTCTGAATTGGATTCCTGATCTCTACGCGAGCGCTGAAGAAATCAAGGCGAGAGGTCAACGTATTGTTTACATGCTTCATGACTCTATTGGTCACCTCGGTATTTTTGTGTCTAGTCAAGTTGCTGGCCGCGAACATAATGCTATTACCGATACAGTGAGAGCGATTGAAGCACTTTCACCAGGTTTATATGAAATGGTTCTTGATGATGAAGAAGATCGAGTGCATATTCGCTTTGAGCCACGTGGCATGGGCGACATTCTAGCTCTTGGAGACGGACGTGACGATGAAGAGTTGTTCACTGAAGTTGCAGAAATGTCTAATATTAATACTACGATTTATGACCGCTTTATACGTCCAGCAATAAAAAATATGGTTACCCCTGAATCTGCTGAGTTCATCAGAGAATCCCACCCACTAAGAACGCAACGCTTGTTATTTTCTGATAAAAATCCATTGATGCCCGTCTTAGACAAGATGACTGAATCAATGGTTCAAGAGCGCAAGAAAGCTGATAAAAATAATCCATTTTTAATTGGCGAAAAAATTATTGGCGAGATAGTAGAGACGCAACTCAATCTTTATCGGAATTTTCGTGATGCCATGACAGAAACCATGTTTTTTTCCATCTATACATCTCCAGTAGTGAAATCAATGATTTCACCCAATAATGGTGATATCCCACAACGCCGCGACGTTGATGTGCGTGAAATGCCAGAGGTACACTCTGCATTGTCTAAGATCGAGACCGGTGGTGTTGCTGAGGGAGTAGTGCGTATTCTGCATCTACTCAATAGTGCTCGTGGCTATGTACGTCGTACACGCTTAGAGCGTGAGCTGATTGCTCTTAGCCATTCTTCATTATTTCCGAGTATGGCTCACGAAGATATCGTCAAGCTAGTTCACCAACAGTCTCTGATCGTAGACTTTGAGCCAAAGCGTGCAATGGATACTTTATGTATCTTGCTGAATACTGCAGATAAGCAGAAAAAAGCGATGAAGGTAGTAATGGATATCGCTGGTCCGCGCGAAACGATGCATCCATTTGCCCTCAAGGTGTATGGGCAGATTGACGAGATGTTGACTAAGAAAAATCATCGAAAAGTTGCTGCTAAAGAGGCTAAGTAATGAATGCTTTGACCAATGGCTTGAAAAATCGCACTTGGCCTGAGTTGAAGGTAGGTGATTCTGCAAAAATTGAACGCAGAATCACTCCCCGAGATTTATTTCTATTTGCGCATGCGTCTGGGAACCTTAATCCACTGAACATTCCCTCTATGGACGAGCATAACGCTTCCCTAGGAACCGTTGTTGCACCTTCGATGTGGATTGGTTCTTTGATTTCTAGCGTATTGGGTAATATCTTGCCTGGACCTGGAACCCTCTATCGATCACAGGATTTTGAATTCTTAGGTTATGCCCATGTTGGTGACCTACTTAAAATTGAAGTTATCCTCATCGAAAAGAATGAATCTCCTAAGGCAGTATTTCAAACTACGGTTACCTTAGAAGATGGAAGCTGTATTGCTACTGGTCAGGCAATTGTAGATGCCCCAACAGAGTCAATCTATTTCGAGGCTAATGCATTGCCCGGTTTGCTGTTGGATGAGCATGATCATTTTAATCGCCTCATTGAGGAAGCAAAAAAGCTAGCCCCAATGGCTACTGCAGTTGTCTGTCCAGATGACTCTAATTCCATAGCGGGTACTTATTTAGCAATGACCGAGGGATTAATTAATCCAATCCTCATTGGGTCCCAAAAAAAGATTGAGCTCGCCGCTAAAGAAGCAGGAGTAGATATTTCTTTGCTTGAAATTATTGATATTCCGGATAACAGAATGGCTGCAGCTAAGGCTGTTGAACTAGTGCATCAAAACAAAGTCAATGCCATTATGAAGGGTAACTTACATTCTGATGAACTGCTTTCTCAGGTTGTTAAAAAAGAGGGCGGTCTCAGAACCCACAGACGCATTTCCCATGTATTTGTTCTTAACGTAGCCAGTATGCCGTATCCACTTTTTATTACGGATGCAGCAATTAATATCGCGCCTGACCTCGCTACTAAAGTGGATATTGTTCAAAATGCCATAGATCTAGCGCATGCATGCGGAATTGATAAACCATACGTTGCAATCGTTTCTGCTGTTGAGACCGTTAGTTTTAATATTCCATCTTCAATGGATGCGGCCATTTTGGCGAAGATGGCTGATCGTGGTCAGATAACCGGAGCCTTTGTTGATGGCCCGCTAGCAATGGATAACGCGATTGATATGGGCGCTGCAATCACTAAACAGCTCTCATCCACTGTAGCTGGTAAAGCACAAATTCTAGTAGTGCCAAATTTAGAAGCCGGCAACATGTTGGCCAAGCAACTGACCTTCATATCTCATGCGCAACCTGCTGGCCTTGTCATTGGTGCCAAAGTGCCGATTATGCTCACCAGCAGGGCTGACAACGAGCGTGCCCGATTGGCATCTTGTGCGCTTGCACAACTCTACCATGCATATAAAGCTAAAGGATATTCAAGCTTTCATTTAAACCAGGCTGCAGAGTAGAGGAGATGGAGTTTGTAATGGATCAACATCAATCAGGTTCTGGATTATTGACGATAAATGCTGGATCATCATCCATTAAGTTTTCACTTTTTCTCTTGCCTCAACTAAATCAAATCGTTGCTGGTCAAGTAGATGGTATTGGCGGTGATGCTAGTTTTAAAATCAAACTATCAAATCAAGGTAGCGAGCAGACTATTCTATGGGATACAGATCTAAAGCCATCGAATCACCAGGAGGCTTTAACTTGTATCATTAAGTGGCTGCATGATGAGTTTGCTGATATTGAAGTGATTGCGGTAGGACATCGAGTGGTTCATGGTGGCCAACACTACACTCAAGCAGCAATCATTGATGATAAGGTCATGCAAGATTTAGAGGGCTTAGTAGGTCTGGCTCCCTTGCATATGCCACATAATTTATCTGGCATCAGAGCAGCCCAAGAAAATTTTGGCTCAGTTCCACAAATTGCCTGCTTTGATACTGCCTTTCATCGGGTTCATTCCTTTGTGGATGATTGTTATGCAATTCCCCGCAGTTATTATGAAAAGGGGGTTTGTCGGTATGGTTTTCATGGCCTATCTTATGAGTACATCGCAGAAAAGTTGATGTATATGTTTCCGCTCCAATCACGCGGCAAGGTCATCATCGCCCACTTGGGGAATGGCGCCTCAATGACGGCCCTCAACAACGGCCTCTCGATTGCTTCAACCATGGGTTTTTCATCGTTAGACGGCTTACCCATGGGAACGCGCTGCGGAGAAATTGATCCTGGTGTATTGCTTTATATGATGCAGCACGAATCAATGGATGCTGAGGATATCTCTAACCTTTTATACAAAGAATCAGGTCTGAAGGCCCTATCAGGAGGTCTCTCGAATGATATGCGGGTCCTAGAATCATCTGATAGCCTAGCAGCTAAGGAGGCGATCCAGTATTACGTTAAAGAAGTTAAGCGAGAAATTGGCGCTTTAACGGCTTTGCTTGCTGGGTTGGACGTTCTCGTGTTTACTGGCGGCATTGGCGAGAATTCCTCCCATATTCGCTCAGAAGTGCTTCAGAATATGTCTTGGTTAGGGATTGAGTTAAAAGAAAGCAATAATCTTGCTGGAGAGACTATTATCTCTACAGATAAGTCGCGGGTCCTTTGCTTGAGGTTACACACAGATGAAGAGCAGGTAATTGCTCGACATGCTTATGATTTGGTAAAAATTAATACTGTCTTGCAGTGGCCTAAGCTTGAAACGCATTAGTTTTAAAGGTGGCCATTCTTAAATCTGGGTTAACAAATATGAGTCTTTATAACGATATTCTGAAGCAGATGCGCAAAACAGGGATGCTTGATTTGACCGAATACCGTCAATTGTCCAGAAAAGAAATCGATACCCTAGGTGATGATATTCGCTACTGGTGTACCTACGGTGATGGGAAGCTTGAAAAGCTCGGCAAAGAGAAGAAAGAAAAATAGATTTCCTCTCATTCATTTAATGACAGGCATGTTAATCAATGGGTACCAAAACTTTATTTTTGTTACGACATGCCAAAGCAATCACTGGCAAAATTGATATGCCCGATCAGGATAGGCCTCTATCTGATAGCGGTCTTAAAGATGCAGGCAAGCTCAGTAATAAGCTGCATAAAAAAGATGCTCATTTTGATTTGATTGTCACTAGCCCGGCGATCCGGGCAATCACCACGTCACAAATCTTAATCAATCATCTCAATATGAAGGGTTGCAATTTTTTAATTGATCCCTTGCTTTATCAGGCAGACGTAACAACTCTGCTGGAATATATTTCTCGAGCTAGCAAGAAATATGACGAAATGATGATTGTTGGCCACAATCCTAGCCTAATGGATCTGGCGACCCATTTTGCTGGAGAGGCGATTGCCATGCCTACTTGCTCATTGATGAAGGTCTCCTTTGGGTTTAAAGATTGGGCCAAAGTGATGACTGAGAAGCCAACTAAATTTACCTTCTTGAATTGATGTCGATTGATTCTTAAGCGTATTTGAACCTTATATAAAACTGTCATCATTAGGGCATATAGTGGTCATAACAGCTTTGCTGCTAGAGACTGAAGAACCGATTACTAATGCCAACCTATCTGCTCAAATTCCTTAAAAATATACTGAGGGGTGCAGCACAGCGTCAGAATAAGAGTCACCTTGTATCTGAAGATATCGTAGAAACCGATACCATCTCTGAATTACCGGCTGAACCAGCTGTTCCACTAATTGCAGCTAGTGTAGATACTGAGGTAGAAGTATTTGAATTAATTGCCGATCCGCATTGGGCTCCTAGCTTACCGACTACCCAGTTTTTTGAAACAACAGCTGGAAAATCCTCGCGTCGGATTGCCTATACCGTTTCTGGAAATATGCAGGCCAATAAAGTGCTCCTGTGCCTACCAGGCCTATTAGAAACTAAAAGCTCTTTTACGGTGTTGCATGCCTATTTTCTGAGATTTTCAGAGTGCAAGGTGATTAGCATCGATTTTTCTGGTCGAGGTGAGTCTGATGTTCTTGCACCTGATGAGCAATACAAGATGTCAGTCTACCTATCCGATATCAGCCAATTCATTGAATCAGCTATCTTGCTTAAGGGTGATAAAAAGCCACGCTTGACTATTCTGGGAACCAGTATGGGTGGAGTATTGGCGATGTATTTGGCGCAACGCTTTCGTAACAAAATATATGAAATCATTCTGAACGATATTGCGTTAACTGTAAATTGGACTTCTTTGTACTCTTTATATAAGTCGATGAATAATGCTACTGGCTATTCTGGTGTTCGGGATTTGGCACAAGAATTAAGCGTAGATCAACGGGCAATTACTGACGTGCAATTGCCAACCCATTTCGACTTAACTTATCGAGCTGATGTTTGGGGCATGAATTTTCATGCTGCCTTAGAGCAATATAAGGGAAGAGTGGCTTTGATATATGGCGGTGATTCTAAAATTTGCACTAAACGTCGAGTCAATGAGGCTAAAGCATCCATTCCAAGCTTAAGGGTCTGTGAAGTTCCAGGAGCAGGGCATCCAGCCCCATTCAACCTTAAAGTCTGCGCGTTTATTCAGGATGAAATGGGCGTTAAGGGCTAGGGTGTTGCATATTCTGCCTCAGCAGAATGGGTGTGAAACTAAAGGGTTGCTCTGCTTTTGGGTTGACCTCAACTTCGACCCCTTGGACAAACTCTGCGCCCATTAGTTGAAGTCGAATTACATTCTCAACAACGTGTTTTTGATCCGGAGTCTTGAGTGGCTGATCAATAATGAGTCGATGGCTATCGCCATGAATCAACAATACCGGCTTCTTGAATGCCTGAGATTGCAAACTGAAGGCCTGCAAGGTGTCACGAAAGCCGCTATCTGAATCTGTAGCCTGAGTGTTTACGTAGAACATGTCTGCTTGATAGAAGAAGACTATTCCTGAATATTGTTTGGCTACAGCAAGATCAAATGCACGTTTAATCCAGCTTAAATTGGCTTGATTTCGTTCGGCATATTCTGCCTTGGCAGTTTCATCTCGTTCAAAATTATTGTTAGAGCCCGGAATATGAAGATTGACAAACAGCATGCCATTTTTTACCCATGAAGAATTCTCCACAAACTTGCTGTACTGAGAATCAAGATCGGATTGCCGCGTGAGCTGCAGGTGCTGCTTACCAAGACTGAGATTGCTTTGAAAGAACATGCGACGCAGTTTATCTAGGCGCTCAATGGGATCATATGAGCCAGCGAGCGGCCTATGACAATCGGTCCACTCATTATCACCAATGCTATAGATTAATGGGGCATTAAATTGATTGAAGTAATGTTTAACAATCTGGCTGTATTCATCACTGCAGTTTGATGATCCAGACTTGGTATCGCCAATAAAGAGAGTAAAGCTGGGCTTGAGATGATTGATTTCAGTAATTAATCGCTCATAACGAACATAGTCTTTTGGAGGGTTGTAGGGCATATCCCCAATGGCAACGAACTTGAATGTTTGTCCAAAACTACTGGAAACCCAAAGAAGATTAATTAATAAAAAACCGAACCTAGATAATTTCATTGCTACTTATAGTCACTAGGAGCACTACTTAACTCCTTAATTTCTAGCTCTCCGAAAATATAAGACTCTACACTCACTTCGGTCCAGCCTAAATCATGGAAGACGTCCGTATAGCCTTTAGAGTACTTTTCGGAGCCACCATAAAAGATATCTGTTAGCTCATCTTGCTCATCTTCTTCGACAGTGTCAGAAAAGTAAATCACCTTTTCACCACCATAAGTTTCACCAATTTCACCGCCCGGGATATCTTGAATACAGATCCCAATATCGGGATCATACGCCTTCATAAAAGTGGGTTTTTTATTGGTCAGCACTGAACCTAGTTTCCATACAATGCCGCACTTTATTTCTTTATTCTCTAGCTGAAAAACGTGGCGCTCTACGATTGAGCCCATTTCTAAGGGAATTATCTGGTAGTTCATAGGATCTCCACCTTAATGTATTCATCGGGATGTATATCGTGATTTTCCCTCAGAATTGTGACAATTTTATATACGCCCATAGTGCCTCAGATACATGATCTACAATCCGAAAATGGCGATTACACAAGCACCAAATGCACCAAATAACTTTCCAATTGCTGGTGTGGTCTTTGCTTGGGCTATGCCACCCAATGGGAGTGGCTATGAGATTCCTTTATTTGAAATAGCAGATTCGCTGCAAAATCCCGACTTATCTATTTGGCTGCACCTCAATTTAGCCAATGCCCAAGTCGAGCGTTGGCTCGAGAAAACAGCCCTGGTGCCGCAGGGCTTTGTCGAGATGATTCAGGAGGGGGTTAACCTAAGCCGCTTAGAGAAGGTCGAAAAATCAGACGACTGCCTCCTGATGGTCATGAATGACTTTCAGCAAGAGTTTGGTGAGGGTGTGGGGGATTCTAGTTTAGGGACTCTTTGGGCAATTTTTACCCCAAAGCTGATGATTTCTTTAAGAACAAACCCCCTCCGAACAACCGATCAATTACGCTATGACTTGAGAAACGGGATCTTAACCCCGACTTCCGCCATTGAGCTATTTCATGAAATGTTGGATTTACGGGCAGAACATTTACGCACGCAACTCATTCGCTTATCTGAGAATATGGATGAGTTAGAAGAAATGCTGCTCAAGGGCAGAGAGTTCCCCGAACATGAAGATCTTGGCAGAATGCGCATACAGTGCAGCCGCTTGAGAAGGCATTTTGCTCCTGAGCTGATTGCACTCCACCGACTACTAAAACGTTTGCCCTATTGGTTTTCTGAGGAGGATAAAGGCAGATTGAACGACGATCATGATTTACTCTCTTACTTAACTCAAGAAATCTCCAGCATTTATGACCGAGCAAAAGTCTTACAAGATGAGCAAGCCGCTCACGTAGCTGAATTTAATGCCAAGAACTTGCAAGTGCTCTCTGTGATGACAGTCATTTTCTTGCCAATGACCCTGATTACCGGAATTATGGGCATGAATATGGAAGATCTACCTGGGCTAAAGGGATCTTTTTCAGAAGTGATTGTGTTGATGTCTATTGCTGGATTCGCGGTATACGCAACTCTTAAGCTCAAGAAAATTATCTGATCTAGTTGTTGGCTAATCGGTCTAAAGCAGATTATTTCTTGAAGAAGAAATTCAAAATCTTGCCGGCAATATTCTTACTAGCTTCTTCCAGCTTCTTATTCTTATCTTCACCGCTCAATGATTTCTCATTCTGCGCTACACGCTCTGCCAATAAATTGGACATATGGTGTATCAATTCTCGATTCGACTCTAGTACTGGCGAGATATCTTCTTTATTGATTTCTACTAAGATGGAATTTCGTTTTGCGTAGACATCTGCTGAGCGTGGAGCGCCAGTGAGCAGGGACATTTCACCGACGCAATCACCAGGCCATAAGGTTGCAACGATGATAGGATTGCCTTCCTTATTGAGCACGCTGACTTCAAGAGCGCCTTCCGAGATCAAATACATACTATCTGCGTTTTCATTTTTAACAATTAAATGATCACCAGCACGGGAGTAGACAGTCTTTGTATTTTTTGCAATGTTGATCACCTCATTACGGCTTAAGACTTTTAAGATGCCGAGGTCATACATATTGAGAAGACGATTGGTATTGCTGGAAATTTCTTGATCAATCGGTAGCACCACACTTGAAGCACTTAATTTGAAGGATGCGGCTTTTAAAAAGCGTAATGCCGTGAGCAACACATGGTTATCGCTATCTGTTACAGGAAGCTCAGGTCGACATTCGTACTCGAGTTTGTAGGTGACGTATCCCTCTTCTAGTTTGGTGGCACCACAAGAGTACCAAGCAAAGAAGTCCTTATTACTGGTGGAGATTTTCTCCAAGGCTAATTTAAATATCTCAATAACTTTGTCGGCGTTGTTATCAGAGTCCAATTGAATCGAAATATTTCGTCTAGAACCGCGATCTTTTCCTTGCTTCGTCAGGTTGACGTAATTAAGGGAAAGAAATTTAGTATTAGAGATGATGCGCTCATGGTCATCAGAGATACTTCTTAAAGTCATCTTTCTCTGTTCCATCTGCATTACTTGATAGTTTTCAGGTTTCCCATCTTCAGTGAGCTGCAAGTAGTCTCCAGTATTGACTAAGCCATCTGTTTGTAGCTGAACACTACCCATAATGTCTGCCAGCCTATCTTTAAATACCAACAGGAGGCCAATACCCATACCGCTGGTTGCGGCGACTAAGTTTGATAAATGTTGGTCATATAGGATGACGAAGCCAATAAAGCCAAAAAAAACAAAAATGATGATGCTTAAGACCTGAACAATCAGTTTCGGTATTTGCTTTTCTTCAGATAGCGTATTGAAATTGATTGCTGTGCGTCGAACGATCTGATCGACTGTGAGGGCAAAAAAGAACAATTGCAAAATTGCAAAGATATCGAAAATATCTGGCGTAAGACCATCGGATAAGTCACCCTTAGTCCAGCCCCAAATGCTGTCCGAGAAGTGATAAATCACCCCCATGAAGGCAAAGTTGATGATGATGAGGCCAATTACCCCAGATCTGGGCAGGGCTTTAATTTTTTGCTGCGGCTTTTTGGACATGATTATATTTTGAAAGCATTATTGGGTTTTTGGTATATTACTGTAATTGTCAGTTTCTGAGATTCTTCAGGAAATACAATAGCTTGGATGCTCTTTAGTCCTATTAGATGTCATTACAAGCTCATAAATTTGTGATTTAATTAATTGTTATCGGGAAAATTAAGGTTTTATGGATTTAGCTGCAGACAAACAACAATGTCTTAATTCATTAATCGCATCTTGCAAAGGTCTTGGGGTAGACGCCCCCCAAGAAAAGCTTGATTCAATTGCCGATCTCATTATTCAGTCGATGACTGGTCCATGGAGATCATTCCACACCCCAGATCATATTTTTCAAGTTGGTGCGGGTGGTGATGATATTGAAGTCATCTCTGCCTTATTTCATGACATGGTATACGTTCAAGTTGACCAGGGTATTAGTGTCAGCATGGCACGTTACATTGCACCTTATATCCAAGAGCAGAATCAACAGTTGCTGATTGCTAGTAATCCAGAGTTGCTCAATGACCCGCTTTTTAAGCTTTGCTTAATGATTTTCGGTTTTGAGCAGGGCAAACCTCTGTTCCCAATGGCTGGCCAAAATGAATTTCTGAGTGCTTTGCTAGCAGCCAAGGCCTTAGAAAATATTTTTCCTTTGCCCACATTGGCACAAATTATTGCTTGTATCGAAGCAACGATTCCCTTTAGAGGTCCGGATGATAAAGGCATAAGGTGTTCCGATAAGCTTTATACCAGCCTCATTAAGGTTAATGAGATGTTTCATTTTTCTTGGTCTGAGCAAGACGTGCAAAAATTTGTTGAAAGAGGTGTCCGATTAAGTAATCGTGACGTTGAAAATTTTGCAAGCGAACATGCTGCTCATTTTTTAGATAACACCTGGAATCTCATTCCTGAAACTAACCACGATTTAAAAAGAGTCAATACTTATACCGTTCAAGGCTATAGAATTTCTTTGCAAAAAATGGAAGGCTTCTTAAATTTCTTAAAGCCTGAAATTGTGTTTCGGCATTATCAAAATGAGCCATCAGTTGCTCGGTACGATGCCATCTTGGCAAGTGCAACACGCAATTTAGAGATTGCTCGGTTTTATCTCGGGATGAAATTGACCTCCATCGCAGTACTTGAGGCTTTATCCCTAAGAATTGGTCGTGATGTACCGGTAGCGATGATGATGGGAGAATTGCCCTTAGACCATGCCCCAGTGGTTGGTATGGAGCAATTTTTACCAGTGGTGTCGAATCCCATCTTACCCACTACTGCATTGGAGGCAGAAGTCCTATCTCTATTGGAGCTAGGTAGAACTTTTGACTCAGATTATGATGTCAAAAATTCACCGATTGCTACTTTCATGGCAAAAACTATGGGCTTAAATGAAATGAAGGAGCTGCTCGGTAAGGCGCGCTTATTCTTTAAAGGCGAGCTCAGCTCAGAGGCTTTTTTAGAATGCTGCCCTAAGGCTTTAATTGACTCAATCGTTGGATCTATCTTGAAGTTATTCGAGACTAGAGAAAATGCCCTGATGTAGTAAATTAGCATTCGTTTTCAAGATGATTTTTAGCTTTACTAAATCTTTATTTAATATAACTAGCCAAATAGGAATGGTGATACATGTCTGACAACCCAATTCACAAGCTTGCAATTTCCCCACCAGCTGTTCAGGTAAATGAAAAATGCGATTTAGTCATCACGCGGATTCGCAATGATGACTCCTTAAAACTTTTAGTTGTGGTCGATGAAAACAGTAAGCCTATTGGCGTTGTTGAGCGCCTCGAAATCCTGACCTCTGCTGCCAATCCCTTGGCCTATGCCGTGTTCCAAAATCGGCCGATTAGCAGCCGGATGAA
>Ga0136641_1000128_pt1 | contig 30796 bp, 19 predicted proteins | sample EliLak1302023Y_FD_115312 | JGI IMG/M metagenome (GOLD analysis project Ga0136641, IMG submission 115312) | Freshwater microbial communities from Elizabeth Lake, Yosemite National Park, California, USA - 13020-23Y | ecosystem: Environmental > Aquatic > Freshwater > Lake ...
AGTGCTGTCAATGCTATCAACAACATCAGCGCATTGACCATTAGCAATTCAAGCACAGTTGGCGTGACATTCCTTGTGAATCAATTTGTAATTCAAGGCACACAAGTAACAATCAGCGGTGCAAGCATCTCAGGCAATTTAACGGTAGGCGGTGTTGCTTTAGCGGCAAGTCAAGTGTATTTTCTTGGAAATGTAACGCCCTACTCAGCGCAGTTGTTCAGCAGCTATGTGTCTGCAATAGGCGGTCAAAACCCATTGGCCATAACTGGATCAACCACAACTGGAGCCACATTTACCACTAATGCACCTTCAGCAATTACCACCATTGCTCAGGCAGTTACTGGAATTACTTTTGCAGTAACACCTCAGATTGTGGGCTATTCAACACCAAGCACTTACTATGTGATGAATACCAACGGTGGCACTAACATGCAGTTGACCAGCAGCTTGGCCAATGCTCTAGTCAGCAATCCTGTACTTATATCCGGTTTGGGTGCCACAAGCGGCCTTACAACAACCGCAACGCCCAGCACCATCACGGGCTATAGCAGTGGTACAACATACTATATTGCAACCACCAACGGTTCAACTCAGGCCACTTTGAGTGCAACACCGCTGATTACTCTTAACAATGTGCAATACGCTTCGGCATCCACTATCAGCTTTACAGCCACTGGATACACACTTACAGTGGGCATGCCTTTGTCATTCAGTAATCCAGGTATTGCAGGCACATTACAAATTGGCGGCATAACAATTGCTTCAGGACAAGTGTACTACATTGGTGCACCGTTTACATCAACCAGTGCAACCTTGTACGCAAGTGCATCCAATGCCAGCACCAGCAGCAGCCCATTATCCATTACCGCGGGCACTGCCAACGGCACATTTACACTAGGAGGCGTGCCGGTAGTGACCACATTTGGCAATGCTTATGCAGGTCTGACTTACACTTTAAACAGCATAGCCACTTATCCTGGCTCGTCAACTACATACTATATTGGCACTACTAATGGATACAACACATTCACTCTCAGTACTGGCCCCAACGGTTTGGGTCAGTTAATCACTGCTCAAGGCATCCCAACGGGGTTGACATTCTCGGCAGTGCCACAATTCATCAGCGGTTACAGCAGTCCCAGCAGCTATTACATCACAGCTACCAATACCACAACTCAATTCACACTCAGCGGCACACCGGGAGGACCAGCTATAGCCACAGTGGTTGGTACCCCAACTGGGTTAAGTTACAGTATCAGTGCTCCTAGTTTGTTGGGCTACAGCCCGGGCGCCACTTATTACATCACCAGCACCAATGGCACCAATGGCTTTACACTCAGCTCACAACCTCAAAGCACGCCGCTGTCAACCACAGCAGGCATTCCTACAGGATTGGTATTCACGGTGCAGGCCCCACTAATCACTCCCACATACTCCAGCCCAACCACCTACTACATCGCCAGCACCAATGGCACCAACTTGGCACAACTGAGTTTAAGTAATCCCGCAGTGAGTACCATTTTGGGACTAACACTTACTTCCGTGGCATACAGCAGTTCAACTCAGATATCTTTTGCCAGCACTGGTTCAGCACTAGCAGCTGGCACACTGATATCCTTACGGGGAACCAGTATCACAGGCAACATGACCATTGGTACTGTTGGCATAGCTGCAAGTCAAACCTACTTCCTAGGCAACACAACAACTACATCAGCAAGTTTGTTCTCAACCTACGCCAATGCCATTGCCAATACGGGCCCATTGACCATCAGTAACGGCACAACAACTGGAGCCATATTCACAGCCAGCCAGGGTATTGTTACACAAGGCAGTTCAACCACTATCAGTTTCCCAACAACCGGCACAGCACTACAGAATGGCACCATAGTTACAATCAGTGGCAACAACATCTCTGGCACTATGACCATTGGTGGTGTTGCACTTTTAACATCACAAACCTATTACATGGGCAACGTGTCCACAACTTCAGCTAGCTTGTTTGCCACATTTAGTGGTGCTGTGGCCAATAGTGGTGCGCTAACAATCAGCAGCGGTACTACAGTGGGTGCTCAGTTTACAGCCAGCGGTGGTGCACCTATCAGCACAGTACCGGGCACACTGACTGGTGTCACAATGACAGCTTATGTGGCAACACTGACCTATGCGTTCCAAAGTGTTTCACCATTCCCAGCTGGTGGTGCCATACAGATCACTGGATTCAGTGCGCAACCTGCATTTAACGGCAATTGGGTGGTGCAGTCATCTAACAGCACCACTATCGTGGTTGCCATATATACAACAACCGCACTCACAGGCTCAGTCATGGGCAACATAACTGGTGCCAGTAGTTTGTACATGACAGTTACATTGAGTAACAATTTGACTACAACTGCTTCTGGCACCTACGCCTTCTATGACGGAGGTGCGGCAGGTAGCAATAGTTTTGGTATTACAACATCAAGCAATCTTGCAGTGGGGCAACTAATTTCAGGTACAGGTATTCCAACAGGTACCACTATCTTAGCACTACTCAACATGGTAGACGCCAATAACGTTCCCACAAACATAGGCGTGGTTTTGAGCAACAATTTAACAACACAGGCAACGGGCACTTACAATGCCTACAATGTAGGCGGAGCAGGCACATATACCGTTTCAGGATCAACTCAATTGGTAACCAGCACAGCAATGGCAGCGCAGAGTTTCACTGTGACGCCAAGCCAAACTGTGGCAGGAACTATTCTTGATGGTACAACGGCAAGTATTAATGGCGGAAATACCATATTTACGCCCACAAACAATTCAGCAAGCGTGGCAATCGTAAATCCAATCCAGATTTTATTGATAAAAAATGGAGCGAGATTAACAGGATGGCTAAATAAGAGTAGACCAGTGTGGAACACAATAACAAAGTACGGCGACTACACAATAAATAGTTCTGGACAGATTGTTTTCACAAGCCCACCGCAGGTTGGAGATATCGTAGCATCTACAGTATTAGTTGGCAATAGCACAAACCCATTAGTGGCTTACTATCCATTTAACGCAGTTGATGTGGTTACCGGAACTTAAAAAAGACCAAAATTTGGAGAACTAAAAAATGGCAAGAAAAATTTTAAATGATACCACGTATACATTTAACCCTACAACAAGAACTGTAACAATACCTCGTTACATCGCTAGAGAGAAACTGGTTTTGATCACTAACGTTACCAGTAACGTGGTTATCTATAACTTTTCAGATTCTACTTTAACCGCAACCAGCTATACCGCACTGGGCGGTCAAACACAGCCTTACAGTCAACTGGGCGGCGATGCTGGTTTGACAACGATTATTCTGAACTACAACACAGGTGCAATGAATGCAACTGACAAGTTGCAGATATTGATTGATGAGTATGAAGAAAAGTTTTTCCCAGCTGAAGTTTTGCTTGACCCAGCAGATAAACTGCGTGTTTCAACACCACAGTCATTGATTGATACTGACTTTGAATACAGTTTGCAGTCCACCAAGTGGGAATTCTTCCAGCAACAAAACTTCGTGGCATCGGTTTTTACTCGTCCAAGCGACACACCACTGGCCCCAATCTTTGGAGGAGCTGGTTTCAGTATCGTTAATCCTACCATTACCACAGACGGTGCAACTGGCACAATCAGTGGATTGGCTATGCCGTCCGCTGCTCCAGTAGGTACTTTTGTTTATATCGTTGAAGCCACTACAACCACTGTGTTTGCAGCAGTGCGTTTTGCTGTTAAAACCAGCGGTAATACCACCAACACCTTGCAGTTTAATACCACAGCTGCGGCAGGAACCTATACTCCGCAACTGGTAGTGGTAGGCGGCGTGCCGGGCACAGCAAGTAATCCAACTTATGCTGTGTTCAGTGTGTCAAACGACATTACACTCAAGGGCAGTAATTTAATATCCGGTTCACCTATCCTGGTGCAAGAAGCCATAGACGAAGCACACACTGACGGCACATTCCAGGCCACATATGTGAATCAAGCAGATGGTGCTATCGGTTACTTGACCAAAGGCAACTTCTTCAACCAGTCAATAAACTCCAAGGCTACCACTGTGATTTATCAGGGTAACTTTTATGCTACAGGTTACGGCATTGCAAGTCAAATTCCAGTGCAAGCTGTTAATGCATCAGCAACTGCGGCGGGCAGTGCTATCACTGTAACAACATTTGGTCCTCACAATTTGGTACCAGGCGCTCCAATCTTTATAGGTAATACTACACAAGTAAATGCCAATTTACCTACCTATATTGCGTCTGTGCCACAGCCCAATCAGTTCACATACTACAACTTGAACGCCATGTCAGCTAGTGGATCTATTATTCAAACCACGCCTGGTTATTTGTACAGTTCAACATTGACGCCTCCAAACAACCCAACCTATGTTATTGTCCGTCCAGAAGGATTTCAATTGCATAGAAGCGGTGACGGTGGTATTTCAATAACTCCAGGCAACAACGTGGTAGGTGCTCAAAGTCTGCGTCAAACACGCCGTTATTTCCGTTATCAAGCTGGTAAAGGTATTCAGTTCTCTACCGCGGTTACTTTCAAACCAAACTATGATATCACAAGATTGAGTGTTAACGGTAGCATCTTAACAATTGAAACTGACCAAGATCACGGTTTGCAACCAGGCGCTATAGTAAACCTACGTGCCATTTTAAGTATTGCTTCTAGCGACAATGCCATATACAACAACACATTTTCAGTGTTGCCCACCGTGCAGTCAGCAGCCAAGGTGTTTGCTGTGCAGTTGAGTGGTACTCCAGTTGACTCAAATCCAGGTGGTGCATTGGCCACAGTTGAAGTGGCTGATGCCAAAGGTTATGCTACTCGCGTGGGACTAATGGATGACAGCAACGGCTTTTTCTGGGAATTCGATGGCACATTCTGTAATGCTGTTCGTCGAAATGGCACAACTATTCTAAGAGGCACTGTGAATGTGTTAACCGGCTCTGCTTATGTTGTTGGAACTGGTTCCACTTATACAAAACAAATCAGCCCAGGCGACAAGGTGATCATCCGTGGTACACCGTACGAAGTGGCACAGGTAGTAAGCGATAACGTTATTTGTATTGCCCCTGTGTATCGTGCAGCTACTCCTGCTACCACAAGTGGCACAGCAGGTTTGCCATTTGCCTATATCACCAGCGCCAGCAGCACAACTCAAACAATTCAATTGAGTCAAACTACAACAGCTACTCAAATATCATTGACTGGCGTGGCTGGTACTGGTTCCGGAGTAACTGGTACTGGTATTACCGGTGTATATGTTATGCAAGCAGGTATAGCACCGCAGGTAACACAAACTGTGTCCGGCAATGCTGGTACAACCACTTTGACCATTAGCACCTCCAGTGCAAACTTTTTCCCCGGTCAATTGATAACCAGTGCAAGCGGTATCCAAGCAAACACTTATATCGCTCAGTCATTTGTGCCAACATCACTAACTTGTCCGATTACACTGCCGTTAACAGCCACAATCAGCCAAAATGCCAGCACTTATTACATGCCAGCGGCTGGTATGACTATTCAAGGCACTGGTATTCCAAGCAATACACAGGTGAACTCAACTACTGCGCCTACTGGCACTGGTAACTTGACTATCAGCATTTTCTTCAATCAAGCATTGACAGCCAACACCACAGCAAGCACATACACATTCGGTGCTATTGCTGGTACACTCAATCCAACAAATGTTATTGCTGTACCTAACACTTTTGGTATCACAGCGGGCATGGTTATTTCAGGAACCAATATTCCAGGCAATTGCTTGGTTTCTGGTTTAATTGCCAATGGTTCTGGTATTATTTTGAATCAAGCAATCACTGTAACGGTTACCAACGGTATAACGCTGACATTCCAAGCTCAGAACAGTTTGTATTATTTGAATCAGACCACAGCGGCAGCCACAACCAGTGGCAATATTTTGACATTGGCTTCTGTAGTGGGTATCAATATTGGGTCACAAATTACTGGAAGTAACAACATTCCTCTAGGAAGTTTTGTAACTGGTATTAATACTGCTACCAATCAGCTTACTTTCTACAGTCCATATCCATTCGCAGCCACTCAAGGTGTGACTGGTACTGTGGCCAGTAATACTGTACTGGGCTTTGGTTCGCGCATCTTCATATATCAAAGCACTCAGAGTGCCTTGAACGGTGTATTTCCGATCATAAGCGCACCTAGCACCAACGTGACGTTCCAGACTCAAACAGCGGCAACTGTTACCAGCACTGGTAGCACTCCAGTCAGCCTGTATGGTTACACCAAAGTGTATGCAGAAGATCAGTCAGTGAAGAAATACTATGTGCGTGAAATCCGTAGCCCAGTATACTTGTTCAACTTGGATCGTTTAGATGGCACGGGACCTACTGGTTACAATCAAGACTTGACCAAGATTCAGATGATTTACATGGATTACACATGGTACGGTGCTGGATTTATCCGCTGGGGTATTCGTGCAACTCAAGGCGATATTATTTATTGCCACAAAGTACAGCACGGCAACAGAGAGTACCAGGCATATCAGCGTTCAGGCAACGTGCCAGGCCGTTTTGAAGCCATTAACTTTGGTGCTCGCCAAGCAATTACAGCTCAGATCGCTGCCACTGGCTATAGTCAGGGTGCGTCACCTACCCCAGGAACAATAAATGTGTATGACGCAAGTCGTTACTTTATTCCCGGCGGAGGTTCAGCCAACGGTGAGCGTAACAACGGCGAAGTATTTGTTGAAGGCGAAGTGTTCTATTACACTGGTATCAGCTCGGTAACTGGCACTGCTCCCTGGGGCCAAAACACCGGCGGTGTAACAAGTCTGGCAACAGTTGGTACTGTAACAGTATCAAGCGGCAGTTTGGTTAGCGTTACATTAACCGCTGGTGGTGCTGGCTACACAGCTGCTCCTCCAGTAACGATCGGTGGTGGCGGTGGCGCAGGTGCAGTGGCCAAAGCAATTGTTAATCCTATCACTGGTAACATCACAGCCATTCAAGTTACTAGCGGTGGTAATGGTTACACAAGTGCACCAAACGTCTACATTGGTGCTAATCAGTTGACAGGTTGCTTCCGTGAGTCTACAGTGGTTGCTCTGGGCAACTTGGCAGGTACCCCAACAGTAACAGCTGGTTCAACTGCTATCACTAGTGTGACAAACAGCAACTACTATTTTGTTGGCATGGTTCTTCCTCCACTAGCTGCTTTTGGTTATGTACCAGCCAAGATCACTGGTATTGGCAGTAACACCATTTATGTAAATCAGATTTGCTTGAACGGCCAGAGCGGTGCGCTGCCAAGCGTGACACCAATCAACCGTGGCACATCAACTGCCAGTGTACACTATCCATACAACAACACTGGTAACCCAGTGGCCAACGCATGGAATACTACACAGCAGATGACCCCGAGTATTCAACACTGGGGTGTATCAGCAATCATGGACGGACGCTTTGATGCTGACAAATCATATGTGTTTACTACTCCAAAGCAAACAGCTAGTACACTGCAAGCCAACCAAACAGCACCATTGATTTCACTGCGTGTATCACCAAGTGCGTCGAACGGTTTTGCTCGTAACTTTGGTATTCGCGATATTATCATGCGCATGCAAGCCAACTTGTATCAGATGGACGTTTACAACGCTGGTTCGTTCCTAGTAACAGTCAAATACAATTGCAACAGCAACGTGTTTACTCCTGCCTTGTGGACTGCCAACGTGGTTGGTTCAGGTTCACTGAGCCAGATCATTTATCACAATCCAAGCGACATTGTGACTGGTGGTGACATTGTTATTGCGTTCTACGCTAACAGTTCAGGCGGTACATTCTTTACAGCAACAAGTGCAGACTTGACGGTTGTCAAGGACTTGGGTAACTCAGTGTTTGGTGGTGACGGTGTATTTCCGGACGGTCCAGACTGTATAACAATTTTTGCAACTAACTTGAGCGCTGCTAACAGTCAGCCAATCTTTAGTCGCATTAGTTGGACAGAAGCTCAAGCGTAATACTCAAGCTACAAACAGAAAAAGGATCGCAAGATCCTTTTTTTGTGGCTGTGTGATTTTGCCGGTACACTGGTTCTCCGTCAACAAAAAACCCGCCTCAGCGGGTTTGATATATTGCATCAATTGTTATGTTGACACAATAGTGGCAAACACGTCGTTGGCATGACCGCCAGGAGCACTTGCCAAATTGCTTTGTAGATTTGAAGTTGTTAGCACATTAAACTCAAATTTGCCAGTACGACCATTGGTCACTGTGGCTGTGTTGGCGCCAGTATTGCTATTAGCAGCCGCCAAGTTTTGAAAGGTAACTGTACAGGCTGCGCCTCCAATGTTCTTAAACCATACCACAACGCGCCTGCCCAAAGGAAAAGCATGTTCGTATGGTGTGGCACCTGCACCGTTCGCCCCGCTTGTGGCCGTGGTAAAGTCAAAGTAAATGTTGGCTGTGGTGGTACCATTTGTGATAAACACAACATTGTTGCCAGTTTGTCCAAAATCTATATAGTAGTTGTTGTTGAAGCTGGTTGGCATATTGGACACAATGGCTTTTTCACCAGGGTTGGCCAATACAGCAGCTATTATGCCGCCACTTCCTGCTTGGTTTGTACCCACGTTGGTCAAAGTTATTTTTGGTACATTTAGATAACCGCTACCAGGATCTTCCACATAAAAACCATTTATTGCGCCGCCTGACACTGTTACTGTGGCATATGGCAAGCGTCCGCCTGGCATGTCTGGTTGGCTGAATGTAACTATAGGAGCACTGGTATAATTGCTGCCCACGGCCACAATCACACCATTGCTGATACAACCCATTTGAACCAAAGATCCTTGTGCCAAAATGCTGGTGTAGCCCAATACTCCATAAGCCTGCGCATTGGTTCCCACGAACAGCAGTATACTGGTACCACTCACAATAAAGCCGGTGGTCAATGTGGGCTGTGTGGCATTCATTGTGCCGCCTGAATACACATAATAGAAGAATATCAATGCGGCTGAACCACCAGTGCCTGTGGTGCTTTGAATGGCTTTGACATATTGTCCTGTGGCCACAATCAAGCTGGCTGTGTACAGCTGGGCCACAATAGGACTGGGATCCTGAAAGTTTATCAATGGTGGACTGAGATAACCAGTGCCTGGATTGTTTATGGCCACTTGTTGTACACCTTGACTACTGATCACACCTACCACGGTTTGTGAACCTGAAGTTGTGTTGGCATAGGTCACTTGAGTGACACTGCAACTAGTAACTACATATGTGCCTTGATAGCCTAAAGGAACAATGTTGCTGACTGTGATCACTTGACCCACATAGAATGGAGGATAAGTTTGGGTGGCAAATGTGAGTGTGGCAACAGAGCCAGAACCGCTTGCGGCTGTGGTTTGTAGATTTAGGCCTATCATTTGTGGCAAGGCCGATGCTGTGGCACCGCCTGTAAGCACTGGCACCGTTACAACAATATTTGGAGTATTTGTTCCTGCGTATTGAGCAGTTGTGACAACTCCGGTACTGGTGCTGCCTGATCCCAAACTTGGAAATACTGTGATAGTGCTGGTGCTAACACTGGCCACGTTATAGGTACCGTTGTATCCGCCTGTATTGCCGGCCACGGTGACCTGTTGACTCAATTGGAATGGCACATAGGTTGTTGCGAGGGTCAAACCGGTAACAATGCCATACTGTGTGTTAAGTTTCAATATGGTGTTTGCGCCAATGTAAAACACCGCATTGGTTGTGGTACCACTGCTCACTGTTAATGCACCAGTTCCAGCAATGGCAGCAGCTGCGCTGCTGTACAACTGTATAGATGCTACACCAGTTTGGGCAATATAATATGTTTGATTCAGAGCAATGGTTACACCGCCTATGGTCATGCTACCACTTATGGCTGAACCGTTATTACCAATAATCATTGGCGTGCCTGATGCAATAATAGATGCTGAATTGAAAGTTTGCACAGTCACAGTGGTAGTGCCAGCGCCAGTAAATGTGTTGAACACACCACTCAACACGCCCAATGTGGTGGTAATTGGCAAATTGTTTTGATACAGCGTGAATGTGCTAGTGCCGTTGGTGGCCACAATGGTGTAGATGTTGCCGTCAGTGTAATTCACAATGCTACCGCTTTGAGTGGTGCCCTGTGTACCCGATATAGTAATTGTCATGCCCACTTGAAATGTACCAGCTGATTGGGATACACCAAGGGTAAATGCTCCGCCGTTGCCAGCCACCAATACACCATATGTGGTACCGCTGGTGTCAGCTGTTAGATTGGCACCCGGTGCACTGGTAGTGACCAAACTGCCACCTGAAGTGTTTAGCAAAGTGAGCAAAATGCCAGGAGATGTTAACGGACTGGCATTAGCATAAGATCCACTACTGGTGCTAGCGATCACATAGTTGTTTCCAGTGGTATAACCGTTAATGTGATTCAATGTGATGTTTGGAGCAGCACTGGTAAATTGTCCTGTGCTGGCATTGGATGCCAGGATTATGCCACCTGCGCTAGCGGCCAAACTGAACTGAGTGGTTCCGTTCGTGGCCGCTATAAAGAATGTGGTTGGTCCCGAACCATAGGCGCTGGTAGTGGTTGAAGAAGCGTTGAGCACACCCGTGCTTAAGGCATTAGTAAGCGTTATAGCCTGCCCTACAGTGAGCAAATTGGTACCGTAAGCTGTGGCTAGGGTGAACACATTGCCATAATTTATAGTTACACCAGTAACATTACCTGTACTGGCTGTTGAACCAACTGCGGCGCCACCCACGGTTGAGCTGATTGTGAATTGATTGGTACTGTTAGTTGCAATCACAAAATACACATTGCCAGTGCTATAGCCAGTGATACTGCCTGAACTAAATGAGCCAGTTATTTTTACCTGTTGGCCAATGAACAAAGGTATGCTGGCAGGAGTCGCCAGCGTGATCACACTGGTGGCATTGATGCTGAACAAATTGGTTGAACCATCCGACAGTACCGCTGATGGTGCTAGTGAGGCTTTTAATACGCCGCCATTCACTATGGTTGAAGCACTTATGGATCCAGTTATGGTAACAATTTGACCCACGCTAAAGGTGTTTTGTGGCAAATTAGTGGTGGTAAGGAAAAATAGACCGCTGTTGTTCACCACACTCAGTTGATTGTATCCATTCACTGTCAAAGTTAATCCAGTTACTGCTGTGGCCACTGTGGTAATGGGTGTGTAACCTGGATTTTGCAGTGTAAATGTGCTGGTGCCGTTGGTAACGCTGATAACATAACTACTACCAGGCGAATAGCCTGTAATCACAGCAGTGTTTGGTGTGCCAGTGATGGTTATAATCTGCCCTACAATAAAAAAGCCAGCTGATTGTGCTGTACCGATGGTAAATGCACCAGTGGTATTGTTGGCTGTCAGTGTGCCATACTGAACACTGGTTAAAATTGAAGTAGTGGCACTGAATGTGTTTTGCAGCGTCTGGGTGGGAAATGTGATTGTGGCTGTTTGACTGCTCACACTGGTGTTCAGGATTGGCACTATTTGGCTGAATCCTGGATAATAACCACCACCACCCTGTGGACTGATCACATTGGTAACACTGTAGCCATAGGGCAAATTGTACAGAGCGCCGCCCACGCTTACATTGTGTTGTGCTCCTATGCCACCCAAGGTTTGAAGTGCGCCACTATTAGAACCATAACTGGCTGTGTATTCGTCAATGAGTACAGTGCCTTTGTTTGGGTTGTTGGTTGAACGAATTGTGAGGTTTGTGCCTGGTGTGTCGCCACCAACCAAGGGATAACCTGGGGTTAAAATGTTGTTTGTGCTGACGCCTTGCGCTGTTTGGTTGGCCATTGAAGATCTCCGCTATTGCTATTATTTAGCCAATTTGCTGTATACATATTTGTTCAGCTCAGTTCTCTTGCACGGATTAACAAAGTATGTTTAAATAACACAACAAGGAGTCGCCAATGACCAAAGAATTAGACGAGTTTTCCAACGAAGAATTTATTGAAATTACCCAGCAAGGCCCGGACAAGGATTTTGAGGGCATGCAAGAGCAAGCACCCAGCACGGCTTGGACAGCAGAATGGTGGGGGCCGGAAGAAAAAACTGAAGACCCGGCATTGTTGAGTACATTCGGTGTACACATCAGTTATAACGGTGGCACGGAGCACACATGGTGGTACCCTGAAATCCGCATTGCAGTTGAAACTCAAACTGTGAAAGAATTTGCCTACAGCAAAGGCTTCTTAGAATTACCACAAAATGATTTGGAAGAACTTGAAGCATTTCTGTTTCATTATGTGCGCTTCATGGCATTTGATGTTGAAGTACCCAATCATGATGACGCTGTGCCAGCGGTGTGGGAACCAGAAGGTGTTACAGAAGGGCTAGGCGATGAAGATCTTGAAGTGTTGCAATCAGAATATCGTCTAACAGGAAATGATCTTGACATTGAAGATGTCAAGCGCAACACCCTACATTAGATCAATCAAATCAAACACAGTTTGTAGTTTGACTCGTATGATCTTGCTACCAAAACTGTTGCGTAAGCCTTGATGCAAGGGTTTGGGTGCCCGATCAATCACAGCCCAAGCCCAAGCCATGTGTTCGCTACTGAGAGCAGGTACAAATTCATCTTGTACCACACACATGTAGGTATGAAAATTGAATACTTTGTCGTTGCTCACAAATGTTTCTAACGGCAGGGTCTTGATTATGGCTGGATGCTGACCAATTTCCTCAGCAACCTCTCTTTGTAATCCTTGCCACGGAGTTTCTCCAGCCATATTTGTGCCACCAACCAAGCCCCAAGTGCCCTCATGCTTGCCTTGTGCTTTTTGTAAAAGCAAAAATCTGCCAGTGCGCTTGGCATAAAATAGTGCGCCACTACACACTATTTGATCTTTTACAATACTATTTTCCATTGACTTGCACCATATTCACCTTCAAAGCTCTTGTGCCACTGTACCCCGTTCCACAGGTACTGCACTCCAGTGTATATATTTGTTTGCCATATCATGGTGTCGTGGTTATGACTGGCTGTAAATATCACCTGCCACATGGTGCCAGTCCATTCAATGATGTCGTTGGCATGTGCAATTAGTTCTTGTTGTGCTAGGCCTTCCCACGCCTCGGCGCCGTCAAAAGAATTTATGACAGCACCTATGTCTTCAACCAGCAGGAATCTCAAACCCACCGTGAGACTTTGATCTGACTGTTCTCTTCCAGTAGGTCTGTGTGGATTGTAGCTTTGAGGATTAATGATTGCATCAAAGGTGCCAGGGCTATTGGGTCTGTAACTGATAGCTGCGTTATAATCTGCGTCACGATATTCTATAAAGCCCAAACTATCGATACCGGTGTTGCGCACCAAGGTGTCTGGATTCCAATTAACCACCAGAATTGTGGGGTCCAGGCTGTTGATAGCCACAGTACCCACTATCTTGACACCGTTAGACTGTGTAAGAAACAGCTGGGTACTGCCAGCAATGTATTTGCCTGGATACTGATCAAATATTTGTGCCCAAGAAATAGCCACGCCTTGCCTGATGGAAATATTCAGTGTTGGTGCGGGCGGTATCACGCTTTCATGGGGACCCAATAGTATGGCATGATTGCCCTGCACTTGCAGTCTGTAACCGCCCACTGTTATGAGATCCTGTGCCAACAACGAGCTAACGCTTACAGTTTCACCTATGGGATCCTGCCCTAGTCCTGCTATATAGGTCCCACTGGCAGACATATTGTTGTTGATGCCAGCCGCTATCTTGGTGATAACTCCAAGGCGTTTGACCTTGACTGGTGGATTGATCCATATGGGGGTTTGCAGTGTGAGCGTGGCAATGTCCACGGGCGTGTCGTTGCCCACTGGCACCTGTCTGCTACTCCAGTTGATATCAGTGAGATTCAACACTGATAGACTGGTCCAATCCAGATAGTTGTCGCTGGTTTGCAATTCCAGGCTGGGATTGAACAACACCAAGATCTGCTCGAGAATTTGCAGTTTTTGTTCGGTGCTGCTGCTCCATATGTCCATCTTGAGTTTGAGATCAAATGGCGTAGGCATAAGTCGTTCTATGGTGTAGTTTTTGCCTTGACCTTGAGTGTATATCACTTGTCCAAATGTGGGACTGCCGGGAGTGTTGTCAATCTCAGTGTCGCGCTCCCTAATGGGCACCTTGCTGATAAAGGTTTGATCTGCCAATCTGTCTCTATCTAAAGCAAGACTGGTCACATAGATACTGATACGCGGCACACTGTTCACAATGTTTTCGCTATTTTGTCTAATAATACTGGCCACTTGACGGTCAGCATCGCCGTACATGCATGGCACTTGATGCATAGTGCCGTCACCGTACTTGACCACAAAATCGCTCATGGCTCTTATGGTTTGCAATATGTAGCGTCTTATTTGACCATCGTAGAAGAACTGCATTATAGATCTGCCCTTGGTTTCAGCACTTTACTTATGGACTGGCGCTGAGCTTCTCGTGTGCTGTGCAGTTCAATGAAGTATTGACCTGTGTAAGGTACCGTTTGTTGTATTGAGTTAATTATTGGTAGGGTAATTTTTATGGCTTGATAAGTGGCCCCACTAAGGGTGTTGGTATAACTGAAGCTTGTTATCAATCCAGGATATTCCGACTGAACATAATCCACTATAATGCTGTCGATCTTGAGCACCACATAGGGCTGTGAATGAAATGCATGATAATCAATATCAGTGTAAATCACACTGTCACCCGCTGTGAGATTTTTAGATGCACTAACCTCTGGGTCCACATAGGTCCAGTTATTGTTGTTGATAAATCCAGTTTTTAGTGTGCTTCTTGAATTGTTATTGGTCATGTTCATTCTCAGACTGTCCTCTACTGCCACCCATGCATTTTGACCTGAACTGTAACGAAACAGCCGGTTGGGAAGAAAATCGGATCGTAAAAAATAATCATTATTTTGTGGGCTAGCGGGAAACTGTATGCCGAAACCAAAGTCATAACCATTAACGGGAAATCCATCACCTAGCAAATAACCTGTGTATCCGCTTCTTTGGGCCACTGCATTTTCAGTGGATGCATTTCTGTTGCTGCTTGCATCTATATTCACTTCGTCTGCGGTTTCCAGCAAAGGCTCGCCATTAGTAGGATCCACTGCCAGGGTGTAAAACTGCCGAGTTTCATAGCCACTTTTGGGGGCATCACTTTCAGCCTGCGCAATCAACTGTTGGTTAATTGCAATTTCTTTATTATAGGTGCTGAGTAGATCTTTCAAAGTAGTTCCGCCACCAGCTGGGTCTCCATTAGCGTCCTTAGCGGCCTGACCAAAGATGCTGGCAAATTGTTGACTGTCCGTGACCCGTTTAAGTTTAAGTCTATACAAGTGGGGATACCAAGTTACTGAAAATCCTTCAGAAGCACGACCCACATCTTCTATCACATAATATCGAGGCAAAGAAAAATCTTTGTCGTTGAGGGCAAAGTCGTCCCTCAGATGCGGCAACTCTATCACATCGCCACTGATGGGTTTACGGCCAATGTAGGAGATAAAATTGTTGATATGCACAGTCATGTACAGGGTGTCATTGTCAATGAATAATCCAAACTGACTGAGATTGAAGTCAATGTTTTGCACATTGTACATGCCTCTAATTCTGTAGATTTCCGTATCGTAGCTTCTATCACGATTTTCTAAAAACAAAAGATCCTGTATGTTTGTCACTGCCGTAGAGGCATAATTAGGCTGATCAGCTGAGGCATTGGCCTGCTGGGTGTTGGCTCCAAGGTATTTGTGTAGGTACACATCAGTGCCCCCAACTTGGAACATCTCGCTGGCCTGTCGATCTATGAATTTATAGTCGTTGCCTTTTTCCGGTTTGTAGAGAGATAAGCGTGGCATATGATATTTATCGATAGCTAAATATGTAAGAGGAACTAATTTATGGCTGAAGATCAAGCACCCAGTACCCAATCCAACAGCACCATTGAGCGTAACAAAGTTTTCGACTATGTGAAGCTCATGCTGGGCGATGGTATGGTAGAAGTTGAGCTGGATCCTAAACACTATGAAGAAGCATTGAATAGAGCTCTCAATAGGTACAGACAGCGCAGTCCCAACAGCGTGGAAGAAAGTTACTTGTTCCTAGAACTAGTACAGGATCAAAATGAATACAGATTACCTGATGAAGTTATCACAGTGCGTGAGGTATTTCGTAGAGCTATTGGCTCAAGAAGTGGTATTGGTGCGGGCGGTACTTTATTTGAACCGTTTAATCTAGCATACACAAATACCTATCTCATGAGTGGCAGCATGATGGGCGGTTTGGCCACATATGACTTTTTCGCTGGCTATCAAAAACTAGTGGGACGCATGTTTGGTAGTTATATTGAATATGCGTGGAAACCCACCAGCCATATCTTAACAATTCTCCAGCGCCCGTTTGCTCAAGGAGAACAAATCTTGGTTCGCAGCTACAACTTCCGCCCGGACTGGGTGCTGTTGCAGGACATTTATGCCAAACAATGGCTCAAGGATTACACACTGGCAACTTGCAAGGAAATGCTGGGTGAGGCTAGAAGCAAATTTGCTAGCATTGCCGGCCCGGGCAGTGGTGGCATGCAATTGAACGGCGCTGCATTGAAAACCGAAGCCAAAGACATGTTTGAAAAGTTGGACAAAGAAATTGAACTAAGCATGGCAGGCGGAAACGGATTGACTTTTGTAATCGGCTAATAAACTTCTTGATTCTGTATAGAAACTGTTATATACTGACAGTACTTTACGGGGTTTCTTATGATTATTGGCATATGCGGGTTTATTGGTTCGGGCAAAGACACCATTGCGGACTATCTAACAAATTTCCATGGATACAGACGAGAAAGTTTTGCTAATAGCTTAAAAGATGCGGTGTCTGGCGTGTTTGGCTGGGACCGAACCATGCTGGAAGGGCGCACAAAAAGTGCTCGAGAATGGCGTGAACAAGTGGATCCATGGTGGGCGGAACGCTTGAGCATGCCGCAGTTGACTCCGCGCTGGGTGTTGCAATACTGGGGAACTGAAGTATGTCGCAAGGCATTTCACGACGATATCTGGATTGCCAGCTTGGAAAACAAACTGCGTAACAGCACTGATGACATTGTGATCAGCGACTGCCGCTTTCCCAACGAAATCAAGTCAATTAGAAATGCTGGCGGAATTGTTATTCGTGTGGTGCGCGGTTCAGAGCCTGAATGGTATCAAGTGGCACACTATGCAAATCAAGGCGTAGAAATGTTTATGGAAAAATTATCAAGCTATGGCATTCACGCCAGCGAAACTGCATGGGTGGGCACTGAATTTGATCATGTGCTGGACAACAACGAAACCATAGACGACCTTTACAATCAAATACACAGCCTTATAAATCTGGAACCAAGTCACCTTGCCGCCATTTGATCCCATCCTTGTGCAGAATTTTTGAGCAATTGGCACACACAGTTTTTAGATTGGCATTTCTACAGTTATTGAGATCACCATCCACGTGAAATACGGTGAACACTTCGGGGTGACTGCTTTTGTAACCACATTTGTCACAACTGGATTTGCAAATGTAACCCATACGCATCCATCTAGGTATGCCATGATCAGCCCCATGTTTTAGGCAAATGTTACATGCGCCTCTATAGAAAACTTGGTCAGATTTTTTGTAGTTGATGGCTCGCGGTCTCATACCGCATTTACACAAAGGTCTCATATGATATTTAAGCAAGCCAGGCCTTTTTGCGACCTTTTCGTCGAGGTCATATTCAGCTCATTTATTCAAATTGCCATAAATACATACAAGAACATGTAATCATGGAGATAACACAATGGCTCAACTAAGTTCACCAGGCGTAAGCGTAACAGTAATCGACGAGAGTTTTTACACTCCTGCCGCACCAGGCACAGTCCCTCTCATCATTGTAGCATCGGAAGAAAGCAAATTGAACAGTGCCAAAACTGGCATTGCCAAAGGCACACTTAAAGCAAATGCAGGCACTGTGTACCTGTTGACCAGTCAATCGGATCTAGGGGCTACTTTTGGTATTCCATATTTTCAAACTGATGCCAGCAACAATCCAGTCCATGGTGGCGAATTGAACGAATATGGATTACAGGCTGCCTACAGCTTTTTAGGTGTGAGTAATAGAGCCTATGTGGTTCGCGCTGACATCAACACAAGGCAGCTGATAGGATCAGCACAGATCCCACACGGTTATCCAGCAGATGGCACATTGTGGTGGGACATAGCGGACTCTGCATTTGGTGTGTTTGAATGGCAAGGTGGCAGTGCAAGTGTTGCCGGCAATCAAGCATTCAGTGTGCAAACAGTGCATCGAATTCAGGGCTCTGACTCCACTTATAATCGCTCCACATTAGCTCCACTGCCCAGTTATGGCATGCTAGGCGACTATGCTATCGTGGCAGTACAAGGAACCGATGGCAACAATAGCAGTCAGCTGTGGATGAAAAAATACAACACAGCTGGATCAGGCACTCCTAGTAATGCCGGCACATGGGTAGAGGTAGGCAGTAATGCTTGGACAATGAGTTGGCCAGCAGTGTCAGCCGTGACCACAGTGACTGGTTATGGCTCACCAATTAATGCAACGGGTGATATCACTGTTGTGGGCTATGTAGCCAGTGGCACAATAACTTTGCGTTCAATAGTGGGCGGTAGTTTGACAACTGGCATGGCCTTCACAGACGGGGCGGATAATTTTACTCTTGGCACTGGAGTTGCAGGCAGTGTTGGAGTTCTCACCGCCAGCACCACATATGGTCAGCCTGGCGGCATCGCAAATGCCAAGGCTCCCAATGGCACCCACACTGGCCTAGCTCAATCTGCCACAACTGGTAGCGGTACAGGTGCAGTGTTCAGTATCACAGTTAATGGTACAGCCCCAAGCACCTACCTGGTTGGTACCAATGTTATTATCACAATGACCACTCCAGGCACAGGATATTTCAGCGGTGATCAAATAACCATTTCAGGTATTGCACTGGGAGGCAGCTCACCAACCAATGACCTTTCGTTCTTATTGGGCGGACAGATACAGTCAGTATACAATGTAACCAACCCCAGTCCAGCCACTATTGGGTCATCTGGCAGCCCAAAGTCATTTGTGCATGCCGGTGATATAGCTGACATATATACCATTAATGGTTATAAGATAGTGGGTGTTTCATCAGCTGACAATGTGGTCGCGGCCATAAATGCTCAGTTTAACGGACACATAGAGGCTAGCAATAACAACGGTCTCATACGGCTTTATCTAGACGGCTCACCAGGCTACACCAGTGTGACACTGACTGGTTACACCAGTTTTTCACTTGTTGAATCATGGCACAAATTGGGTGTGATACCTGGCACCTACTATGCTCCGCAGTTGACACTAAGCTCTCATACCCAGGTGCCTATTTATGCGTCTGCACCAACCGGCAGTTTATGGATCAAAACCACCAGTGTTAATCTTGGTGCAAGCTGGGTAATTAAAAAATACACTTCAGCCACACAGTCATTTAATCGCCAAACAGTCAATCTTTACAGCTCGGGTGCAGCAGCCAATGCTGCTTTGGATCCAGCTGGCGGCGGCATCAATCTCAGCCTCAACAGCACATATGTGGATTTTAATACCACTAACACAGTATTCTCAATAAAGACTCGTGCGGCAGTTGGGCCAACAACCGCTAACAGTGTACCAGTAACAGCCAGCACACTTAACGCAGGCACTTACACATTCACAGTGCAAGAAAGCACAGCTGGCGCATCAGCACTTACGGCTAGTACAACAGTGAGTGTTGTAGCCACTGCCGCCACAACTGATGCCACTGTTTTTGTAGTAGCTATCAATACTGCACTGACCAACAGCAATATTAGTGCTTCCTTAACTGCAACCAACAGTGTTGTGTTAACACATGCTATAGGTGGTGACATTTACCTTATAGATGTGACCTATCCAGGAATGCACGGTGCAATCAGCCAACTGTTTGGCGACCAATCCAATGTGTATGATGGCACATCTCTTAATCCTCAATTGGAATACAACATATCATTGTGGCAACCTGCCAACAAGAGTACACTGTTCTTTGCACAAAATGATGCACCTAATACTACTCCAGCTGATGGCACATTGTGGTATGACACCAATATTGATGCCGACATCCTGGTTCACAATGGATATGCATGGGTGGGTTATCAATACAGCGGAGTTAGTGGACACAGCGTTGGACATCCAAGTCCCTATTACAATGCGGACTCCACGCTGAGTACTGACCCGAATGGTCCTTTAATTTCAGCCACCGCACCAACCCAGCAAAGTGACAACACCACATTGGTACATGGCGATTTATGGATCAACACCAGCAATTTAGAAATGTTCCCAGCCATCAGTCGTTGGAATGGATATACCAAGAAATGGATTGCAATTGATGTCACTGATCACACCACCACTAACGGTATCATATTCCATGATGCTAGATGGTCCGGTGATTCCACTGATGATTTTAAATATGTTGAACCAATCACCAAATTGTTAGCTAGTGACTATGTTGATGTTGACTGTCCAGATCCCGCACTGTATCCCAGAGGAACTCTGTTGTGGAACACCCGCAGAAGCGGATTCAATGTGAAGAAATTTGTGGTAAATTATGTAGATACCACTTCATACAATGTGCGTCTGGCCAACGAAAGCCAAAGCATGTACTATCCCAATGCATGGGTAAGCCAAGCAGCCAACACAACTCAAGGCGTGGGACAATTTGGTAGAAAATCGCAAAGAGCTGTGGTATTGCAGGCAGTGAAAGCCTTGATTGAAGGCAATCAACAGATTAGAGACACAGACGGTCGTGGATTCAACTTGATCAGTTGCCCAGGCTACTTAGAAACACTGAGTGATTTGATTGCGCTCAATACAGACCGTGGCGAATCAGCATTCATAGTAGCCGACACACCAGCCCGCTTGGCACCAGATGCCACAAGTCTAAGCAACTGGGCAACCAACGCAGCAGGTGCTGCTGAAGACGGTGACACTGGACTAATTGCAACCAATGCATATGCAGCGGTTTACTATCCATGGGCATATACCACAGATCTATTGGGCAACAACATTGTGGTACCACCCAGTCACATCATGTTGCGCACAATTGCACTCAGCGACAATGTGAGCTATGTGTGGTTTGCTCCAGCTGGCGTGCGACGCGGCGGAGTAACCAATGCAGCTTCTGTGGGCTATGTCAGTAGCATAGGTGAATTTGTTCCTGTATCTTTAAATCAGGGTCAAAGAGACACCTTAGCCATCAATCATGTGAATCCAATCACATATTTGGCTGGCACAGGACTAGTAGCTTATGGACAATACACAAGACAATTGATTGCCAGCAGTTTGGATAGAATAAATGTAGCCCGTTTGGTAATTTATCTACGCCATCAGTTGAATCAGTTGGCAAAACCATTCATCTTTGAACCCAATGATCAAATTACCAGAAATGAGATCAAACAGTCAGTGGAAAAACTGCTGTTAGAATTGACAGGACAGCGAGCACTGTATGATTATCTCGTGGTATGTGACACCAGCAACAACACGCCAGCTCGTATAGACAGAAGCGAATTATGGGTTGACATTGCCATTGAACCAGTCAAGGCAGTGGAGTTTATCTATATTCCAATGCGCCTTGAGAAGACCGGCGGCATCAAACTATTGGGCAAATAATTAGGAGATCACCATGGCAATCGCAGCTTTATCAAATTTTACAGTACCACTTGCATCTGACCAAAGTGCAGCCAGTCAAGGCATGCTGATGCCCAAGTTGAAGTATCGCTTTAGAGTGAACTTTGAAAACTTTGGCGCCAGCGGCAGCACAACTGAACTGACCAAACAGGTAAGTGACATAACCCGCCCTGTGTTGGGCTTTACCAATCAAGTGATTGAGATCTACAACAGCAAAATCAATTATGCTGGCAAATACACATGGGAAAATATCACTGTGAAGCTGCGCGACGATGTAAATGGCAATGTGACCAAGCTGGTTGGTGAACAAAATCAAAGACAGTTTGACTTTTTTGAACAAAGCTCAGCGGCCAGCGCAGGTGACTACAAGTTTACTATGAGAATTGAAATGCTGGATGGTGGCAATGCCAACAATTCACCCACTGTACTGGAAGCATGGGAAATATACGGTTGCTACTTGGAAAAAACCAATTGGCAGAATTTGGACTACAAGGAACAAGGCCCAGCAATGATTGATCTTACCATTCGCTATGACAATGCTGCTCAAACAACTGGCGGCAAAATTGGCTCAGCCACTCCCAACATAGTATTTCCAGGTGGTCAGAACGCCATAGGTTCCTGATTTAAAAAGCCACTGAGTGGCTTTTTTAATGACTGGTCATAAAGTGCTCACTTAATTCATAACGCTAAATATTAGCATGGCCTTCTCATCCAATTCAAATTTGAAACTCAATCCAGTTGATCAACTAAATGGTCAACAGGTGGTCATGCGGGATCAACAGCATGCTGCCAAGCTGTTCAATGTGGATCAGTTTAGACTGGCACCCAAGAGTGCATTTTTATTCCATGTTAGTTTTGCCATAAACACCGCGGCTTTAAAGTCCACAGACCTAGTACAAAAATATGGTCAGGAAATCAACATGCTGGTTAAAAGCTGCGATTTGCCTGGATTTAGGATAAAGAATGAAATATTGAATCAGTACAATAGAAAAAAGGTAGTGCAGTATGGTCATGACTTCAATGAAATTGGCATGAAGTTTCACGACGACAACATGAACCTGGTCAATCAGCTGTGGCAAAATTACTACAGTTATTACTTTGCTGACAGCACTAGTGCAAAAAATCAAGGCGCATATGCCAGGAATGCTACCAAGAATGGCAATTTCATAACCACCCCTTACGGTTTTGACAACAGCAGCACACGACCATTTTTTACCAGTATCACCATATACCAGATGGCCAGACATGAGTATGCCAGCTACAGATTGATCAATCCCATTGTGATAGCTTGGAGTCACAACCGTGTGGATTATGCTGGCACTCAGCCAAAAGATCTTGACATGAAATTGCAGTATGAAGCTGTGGTATATGGTCAAGGGCTAGTACGCAACGGCATACCTGAAGGGTTTGGTAACAGTCACTATGACCTTTACCCTAGCCCCTTGGTAGGACCTAATCCAGATCCCGCAGTGAGCATGCCCAGTTTTGCAACTGGCATTGATACCGGAGCTCTTGCACCGGGTATTTTAGACAATGCACTGCAAACTGCACAAAATTATGAAAACAACAGCAATAATGGAACTCCCAATAGCGCAATACTAAACACCATAGGTGGTATTGGTTTAGGAGTAGCAGCCTTTAGTGCAGGATCTCAGTTGATCGGCAGCCTTGGCGGAATCAGTGGCATTGCCAGTGGCATTGGCAATGTAATAGGCAGTGTTGCATCTGGTATAGGTGATGCAGTGAGTGGTGTTGTTGATGCGGTGTTTCCAGGGGGCATCCCCAACCCATTTGCTGACCCAGCTGCAGAGCAGATTAAGGCCGATGCAGCTTTACTGAAAGAAGTGGATCCAGATAACTTGTTTAACAATCCTGATCCATATGGAGGTGACAATTTAAGTGCTGCCGCTAGTGGCTTTGGCACCAGCAACGACCTAAATGATTTTTATGGATAAAAATGGCAAGTAATTTACCTCAAGCTCAGTACAGCGGTGTCACTCCGGTCAAAACATTCTTTGACAACTATTTTGTCAATACTGTTACTTTTCCAGCGGCAGAAATTGATGCAACTGTGGGTTTTTTCCAAAAGAGAGGATTTGATACCACCAGTGCCAGAAGTGTCAGCATCGTGGTATTAAATCAAGCCAGGACTGAACAAGTGAGCGTGTTCACACTGTTGGAAACATTTAAAAATCTCACGGATACTCAGTTGAGTCATGTGGTGGTACAGGTTCTAAACACCTACAGGGAAAGTACCAGTTTTTTAGGCTACAAAACAGCGCCCAGCACAAGCGATTACGAAAGTCGCAACATATTGGTATAATTTTACATGGCCAAGTTCGCTCGAGGCAAATTCAATATGAAGCACCCTGACAAGTATGTGGGCACCAAGACACCCACTTATCGCAGCAGTTGGGAACTTACATTCATGAATTTTTGCGATACAAATCGCAGCGTGACCAAATGGGCCAGTGAAGCTGTACAGATACCTTACAGAGATCCACTTACCCAGAAACAAACAGTGTATGTGCCAGATTTTTTCATTCAGTATGTTGACAAAAACAACAAGATGATTGTGGAATTGATTGAGATAAAACCAGCCAGTCAAAGCATTTTAGAGCGTGTGGGCAAGAACAAATACAATCAAGCACAGTTTGTAAAAAATCAAGCCAAATGGGCAGCTGCTACCTTGTGGTGCAAACAACAGGGCTTGAAGTTTAGGATACTAAACGAAAATGATATATTCAGTCAAACCTGAGCATAAGTAATAGTATGACCAAAAAATTAGAAGAGATTTTAAACCTGCCTGAAAGCAAAAAAATTATGAAGCATGAAGAAAAAATTCAAGCTCGAGAAGTTGCAGCGCCTCTTTTGAGAGACATCACGGAGTTTGACAAAATCAGTGCAGCATTGCCCCAGGTCACAGGATTGGGTGATGTGGGTGATGGCGAGCTGGATGAATTGGCGCAAAAAGCCAAAGATGCATATGAGGATATCATGGATCTGGGCATGAATGTTGAAGCTAGATACAGTGGTAGATTGTTTGAAGTTGCGGCCAGTATGCTGGGTCATGCTATCCAAGCCAAAACAGCCAAACTGGATAAAAAACTAAAAATGATTGATCTACAGCTGAAAAAACAAAAAATTGATCAGGATGCAAACACAGACGACAGTGTGACCTTGCAGGGGGATGGCGTGATTATCACAGATAGGAACAGCCTGTTAGAAAAACTCAAGCAAATTAAATAAATACTACACCAGGACCGCATATGAAATCATTCAAACAATATCTTACCGAAAGCACCAAAGTCTACGAGTTCAAGATCAAGATCTGTGGCACTTGCCCCAAAGATTGTAAAAAACAAATCGAATCAGCACTTGGCACCTACAAGCTAGAAAGTTGTAGTGCTGGCAAGAGCATGCCCATACAAGAACATTACCAAGATTTTCCAGAGCAAAAAAATCAGCCCATGACTGTGTTTGATGTTTGTGTACATTATCCAACAACCAGTCTCATGATTCGTGACAAAGTATCAGAAGCTTTGGGCATATCACATGGCTCCATAGCCGTAGTGAGTCCAGCAGACGAGCGTGAGCATGCAATTAACCATGCACATGACCATGCCACTTCTACTGCCATGATTGGCACAGATTACGAGCCCAGTGATAATTCACATCTGTATGGTGAAAAATATGTGATGAATTTCCTCAAAGAACTTGCTAGCGAAAAGAAAACAGGTCACGAAATTGATAACATCAATAAACAACTGTTTCCTACAACTGGCATGAACAAAACACAAGCTCAACAGCCTATTGCACAAAAGAAGGCCAGCCACAGTCCGGTGCCTAATCGACAACAATACAAAGTCGCACCAGCCATGGGAGCAAGACAATGAATTTGAAAGAATTAATAGCCAAGATGACAGCGATAGAAGAAGGCGCTCCTGTGGCTCCTACTCACACTGATGCACCGGCCGATCAAGAAGGCATCATAATCGGAAGTCCCATGGGAGCAATGATGGGTCATTCTGAGGCACCGCACCAGCAAGACAATGTAACGATGAGCGTGAACCTCAATGGGCAAGGCACAGGTGGTGTTAGAGATCTAATGAACATCTTGAAAGATATTGAGCAATCGTCTGACCATGATCAGGATGACCGCATGCAGGACATGCTGTTTGGTGCAGAAGAAAAACAAATGTACGACGGTTATGAAAATAGTCAGCATGGTCATGACGGAGCGACTACATTTGGCATAGACAGCATAACTCACCATGGAGATGACATGCACAAAGGCAGTGCCAAAGAACCGCATAAAAAACACGGTGGCGGCAATCCCTATAAGGAATCCCTGGAAGCCCGTTTGTCACGCATGTATCAAGAAATCAAAGAAGCCGCAAAGCCAACACCGTTTGATAAATCTCAATACGACGGCGATAGAGAAGAGCCAGCTGGTAGTAAATCAAAACCAACACCAAAGGGCGAACTAGGAAAAACATTGCGTAAACGATTAGGTGAGCCTGAAAAGAAAGTTAACGAAGCTGACCGCACCATGAGTCGTGCAGCCAAAGGCTATGAGAAGTACGGTAAAAAAGGTATGACAGCTTTAGCCAAAGCAGGTCGCGAAGGCAAAGATTTGGACAAGGTCAGAGACAAATTTAACAAATACAAGGATAAATCATGAATGCTCAAGAATACAGAACTTTAGTCAACAAACTTGAAAAGATATCAGAAGACCCCATGGACATGGTGCCAGATGATATCACAATGAACACGGGTCAGCCCTTGCCAGTGACACAGACTGCTCCTTCTCCTGAAATCCCCACAATTGAAGCACCCACTTTCAAACAGGCATATGCCCAAGCAGTAAAACAAAAATTAAAAAAATTCAAATGGTGCGGCACTTTTGCAGTTAAAGCAGCAAGCACATCGGCACCTAAACCCGCAGTATCTGATCCTAAAGTTGACTATGTAGGACAAGAAAATCCCCTGGGCGGCACCATGAAAAATCCAATGAGTTACACTTCCAACAGCAATTTTGGCGCATAAAAATTTCGTCGCAGTTAGCACCCTGCCCAAGGTGCCAAATAGCTCCTCCGGGAGCTATTTTTTTAAGTAAATACTATATGGCCAAGAGTCTCGACGGCGTTCTAACAAAAAAAGCGCATACCAAAGAAAAATTCACTGAACAGCAAGTGGATAACTTGTTGCAATGCATGACTCCCACGGATGGATATTTGCATTTTGCTAAGAATTTTTTCTTTATACAGCACCCAGTCAAGGGCAAAATGAAGTTTGAGCCATATGATTATCAAGTGAGGCTGTTACAGGCCTATCATGATCATAGATTCAACATCAATATGTTGCCTAGGCAAAGTGGTAAGACCACATGTGCCAGTGCCTACTTACTGTGGTTTGCCATGTTCCACCCTGATCAAACTATACTTGTGGCCGCGCACAAGTATACTGGTAGTCAGGAAATAATGCAACGCATACGCTACGGCTATGAATTGTGTCCCGACTACATACGCAGTGGTGTGGTCAATTACAACAAAGGGAGTATTGAATTTGACAACGGATCAAGAATTGTATCAGCTACTACTACTGGTAACACCGGTCGTGGCATGTCCATATCCTTACTCTATTGCGATGAGTTTGCTTTCGTACAACCTAACATCGCTACTGAATTTTGGACATCGATATCGCCAACACTAGCAACTGGTGGCAGGGCTATCATTACCTCAACACCCAACAGTGATGAAGACGAATTTGCCATTATCTGGAAAGAAAGTCAAGACAAGTTTGATGCACACGGCAATGAGCGCACAGACGGAAAAGGCCGCAATGGCTTTCATGGATTCAGAGCTGAATGGTACGAGCACCCGGATCGAGATGATGCTTGGAAAACAGTTGAAGAAGGCAGAATTGGCATTGAACGATTTCGTAGAGAGTATGGTTGTGAATTTCTTATCTATGATGAAACTCTCATCAGTAGCATCAAGCTGGTAGACATGGTGGGCAGAGAGCCCGTGTGGAAAATGGGTCAAGTGCGATGGTGGCGCAAACCTCAACCAGGCAAGATATACCTTGTGGCCTTAGATCCCAGTTTGGGTACTGGCGGTGACTATGGAGCAATACAAGTGTTTGAAATGCCGACCATGGTGCAAGTGGCAGAATGGCAACACAACATAACACCCATACAGCAACAGGTCAAAATCTTGCGCGACATACTGAAATATATAGCAGATGAGCTGGGTGGGGAAAGCTTCAATCAGATCTATTGGAGTGTGGAAAACAACACTGTGGGCGAAAGTGCTTTAGTAGTTATTGAAAATCTTGGCGAAGAAACTTTTCCTGGCATGTTCATGAGCGAGCCAGGACGCAAGGGACATGTTAAAAAATTCCGCAAAGGATTCAACACCACTTTTGGCACCAAGATTGCCACATGTGCCAAGGTAAAATTTCTTGTGGAAGAAGAAAAAATGCTGTTGAACAGCAGACCCATGATAAGTGAGCTTAAAACCTATATTGCCAAAGGCACCAGTTTTGGTGCCAAAGAAGGACAACACGATGACTTGGTGGCTGCCCTATTGCTGGTAGTGCGCATGAGCATTGTGCTGGCCGAATGGGATCCGGCTGTATTTGAACATCTAAAGGTAACCAGCGAATGGATATCCGACGACAGTTTTGAACCGCCCTTGCCCATATTCATATCGTCGGGCTTTTGATAAATACACCATGAATACTAATTTGGATAGAATTGCTCTTGACCTTTATGGCAAACTGGAAACACGCTTCTCCAGCATAAAGATGGGTGACGAAGAAGCCAAAGTGCTCAGCAAGAAAAGTGAAATTCCCCAGGCAAGATTTTTTGAATTTGACTATCAACACAACGGGAAAAATCTTGGCACAGTGACCATTACCTTGGATGAAGATGATGGCGTGATTGTGCAAATTGGTGGCGACATTAGTGATAGCAAACACCACAGCGTGTTCAAATTTCTGCGTAGTTTGCGAAATTTTGCCAAGGATAGGCTGTTGAATTTTGACGTCAAGAGTATAGGAAAAAATCAGCTAGACAAACGAGATTATGAATTTCAAGCAAAACCCAAGGAAACCCCTGCTATGTCCAACTCGCCCATAATGGAAAACAAACTATACGGTACAGGTCGTATGAGCTATCAAGATCTAGGCGAAGCAAGATTGATCATCAAACACAGTCAACCTATAAACCCAGAATTGGCCGCTGGCCGCACCATGCACATTGAAGGCATATGGGTGGAAAATGCTCAAGGCGAGCGTTTTAAATTTCCCTTCAAGCATCTCAACGGTGCAAGAGCTGTGGCTGAGCACATGAAGCACGGAGGCAACCTGTACGATGACATTGGTCAACATATTTGTGGTCTTTCAGAAGAATTGGCACAATTGAGAAAATTCAAAGGCTATGTTAGTCGTAACAGCACTCTTAGTGAGGCCATGGGCGATATCACACACAAGGTTTTGGAACGCATTGAACAGATCAAGAAAGAAGTAACTGGTCTTCAGCGCCCTGCCTACTATGCGCAATTTGCTGAATCATTCAACAGTAAAGAAGAGCAGATCATTCCTGAAGACATCATGAGCGATTGGATTGATAGGTTAACAATCCGCACATTCAATGAAGACCTAAAAACAGCATTCCCATACATTTTCCGTTTAGTTGGAGAAGGTGATATACCAGTAAAAGAATTGTCAGCAGGTGATTTACTGGATGAAGCTGGTGCTGGTGCCCAACGGGCTGCAATAGCCATTGCCAAGAAAAAATCCGGAAAATATGACAAAGACGGCAAACGCTTGAAAGAAACTCCTGAAGATCAATTTGAAGCAGCTATCAATCGCATAATGAGCGAAGATGAAAACGACCTGGGAAGCAATTCAATCATGAGTCCCAACAAAGCCACGCAAGTGGATGCAATTGACAAACTTAACGCAATTTTACAAACGGAATTAAAGGGCGGCCCGGATGGCATTAATGCCATACAGAGTCTCAAAGGACTCATAGATGATCCTGAATTTTTGGACAGTATCAAAGACATAGACCCTGATCTTGACACGCGACCACTGATACAACAGTATCTCACGCAGAGCGTGCCTGAGATTGTGGCGCAACTACATTTTGGCGGCACAGATGCTGGTGAAATAGGTGGTGCAAACGCCCAGCCAGCTGACGCAACGCCTGGACAAAATGATCCCAGTTCGAAAAATTATACCAATCAAATGGATCAAGCCAGCGATGCTGTTGGCGCTGCGCCAGCGACTGGTGCCGCTTTGCCCCCTGCACCTGATGCCACTTTGCCCCCTGCACCTGATGCAACTTTGCCCCCTGCACCCCCAGTGGCAGAAGGCAGTGATCATGAGCCTCCTTTTGATGCTCCATACAGCAAGTCTAAAGGCGATGTAACAGACAAAAGCGGTGCAAAACATACTGGACACAGTCATGCCAAACATTTAGCCAAATCAGGCATGATCAAGGCCATTCACAAGGCCAAAGCGGCAGGTGCTAAATTGGATACCAAATTGGATTTTGGGAATCGAGAAATGACACTGCATGACTGTATAGAAGAGTGCGGCATGAGTGCGAGCGATTTTGGTTACAAAGAAGCACACCAAAGTGGCATTGAACAGATGCTAAAAGACATTGCTGGTTTTTGGAATCACGAAGCCAAGAATTTCACAATAGGCGGCACACGGGCCAAGACCAAAATCGTAAAAGCCTACAAGAACGGTGAATTTTCTCATGCTACAGACGATGACCTTCACAAGGTGTTGGCACTGATAGACAAGATGGACCCCAGCGGAGATAGCAATCCTGAATTACATCACATTAGGCGATCTGCAGGCATGCATACACACGAACATTCTACGAATGAAATGCAATCGCAGATAAATACCAAATCAAACATGCATGAGTCACAAGAGCTGACAGCCATGTTGAAAATAGCAGGACTTAGAAAATGAATAAAATTACAGAATCACAACTACTCAACCATGTAAATCAACT